>Ga0326726_10000168_pt1 | contig 63892 bp, 80 predicted proteins | sample MHFenrmetagenome_2_FD_207603 | JGI IMG/M metagenome (GOLD analysis project Ga0326726, IMG submission 207603) | Lab enriched peat soil microbial communities from Michigan Hollow, Ithaca, NY, United States - MHF15MN | ecosystem: Environmental > Terrestrial > Soil > Wetlands > Peat | place: USA... | reverse complement strand
AAGTTCAGAGAGAAGGTGGAAAGAGATAAGGAAAGCTATTTTGTTCTCCTTCTCAGCAAGGAATCATTTAAGAGTGCTTTCGGGCCTATCCAGAAACTTGCCTGGGCCATGACCCTTCTGGTTCTAAGTGGAGTGGTGGCAGCTGGATTATCGTTCATTCTTAGGAAGGGAGGATGAGAGTGTTTACTATAAAAAAATGGTTCCATTCCAGGATAAGCGATCACCACGGATTAGAGGCTGAATTATATCCAAGTCAATTACAGAGGATGGCAAACGTAGGTTCTTTGCTCCTCGTTTTATCCAGTGTATTTATAGTCGCCTATCTTATCTATGATGCTTATTGCCCATGGACTGTAATAAGATTCAATGATGATAAAATCCCCATCGCTTGGGAATATGCTCACTGTAATACTACCTACACCTTTGAGTCTGGGGATGTTGTTCCATTAAGGTTCAGGGGTGAGAAGTTCACTGATGATACTCCAACAATTTATCGGCGCATCGTAAATGATATTGTTCGTACCCTTCCAGACTCCATTAATCCAAAGGATGTTGGTAAGTTTGACTTTGTGAGTTTTGGCTATGTCATCCCCAATGAAGTCCCGAGCGGAACCTACTTCTTCGAGATGCAGTATGTTTACGATATAAACGTTTTGAGGAAGGTCACAATAAAAAAGAGAAGTGAATCATTCAGGGTAAATGCGCCTAAACATCCCGATAAGGAACAGGATATAAAGATGAAGGTGGGAAAATGAAAGACCTAAGCGATAACATCAAATCACTAGCTGCGGTTATTAGCATAGCCTTTGCTTTGTTCTTCTTTTTAGAGAATCGCTACCTTCTCTCCTGGAAGTTTGAAGAGTTTGAGAGAGTAGTTCAGAATGAACTTAAAAATAACCAAGTCCAGAAAATTAATGAGAGGGTTTGGCAGTTACAGGATAGGATGAAAGTTAAACCCAATGATGAGACCATCATCGAAGAATTGAGAAATTTAGAAGTTAAGAAGAAGCAACTTAATAAGGAGATTGAGGAGTTGGGGAAGGGGAAGAAATGAACTCACGTCTTGAGTTTAACGAGAAACTTCTTATTCTCTTAGTAGAGATGAGCAACGCAGGAGAGCATTGGCTTCTTGACTATTGCAAACGCTCTGATGAGGAACAAGAGAGGCTTTTCAAAGCAGGAAAGAGTAAATGCGATGGTAAGGCAATCATCAGCTATCACCAATTCGGAAGAGCAGTTGATATTTATTTTCAGCGGGCAGGGATGCTCACTGATCCTATCATGGGTTGGAATCATTGGCACGATGAATGGGATAAGGTAGGTGGGCATAAAAGAATTGATTGGGACTTAGGACACTTTGAAGGATGACAACTAAACCTGTAAATATGTATTGCCCTAAATGTGGGAAGAAAGGTATGCTTGCGAGAGGATTTCGTTATCCGAAGGGCTACCCTGGCCCTGTTTCTTGTCCTATTGAGTGGAAATGTAAGTATTGTAAAACAGTATTTTCATTACATTGGGAAGGAAGATAACTTTAAATGCCACCTAAACCCGTACCACCTTGGCTCAAGAAAGCTATTCAACCTTATCTGGATCAGGTGTGTCCTAAGCCGCCACCTTGCCCTGTTCCTCCGCCTTGCCCGACTCCTGAACCTATTCCGGTGGAGGAGAAGAAGATTGGGATAGAATCTCTGTTTTGCCCTGTTCTAACCAACCGTGACACCATCCTCTCCGATCTTCTCTTATGGTGGGCGATTGGGGTAAGATCACTTTCCCTATCATTTACTCAGGACAGTGGGGATTTATCAATCTTCATAGGGATTGCCAGAGAGGTGGGATTCAAGATAATCCTTCCAACGGCAGGAGCTTGGTATACAGGATGGGATGAGGATAAGTGGGTTGCCGATACTCAAGTTATGGCCCAAACCCTCTTAAAGTATAAACCAGATGGCTGGTATGGGTGTATGGAGTTTAGCATTGGATGGAAAGGCTATGGAACAGCCTACCAGAAGGTGATACCAATTCTCAGAGGATTAAGGGATGTCCCCATATACCTGAGCCCTTTTTATGGGGCCGGACCTCCAGTTCCTTCGGACAGTGACGTTAGGGACGTTTTGGAGAGCTTTTGCTCCACTATAGGGCAGGCTAACATAATCTCGGCCCTCCAGGATGGCGTAGGATGCGACGGCAATCTTCCCCGAAGGGTGATAGGTGGACCAGTTCATCAGGACTGGTTAAACAAGGCAAAGATTCACAAGGAGGTGGTAGAATCACATGGGGGAAAGGCCACAATAAACGTCGAACTCTTCGATACCTACCCACAGACCCCAGGAGGAGTTGCTTATCCTGCAACGACTGACAGGATCAAGACACAGATTGAGGCAGAGAATAAGCCTGAGTATGTGAGTAAGGGGTTAGGTCTGGGCCCCTGTTGCTCGGCAGAAGGTATTTCGTTGAGGGAATACCAAATGGCTTGGTATCCGTTTCACAATGAAGTGGCACAAATGCTTCTTAAAATGAAAGGAGGAAGTTTATGAAGGTAGTTCCAGTTTCGGATTTACAGGCTTGGATTATGGCAAACCAAAGGGATGAAGGAGGCGTGCCTGTTATCACCTGTCCGGTCGGCCAGCACCTTGAGAATGGGGTTTGTGTCCCTGATGTCATTATCCCTCCAACCACATGGCTTCCCTTGAACCAACCTAACGGCGGGTTTTTCGGCTATAACTACGCTGCCACGACCCCTTCTTCCGTCCCTGATTTCCAGGCAACAGGAGGGAAAACCTACACCTTCCTTATTGACCCAGTATCCGTTGGGAAGGCAAAGGTGTCCTTTGTTGGGGTAGCCGACCGCGGACAGAGGTATCCAAGCACCTTGGTTCTATCCGTTCTTGACGACAATAACAATAAGGTGGGATCTCCGATTCCTTGGGATGGGGGGAATGCTTCTTACACGGCACGGTTTAAGGGGATAAATATGATCGGAAAGCGGTTGTTGTTGGAAGTGACCCCTTCTTCCACAATGCAGATGTTGATTTACTGGAGTTAGATGATTATTCGATTTCACATTGAACCAATCTATTTGAAGGAGGTGATAAAAGATGCCGTTAGTCACATTAGTTCTTGTTTTAATCGTCATTGGGGTATTGCTTTGGCTCGTAAACACGTACATACCAATGGACCCGAAGATCAAACAGATTCTAAACATCGTGGTCATCATTGCCGTAGTCGTCTGGCTACTTACCGTTCTTCTAGGGGCAAACTTGGGAGGGATCGGTAACATCAGGGTCGGAAAATGAGGTGAGTTATGGATGAGAAACAGTTTAAAGAGAGGATTGTTCTTTGGATGGCCTGTGGGATACTGGCTATCTCGTTCGGCTATGTCTTTCTGGTAACATTTATCCCAATACCAGAAACGGGTATCAAACACTCCGACACGGTGACAGGCTTCTTGCTTGGGACTGGCCTTGGTGCACTTCTGTCTTATTACTGGGGGTCGTCAAGCGGCTCGGCTGCTAAGTCAGACACCATTGAAAAGAAGTTGGAGGAGAAACCTCCGGAACCACCAAAGCCATGACAGAAACCACTACCGAGACCGACCTTGGGGAAAGACTACGCCTTATGGAGAAAGCAAACCTGCAAGAATGGTTTGATCATCAGATAGCAACCTTGCCCCATCTTCCGATGCCCAACAAGGTGTTGAGGCTTACAGACCTTCATGCAGGAGATGGCGGGATAGGGAAGCACATTGACCCTCTGAAGTGTAGCGGGATGGAGTCAGCCATTCTTGATCTCCTTGACTCCCATCAGGATTACACATGGGTATTAGATGAGGTTTGGGATGTGTGGAGATCCTATTTTTTGAAGGCTTGTGAAAATGCACATCAAAAATTATGTGGCAGGATTGAGAAACAAAGGCAAAGAATACACAGAGCAGTCCCAATGTGCTATGAACTGATCAGCAATCACGTTATGGATGAACTTTCATTCCTTTTACCTGCCGCTATCTTCGAGGGCTTCAACAAAAAGTTCTTCTTCTACCACGGTCACATTGGAGATTGGCCCAATGATGAGGGTTGGAAGATTGGCAGGGCAATGGTCAGGATGGCCGATGAGTTGGGGATAGACCCTCACTCCTCCCCTCATGCTAGTTCTATTGATCGACACGCAACGGTCAGGTCGTTAATGCTTGACCTTGCCTACAATAATACAGATTGGGAGATATTTACGGGACATACTCACTTTTACGAGGAAAGAGGATACTACAACAGTGGAAGCCCGATAACCGGGAAACTCACCTATTTTGAGATCATCGAAGGAGAGATCCAAGGAAAGGGGGATGTATGAAACTGAAACTGGCAATCGTTTTTATCGTGGCACTCGGATTGATAGGGTGCGGGGGGATCAACACTCAGGTAATTCAGTATAACCAGACCAATGCCCAGAACACCCGAACATGGGCTTGTGACTTCCTAAGCACATGGCCTATGAATTTTAATGCTATCAAGTACGGGTTGGGAACAAATTACCTGACGCTTCCCAAGACAGCCATTGATGCTATGGAAGCCTTGAATACGATAGCCGCTAAGATAAAGATGACTCCGAATCCTACACCCGGGGGACTTCCGAGTTATGATGTCTCAGCCATTACGGATGCGGATGTCGGTCAGACGGTGGGTGAGGTAGGGCAGTTAATTTTGCCTATTGTCTCATCAGTAATCAATCAGTATGCACCTAACGTGACGAAATATATTCCAGCGCTTTTGAAGTTTTAAATAGTTCACCTTTAACAAAGGGGGTGTCTTATATTAGCCACAACTTACCATATCAAGTATAAAAGCTATGCATTACTGGTGGCAAGTAGGTAGCCTCATCCACCACGAGGGGATCGGGCAACCAGGCCATAGGTTTTTCCATCTAATGTAAAATGTGGGCGCGAAAAGCCATCTTCTTCAATCACCCATTCTATTTGTATAGGGATGGGTGATTTTATTTCTCTTATTTTGTCCCATGACAATTTCTGTTCTTCAACGTGTCCTCTTGCTTTTCCTATAAAACCCATTTATAGCCTCATCCACCAACGGAGGGAACTCAGGGGCCGTCAAGTGGCGGTCCCTGCTATTTTAATACTTCTCTTAGCGCTTCCAATACAGCCGTTAATTCAATATCCTGATCTACTTCCCATTTGACATTCCTGAATGACCCGTAAAATTCTCCATTTTTACAACACCATATAACTTCATGGGTTTTAGAGTCTCTTATCGTAACAACGATATTGCCGAGAATTGCACCCTTCAATTTCTCGATAAGTACATTGGCTTTTATCGCATCGGTTAGGTTTTTTCCCATTATGTGGCGGTCCCTACTATTCCCATCCAATATCCTTTGATATTTCAGGCGTGAATCCTCCAAGTTCTTTGAATCGTTTATTGAATTTTTCAAATAATGGAAGATCACGCCTAAAAAACGGATCTCCTGATTTAGCAAATCTCCATCGGAGACACATATCGTATTGAGTCATTGCTTCAATTTGTGCCTCCATTTGTTTTATTTCTTCTTCAGAATAAACCCTTGGTGGCTCATAATATAAATAATCATTCTGTCTGTGTTTCATATTTTGCTCCTCCTATTTGTCACAATCCCTCCTATACATCTCCCTGCAATGGTCTAACATAGCCCTCTCTTTTTTAAGGTCATCCGTCAAGTCCTTATTCCGAACCTCCAGGAACTTTACCTGACGTTCTAACTCCTTGACCTTGGAGATGAGCCAGTCAACGTCCTCTTTGGCTATATCCCAATCTAACTCAACTCCAGTTCCATAACTCCATCGTTCCTCAATCTCTTCCAGTGTCATCCGCAATCCCTCCTATACATCTCTCGGCAGCGGGAGAGATCGGCTTCTAGTTCCTTCACGCGATTGATGAGCCATTGAATGTCATTGCTGGCTTTTCTTATATCCTCTACGTCATACTCATCTATCCGCGGAGGATAAAACACATTAGGCGGCCATCGTTTCTCAACCTCTTCCAATTTCATTGGCAATCCCTCATCTTCCTTCCGCAAACTGGGCAATACCTCCAGGCCCAAGTCTTGAACGAATACCCATCGTTATTTAGATTAACCCTTGGAGGATACGAAAACTGAACCCCTCTTTCTTCCGGCGTGTATTCACACCAACACTTCTCCTTACTCTCAGCAGGTGGTTTGTCGTGGCCATGACAGTGACGGGCAGGATCATTTTGGATATTAACCAATAGCGTCGTTTTTTCTCCCCACTCCTTACAGGTATTGCAAAGCATTTTTCCCTCCCTTTCGGAATGATTTATATATCTAATACGTTCTTGATTTCCCTCAACTTGTCTTCACGTCCTGACTCATAAACGAAATCAATAATCTTGCATAATTCTGGAGGAAAAGGGTAAATATCAACATCAATCCCTTCTCCAACAAATACAGAGATCGACCATGTACTATCTGTAAATCCATGTCCTCCTTTCCCAAATGTCCATTTTGTTCCCATTTCGTCAACGGACAGCGATGGGATAGTATTGAACGATTTAATAATATCTTTCATATCTCCCTCCCTTATTTATTGGGGCTGTGGCCGGATTTGAACCGACTCTGCGCGCAGCGAGCGTGTTCCCACCACGCCGCACAGCCCCTCAATCTTCCCCGTCATCCTGCTGCATGGGATTTGAACCCATATCCTCCGGCAAGCCCGGTGCTCTACCGTTGAGCTAACAAACAGGACAACGGGGGATTGGTTAGTTACACCCATAATACACCCCTAGCAAGTTCAATATTGTGTAATGATTTTACTGTAAAACACGAGGTTCGAATCCTCGTCCCCCAGTTAACAGATATTTGATTTTACTACTCTTTTTTTTGGCTTTCACCCTCTGCACCCAGTTTACACCCATCATCCCTTCATCACCTTTGCTAAATTTGCTACCTCAAACTTGGCGTATTTCTTTGTTGTCCTGGTATCGGTGTGGCCCATGACCGCGGCGATCTGATCGAGCGTAAACCCGGAGGCAAGGCGCTGGCAACCGAAGGAGTGTTTCAGGCCTTGGTAGAGTGGGACCCTCGGCACATTGTAAGTATCCAGGGCTCTCTTGCAGGCTTCATCCCAAATGTCCTCCAGTCGCCGCTTTCGGTATGGCCGGCCGGTGACCGTCTGAAAGACATATTTCCCAAGTCTCTTGGGAGTCAGGGCCCACTCAATCTCCGGGATGATAGGCAGCGGCTTGCTCTTTCTGGTCTTAGTATTGGGTTTCAACTGGCCCATACCCCCTAAAACCGTCTCCAGAACCACGATCCCCTTATCCCGGTACACATTCTCCCTCAGTAATCCCCCGGCCTCGTTTGGACGGCAACCTGTGTAGCGCAGGAAGGTGAAAATAGGCAAATCTCTCCCCGGGATGAACTCAAAGACGTGATCCTGCTGCTCGGCGGTCATCCACCGGATGGTGGGCTCCTGGTAGGGGACTTTTGGAAAGACGGGGATCCGGGGGAGAGATTCGGCATGAAAGTTGAGCATGGCCTTGACCTCTCCGAGGTAGTTGTGGATCGTCTTGTCTTTCAGGTCATGGCCCCGGAGGTATTTTACAAACCCCTCCAGGTGAATCTTCTTGATGTCTCGGATGTCAAAGTCGATGAAATAAGGCTTCAGGTACTTCTCGGCAATCTTTTCCCTGGCCTCCAACCATTCCTGGGAGCAATTTGAATTGTCGATCCAGAGGTCGCAGGCCTCCTTAAACTGGAAAGGGTGATCTTTCTTCTGGAGGTAGTCGTTAAGGTCAAAACCGGGGTCATCGTAGACTTTAGACAGGTGATCCAGGAGATAGCGGCCAGTGTTTCCGCTCAGCTTGTGCCAAACTCCCCGGATCTCGATCGTGTAGATTTCAATTCGTTTCCCTTTCCACGACATTCTAATCCGCCACTGTCCGGGGCGGTATTCCTTCAAGCTGCCGGCCATGGTCCACCCTCCCAAGGATTTGGGTGGGATTATACTCCTGGTCGTGGGGGAAGTCAAATTCATCTGCTTACGGCAAATCCTTTCTCTCGATTGGATACTGAGCGTTCGGCTTAATGAAGCAGGGTACTCCCGCCTCATCACACTGTTCGACGATGGAGTAAACCCATTCCTTCTTGGGAGCCTGGACCTTGCCGCCGGGAAGGGAGAGGCCGCCAAGAACGACCCAATCAATCATACTTCTTTTAGATCCGGTGTACTCGTATCCTCCCTCATCTCCAACAAAAAGAGAATTACCATGCATATACCTAACTTGACGAAGATCTACCGGCCCCAACATCGGCTCAATACTCACCCACCTGTGGGCCGAGGGGGTCTGAAGGAGAATCGGTATCCTCTCGTCGGCGGTTTTCTGGTCCTCGATGCTTACCCCAAACCATAGATGATCACAATTTAACCCACTGGTATCCCCTTTCATATCCCAAGCCCATAGGGTGATCTGCATTTCCTTTGGTCTTTTGGTAAGAAAGAAGAATTTATGTTGTGGTAAGGCTCTGGCAAGCGTCAGGATCTTCCCTCGCCATTCTTCGGGCACGTCCTTATGGAAAAGATCTCCCATTAGTTGACAACCAATTCTGGCAGGCCCTTTGAGATGGATAGGGGATTGAAGTTCTTCATCAATAAGGAGCGGGGTTCCTCCCGTATAAGCGTGTCGCCGGTCATCGTCAATCGTGGGATTATTTGCCAGCCTCTTGGCCATAGAGAGATGCCAACAATGAGCACACCCCACAGAGACAGGAGCGCAGCGCATGGCTATAGGATTGTACGTGTAATCAAGATATTCTATCTTTGTTCGATTCATCTTGATTTTTCCTTGTAGATCCTCTCTAAAATCTCTTCCTGCTTGTCGGTGAGGTCACCTTTTCTTTTAAAGTAGGCCTCGACATCCTCTATGAATTTCTCTTCCCAAGGAGTTAGCAACGACCATTCTATCCCGCAAATTATCCATTTCAGGCGGGATTCTATCATCTCTTCTTTTTCCTCGGCTTGGCCGTGTTTGCAGATATTCTCAAGACCCTTGGAATGGAAATGAAATTGCTACACTTCAAGACCCTTGGAATGGAAATGAAATTGCTACACTTAAAGACCCGATTGAGTTTTTCCAACTCATCCCTTATGTCCATGAGAACTCCAAGAGTTGCGGTGGATGTCAAAAAATTCCCTGAAGCATCTTTATTTAGTTCCCAATTTATGTGCCGTCCATTGCTCATCTCTTCCTCCTATATCCTTCAATCACCGTCTTTGCATCGCGCCCGTACGTTCCGACAATCACGCCCTGCATCAGCCCCGCCTCATCCCTTGCCTTCCCGTGAGCTTCCCTTTCCTTCTCCAACTCCGCCTCCAGAGGCTTTTTAATCGAACTGTCATAAGCAGGGACACAAAAAAAAAGAGGTATCCGGCCAGGGCCAGGAATAAGACCGTAATGGCAACGACACCCGCCGCGGCGCCGCGCCACCAAGAAATAGACTTATCTATCTCCCATTGTTTCCTTTGACCAGGGAGGAAATACATCATGCTGCCCTTCTGCCGGTGGCTGACATGGACTGGCTCGACACGGACTTGACTCCAGGGATGTTTAGCTCCTTTTTAAGAGACCGGGCCTGAGCATTGAGAGCCGTCATATTGGCTTCTATGTAGGCTAGGGGTGCCTTACCATCGGCCACGGCGCGGCACAGGGCCCGGAGATCTGTTACTTGGGCGCTCCAGGTCTCTCGTATGCTCGCCCCGTCCAGCTTCACCTTTGCCGTTTCCGGTGGAGGGACATAGACCTCGACCGGCTTCCCGATGTCCTCGATGACCTCATCGACGAGGGCTTGGGCTTCTTCCTGTAGACCTGCGGCTTCTAAGTCTGCTGCTTCCTGAGTCTTTCGATCCTCTTCCTCCTTGCGCCGAGCCGCTTCCGCTTTCAAGGCTTCTTGTCGGAGCCTTTCCTGTTCCTCATCCCTCTTCCTATCCTGTTCCCGTTTATAATCCACAATCTGACCATTGAGATAAGCCTTTGCCTTCAGATAAGGGTCTTTCAGTTCCTTGATGAGTTTCAGCCATTCCTGATAGGCGCGGTAGGCCAGTTCTCGCTTTGGGTCAAGTTTGTCATCAATGGCCTTTAAAGCAGAATCGGCTTGAAGGAAAAGTTGATTCCCCAATTCAAGGGAAGCATGATCTATTACTTTAGTTGAGAGAGCAACGGTTAAAAACTTTGACTTTGCCTGTTCAATTTCCTGCACTTCTGGAAGATTGGTTAAGGATTCCATGTGATCTCCTTTCTTGATGGTATTGGGCCTGACACAGTTTACAATAACATCTTCGACCATCACCTCTCTGCGAGATATGAAAGTCCTTTTTGGGTTTTACTTGACCGCACTTGGCGCAAACCTTATCTATATTTGGATTTCCACCAGCGTCATATATCCGTTTTCGAGCATGAAGCAAAAGATGATAGGCTTGATCTTGACAAATAACAAGGTTTGAATGAGTCCTATCTTTCCTGTTCCTGTTTACGTGATGAACTACAGCTTGCAAAGGGAGTATCTTCCCTAATGCTTTTTCTGCTATTTTGTCGTGGACTCTTATTCTCCTTCGGTCTGGTTTTAATTTATCTTTCCAATAACATGATTTTGAGCAATACTTTCTATGCTTCAATTCATGTTTAGGGCCAAAGAAAATATCTCCGCAAAAGTCGCAACGTGCCGAATGGTAACCACCCCTCCACGCATGGTTATTTATTCCGGTAGGGTATTGTCTTGGTTCGACAACTTCTCCACGCTTTCGGGCTCTCGATCTTCTGCATATTTCTGCCCTTGAAAGTGGGATGGGTAGCGTTTCTGCTTTTACGGCTTCGATGTCATTCATCTTGATTTCTCCTTGTAAATTCGTTCTAAGATTTCTTCCTGTTTGTCGGTGAGATCACCCTTTCGATTAAAGTAATTTTCCATATCCTCGACGAACTTCTCTTCCCACGGAGTTAAGCGTTCCCAATCTAAACCTGTAATGATCCATTTTAGGCGAGAAGCAATCATAACTTTTCTTTCCATTGGGTTATGCGGAGCGCGGCCAGGAACACCGGCAAAAGTGATTTCGGGTTCTGTATCGGCTCCAGCTTGTAGGTCCCGTCGTCCTTTAGGTAGAGATCGAATGCCTTCTTGACCGGAATACCGTTAACGATGGCCAGTTCCCAGTAAGCGGCACCCTGAAGCGGGTCAACCTTGGCCGGAGCGCCACTTTTTAGGTCGATCAACGCCAGGATGCCGTTTAAGGGGCCTATTTTGTCCGGCTTGCCAGCATACCACAGCTTCGGATGAACCATTGGCTTCTCGATAATCGTGGGCTTAAATCCGGTATCTTTCTTGAAGGTGACGTAGGCCTGGACATATCCGGCAACCTGTGTATCTACGGTATCCAGGTCGAGTTCGTCCCGGTCCTCGTATTCTGTGCAGAGATGTATGATCCGGCCTCTTTCAAAGTACCAGGGGTCAACTTTGTATCGATCATCCACGACCTTTAGGGCCTGGGTCACGCTTATAAGGCGACGGTCCCCTATTTTGTAAACGTGGCCCTCTTCGATGAATTCGAGATCAGCCATCTTCATATTCCTCGAATCTATCTTGTTGCAATTCATCGTAAGGTTCCGAGTAAGGCCCGACCGCCTCACCATCGCAATCGCACATTCACCAAGTAGCCAAATTACAATCCCAATGTCTACCTTCTTCGCAAGCAGAACACAATTCCATTTCCTACCCCTCGCTCCCCGGCTCCGGCGGTTCTTCTGGCTCAACTATCGAAAGGTTTACAATGTCATTCCCGAATTGGGTTTCTTTGTATTCGACCTTCAGAATTTGGGTCGTCTTTGCTAATGGCAAGGACAAGTCATAAAACTTCTTGTCGAAGGTGACGTATCGTTTACCCTCGTCGCTGAGAATGTGATACCGATGGCTTTTCAGGTCTTTACCGGACTTGTCTTTGGTCTGAATCTCAACTGATTTGATGGTAATGGAGGCCGTGAGGTTGTCGGTCTTGGTATCCCCGTTCTTCTTCTGAGGCTCTTGTATTGAAGGCTTTTCTCCACCCTTACGGTACTGGATGGCCGATACCTGATCTTTAGTGATCCCGGCGAATTCTTTCAGGTCGTCCCATGTGAGGTTTCGGATTCCAAGGATGCGGGTGATACCGTTCCCGAAGAGGTTTGTCATGGCGGCTTTCTTAACGTCTCCTTTGTCGATAGCAGATGGAGGCAGAAGAGTCTTTTTCTTCTTTCCTTCCTCATCTGCATCCCCATAAGAGTATTTGTTGAAAAAGGCATCTTTGCTTGATCTCGTTCCTATTGCCTCTATCGACCGGCCTCCAAGAGTGAAATATCCTTTGTAGGTCCATGTGAAATGGCCGTCCGGTTCTTCGTTATAGAGAGGTTCGTCAATCCTCCATGAGATGTTGAAGAGGTTGGCAATCTTCTCGGACCCGCTGACCTGTAAATAGGGGTTGCCATTCTGGTCGGTCCAATCCCTCGCGTTCGTAACCTTCAGGGATACACGTTTGATCTTCATTACCGCGTCAACCCTGCGCTCGGCCTGATCCGCCACCTGAATCAAAAAATCATCTGCTATTGCCGGTAGGTTTTCTCGTTCTTCATTCTCGCTCATCTTCCTTCCTCCTATCTCAGCAGTATAATTTGTGCGCCCACGACTATGCCCATGAGCATTAAAGTAAATCCAAACAGTAGGATACTTGCGCGATCGATCATTGGAAACCTCCCGCCCTCTTAATGCTCGACCCGTGCAGAAAAGCACAGTTTATCTCCAGGTCGGAGATTTCGACAAAAGACCGAGCTTCTTTTAATGAGTTAAATTCGAGCCGCTTCCCGTCGGCCAGGACAATGGCTTTCCCGTCGAAACTTTCTATCAAGGTGCATTTCGGATTTCCGTTTAAAAGAAGTAGGTGGTTGTCCATTACACGAACCTCCTTTCAGTCTTCTTCGATGCAGTACAAATGGGCCTTCTTTGAGCAGGACAACTCCCCGTTGTCTTCCCAAACGTCAATGGTATTGCTTAGGCCGTGGGTTCCCCTTGCGGACGAGGATGAGGAGGTCCACCCTTTGCAATCCTCAACGAACCCGGTCCAGACCTGAAACGGTGCGGAGACGATGTGCTGAAACTGATCAAAGCGAATTGCCCTATTTAATGGTTGTGAAATGAGGGCGTTCCAGTTCTCCGCGACCATAGCGGCCTTGAGGTTAAAGTATGGAACAGATGAATGAGTGATTCGAGATATGTCTGAAATGAAGGCTCTGTATGCGGTAGGGTTCCAGAGGTTCACTACCTCCGCGATCCCTTGGCAAATCTTATCGGCCTGATCGGATCCTCCGAGGTTTCCGGTAAAGACTTCTGTGGTGACAAAAATTAGTCGGCAATCGTCTGTCTGTGGTTGGTAGCCATAAAACTTATCAACCACACAGCGGTTCGGGCCTCCTCCTCCAGGTCCGGCCGGTCCGGTATCCCCTTTATCCCCTTTTGACCCCGTATCACCCTTGTCTCCCTTCAATCCTTGTGGTCCTTGGGGTCCCTGTGGCCCTTGGTAGCCTTGCCCGGGTGCTCCCGTATCTCCCTTATCCCCTTTTGGTCCTTGTGGTCCTACGGGGCCTGTAGCTCCCTGTGGGCCGGTTAAACCAGGAGGGCCTTGTGGACCAGGAACGGTTGACGGATCGCCTTTTGGTCCCTGTGGGCCGGTCAAGCCTGGAGGCCCCACTGGTCCGGCTGGTCCCTGTGGACCTGGAGGCCCAGGAGGGCAAGTAATGCACCCACATGGAGCACAGTAAGCCGAGCTTGTCCCGGCATTGTAGCAGCAATTACCTGTGCCGCAGTCTCCGTTTGAGTAGCAAGCACAAGTTGGGGTCAATATGGATAACTGAGCGACTTGATCTGGTCTAGCAATAGTTCCTGCAATATCAAACTGAGCAAAACCCGGATTCACCATAGCCAAAAACACCATTGCGATTAGAAAAACTCTTATCATGTGAACCTCCTCTCTTTTCCGTCAATTATGATTGCCACTACAATTAAGGTGATAAAGCTGCCAACGAACACGCCAATTCCAAAGAAGATCCAGTTCATGGCATCGCCCTCCATGGATGATATGCTTTTCCCTTCGCCGCTACCACTCCGTCAGGTCGATTGCAGGAGTATCCCTCTGGGGACTTGATGAGTTTATGGCATTCCTTGAAGATGCAGACGCTTACGGTCCTATAGTCGCGCCTTTGAGGGCAGAAGAAGTAAAGTTTGTCGATTGGAATATTCATACCCTCTTCCTCGCCCTCTTCTGTGCCGCGCTGGTAAAGTTGCAGCGGAAGGCCCCGTCTTTCTCGCGTAAATGAAGACAGGGCTTCCCGGCGCCCTTATTAAAGATGCAGACCGAGATTGAGAGTTGAGGGCTTCCTTTGCGCTTGTGGCAAAACTGCCTTCTTCCCCTCCTCCTTCCTTACCCTCTTCCTTCGCTGCGTGTTCAGGGCCAGGATTAGTCCTTTAAGGTTAAATTCCTTGCTGCCCATCCTCTGCTCGTAAAGCTTCTGTCCGTCCGGCGGTACTCCGGGCTTGTCCTGGATCGTCACTGTCACAAGGTAGTCCAAGTGAATCACCTCCTTTCGGTTAAAAGATTTGTTTGAAATCCTAAGATCAAACCTCCAGCCCGAGCTTCCGACCGATGGATCGACATTCCCAACACTTGGTTCCATGTTTCTTTTGTCCTTCAAGATTGCGCTGAATAGATTCAAGGGTAGGTCGGTTCGTTGTTTCCTTAACGTGCTTCATTTCCTTTTTGGTCAGTTTCTTTTTCCAATCCATTGTGATTCTCCTTTCTCATTGAAAGATGTTGCTACTCCGGGCGCTGCCGTCGTGTCGCCACTCCGGGACCGTGGGCCGGTTCACCGTATCCTTTAGCCACAAAGGGCTCTCCAAAGGAAAGACCCCGCACCAGTGGACCGGATTTCGCCTCGGGCTCCGTTTGTCTATCGTGTCCATTGGCAGGCGGCTGGGAAGGTTAGTAGCGGTGGTCATTTTGCCCTTTCATAAAGTGTTAGGATCAACCTAACATAATGAAAAAGGCTTGTCAAGCTTTTTCTTTAGAAATGTTTATTCAGGCTTGGAGGCGGGGTTGTGTTTTCCCCATGAGGTCTTTTCGTTGGCTACGATGGCAAATTCTAGGAAATTGATTTTGAAGAGTTTCAGCATTTGTTCAAGATGGCCTATGGTAAAGCCATGCTTTCCCTTTGTCCATCCCGTCACGGTTGCTCTCTCGACGCCCAATTCTCTGGCAAGTTGTGATGGTTTAATGTTGTTTTTCTTTAGAAAATAAAGGATTACGGGGCCAAGGTGAGATTTTTATTGACATTGAATTTGGTCTTGTGTTAGGTTGATCCTAACGATGGATGCTTTGCGTGAGTTTCTCATAATAAAAAAAATGACGATCAAGCATTTTTGCTTAAAGAACGGATTTAATTACCGAACATTTAGGCAAATGATGTGTAAATCGTACAACCCATCTCCGGCGATGGCTCTAAAGATCTCCAGGGCCACCAGGGGAAAGGTCGGGGTTATCGATTTACTATACCCCAAAAACGGCAAAAAAAAGGCCGCATGAACTCAATCTACTTTCCTTGTATCTCGTTCCATCTGTCCCGAGAAATAGGTCACTTCTCCGGTCCACTTATCCAACCGGTATGCTCTGGAATGTTCTTTTTCGTGGGTCGGAAAGATTTCGTACCGAGCGGTCCAAAAGAAGAGTAGGCCGAAGATCACGGTGGCTATAAAAATGGCAACCTTCATAAATTCTCCTTTCTCAGAAAAAAGACCGGCCTCGGCTGGTCTGCTGCCCCGTTGGTCCCTCTCCCTCCCAAGACTGAGGACCGGCGGGGCACTTTTGTTTGAAATGATACCATCCTCAAAAATGGGAGTCAATGGATAAAAAAGGCCCCGCATACTACCTCAGATTGCCCATCTCCCTGGAAGCCGACATCGAAAGGCTGGCCGTCAAGGAAGCCCGTTCAAAATGTGACATGATGACTCTCCTTCTGGACTTCGCAGTTTACGTAAAAAAGTATCACCTGGGCCATTTTATCACGGAAGAAACATGGGGAGAAGGTAATAAGGGTTGACTTACGTTGAGAGGGGAGAAGAGATGTCAGATATTCCTTGCCGCCATTTCTGGTTTACCGACGAATACGGAGAGACGCGGTGTTTTCTATGCGGTTGGTGGCCCGATGACTCACCCTCGCCTGATCCTACACTTACCCGGAACGAGTACGTCAGGAAGCAACAAAAGAGGCATCATGGGAACCTCCACGCCTACGCGGGGGACTGGAAACGATACAGCCTAAAGCGGTCCCAAGATGAAATTTGGCTGTTCAGGAGAAAGCGCCATGCAGGAAACCTCACTTGAGGCCTACGAAGAGGTTAAGCCAACGTTGGGGCCCAGACAGATCGCGGTATTGTCGGTCCTCGAGAACGCCCCGCCCCTGACGAATACAGAGATTGCCCAAAGGCTTGGCTGGTCGATCAACCGAGTGACGCCCCGGGTGTTCGAGCTCCGGGAGAAAGACATGGTGAGGGAGTGCGGCAGGCGCCCATGCCGGATCACCGGTAGAAACGCGATCCAGTGGAGGACTACGACCCGGAAGGAACGGGAACATAGGCAGCTATCGATGCCATGGGGGTGATTTACGGGTAAGGCTCCAGCTTTTCAATTCTATGTTAGGGATTGGTTGAGCGATCCAGAATTACAAAGCGCATCATCTTCTACCAGGGGAATTTGGATAAATGCCCTATGCTATATGTGGGAGGGAAGGGACCGGGGGAAAATCTCCGGTACTGCCGAAGAACTGTCCCGACTTTTGAGGGCAAGCAACGGGGAGTTCGAGGTATTTATAAATGATGCTGAAAGGCTAAAATTTGCAGATGTAACAAATCGTAACGGAGAAGTAACAATAATAAACAGAAGGATGTTTAGAGAGCAAAAAGAAAGAGATAACACAAGGTTAAGGGTTCAACGGTTTAGGAGTAATAAAGATAGTAACGCCACCAGTAACGATAATATAACGGTCCCTTCTTCTTCTTCATCTTCTTCTTCTACTGCAAAGATAAATATAAAAGAGCATGCTGACGCGCTTTTTAATCTACCCGAAAAAGAAGAAATAGAGCAAGGATCAGACCCCATGATTTTAGAAAAATTAGAGGAGACCTGCGGTAAGCTCTATGAAGATAAAATCTTTCCAGAGGTGTTCGCTTTTAAGAATAAGATGCTAAAAGAGAAAAGGAATCCCAGAGCAATCCTTCACACTCTTTGCAGGGCAGCTTTAAAAAAAGAATTTGAAGATGGACCTTGGGCATATTGTCTAAAAATTATAAGGGTAGAGGGATCGAACTACAATGAAAGAGATTACGGGAAAACTTCAAGCTGATGCACTCGATGAGCTTACTCCTCTTGCCGTAAGTTTGGCAAAAGAGGGAATGGATAGCGATCAGATAGCTTCAATACTTCATGCACAGGTGCAATGTAAAACAAAAAGACTTTACGAGGACGAAAGGAATAAGCCAAAGTCTGTATCTCAAATACTGGTAGGTGTTTTAGATGAGGAAAGGAGAAAAGCTGATAGTAAGATAGAGTTGATTCTTTACAGGATGTTGAGCGAGTCAAAAATTAAGTTCAGTTTTCAATATAAAATCGGGCCTTATACGGCAGATTATCTTGTTAATGGGTTTTTGGTAATAGAATTAGACGGGCCACAACATTCAAAAAAGCGTGACGATATTAGAGATTTTTATATGAAAAAGATGGGGTACAAAGTTATTCGTGTTCCTGTTTGGGTGTTGGCATCGTGCCCTGAATCGGTGGTAGAGACAATAAAGGAAGTATCAAAAACAAAGGGGGTGACATGATGAAACGCGCCGCGATCCGGCTGGCAGAGTATGAGGCAAAGATGTTTCTAAATAAAGCAAGCGACTTTTGGAAGACAGGACCCCTTAAAAACCAGAAGAAGCACCCGGAGAGCGTGAGGAGGTCGCCGGAGGGAGCGGCATTAAAGAGGCAATCTATGTCTCTCACCCGCGCTCTTTCCATGATGAGGAGGCCATGAGCAATCCAAACCATTTGGCTTTTTCTAACCTGATGGCTTCTCGGAATAAATACCGAAACAAGAAGATCGAAGTTGACGGGATAATATTCGACTCGAAGAAGGAGGCAGGGATTTACGAGGACCTCAAACTGCTAAAGGGAAGCGGGGGAATCCTTGGTTTCGAACGGCAGGTTTCATACGAACTCATCCCGGCACAGCGCGAAGACGGAAAGTGCATCGAGAGAGCTTGCACCTACAAGGCCGACTTCGTTGTGACCCACAATGACGGTGAGGTTGTGGTGATCGACGCGAAGGGGATGCGGTTGTCGGATTACAAGATTAAAAGAAAACTGATGCTCTGGGTTCATAAGATCAGGATAAAAGAGGTTTGAAAGGAGAAGCCATGGAAAACGTTGCGCAGTTCGTAGGAGTGGTCAAGGAGGTTAAAGCCAAGTCTCTGGTATCACTTGACAAAAGTTATCGTGTTGTGATCGAAACTGAGGACGTTAACGCGCTTGGGATCGGCGCATGGCCAGCAAATGAGACGGTGAGTGTGCATATTGAAAGAAACTTGAAGTAAGCGTTTCTATTGGGGAATAGAAAGAAATAGAAATTATATGCCAAGAAAAGGTGGGGTTCCTGAGAATTTAACGTATCATAAGGGCCGAGCAAAAGGCTCAAAGAATAAGTGCGTGAAGGCCAAGGATGATTATTTCAAGGTATTCTTCAAACTTGGGGGAAAGAAGTTGGTGGAGGACCTTCTTGCCACTTCAAAAAGAGCCAAGGAGAGGTTCTTGTTAGACACACTCCCGGGCCTTATGCCAAAGAAAACCGAGATCGAGGGGTCGTTAGATCTTGGGGGAGATAAGCCGCTTCAACCTCTTTTGTTGGCGGCAAGGATCGTGTTTCTCGTTGAACAGGCGAAGAAGGAACAAGCAGCACTCGAAGACAAGCAAGGGGAATAATGTCGTCTTACGCTGAGATGATTGTCAGGTTGGGCAAGTTGTTGGAAGGGTCCCCTTTGATAGCCCGGCAGATAGAAGAAGAACTGAAAGTGCTGCCGGTATGGACTCCAATACCTGGTCCCCAACTTGAAGCCTTTGAATCAGAGGCAGATATTCTTTATTTTGGAGGAGCAGCAGGGGGAAGCAAAAGCGATCTTCTTCTTGGGCTCTCCCTCACTCAGCATAGGCAATCCCTAATTCTAAGGCGAGAAGCCACCCAGACCCAAGCCTTGATTGATCGTATGACGGAGATACTTGGGAGTAGGGACGGGTATAATTCTCAGCATCTCATTTGGAGATTGACGGGGAGGCAGGTTGAGTTTGGATCCTGTCCAAATCCGGGTGATGAATTAAAATGGCAGGGCAGACCCCATGACCTTCTTGCCTTTGATGAAATTCCTCTATTCCTGCTTTCTCAATTTAGGTTCCTTCAGACATGGCTTCGGAGTACAATATCTGGTCAACGATGTAGAATTGTCTGTACCGGAAACCCACCGACAACGCAAGATGGAAGATGGGTAATAGATTATTGGGCACCCTGGCTCGACGATAAGCACCCGAAGCCGGCACTTTCCGGGGAACTCCGGTGGTTCACAACGATTGACGGAGAGGATATTGAGGTTGCTGACGGGACCCCCATTGAGCATAAAGGAGAGTTGATTAAGCCCCTATCTCGAACGTTCATCCCCTCAAGGGTCACTGACAACCCTTTCTTATCCGTCACGCCATATATGTCAGTCCTTCAGGCACTTCCTGAACCTCTCCGGTCACAAATGCTCAAAGGTGACTTCAAGGCTGGAATGGAGGATAGCCAATGGCAGGTTATTCCCACGGCCTGGGTTGACGCGGCCATGGCCAGGTGGACGGCAGGGGGGAAGAGGGGAGGAATGGATTCTGCTGGAGTGGATGTCGCCCGGGGTGGGAAAGATAAGACCGTTATCTCGACACGTTATGCGAATTGGTTTGACACGCTCAAGACATTTCCGGGGACAGAGACACCTGACGGTCCAACGGCAGCCGGGATAGTGGTATCTGCGATAAAAGATGGGGCTCCGGTCCATGTCGATGTCATTGGGGTTGGGGGATCGGTGGTCGATCATCTCCGGCAAAACAACGTCCAAGTGGTGGACATCAACAGCGCGGAGGCGTCTCCTCCTGGTGCCGTGGACCGAGCAACGGGCCGGCTGAAGTTTAAGAACAAGAGGGCAGAGCTTTGGTGGAGGATGCGAGAGGCCCTAGATCCCCAGTTCGGTGAGAACGTGGCCTTGCCGGACGATAAGGAACTCCGCGGGGATCTCTGTGCTCCTATGTGGTCCTTGACAACCCAGGGAATAGTAATCGAACCCAAAGAGGACACGATCGGGAGCGACGGGGTGAAGGTGGCGGGGTTGAAACGAAGGCTTGGGAGGTCTCCGGACAAGGGTGAGGCCGTGGTTTATTGTCTGGTCTCAACGCCGAAGAGACACCCTAAGTATGACAACTGGCGCGAGAGGGCTCCGCGAACTTCTTGGCGGACGGGTTAAGGAGGAAGAGATGGACAAAGAGTGCTGCGGTAACTGCCGATTCTTCAACAAAACGCATTGCCGAGCTCACCCGCCGACCATGTTTCTCGTCCCTGGAAGGCTGACGGTAGGCAACAAGGTTCAGATGATGGCCATGTCAGAATATCCACCTAATAAGCCAGAGAACTGGTGCGGAGAGTGGAAGGAGGGGGTTAAAGATGCCAAGAATTAATTATCTTGGAGGCCTGAAGCGGTCATACGATCACATTATGACCAATGCCGACGAGTCCGAAACCTACGAACCCACGATGGTCATTCGACATGACAACAAACTCGGGCGGTCGTTCATGATCACCCTGTCGGCGTTCTGGAAATATATTTCTCCTGAAGATAATTTTGTCGCGCTCAAGGCCGATACCATGGACTTCGAGGATAAGGTCAGAAAGACGCAGGCTGCCCTTAAATTCTGCCTTGTAGGAAGCCCAGCCCGGGAACAGGCCAAGGACGATATGGTTGATTTGACCCTAGCCATAGCGCTCCACGAGGCCACAAGTATACTGCCCTGCGTCTGCTTCAACCTTTCCAAGTGCCTCCGGATGTTCGACATCGAGGTGAGGCCGGAAGCAGCGATCCAACTCCACCTTTGGATCCAAGATGGAATTGAGGAGTTAAAGAATATGCCGGAGCTACCGCCCGAGAAGGAGTTGAACGCCGGGGATGTGACGCTGTTCGCTGGAGGGAAGAAGGTAGGCACCCAAGAATTGACCGTGAAGGAGAGTGATCTGGTGATTGAGGGGGGAGAGGCGTGATCTGGCCATGGACCTGGATGGACCGTATTGATAAAAAACTGGATTTCATCATTCGTAGACTTGATGATTTCCACAGAAAGGAGGTGAAACGAATTATGGCGACCCTTGATGAAGTATTGGCAGATGTGCAGGCAGAAAAGACGGTTGATGACAGCCTTATCGCTTTGACGTCAAGCATCAAAGACCAGCTTGACAAGATTCTGGCCGGGGGACTGACCCCTGACCAGCAGGCGAAGGTTGACGCAATCTTCGCAGGAATCGAGGCCAACAAGAAGGCCGTGGCCGATGCGGTGGTAGCGAACACGGTGAATGTACCACAGCCATAAGACATTGACCAGAGCGGGAGGATGAACCAGTAACCGAAAGCGCTCGGGGCTGCCCCTCCTTCCGCTTGCCACGGCAAATGTAACGTTTTGCCACGCCAAATGTAGCGCCATCTCAGGAGACTCACCGCGATGCAAATAGTCTTACCTGATAAATTGTTCTTTCGTCCGGATGAGGTTGCCACTATCCTTGGAGTTTCCAGGAGTACGGTGTATCTGTGGTGTCAAAGCGAGGTAATAGAGGCCATTAAAATAAGGAAACAAATCCGTATTTCAAAGTCTATTTTGATAGAATTTCTTCAAAAGTCTAAGATTTCCCTCTCCAACCAGTAATTTTCTGTCCGATTGTCCACAATGGTTAATTACTGTCATTTGACCAGCCTTTTTCTTTCTGATATTCCTAAATCATAATGCCTGACCGTATCTTTGGTGACACCCAGACAGATGAAAGGAGGTCTCCCAATGAAATAGCCCGCACTCGTGCCGATCCCGAAAGGGATAAAGTCATTCTCGAAAGCCCAGAGTGGCAGGATCGCCTAAAGAAGTTGATCGGATTTAGAAGGCAGGCCCGGATAGCGCAGGCTGACAACCGTTTGGAGATGGCAACTGATGAAGATTACTTTGACTCCATTCAGTTTGATGCCGATGAAATAGAAACCCTCAAGAACCGCAACCAAGCCCCCGAAGTCTTTAACATCATCAAAAACGTCTGTAACTGGATACTTGGAACCGAACTTAAAGCCCGCATTGATTACCGGATTCTTCCCCGAACCAAGCAGGGCGCCCAGGAAGCCAAGACCAAGACCAAACTCCACAAATACATTCAGGATATGAACAACGGGGAATTCCTGCGTTCCAAGGCCTTCCAGGATTGCATCAAGGCCGGGGTGGGTTGGCTCGATATTGGGGTTAGGAATGTCACGCTTGGCGAAGAACCGATCTATTGGACCCAGGAGGACTGGCGTAACGTCTGGTTTGATCACCTTGGAAAATCCCTCGATTGCCGGGACTGGCGTTTTCTGGTAAGAGACAAATGGATCGACTCAGATATTGGGATAGCCATGTTCCCGGGGCGCGAGAACGACCTGAGAGCTCTCAGCGAATCAGTTAACTCCCTTTACCCCTACATGCCAGATGACATTGTGATCAGCGACGACGCCTCTCAGTTCGACATGGAATCCGAGATGGATGCTCTTTTTGGAGGGCCATATTCTGGATCTAGGGAACGCATGAAGATGTCGGAGATGTGGTACAGGATGCCGCAACAGGTCAAGATCATGAGGATGGTGGACCACGACACGCCCTATGGCGCTCTCGATGGGACTATTTACCGGGAAGGGCACGAGGACCATGACTATTTGGTGAAAGGTGGCTATTTCTCGGCTTTTGATACCGTGATGCTTGTCGTAAGACAGGCGATTTGGGCCGGACCTCATTACCTTCAAGACATCCTGACCCCTTACAATCACAACCGTTTTCCTTTGATTCCGATGTTTTGCTACCGCCGGAAGCGAGACAACATGCCTTATGGGGTAGTTAGGGACCTCCGTGATCCCCAGAGTGACTACAACCGTCGTCGTTCTCGAGGTCTTTTCCTTCTTTCTGCCCAACAGATCATTTACGAGGAAGGCGCAATTAATGACCCAATCAAGCTCCGGGAAGAGTTGAACAGGCCTGACGGTCAAATCGTTGTGGCTAAAGGTGCCCTTCAGGGTTCCAAGGCCATTGACATCATCAAGCACAACGATCTGGCTCAGGCCCAACTCTTGCTGGCAAGGGAGGATTCTGAATTCATTCAAAACATCGCGGCTGGCGTGACTTCTCAGAACCTTGGGCAGACCGACCGGAACCTCTCAGGTAAGGCTATTCAGTCCCTTCAGGCTCAGGGAACCGTGGCACAGGGACCTTTGTTCGACAACTACTACTACGCTTTTCAGGCCGTTGGAGAGGTCGTAGCAAGTCTGATTGAACAGTTTTACGACGAGGAAAAGGAAGTCCTGATCACCGGAGACACCCAGAAGGATGAGTTTGTAACGATCAACAAGAGGACCCCGCAAGGAATTGACAATGCGATCGCCCGGGAGAAGTCCCGTTTCGTTGTCGGGAAGCAGGACTATCGAGAGTCTATTAGACTCGGCGCCCAGGAGATGTTGACCGAACTCATGATGAACCTTGCCAAGGCTGGCCCAGACATGGCCAAGGTAGCCTTCAATCTTCTCGACCTGGTTATCGACAACATGGATGTCCTACCGAACCGGGAGGAAATGGTCGAGAGAATCAGGAAACTCAATGGCCAACATGCCGCCGATGAGGACATGACCGAGGAGCAACGGGCAGAGATAGAGCAGACCCGAAAGGCCATGACCACCGAGCAGGAAGCCATGAAGCAGGTACAGATGTTGATGGTTAAGGCTCAACTAGCCCTGGCTCAGGCCGACGTTCAGAAGAGGGGCGCTGAAGCAATCAAGACGGATGTGGAATCGAAGATGGCCAAGCTCGAAGGTTATCTGAAGGCGATGCAGGCGGCAGGGATGTTGAGTCAGAGTCCACAGCTTGCTAAGGCTGCCGATGCCTTGATCATGGAGGCCGAATCTTCTCCGGGGGCTGGAGGGAATGGACCGGCACAAAGGCAGTTAACGGATCAGGGTGGTCAACCACCGATTCAATAGGACGCATAATGTTCATTCTCGAAAATCCGATCACCGGAAAGCAGTTTGAGATCCCTCGACGGAAGGCCCGGGAAGTCTTTGCGGTATCTGGTGGGGTTAAGAAGTTCATGTGTATGCCGGTATCCGTTGATTCGAAAGTTGAAAGCAGTCTGAACGTTCCTGTGGTCCGGGTCGAAGAAACGAAGTTTTACCAAAAGAAGAAGGTAGGTGGGACCTGCGTGATAAGGATGGGAGGGATTGGAGACCTCATCATTCTTTCATCCAGTCTGAGAGAGTTGAAACGAAGATCCGATAAGCCCGTCATCCTTGCTACCCTAAAAAGTAACGTTTCATTCATGGAGAGTTTTGGATTCCTGAATCGTGTCATTTCAATCGAGGACGTTGACCGGTATCGGTTCGACAATGTGATTGATTTGAGATTTGCCACCGAGCCCCCACAGATGGGTTCGATCTGCCGCGGGAAATGGGAAGATTACATCCTGAAGGATCGATCGGACGTGTTTGATGAATTGGTGGGAGTTTACCCGGCACCGAAGAGGTTTGAATTGCCATCTGTCAAAAAAGAAATAGAGAACATGAAAGAGGCAGTCAAATACCCATTCATTCTTTTGAACTGTTCGATGGTCTCCGCTGCCAGGTCGATTATCCCAAAATATGTCAAACCTCTCTGCTTAAAGATCCTGAAATGGGGAGCAACGGTTGTTCTTACTGGAACTTCTCAGCCATGGAATACTTTTCTTAAAGAAATTTCCAAGACCGGTGTTGTGAACCTCATAGACAAAACAACACCCCCCGAGTTGATAGCCCTTTGTTCGTTAGCCAATTTTGTTGTGACCCCGGATACCGGAACGCTTCATATTGCCGGTGCCCTCGGAAAACGAACGATAGGACTCTTTGGAGCGATCCAGCCGAGGACCAGGGTTTCATATTATCCGAATGTCAGGGCGCTTTATCCACAGGGAGTCTTGCCTTGTATCCCTTGCCATGACCTACACAAGTGTATGGGTAGTCCAGAGAAGGGGTCAAAGTGCATGAGGTTATTTACTCCAGATGTGATCATGGTGGCCATAGAACAGGAGATGAAGGGAGTTAGGAACGTCCCGATTAAGGAGATGGTGTGTTAAACATCGCGGCATTCATGGTGGTGAAGAATGACGAATACTATGTGGACATGGCACTCAAGAGTGTCCTTCCCCACGTGAAAGGTGTTTATGTTCAGGACCAGATGTCAGATGATGGAACGTATGAGAAAATTGCAAGTTTAATGAGGGATGAAACCATTTCTCTTCCGGGTCAAATATTTTGCGAGAGGGTCCAAACGTGGGTTGGTGATAGGTTTGGAAAGGATTATGACGAACCAAAGTTTAGGACCATGGCCGTGAAAAGATGCGAAGAGATTAGAAGGCCTGATTGGATTCTAAAACTCGACGCAGACGAAATATATACTCCGTTCTTCTTTTCCCAACTCGAAAAGATCCTAACCGAGAATCCAGACCTTAACGGTGTCCGGGTAGCCGGAGATCGTTTTATCTCCAAGACTCACAGATCAGTTCATCCAACATCGATAGAGACTTCACCGGATGGGATTAAGTTTGTCGATCCCCATACGCAGGTCTGGAGGGCCGGGAAATATTCTTATATGCCAAATCCTATTATTTCTGGGTGCCTTCATCCTGTTCTAACTCCTGATCCGGTGCCGGTCTATTGGTTGGAAGGAATTAACAACGTGCATTTACATCGACTATTTGGCCCCAAGGCCTTTGCTTTTTGGTCAGAAGGGATTGATGAAATAGACAGAACAAAACCACTCTATCCTCCAACATCATGTCCTCATTGGTTCAATTCTGATGTGAACATGGGAAAGTCAGAGAAGATTGATTTCTCCTGGCCCAAATATGTCTTAGACAAATGGGCCACCTGGGAAGGTGGTATCTGGTAATGGCATTTAGCGCGAGTGAAGGCAAACTTCTTTTCAAAGATTGGCTCATTCACATGGCCAAGCCTCTCGGGTTCAATCGATTCCTGGATGTGGGTTGCGGTGCCGGTCTCTACGGAGACCTGATCCGGGAGGTCTTTGGAAGGGAAGTCACCATCGAAGCCGTCGAACCATTTCAGACATACATTTTCCGGCACAACCTTTGCGAGAAGTATGACATGGTATGGAACCGGGAGATCCAGGGACTTTGTAAGGAACTGCCTGACTACGATCTGATTGTCGCGGGCGACATCCTGGAGCATTTGACAAAAGAAGACGCCATTGAGGTTGTGAGTTGGTTGAGGTTACATTGTCGATTTCTTTGGGGAGCCCTGCCGGTAAAGATGGGTCGGTCATGGTCAACGGGATACCTTCAGGGCCCGGTGGATTATGAGGAAAACGAGTTGAATAAACACCTATGGGACTGGACTGGAGATGAGATCCAGAAGGAATTTAGCCCCATGTGGTTGTGTCCATTTATCCAGACTGGTTGTTTCTTGATCGAAGGAAAGATTCAATGAGTTCAGAAGAAGAGTTATTAAAAGAACAGTTAATAAAAAATTGCGATCCTTGGGTATGGAGCGAGATAATTCATCCCAAAGAATTCAATCAACTTGAAGAAGAGATCGTCGCAAACGAAGCATCTGCCATGTTCGGAGTACCAGGAAAAGAAGAGTATAGAATGGGATCAGGTTTTAATTCACTCCCTCGGACCCTTGGAATCGGATGGATTCTTTATGGATTTGTCAGGGCCATGAGGCCAAAGGTTATCGTTGAGATCGGGGCCGGAGGATCGACCGCTTGTCTCCTTTGGGGACTAAGGCACAATGGATTAGGGTATCTTCATACCTGTGATGTGTTTCTGTCGGACAGTCTTGATCCCTACGGAAAAGAAGATGGAAACGGTAACGTTCTCAATTCTAACCATGCTGCGGTCGCCCGGATGATCGAGAAATGGGGAATGGAAAACATCTGCACCGTTCATCACGAATCAAGTTTTGATTTCATTCCTCGGTGGAAAGATCCGATTGATATTGTTGTCATTGACGGGGATCATTCCGTTAAAGGAATTGAAAACGACATAAAGTTGTTGTCGTTTCTAACTCCCGGGGGATACGCTTTCTTTCATGACTTTACCGCCTGTACATATGAGGTTGGTGTTGCGGTAAGGGACTGGGTCGCTCGGTCTGACGAGTGGTCTTTGATTGTAGAGCCGAATTGTCTGAGCATGGCAATCATTCAAAGAAAGTTTTCTTTATCTCCAAAGCATATGTTTTCGGCTACCGCGCTGGCGCAGGTAAGCAACAAGAACAATATAAAGACCCCGTTTCAGCTTACCGACCCAAAGGCGGCGGGGGCCGTGATCCCTTGGAATGGAGAATGGTTTCCTAAGACTGGAGTAGAGTTTTTAAAATATCAGGCCGAAGGGAACGCTTTGGCTCAGAAGATTCTTGAACAGGAAACACGAACAGGAAAGGTCGTTCAGAGATTCGAGGAGATTGATGGGTAAAATTGGAACGGTTGTGATCCCACATGCGTTTTCACCGCGTTGGATTCAGATTTGCGTGGCTTCACTGAAGACTCACAAGAACGAGGCCGATTTCGATATTCTGGTTGTGAACAACAGCGTGGGTCATCCTTCCATAAAGGCTCTGACCGAAACGAGACTCGGGGAAGGAGTAAAAGTTATCGAACCCCGGGATCCGAACATTGCCGGTCATCAGGTCGCCCTAGATATGGCCATTGATCTTGTCGAAACTCCATGGTTCATCGCCTTTGAAAGTGATGTTCAGGTGATGAGAGATCATTGGTTCGATTGGATGTTGTCATTCGAGAAAGACCCCTATGTTGCGATCATTGGTTGGTATTGGTCGATCGGGATAGACGATTGGAGGCATTACATCAGTCCGGCCGGAGCCCTTTACCGAACCTCTATTCTAAAGAATCTCAAGGCCGAGTGTCTTTCGAATAAAGACCTAGCGGTTTGCTACGGAAGGAATATGTCAAGGCGGATCGATCTAGCCGTTGAATATAAAGACACCGCTGGGAAAATGATACCCATGGGAGAATGGGGGCCATTCTTGGAGTGTCGAGGGTTTGGGAATGTCTATCCTTTTGAGAGGGATCATTGGGTCCCAGAGCCAGGGAACTGGATTTCGAATAGGGTAGAGATGCAATGGGAAGTTATTAGATTGCCAGGAGCCATGGTTGAGGATGCAGAGGCGAATTCCGTAGGATTGCCTCACCGATATACCTATGTGGGACCTTCAGAGTCAGAGGCGTATTTTTACCATCATTGGGCCGGAACCGTTTCGAAAAACTTTGTAAAGCATGGAATCACCGAGAATGAGTTTATGAAGGTCCCTTGGTGGTTAAAAAGGGAATATCGGATCTGGAATGAAACTGTCCCTGAAGATGTCCGTAAACTCACGATGGAAAAGGGACTAGTTTTTACATTCGAAGAAGAATTGGCTTATGCCAAAACGCGGGTAGTAAGTTGATGGAGATACGAGAAGTGAATCTAGCAGTGAGCAACATTTGTAACGCATCATGTCTCTTTTGTCCGAGGTCGTTTGTGACCGTCGAGAAAGACAAAAGGTTTATGTCGGTCTCCCTGGTTGAGAGAATCATGGAAGAAGTCACCAAACCAGAATTCAAAGCCCAACATCCCGTGGTTCATGCTGCCTGCGCCGAGAATGGGGAGCCATTCTTGAACCCTGACATTCTGGATATTCTCAGAACTGTACGGGCTCATGGATTAGAGGTGACACTGTTCTCGAATTTCTCTTTAATCACCGAGAAAATTGCCCTCGTTATCATCACCGAGAATCTTACCGGTTCGATTCATTTCAATATCGATGGGGTTACTCCGGAGTCTTATAAGGCCGTTAAGGGGCTTGATTTGAAGACGGTGGAGAATAACATCAAAAGGTTTATCGAGATCCGGGATTCAATGAAGTCTCCCATAAAGCTCCTTGGTCACATCATCACTCAGGCCACCTATTACAATGCCGTGATGAAAGAGTATGTGAGGCCCCCAGCAAAGTTTAAGGAACCTCTTCACCCAGAGGATAGGGAACTAACATTGCTCAAGGTGAAGTCGATACTCAATCCTTTATCTGATACCGTCGGGATCGATTCTGTCCTCTTCTGGGCAGAGCGGTATTCAGGGTATCCGAGGTCGGGACCTTTTAGATGCCCTAATCTTGAACGGGTAAAGCATGTCGCCTACATCAATCCAGAAGGTGATGCCTATGCGTGCTGTTTCGATGTAGGAAACGAACTCGTGATTGGAAATGTTAACGAAGACTCATTGTATGAAATTGCAAAATCTAATCGCAGAAAAGATCTTGTTAAGAAGTTAGAGGAAGGTCGCTTTGAAGAAATAGGATTTCCATGTACAAGAGTAGATTGTTGTCAGGGGGTGCGAGTCTAATGAGTAGTCACACTAAGGATAATTATGGGAGATTCATTGGAAGACCCATAAAAGAAAGATTTTGGGAAAAAGTAGAAAAGACTGAAAACTGTTGGCATTGGAAGGGATGTTTGAACAATAGAGGTTATGGCCAGATTAGTATGAATGGGAAAGCCGTTCTATCTCATCGAGTTTCATGGGAAATCCATAACGGTCCTATTCCAGAGGGGCTTCAAGCTCTGCACCGTTGCGATAATCCAATATGTGTTAGACCTGATCATCTTTTCTTGGGAACAAATTCCGATAACCATACCGATATGGTAAACAAGGGGAGGTGCCGTAACGGAGATCGAAAAGGAGAGATGAACCCAACGTCAATCCTGAAACGGTATGAGGTGGATGAAATAGTTCATCTTTATAATTCAGAAAATCTTTCTCAACAAAAGATTGCAGATAAGTATGGAGTTAGTCGTGTGACAATAAATGCAATATTAAGAGGAAGAAACTGGCAACATACTACCGGCATAGGAATAATGCCATGAGCCTTTTTTTCGACCACGATGCCCTGATCAACGAGAACGACAATGACTTTCAATATCTTGGTTGTAGATTTGGAAGGCATGTCTTGATAGAGAAGGGCGTTACTTTTGATGTGGTAGGAGGGTTTATCGGGGATCGGACCATCATAAGGTCTGGGGCAAGGGTGGAAGGGAACTCGGTGGTGCTTGGAACTGAATCATACATTGATCATTATGCCCGGATAGGTGGAGGATCGTGCAAAGACAAGGGAGCCTTCTTGAATGCCCGGGATTGGTTTCACATGGGGGAATTCTCTCAGGTCAATATCGCCCGGGGTGTCGAATGTGGGGAAGAGGTAGGCGTGGGAGTGGGGAGCAGAATCTTTACCCATGGTGCCTATCTTCCTTGTGATCAGGGCTTCCCGGTCCAATGGGCAGGCGTGAAGATAGGCCACAGGGTTTGGTTGCCTCATGCGTGGGTGAACCCTGGCACTCAAATAGGTGATAACGTGGTCGTCGCTGCCATGTCACTCGTGAACTGCAACCTACCCTCTGGTTGTTTGGCCGGTGGGATACCGGTGAAGGTCCTGAAAGAGAACGCCTATCCCGTCGAGGATCACGATGCAGTAGCGAGGTTGGGGATAAAAGGGATTTCTATAAAAGAAGTAAACAGATCCGAGGTCGTGATCTGTGGGGATACCTATTTCGACATCAAGGGTAGGACCATCGAGGGACCGGCTACGGAAGAGAGCGAGAGAGTGAAAAACCAGTTGAGAAGAAACGGGATTCGGTTCAAGTTCACAGCCATTGAGGGCGAATACCGGAGTTGGGAAGAGGCGTATTCATGATGGAAAGAGTGTTGGCAATAGGCGCCCATTTTGACGACGTGGAATTAGCCATGGGGGGGACTCTGATTAGACATATTCAAGAAAAAGATAGTCTCTCGATTGCTGTCATGAAAGCCAATGAAGAATTGAGTGGCCCATCCAATATAAGGCTTGAAGAACAGCGAGAGTCTTGTCGTTTGCTTTGGAACGCAGTGTTGATTTGTTTCAACCATCCATGGTCGATTGAGAGTATCGTGTTTCAGTTGGATGCGATTAAACCAACCATCCTCTATTTTCCGTTCGAATCCGATTATCACCAGGACCACAACTTTGCGTCGAAGGTGGGATATGCGGTATCCCGAAATGTTCAGATTACAGTTCTTCGGTATCTTTGCACTACTTCTCATTCTTACTATCCGAATTATCTTGCAGTTATTGACATTGAAGCTAAGAAAAAGCTGGTATCGGTGTTCAAGTCACAGATGGAAAGGCGCCCGAAGTTTATGGAAATCATGGAAGCGCAAAATCGATTCTTTGGGTCCCTAATTCCCGGCAACGGGCATTTTGCTGAAGGATTTTGCGCTCATCGCATCGTCAAAATATAAAGAGGGGAGGTTGGGACAATGGCAGCAGGAACTCAGGTAAAACTGAAAGATTTAACGGAAGAGGTCGTTTCGACGGTTGATGTGGTCGAAAGTGGTCTTGGGACCATGTATCTCGGGACAAACAAGGGGAACGTCTACCGGTACCGGACGGCAGCCCAGACGTTGACGCTTCTCGGGAACGTCGGCGGGGACGTTCTGAGTATGGCCCTTTATTCCGGATTCCTCTATATCGGGATCAGGGGCGGGGGGTTCAAGAGTTTCACGATCGGGTGATGAAAATTAAATAGGGGTTCTCCCGAGGCTCGGCCAGGCTGACGGAGACGCAAGAACGAGAAAGGGGCATGTCGGTGCCGACACACTGATTGCCCCTTTTTTGTTGCCCCAACCAAGGAGGAACGAACCATGGCAGGAGAACAAGAAGAACTGAAATTCCCAGAGGAAGAGAAAGAAAAGGTGCCCGAGGGTTTCACCGAGGACGAATGGGTTGACCTGTCCGATGCCGAGAAAGAGGGTGTTCTTGCCAACCAGAAGGCCGAGAAGGACGGGGAGGAAGAGGAAGAAGAGAAGGTTGACGAGGCCGCGTTGAAGGAGTTGGCAGGGGAAACCAAGACCTCGGAAGAGTTGGAGACCGAGAAGAAGGCGGCGGAAGAGGCCGAAGTCAAAAAGAAATCTGACGAAGAGGCAGCAGCGAAGAAGAAGGCCGAAGAAGAAGCAGCCAAGGCGTCAGGCAAGACACCGGAACAGATTGAAGCCGACAAGGTAGCTGCAGAAGCGGCAACTAAGAAAGGTGAAGAGGTTTCACGTGAAAACGTCTCCGACACCGATCTTCTCCGTTTCAGGCCTGTTATTGCAGACTCGGAACTCCCCGCCCTCAGCATGAAGAGGCCACCTGATGTTCAGGCAAAGATTGAGGAACTTCGAAAGAAACTGAATGACGGGGACATTGACCAGGCCGGATACGAGGATGCAAGGGATGAACTCATAGGGGAGCATACCCTGAGAGTAAATGCCACGAGGGAAGCCACCAGGGATAACGTCACATGGGAGAAGGAACAGGCGCGGTTCTTTCAGGCCCGGAAGGAGTATTTGACCGGGGATGGGGCAGATCTTCTTTATGGTGCTCTCAATGCCGCGATTAAGAAGCTCTCTTCCAATTACGATCACATGGAACTTTTGGTCGAAGCTGACCGTATGGTGAAGAAGCAGTTCGGGAAGGCTCAGGCACCGGCGGTAGAACCGGAGAAGAAGATAGTTGAGAAGCCCCCGGCGAAACTTCCCGACCACAAGACCCTCACCGATGTCCCGGAAGCTCAACGGCAAACGACCGAGAGTGTCTTTGCTGCCCTGGACAAGTTGAGGGGAGAGGCCCTTGAATCAGCTCTCGAAAGGTTGACGCCCGCGCAGAAAGAGGCATACGAGGCCGGAAGGTGAACCATGGCACTCACGAAGCTTTTGAATGTGACCGATGAATTGATATTTGACTTATCGGCCATGAGGGAAGGTTGCAAGAAGGAGATTTCAATTTGTTTCGAATGGAAGAAGGGAAACCTTCAGCTTTTCCAGATCCGGGCCGACAAATCGATACCGATAAAAGTGTTTCAGCAACAGATTATTCCAGAGAGAAGGGAGGGAACAGACTCGGAAGAAACCGACAAAAACGATCTCAGGTTTAGAGGATAAATATGTATAGCCACGAACAGCCTAACGACGGCAAAAAATCTAAGAAAGGGAGGGAGTATCATGGCGCAAACCATCATAGGTTTGAATGACCAAAAGGCCGTCAAGCGCTATTCGGGCACACTGGCGGTCGATGTGGGCCGTAAGGCAATCTTCACTCGGAAATGGATGGGAAAAGGCGAACCCGCGACCAGACCGATCCAGCAGTTGACGGACCTGGAGAAAGACGCGGGGGAACAGATCACATTTGAGTTGAGTATGCAGCTCAACATGCAGCCCGTCGAGGGTGATTCTTCTCTCGAAGGCAAGGAGGAGCAGTTAAGTTTCTTCACAAGCGCAATCTACATCGATCAGATGCGTGGCGCCGCAGATTCGGGTGGAAGAATGACCCGGAAGCGAACCGTCCACGATCTCCGAAAGATTGCCAAGGCCAGGGAAGTCGATTGGTGGGCTCGGGTCTTCAACCAGATCATGTTCATGTATCTCTCGGGAGCCCGGGGAACCAACGAGTTTGTTTTCCCGACGACCTATACGGGATTCGCCAACAACAGCTTTACCGCTCCGGACACCAACCATATCGTCTATGGTGGGACCGCGACCTCGAAAGCCACCGTTACGGTGACGGATACCATGTCAACCCTTCCCATCGACAAGGCGGTAGCCTACGCCGAAATGATGGGTGGAGGTGGGCCGGTTTATTCGGAAGTTCCTCAGATCACACCGGCAGATGTTGACGGAGAGAACGTCTTTTTGATGATCATGAATTCCTACCAGAAGTACAGCCTTCGTAGGAATACAACCTCAATGGATTGGGCAGACATCCAGAGAGCCATCGCCACGGCTTCAGGGAAAGACAACCTTTTCCTCAAAGGCGGTCTCGGTATGTGGAATGGGGTTGTCCTCCATTCTCACCCGGATTGCATCAAATTCACGGACTACGGAAGCGGTGCCATAGAAGCAACCCGCGCCCTGTTCCTTGGGGTTCAGGCCGGAGTCGTCGCTTTCGGATCTCCCGGGAACGAACTGAGATTCGGATGGCATGAAGAAGAGAAGGACCACGGAAACCGTATCGCCATTTCGACCCATACCATTTGGGGGTTCTGCAAAACGACCTTCAATGGCAACGACTTCGGAGTGATGGCGATTGATACAGCGGCGGCCAAGCCGTAAACAATTTCAACAGAAGGGAGGTAATGGAAAATGACTGTTTTATACGGTGATGTCAACATCAACCCTGGAAAGGCGGCCATTGGAGGAGCCCGGTTCGACTACCGGACTTATGTGGCAACCCTTGCGGCCACGCTCGCAACAACCAACATCTTTGTGCTTGGGATTCTCCCGGCAAATCACCGACTTCTCGACCTCTTCCTTGAGGTCGGGCCAGGTGATACGGGAACTGCCCTTACCTGGAACGTTGGACTTCTGAACTGGTATCTCAACCGACCGGAACCGGCTGCGGCTACACCCGGATGGGATATGTACAACGGAACCCCTGGAATACCAGCGCAGGTAGGTTCTGCTTCGGGTGCTGCACTCCCCGCAGAAGCCGATGGGCTTGGAGCAACCAGTGCGGCCATTGCGACTGGTTTCCTTGCCATTTCTGCATCGACTATCGGTCGTTCGAGTGCAGGCGGAAGGGCGGGAGTCTCGGCAAGCGTTACACCGATGATTACCTACGGGTCAAGTAAGTTTGATCGGCTTATCGGTGTGCAGTTGGGGGTGGCTCCCACGACCGGGATAGCTGCCTGTAAATTCTCAATCGGATACCTCATTGATCAGCCGTAAACTCGGCGGGGACCTGGCGGAAGACTTGCAGGGGCCGGGCAATCGGGGTGACGAGGCAAGCCTCGAATAAATTCACAGGGAGGATAAAACGATGATACTGGAATGCCTTACGAAGAGAGTGGGGGTAACCCCGGTGCCGATGCAGGGCAATAAATATGCCTACCAGTTTATGCAGGTCCCATTTGCCAGAAAGGGGGAAGCCACTACCTCGATCTGCGAGATTGCCAACCCTGAGCATATCAACTTTCTCCTTGGAGTAAATGAAAAGGGGGAGAAGGTCAGAAACAGCAATTTCAGGGAATACGATCCGGAAGTGACAAAGAAAGAATTGGATATTGAGAGATTCAAGAGCAAGGCCGGACTCTTTATTGGACTCTCAATAGAGAAGTGGCTGAACAAGGGATATATCCTGAAAAATTCTCGGGCTGACACGGCGACCTATTGCGCTTCAAACACCGACGGTTTCATTGAAGATACCTCGAACCTTGTTCCATGGGAACATGAGATCGAGGCCTACATGAAGTTGAAGGAGATGGTTGCCGATGGTGACATCGAAGGTCCCAACGATATATCCGAAGAAAAAGAAGTCGAAGACAAAGACACGGTAATTGCGGAGCAAAGCAAATTGATTGCAGAACTTCAAGCGAAACTTGCGGAAAAACCAAAGGTAGGCAGGCCGAAGGTAAAAGACCAGGCCCCTTTGGTGAACCTGGAAATTTAATGGAGGTCCCCATGAAAAGGGTACTGTTGGCACTTGTTTTAATATTTTTGATGATGGCCCCTGATGCCTTTGCCCTGGGTCGTTACCAGCGGATCATTACCGACATCTACGGGAACATCGTGGCGGGGGCCTCCGCGTCTGTGTATGCTGCCGGAACCACGAACCTCTCTACCATCTATTCGGATTCGGGAGGGACCACTCCTCTTGCAAACCCTTTGACATCGAACGCGACAGGGCGGATTCAATTCTATGCAGCCGATGGAACGTATGATGTCACGGTATCCGGAACGGGGATCATCGCATGGACTGACTCAGGGGTACAGCTTTTTGATGGGGTCTCTAAGTTTACATCAAACGTTCTTGGGCCTGCCTATGGAGGATCGGGAGCCGTCAATAATGCAGCGAGTATTCAAACCATATCTGGAAGTTTCCCGTTAACCTGGACCATTACGGCTTCAACGGGTCTTACCTTGCCTACCACCGGAACGCTATCGACATTGGCAGGATCGGAGACTCTTACCAACAAAACGATTACTAACCCTATAATGACGTATATCTATGACTCGGCTTCAAAGCCGTGGATCGTAGGAAGTGGACTTTCGAACGCAACAGATTACTTTGGGATCGTAAACGCGAATACTGCTGCGCCGGTCCTTGAACTCTACGCCCAAGGAACCGATTCGAATATATCCATGTCTTTTATGCCAAAGGGAAGTACGGGATATATTGGATTCGGAACCATGTCTCCATCGTACTTTATTGACTCCTCGGGAGACATCAATATTGCCTCCGGTAAGGTCTATCGGATCAACGGAACTCAACTTGCCCTGGCAAACCTCGGCGACACCTTTACCGGGACCGGGAACGGAGTCAAGGCGACACAACCTACCCTGACGACTCCCATCATAGCCTCAGTCAAGGATGTCAATGGAAATGTCTGGATTCAGTCAAGCCCTACGGCCTCGGCGGTCGATTACCTTCAGGTAACGAATGCGGCAGCCGGGAACCCTGCCTTATTGGTCTTAGGTCCTGCGGGGTCTGACTCCAACATCAACCTTGAACTCTTGCCGAAGGGAACCGGAAAGGTGGGGATTCTGAATGCCTCTCCTGGGTATGCCCTTGATGTGACCGGGGACATGAATATATCGGGGACGTATCGGGTGAATGGGGCTGCCCTGGCGTTGGCCGGTTCTTCTAGGATTTCTTCTCTTTTAGATGCCAATGGGAACATCTGGTTATCCAATGCCATAGGTGTGGGGGATGCTAATTTAACGATAAATAATACTTGGGCTCCGTATATCGGAGTTACTACATCTAACGCATCCTCGGACATAGGTATAGTACCAAAGGGAAATGGTACATTCACGACTACTACTGGTTGCACAGCAACCTCCGCATATTGTACCGGAAATATTTTTACTACTACCGTAGATCATTCCTCTGGAACAACGGCAAATTATGATTTCGTTATAAGTAGGTATGAATCAAACGTGGGATCAGGGAAACAATATCTCACAGATTGGCGTTTAGCTGGCTATACTCTTTATGCAATTACAAACAAAGGTCATCTTCTTTCCGATACTGCCAATGGAACCCTATCTTCTCCGGCTGCCTCCACTTGTGGAACGACCCCTACTGTAGCAACGTATAGCACCGATACGGCAGGATATGTCACTCTTGGAAGTGGTAGTCCTACGGCCTGTACCTTAACGTTTGCAAATGCTTATAATCTGACTCCAGCTTGTAATATTACCCCATCAGCTTCGGCTAAGTGCTATCTATCTGCCAGGAGCGCTAGTGCCCTTACCGTAACCTGCGATGCTACGTTTGTGGGATTTTCATACTCTTGTGTAGGCATAGGAGGAACGAAGTAATGAGAACACTGATCACGATAGGATTGATTCTGGTTCTGGTACTCTCTGTCCTAGCGCAGGAGGCCCAGAAAGAAACACCTTTCGACAAGGATATTCATATTCTTCAACTTATCATCGAGAAGAACGCCTATCAAACCCAACTGGCCCAGAACAACCTTAAAGAACTCATCCAGAAGCGGGAGGAGTGGTTGAAGGCACAACAACCCAAGCCCGAAGAGAAAAAATAATGGCCTACACCTTCAAAGAACTCGTGTTTGATGTCATCCCGAGAGTAGGGAAATCAGAAGATGAGATAGGAATTACCCTTAAAGGGGCCTGTAACTCTATTGTATCCCTGCTTCAAAAGAACCTCCTCAGGAGAAAATCAGACCTTGCGGTAATGGGCAAACTTGCCCTCTTGCTTCCCGCCTATGGGTTCAAGGGAAAACTCCCGATCGACTTCCTGGCCTTCGCGGAGAAGCCCAGGACCGAAGAGGTTGTTGGCCAATTCAACTACACAGGGACCATGACGGGGACGATAACGGCGTATAATCCAACCGAGAAAACCTTGACCGTTAATGTGACGAGTCTCAGCGATACGGGCGCCGCCGCAGGGAACGCAGTTCAGGTAGTCATCAAGGACGAGATCGTTGTCAGGCAACCCGCCCTTTATCCTGCCGCGCCTCCTCAGTGGGTCATCGTTCAGACCGGGACCGACGCACTTCCTCCGGTCACGATAGCCATATCCTTGAAAAGTCCATTGGTCTATTCCCTTGGGATCAAGGTCTTGCAGGTGGAACCCCTTGTTGCCACGGGAACGACACAGATCACTGAAGAAAACCCCTCGATCTATATCGGTCAGACTGTGACTTTGCTTCCTGTTCCTTGGGACGAGAACCCTTCCACCCCTAGAAATTACCTGACTCCAATGTATCTTGACAATGCCGAAGAGTATATCGGGCAGGACTGGCAAGACTGGCATAGTTATTACAGTACCCATCAATACGCGGGCGAGACTCCACAGGCGAGGCCTGTTTGTTACAAGATCATTGGATTTGAAATCTCGTTCAGGCCGAAGCCGACAACCGACCTTGTGGTAAGGGGTAATTACTGGTCTAAGGGTCCTGTGATTTCAAATCCCCAAGACATCATCCCCTGGAATGGGATGTTTGATGAAATATTCCGGGAGGGGATTGTCAGGATTATCAAGAAGGGGGTATCGATCCCGGACGCCGATCAAGACTTCATGCTGTTCTTTATGAGGGAATTCGAGACCATCATCAATACGAGGATGCACCTTGTACCCGAGAACAGAAGAATGAAGCGAAGCGATTATATGTGAGGGATAAATGGCACCTCCCGCGAATGACCTTCAATATATCCTGATGCTCATAGGGCAGCAACTTGAAGATTTTGTCCACGTGCAGACTGGATCTCCAGACTACCCTGCGTTTGTCGCGCAGACCTGGCCTCCTTCCGTTGTCATCCCTTATCTGAACCTTGGACTTCTGGAAGCGATTAACCTGAAGCCTTCCTGTAATCCAGTTTCAAGAACCCTCACCCTTGTTGGAGGGTCGGCCCAGTCTCTTCCCGCTGGAGACCTTCAACTCATCGAAGTGATCTCGAACTCACAGGGAGGGGCGGTAGACTCGGTTATGCAAGACCGGATTGACAACTTGCTTCCGAACTGGCAGGCGCAGGAATGGAAGGATAATTACGTTCAACAGGTGATTCTCGACCCGAGAAATCCAAAAGTGTTCTACGTTTTCCCTCCCCAGCCAGTTCCACCCGTTGATAAGTTGAACGTTATCGTTTCAACAACTCCAGCACTTTTGACGGCAGACACGGGAATTTTCCCACTGGATCATTCTTATTGGCCGGCGATGGTAGAGTATGGAATTTATCGATGTCTGAAGGAAAGTACGACGATCCCAAATGCACAGGCAAAGGCTGACGCCTGCTATAAAGCATTTATGACCGGGTTAGGAATAAAGGCGGAACAGGAACAAAAGGTTGAGAAAGAAGGAGCGTAATGCTTTTAAAGGTGGATGCTTTCGGTGGCGTGGTCCCCAAAGTCTTAGACCCCGTTCTCCTGACTCCCAACAAATCTCAGGTTGCGGAGAATGTGAGACTGGACCGTGGAGGTATCACCCCTCTCTCTACTGACCTTATCATTTCCGGTGCGACCGTTCCAGCCGGAACAAAATCTCTCTTCATTTACTATCAACCTAAGAACCCACCGACACAAAACTTTCTATCCTGGCTTACCGATGTCGATGTCGTAAAAAGTCCTATTCCAAATGATCAATTCAACAGGATTTATTACACAGAGAACGGATTATTGAAGGCGACTGGCCTAACCCCCGGTAGAATCAAGATGCTTCCGGGCGAGTTCTACTATCCGTGTCCTCCGGCTCCGAATAGTCCTATGACGGTAGCCCTCCCCCCAGCTACTACGGGATCTGGAAATCTGGTAGTTTATCCAGACCGGGCCGCCGCTGGAGACTTTTATTCAACGACAACGACTCCCATTGTAAGCCATTCTCCTGGAAATTGCGTTCAGGATGTTCCGGATAAAGCTATTTTTTGGCAGACAGACAAGGCGTATAACATTGAGAGGGCAGGAATAGTTAACGATCTAAACCCGTCTGGGGGAAATAACGCATTCTGGCAATACGATTTAGAGACTTTTTGGAGCAGAATAACCATTCCGTTTTATTCTCCCAATGCTTTAACGATGTGGTTCGATGATACTCAAACTCAAAATTGTGGGCCTGCCGCATTTACCGTCTTAGCTTCTGATGATCCAACCTTTCCTCCGGGAACTGATTCGAGTGGTAATCCTAGGACTGTCATTCTATCTGCGGCAACTGGAGTGACGTGGGGAGGAACCTTTGAAAGTCAAACATGGACATGGGAAGCCTCAGCGCACAGATACAGATACATTAGAATATTAGTTACTGCATCAGACAAAGATACTCCGCCTACCTATTCGAATAAGCATCTTCAGATCAATGCGATTCAACTCATTTGGAATCCTCCGACCCCAGACCTAACCTTAGCCCAGACGAAGGCATTCACATATACGCTTGTTAATGAGTATGGTCAAGAGGGTCCTCCGTGGGTGCCCGGAGAAGGACAGAGCCAGATAGTATCTCCGTTTTACGAAGGGAACGTGTTGCACTTTGAAGTACAATATCCATTTACAGATTCAAAGAGTGACCAAGACTGGGACCCAAAGTATAAACTAAAGTATGTGAGAGTTTATCTGTCGAATGAAACATCATCTGGAACCAGTCAGTTTCAATTAGTTACGGAGTTCGAACTTGCAGAAGGGGCCATGCAAAGAACTACTTTTGCATACGACCATGCAATTTATAGTTCCAATCTCGGAGTGGTCTGCCCAAGCTTGGATTGGTCACAACCCCCAGGATATGTCAACGGGATTCCCGTCGGGGATAGTTCGGTCGGCCCGGGACTTCATGGGTTGAATGAAGTCCCGGGAGGGATCATTGGAGGATTCTCCGGGAATCAGGTCTGTCTTAGCGTCCCAAACTTTCCTCACGCATGGCCCGTAACCCAACAGTATGCCGTCGATACGGACGTTGTAGGGATTGGAGGTTTTGGAACAACGATTGTTGCTCTCACCCTGGGGCAACCCTACCTTGCCGTTGGGAATGATCCTGCAAACGTGGTTATGGAGAAGATCGGAGACGCTATGTCCTGTCTCTCAAAGCGAGGGATCGTGAGTGTGAATGGTACGACGATCTATCCCTGCCCGGAAGGATTAAAGGCGATTGGTCCGAGCATAGATGATGTTCTTACCAAGGATCTCATGACAAAGGAACAATGGGCGGCACTCTACAATCCTTCCTCGATAAACGCTTATTACTGGGAAGGAAAGTACGTCTCTTTTTACCAGCTATCATCTGGAGCACGAGGGGGATTTCTATTCGACCTAAAGACAAAGGACCTGATAAACCTCAATACATATTGCCCTTCTGGATATTATGATCCTGCAAACGGCAGGTTGAATTTGGTTTCATCATCATACCAGATCGTTGGCTGGAATGAGGGACCAGTTTTCAAGTCGGCCAAATATAAAACGAAAAGGTTTAAATTCGCAAAGACCTCTTTTAGTTGCATCAAGGTTTTGGCGACGGCGTATCCAGTCTATGTTGATGTGATCTATCCCGAGGCACCGCTTACCATGACAATTCAGGTGATTTCTGACAAACCTCAAAGATTACCTTCAAAGTTGCTTGTTGATACGGTAGATATTGACCCGTATTCGAATGGGAGAACGTCTGGAGAAGTGAGCGCAATTCTATTGGCCTCAGTATTAGAGGAGATTCCAATTTGAAATCACCCGTTATCCCTTCGATCAGAACTCACGATCAAAAAGCCTTCATGGATGATGTGAAGAGGGCCTTGGATAGTATTCGTGGTTATTACAAGGGGAAGGATACCGAACAGGGACAGGTTGTAGTAACAAAAGTTCCAACCATTATCACTCCACTTCCGCCTATCCCTCCACCCACTCCGACCCCTCCTGGACCTCTCCCAGCCGGATGGATTGACTTAAACACTCAAATTGGGACTTCATCATTTTTTGGGTATAACCCTTCTGCAAGTGCTATTGTCACACCGGCATTTATAGCCACAGGGGGACAGGGATATGATTTCTATATCGATCCGGTATCCGTAGGGTTCACAAGCTTTGGAGGTCCAAAGCCTTACGTCTGTGTAGGTGACATCCTGCAAGGGACCGACTGTGCTCCGCATCTTTATCTCTTGGATTCCTCATATACTCCCGGAACTGAAATTTCAATGGAGGGAGGAAATGCACAATATTCCAGCAGGTATCCGAAGGGTTATGTTTGGAACGGGGAGCCGTTGCTGCTTCACATTCTACCGGCAGCCGATATGTCGATGCTGGTTTTCTGGTGTATGGCATGAGAATAGGACCCTTGACGCAAGAATCGATCGATCAGGTTTTTAAAAACCTTTCCTCAATATCACTGGAAAGCGTTGAAGCCTTTGGCCTTTCGTTTCACGAAATGAGAGAGGGATTCGTAAACATGGTTCATAAACCATGGGCGGTAAGTTTATGCTCGAATGATGGCGAACCCTGCGCCGTCCTTATCATGACTCCGTTGGGTCCGAAAATGTGGAGGGTTTACTTTGCCGATGCCGAAGGAAAGCTCGGGTTGATCTCCGTGGGTATGACGAAGTTTCTCAGGGAGATTTCAGACACCATCATAAAGGATGGGGGTTGTATCGAGGCCCTATCAGCCTACGGGAATGGAAAACCAAGGAAGTGGTTTGAAACATTGGGATTCAAACAGGCTCCTCAGAACGGGGATAAAAAGATATTCAGGTATATGAAGGGGGATCACCATGGGATCAGGCGGTAAGGCTCCCAAAGTGCATGAAACGGCAGCTCAGGGGACTTCAAATATTATCAATGCGAAACTTTGGAATTATTACCAGACCAATTATAAGCCCCTAATGGACAAATGGATTTCGAAAACTATCAACCCGTTGACTGAGGCTCAGGAAAAAGAACAGGTGGCCGGTGCGATTAACGCCGATGTCATGAAGAATGTTGATCCCACAAAGGCCTCTGTGAATCCAGCCCAGAACGCCAGGGCATTAAATGAACTCGCGGGAATAGAAACAAAGGCTCAGGTGGCGGGAGAGGGCAAGGCAAGGGGGAGGACATTAGGGGAGCGACAGGCAATTATTGACATTGGAAGGGGACAAGAGGGGGAGGCACAGGAGGGAATTCAGAGCCTTGCGGCCTCATCTGTTCGGGAGGCTATCGGAGAGGAAGAGTCAAAACAGGTGGAGAACGCAAGTACCGAGAATGCGATTGGCTCAGGTATTGGAACCGTGGCCGCCCTCGGATACCGACAACTCAAAGATCCTGCTAATTGGGATAAGAACCTTTTTGGGAGCGCATAATGGTTGACTATAACTGGCAATGGCCGTCGGCACAGAATCAAAATAATCCTTTCGGTCTGGTGAATCCGCATGGTAGGCCGGACTGGATTGCCATGCAACTCCTTCGCAGTCAGTTCGAGGATTGGCAAAAGACGTTCATGCCTATCGAACTCCAGCAGATGAAAGAGTTGTCGTTTAATAATCCGGATATTCTTCCTAACGCGATCGAGGAAGCGGATCGGGCAACCACCGGATCTTTCGGAGCCATGGAGGGTGCGATGGAGACAACGAACCGCGCCCTTGGGGTAGAACAAACCCAGAATCAGGAACAGGGTTCAAGAAGATTAATGGACCTTAGTAAAGCCCTTGCGATGTCTGGAGCAGAAAATCAGGAAAGAAGGAATGTACGGAAGCAGGACGAGGCAATTATGTATGGTGGAATGCCCAACCAAAACATTCAGAAAATGAGTTAGGGGGTATTTATCATGCCTGGATTGATCCAGACCGGGACAGCATATAGGGGAAGGGCGCTGAGTGGCATGGTTCGCGGTGCTCAAATTCAATCGGAACTCGATGCCGAGAATAGGCGTTTGAAGGCCGGTAAAACAGCACAACAGAATGCCATGGCCGGACAGTTGGGAGCAGTTGGAGCCATAGCCGGAGCGAAGGGAGCCGGAGCATTGGCGGGGTCTACAGTTCCAGCGATAGCCGCAGATACGGGGTTAGCCGTAGGTGCGGCAGGGACAGAGGCCGCTATCTCTGGGATTGCAACCGGGGCAGGCGCGGCAGGAGGGGCAGCAGCGGGGGTAGGTGCCGGAGCAGCCGCAGGCGCGGCGGGTGCGGCAACCGGAACGGCGGCAGGGACGGCGGCAGGTGCCGCAACGGCGGCAGGAGGTGCAGCCGCAGGCGCGGCGATGGGCTCAGTAGTTCCGATCGTGGGAACTCTCATTGGTGCGGGTATTGGAATTTTAGCTTCGAGATTATTCTAAGGAGTTATAGGAATATGTTTCCATATTTTGTCATGTTTTATGAGAGAAATACAGCTTTGGTCAACATGATATTGTTCCGCTATGATTCTTTGGGGGCGGTTATCTGATCTAATGAGAATAATGTCGGATTCCTTTAATTTTGGATGTAAGTGCCTTCCTGGTGTATTTTTGTAAGTCGGAGATTTTATATGTTTCCAACTCCTAAGATTTTTAATACCATTAATGACAGCAGGGGAAACAGAGAACATTTCTCCAATCTCTATACACGATCTTGTATCTTGTCTTATGGCACGAATTTGATCTTCCGTAAAATTAGTCCTTCCATTCCTAACACCTCTGGCACTTCTATTTTTTTTAACGCAATCCTGACAGTTTTCTTTTTGCGTCCCCAAAAACAAATGGGAAGGGTTTACGCAGCTATAAACGTCACATTTATGAAGCACCTGAAGGCCATGAGGGATTGGACCATTATAAATTTCCCACGAATATCTATGGGCCATTTTTCTTTTTCTTTGGTGTGGGTGAAATTGTCCGTATCCATCCTTGTCTGTGCTTTTAATCCAAAACCAGCAACCAGACGTAGGATCGGGTACAAAGCTATTTTCAAATCTTACTCTTGGGTCTATTCCCTTCCCTTCATTCCAAGGAGAATTCCCTTTTTTAAACGAGGTTTGATTTGCCTTTGCAAAGCCCATTCCAGAAACCTCCTTTTTTATTATACTACTAATAAAATTATGTTTTGTCAAGGGGGATCTTATGGTACGTAGCGTTTTAAGTAATCCCGTCGAGTCCGGAATAAACGCTTTTGAAAGCATAACCGGAATGTTCCAGCGCGGGGAACAGTTGAAGATGAGGCGCGAACTTCTGGACAGAGAGAAGGCCGAATCCGACTTGCGAATGGAAAGCAATAGGGTGGAGCTAGAGAACAGAAAACAACTTTACGCAACCAACTCAAAAATGGCCTCGATGCTTGACGAACCTGGAGCAGCAGAAGCACTCTCCGGTTTTGTCAGTGAAAGTGGTAAAGAGAAGCCAAAATATTCTGAAAGCCAGATAAATGCCGGGATAGACATGGCCTCTACGCTTCCTCATTTCAAACTTGATAAATTGGACGAGCAGGCAGACGCAACGAAAACATTTCTCGATCATGGAGACGCAATATTACAACAGGTGTTGGTTTCTCCTCAACAGAAGATCACTCTAACCCGAGAACAGGACCCGGCCTTCTTCGATAGTTTCAAGTTTCTCTACAAGGATGGGGTTGGTGGTTACAACAAAGGAACGGATAGGCATGGCCTATCCGTCGAAAAAGATGGTGTAAACAAAGAAGTCAAGGCGGCCTTGATCGACAAGACCACGAACCCCCCCACGGTTTCGTTCATTATGGACGTTGAAACTCCGGTGAAGGAGGGGCAGGTCTACAAACCGAATGCAGAGGGTCCCCCTAAATATACTGTTGCTCCAAACGCAAAAGGAATGATGGAGACCGGGAACATTGACCTTACATCCCGTCCAATAAGACGGAATGGGGATGGATCGGTCAGTACCGTGAGGTCAATTTCTATAGATGAGGGTTCGGGAACCGTTCTGATCCCCACAATCAATGATGATGGAAAGCTCCTGTCCAACAAAGAAGCCGTCGAGGAATACAAGAAGACTGGAAAACACCTTGGAATATTTGATTCAAGGGAAGATGCAGACGCCTACGCCGAGCAACTTCATCTTGAACAAGCCGACTATGCGAAGCAGTTTGAAGCCAAGGGGCAAGCTTCAACGAAATATGATGCTCCAAAGACTCATGGGAATGGACCTGACCCCACAGAGGACATTGTAAAAGTGCCTATCCCTCTCCTTCAGGCCCAGGTGCAGGCGACCCAGGATTGGACGACGAGATTTCTTAAACTGAGAGCACAGGCCTCAACTCAAAAGGGCGACTTTAGTTGGATGGACAAGATTGAAGAGAGGAAAAGAGTGAGGCGAGAGAACGAGGCTGTATCGCAGGCTTTTTCAAAGGTTGATACCTCAAAGGGTGTTGATGAGCAAAGGAGACAGTTCATTACAGAGTTTACCAAGTTGATGCCGGATGCTCGTTCTAAAGAAACGATAGAACTTGCAAAGACAATCATTGCAGATAAGGAACGCGAGACAGAACATCAAAAGCGAACTCTTGATGAAACGATTCGTCACAACAAGGCCACCGAGTCAAAGGTAACGGCAGACAAGGGACAGATCAAAGAAGATGCCGATAATAATTTGATTGTGGTGAAGGATGGGAAGGCAACCCCGGTAACGGATGCCACAGGAAAACCCGTAAAAGGGAAAGCCGCAACTGACCCGGATACGTTGAAGATCCTCGAAGATGGGTCAATCGTGGCTATCGAGAAAGGAACCCACAAAGTTACGCCGATCATGCAGAACGGTAAACCTGTAAAGGCCAGACATGAACTGAGTGTATCCGAACTCCATAATCTTGAAATCAAGAGCAAGGAGGTTCGGGCTATAGCCGGAGATGATACCGACGTCGAAGAGGGATCAGCCCAATACCAGAAGGCAACTTTCAGGGCCGACGAACTGATGCAGACCGATCCGAAGTTGACCGCGAATCAGGCATGGCAAAAAGCCAAAGCGGATATTGGTGTGAAGAAAGTCCTAAAGCCCATGACCAAAAAGGTGGTTGACGAAATCATGAAGAGTGCCAAGACTCCAGCCGAGCGCAAGCAGATGGCGATTGACAAGGGATATGACCCCGAAACGGAGCCGAAGTAATGGCGTGGTACGACGAAAATACCGCCGAAGAGAAACCTTCCCTTTACCAGAGGGCTAAAACTGCTGTCTTTGGAAAGCCGAGGAAGTGGTATGAAGAAGGTGCCGAACCGGATAAACCCACCCGCGAACTGACCGTCAAGCCCGAGGTTCCGGCGCCTCCTGGGACCGTCGATATTTCCATGCCCAAGGAGATGGAGTCGGAAGTCACGGCCAGGATGGATGAACTTATCAAACAGGGTATGCCAGACGCCGAGGTTTTGCAACAGGTCAGGGAAGAATTCAACCTTGGGAGATTCTCCAAGGGTGAGTATGCGACGGGGCCACAGACTCCGGCACCGGCACCCACCGAACCCCCTTCCGCCTTCGATGAATCTCAACTCGGACCTACCGCCATGATGGGGGGACCGGCAGGAGTGGCGCCTTCACCTACCAGGGAATTGACGCCACAGGTCCCCGAGGGACCCCTGACCAAAGCCGCCAAGACAATGGAGGGTTACACCCCCGGCGGATTCGTCAGCCCCGAGATGGGACTTGCCCAGAGAACCCTTGCCAAACGCGAACAGTTGAAGCAGAAGGGCGAGGTTTTAAAGACCGGGGAACCTTCCCTGTGGGCAGACCCGAAGTCAGCTATTGAGCGATTCGGTGAGTCCCAAGTCCCATTTTACGAGCAGTTGGCAGGGATAAAGGAAGTCAACCAGGATACCGCCATGGAAGCGGCGGGACTGATTGCCTACGGTGCCCTCTTTGGGGAAGTCGGAAGGGGTGTCTTTGGGAAGGTTGGGGAGTGGTTCAGGGGGTTGACCAATAAAGAGCGAGGCCTTGTTCTTCAATCTGCCGAAGAACTCTCGGCCAGGGCGCAGGCACAACGGGCCTCAGTAAAGAATGATTTTAAGGCCAGAAGTGAGGAGTTGAAGGCAAAATACCCGACCGCGGCCGAATCCTACACCCCGAAGGATGCCGACCTCTTCATTAAGGAGATGGAAATCAGTGGTCAGATTCTTACCGAGGCCGAGATCAAGAACCTTGGATACACGACCGGGGAACTGGCAAGGCTGAATAAGACCCTGAAGGAACAGGAGATCAGGCTGAGGGAAAAGGGCGAGGGAGTTACCCAAGCCACCCCCGGCGTCCGGACCTTGAAGGGTATGGAAGAACCCCTCCCCGAGATCACCCCTGAAGAGAAAGCGGCAATCAGGGAGAAGGCCGTCAAGACGGAACCTACCGAGATCGACAAGAAGATTGCCGAGCAGGAGAAGAAGGTTGAAGCCGCAAAGCCAAAGGTGCCCCCCGTTGAAGAAGCAAAAGCCGAAGTCCCCCCCGAAGCCCTACCAACCCCCGAAGCCCCGCCCGAAGAGGTTCTACAACCCGTTCAGGGTGGTGGGGTAAAAGAACCGTGGGAGATGACTCCTAATGAATACAAGACCGCAGGACTCGGGAACGCCAACGACGTTGAAGTGTTGGGGGCACTCAGGGAAGGCAAGGCCGTTAACGCAAGGGCTGTTGATGACCAGGGTTTGAAACATCGTTTACCAGAAGGGTACACCCGGGTCGGGGATATGTTTGTCCCTCCAGAAGCCCCACAAGCCCCCCAAAAGGTAGAGGCCAAGGGTGAGACAGCCACCCCTCCAGAAAAGCCTGAAATAGCCCCGGTGGAGGCGCAGGGGAAGGGTAAAGAGCCACTATCTATCCCCGAAGGATGGACGACGGCTATTCAACCGAATTGGAGGAAAACCCCTGGATGGCAGGCAGAGGTTGACTGGAAGGACAAACGGCTCGTCTTTGAGAGCGAGGCCGACGCTAAAGATCCCGCGATAGTAAATCACGAAATTGGGCACGTTCAAATAGAAGATAAATTAGGGGATATTCAGAAACTTTCAGACAGTCCCCTCCTGGAAGAATACTCAAAGTTGATGAGGGCCCCTGATGATATGCACATAAACTTCATCAGGGAACATCTTGCTATGGATTACGGGGATTATTTGACAAGTCCCGAAAAGGTTAATCCTGATTTGAAAACCTTTTTTGAAAAGCACTTTAAAAAGGAGGCCACCAATGCCGTTGACACCGGGAAGAGGGAAGAGGGTGCTGTCGAACAACATAAAGGAACTGGTAAACCGTTACAAGGAAAGTGGTACGATCGGGACATCCCATCCGGAGAATCTACAAAAGGCATACAGCCAAGCAGAAGCGATCTCCCGGGACAAACAGGGGTTGCCAAACCGAAGCGACAAAAAGAAACCCCGGTCTTAGAAAAGCCGCTAAACGTAATCGCCTGGATCAAGTCAAAAGGCGGTATAAATTCCACCGACCCCTCAGCCGACATCGAGGCGTGGGGCAGGGCTGGAGGGAAAGGTCCGGTCGGGTTGGTTCGAAAAGACGGTCAATACCTTGACGTTTTGGCTCAGATGGGAGAGGCCGAAGGGGACCTCCCGAAAGGTACGACAACCGACGACCTGGCGCAGATGATCACCGACTCCATCTTTGGAGGAAAGAAAGGGGCACCTATCACCAATGAGGCTATCCGAAAGGCCGAAGAAGCCCATATCAAGGCCCAAATGGAGCAGGATCCCCACTTTCTCCAGAGCGACACAATAAATTCATTGACAGACACCATTGATAATGAGATAATGGATCTGAGAAAGGACTTGGAAGCCGATGGCGTCCCCGAACACCTCATTGAAAGAGAAGTTGGATCGGCTGAGACAGCTTACAAGAATGAAGCTCCACCTGAAGACCTTGCAGAAGAGGAACTCCACGAATGGTTTGACCTCGAAGAACGAGAAGAAGCCGCGGCACCAGAAGCCACTCCTGAATTAAAGCCAGCACCGTCCCCCACAAAAAAAGGTGAAACACTTCTCCCCGGCATGAAGGTCGGTCTTGAAATGCCAAAAGAGGGCATTAAAGGCGAACCTACGCTTGAAGGATCTCCGTTGATGGAAGCAGCGAAGAAGGCTGAGGAGGAGGGGCAACCTACCATAGAGGGTATTGGAGAAACAAAGAAACCCGACAAGGCCAAAATCATCCCGACCCGCCAAGGTATCGTTGTGCAGCCCGAGGGGGAAGAGGGGCACTTGGTTGGGGAGAAACCGGGGCGATTAGAAATAGGCGATTACGTTAAACCAAAGAAGGATAGTGGAATTGGGTTTGCCTCTGGTAAATCTCAAAGAGTGCAGCATATCCGAACAAATCCCGATGGAAGCCGATGGATCAAGACGAATGAAACCGGGAATATGCACTTTAAGGAGAGTGATTGGGAGAAGGTCACACCTCCAGAAGAAATAAAACAAACCCCATCTTCTACCGTCGCCTCCTGGGTCAAAGACCGCCTTACTTTAGGGACACCCTTCGAAAAGGCCGAACTCATGCAAAAGGCTGCAGAAGCCTACGGGGGTACCATCAGCGAAGGCAAATACAATGCCAAAGACGCCTTTGACGCGATGGAGATGGGGATAAATCAGTATATCGTTGATCGTGGGAAGCAGTTTGATCCTACGGTAGATCTTCCCCAACAGGCAAGATTAAGTATTGACGCCATTCGTCAAGAAATCATGGAGAAAATCCCCTCTCAGTCCGGTATCCGTACCCCTGAGATGGATGAATTTCAACAGTTTTCGACCCCTCCAGACCTGGCCTATACAATGGCATGGACCGGGAACATCACCCCGAAAGATACCGTTTTAGAACCGAGCGCAGGGATTGGGGGAATTGCCTCATTCGCCAAGGTCGCAGGTGCCAAGACCATCGTAAACGAACTATCCCCGCGCCGCGCAGACCTTCTTAAACAGATGGGATTCGATCAGGTCTTCACCGAGAACGCCGAGCAGATCAACAACATTCTCCCGAAAGATGTCAAGCCAACGGTGGTCTTGATGAACCCCCCATTCTCTTCGACGGCTGGAAGGATTCAGGGACAGCGGAAGTCCGCAAATGTCGTTACTCATCTTGATCAGGCCTTCAAGAGATTAGAGGATGGTGGCCGGATGGTGGCCTTGATCGGAAAGGGATGGTTTGCCGATCCGAAGGCCGTCACCGACTGGCTAAAGAATATTGTTGACAAATACAACCTTTCTGCTAACATAGTGGTAGGAGGCAAAGGATATGCCAAGTACGGAACGAATTACGATAATCGGATTTTGGTTATCGATAAAACCCCACCCACGGGGAAGCCAACTGTTACCGGGACCGTCGAGGACGTTAAGGACGCGATCCCTCTGTTGCAGGAGGTAAGAGATGCCCGAATCGCTGCCGAACCAAGACAACCTGAACAAGAAGTGCAAAAAGTTCCTGCAAGAGTTGAAGGTGCCTCCGGACCCGAGCCAACTGTATTGCCTTCAACTTATGTTGTGGGGCCTGGACAGCGGGAAACTCCGGGCAAGGGACAGCCGGTTAAGGGCCAACCTGGAGGAACTTCTCGGGGCGAACCAAATAAAGGCGTACCGGTGGTTGAGAACGTCGGAGGACGGGGAGCAGTACCCGCTAGTGAACAACCCGAACCGATTCAAGGAGCCGGAGGACCTGTCGTGGGAACTCCTGGACGCCCTGGACTCGAAACTAAACCTTCTCCTGAAGGATTATCCGAGCGTGAAAAGTCTACCGTAACCCTCGAACAGACCAAGGAAGAAGAGAACCCTACCGATCTTACCGATTCTCTCTACGAAAACTACAAGCCAAAAAAAGCCATAGTCAAGGGATCGAAACCCCATCCCGGGCCGATCGTTGAAAGCGCGGCCATGTCGAGTGTCGATCCACCTGACGCAAAGTATAGTCCTAACCTTCCCGCCAACGTCATTGAATCTGGAAAGCTCAGTAACGTCCAACTCGAATCGATCATTTATGCAGGGCAGGCCCATTCGGAATTTCTTCCCGGAACACAATGGTTTGACAAAGAAGGAAATCCGGTAGAGGCAAGAAACGTCACAGATGATTCGGTCTCGAAGGCAGTAAGACAGGGCTATTTCATCGGTGACGGGACCGGAGTAGGCAAGGGCCGCGAGATTGCCGGGATCTTCTTTGACAACTGGAGACAAGGACGCAAGAAAGGGATCTGGTTAAGCCAGAACTCTCCTTTGATTGAGGACGCCAAGAGGGATGTCAAGGGGACTGGATTTAACCCAGATGTCGTTTTCGACTTCGGGAAGATCAAGGCTGGATCTCAGGTAAAGAACAAAGAAGGAATTGCCTTTGTCGGATATGACCTTCTTCGATGGAAAAAGAAACAGGTTACGGAACCAGGACAACCCGCTGCCCCTGAAGTGTCGCGCCTAAATCAGCTCATTGACTGGTTTGGGAAGGACTACGACGGAGTTATCGCTTTCGATGAATCTCACAATATGGGTAACGCCATCGAAACGCAGGGAACCAGGGGAAGGAAGAAGGCCTCAGCAAAAGCTCTCTCTGGGATAGCACTTCAAAACGCTCTCCCGAACGCAAGGATAGTCTATGTCTCTGCAACCGGAGCCACAGAGGTAATGAACTTCGCTTATGCGAGACGCCTCGGATTGTGGGGCCAGGGGGCAGCCTTCGCAGATGTGAACGACTTTATCAATAAGATCAGTGGCGGCGGCATGGCAAATCTCGAAATGGTGGCCAGCAACCTGAAGGCCATGGGAAAATATACGGCTCGGTCGCTTTCCTATGATGGGGTGAAATACTCCCGGATGGAACATACCTTGACCCCGGCGCAGCGGGAAGTCTACGACGAGCTGGCAGGGGCATGGCAAATCGTCCTCCAGAACATTAACGCAGCCCTCGAAGCAACAGGGGTTACATCACCAAACCCACAGACGGGAAGACCACAAACCCTTAATGGACAGGCAAAATCAGCCGCCATGTCAGCTTTTTGGGGAAATCATCAAAGGTTCTTCAACCAGATCATCACGGCTATGCAGATGCCTACCGTGGTAAAGAATATTGAGACAGATTTGGGTAAGGGAAATTCCGTTGTTCTTCAGCTCGTCAATACGAACGAAGCGGCGACAAACAGGGCGCTTTCCAAGATGGAAGAGGAAGACACCCTTGAAGACCTTGATCTCACCCCCCGGGAACAACTGATGCAGTTTATACAACACAGTTTTCCAGTGAACGAATACCATGAGGTTATGGATGCAGATGGAAATATAAAATCTGAACTTACGGTAGATTCGAATGGTAATCCCGTCCAAAACGCTGAAGCCGTAGCCATGCGTGATGCCCTTCTTGATAGGCTTGGAAGCATCAAGGTCCCGGACAATCCGCTGGATATGATCATCAACCATTTCGGGGTAGACAAGGTTGCTGAGGTTTCCGGAAGGACACGAAGGGTTATCGAAGTCACCGACGAAAAAGGAACCCACCGGATAGTAGACAAGAGATCGAAGGCGAAGGCGATGAATGATGCCGATGCCTTTATGAATAACAAGAAGCAAATCCTTGCCTTCACCTACGCAGGAGGGACAGGACGGAGTTACCACGCCGACCTTACCGCGAAGAATCAGAGCCCGAGGATGCACTACCTGGTTCAACCAGGCTGGAGGGCAGATAGGGCGGTTCAAGGGTTGGGCCGAACTCATAGAACAAACCAGGCTCAACCTCCCGAGTATTTCCTTGTGACCACGGACCTGAAGGGACAAAAGCGGTTCATTTCGTCGATCGCCAGAAGGCTCGACCAACTCGGGGCTTTAACGAAAGGTCAGCGTCAGACCGGAGGACAGGGTTTATTCTCTGAGCGTGACAACCTTGAAAGCCAGTATGCGAATGACGCCTTGGATGCTCTCGTTGAAGATGTTTCGCGCGGGAACGTCCCAGACATGACGCTGAGAGAGTTTTCGGACCAGCTCGGGATAAACCTGATTGATGACCGGACTGGGAATTTGAACGTAACGGCCATTCCAGAAGTTCCACAGTTCTTGAATCGTATCCTCTCAATGAAGATTGATATGCAGGATAAGGTATTTGACCTCTTCTCCGAGAAGTTAGACCTAGAGATAGCCAAGGCGATTCAGAATGGAACCCTTGACGCAGGCCTCGAAACCGTGAGGGCAAACAAGATTGAGAAGATTAGCGAACAGGTAGTCTATACCGATCCGAGGACCGGCGCCAAGACAAAATTCGTGGAACTCGACTTGACCCGGGACGCCCATATCATCCCGTGGGAGAAGTCAGACAGATTCTCAAAGGGTGGATATGTTCAAAACATAAAAAGCGGAAGGGTGTGGGCTCTCTCTGAGGCAAAATCAAAGACGAACGCCAGGACCGGAGATGTCACCACGGCTTATACCGCAACCGGAATGAACTATGGGGTCCACAACCTTGAATCGGAGGACATAAACGACCCCGAGAAATATGTCAAACTGACCAAGGCACAAGCCAAGGATCTTTGGCAGAAGGAGTACGAAGTCACTCCAAAAGAGGTAAAGGACCGGCAATACCTTGTGACTGGAGCCTTACTTCCCATCTATAACCGGCTTCCCGAGGGCCATGCCCGGGTTGTCAGGTTACAGACCGATAAAGGAGAGAGGATGCTCGGGAGGATCATCCCTCCAACGTTGGTGTCAAGTGTAAGGGAAAGGCTCGGAGCAGAAACAACAGCCGTAAAGATGACACCGCAAGAAGTCATAAATAACGTCTTTCACCATTCCTATACGGTTCAACTTGCGAATGGGTGGACGATCATAAGGAGAAAGGTGCAGGGAGAGGAACGGGTTGAAATAAAGGGACCTTCTTACGGGGAAGCATCCCTTATCAAGTCCTATGGGGTGGAACAGGAGAGGGTTAATTGGGAAACTAGGTATTTTATTCCGAACTCTGAAAAAGGGGTTGAGGCCATAGGAAAACTTCTTGATAACAACCCGATTATAAGGGCGACCCCACCAGAAAGGTCTGCAGAGGATATTGTCGCACATGGCCACAGTGACCTAGAAGCACTTCGAAAGGCGAGGGCAGGGGAAAAATCAGCCGGCAGGGTTGTCTTTGGCCGTCCCTCATCCCCAGAGCGCCCCGCATTCGAGTTTGCAGATCCAGCCGTCGAGAAGTCCTACCAGGAATCCCTACCCAAGGGAGAACCCATTCTTTCTCAGGTTGGAGAGTATTTTACCGACATCTGGCACAAGATGACGCGGCAGTACGAGAACCTTCCGAGGAACAAGGAGTTTTCGCAACTTCAATTCGACCTGAATAAGTTGGCCAAGCAAAAAGGGGTTGCTTCCTATGACGCCATTGTGACCCTGGCGAAAGTCCTATCGGGGCTGAAGGGTGAGAATTACGACCTATTTACCAGAAAGGTGATCCTAGATGACCTCGCGAGGGAAGTCGAGAAGGGCCATGACCTGCCTTGGGGATTGACAAAGGATACTGTTGGCCCAGAACTGGACCGGATCAATGCCTTGATCGATCAGAGACCGGAGATTAAGGCAGCCCTCGATAAACGAAAGCAGATGTGGGACACGATCAAGACTGAATACACTGGTACCATGAAGGATATAGGGTTTGATGTGGATGACAGGCTGAAAAACGAAAACTACTTCAGACATCAGATCCTTGAATACGTCAACCTGAAGGGCCTGTTCGGGACCGGAAAGAAACTAAAGACCCCTACTGGAAGGGGATTCTTAAAGAAAAGGGCAGGCTCGGAACTCGACATCAACCGGGACTTCATTCAGCCGGAATACGAAGTCGTTTCCCAAATGCTCTACGACATCCAGGTTGCCAAGACAATCAAGAACGTTGATGAGAATTACAACATCATGTCCGACCTGAAGGCCCGGGCGAAGGGAATGAACAACACCGCTATCATGGACATGGTTTTCCGTCCCATGGCACAAGCAGCATGGCACCCCGGGATGGAGAACGCCGAAGGCAAGGAGATGACCGTCGAGGACCTTGCCCAATCCCTTTACAGGCGAACCCTCAACTTGAAGCAGGCCATGGGATTCAAGAAACTCCAGAGGTTTGCGGAGGATGGAAGTCTCCCGGATCTCCCTTCTCAGAAATGGTCAGAGGTCATTGACTCGATCGCTTCTGGTGGAAGCCACGAGGGAACCCTTCCTTATCTTGCCTGGCTGTTGAAGAACTACCCAGAGACCCCAGAAGGGCAGGCCGCGGCACTCATATTTAAGGGTATTTCTGGCAAGAAGAAATATATCGAAGAGGCACTAAAGGCCGCCGATGCTTTCCAGACATGGGAAACCATAATCCCGGAGGGATATAACACCTGGCAGCCGAGAGAAGGAAATATCTTTTACATGGCCGATTCCATCCCGGCTCAACTGGCCGAACAACTCCATACCGGTGCCCTGGAAGAACTCGGAGTGTCGAAGGAGGATATTCGAAGGGCCCTCACTATGGGAGGGAAGAGGAAACAGTTTGTTCTTAAAGATGAGATTATCGCCACCCTGGATGAGCTTTCAAAGGGAAGGTCTGATTCGGTTATCGGAAACGCAGACCGAGCTCTCTTGAAAGGCTGGAAGGTTTGGCAGCTTATCTCTCCGAGAAGGATGCTCAAATATAACATCCGGAACATGACGGGTGACGCCGATGCCGCTTTTGTTGGAAATCCTCGAGGATTTTCCGATGCTCCAAGGGCCACTAGGGAGATAGGTGCCACCCTCTTTGGTAAGAAAGAGATCACCGGAGAGTTGAAGCAGTTCTTTGATCGGGGGGGATTCAGCGCGAACCTTCAGGCTCAGGAAATGGGGGAATTGAAGGACCTGTGGGTATTTGAGCGTCTTTACCGAGACCAACATCCGGGAGTCAAAGACATTCCCAAGGGAGTATGGAAGAAGTATTGGGAAACGGCACGAATAGCCACAGATGCCCGGGAAGCCCTTCTCAGGTATGCGAACTATCTAAATTACCTGGATCAGATGAAAAAGAACCCTGAGGGTAAACCTAAGAACTTCGGAGGTTCAAAGCCTGAAGAAATCATGGGACTCTCAGACATCAGGGACCGGGCTTACTGGCTTTCTAATGATCTTCTGGGAGCGTATGACAGGGTTTCCGTGATGGGTAATGCCTTGAGAAAATATGTGTTTCCGTTTTGGTCTTGGAAAGAGGTCAACTTCAGAAGGTATGTGCAATTTGCCAAGAACGCTGCGAGTGACGGTCAATTCTCTCAGACGGTTGGCAGGGCAGCACTCGGGACCCTAGCGAAAACCCCATTCATGGCCTTCAGGGTAGGCAAATTCTTGATCATGGCCACGGCGTTCTGGTCAGCCTTGCAGGTCTGGAACCATACCCGATTCCCTGACGAGGAAGAAGAACTCTCGGAAGATCAGAAGTCACAACCCCATATCATTCTAGGGAGAGACAAAGACGGAAAGATCATCTATTTTAATCGGATCGGCGCACTCGGGGACTTCCTGGATTGGTTCGGACTCGGAGAAGCACCCAAGTACGTTGACAAATATTTCAAGGGAGAGATGACCCTGAAAGAAATTTCCGAGAATATGGTAAAGTCTCCGGTGAATCTCGTAGTTCAAGGAGTCACTCCATTTATTAAGACCCCTGCCGAGTTGATTACGGGACGGTCACTCTTCCCAGACATCTTCAAGCCTCAGCCTATAAGAAATACGGGGTTGTATCTGGCCAGGAGTCTAGGACTGGAAAACGAGTACACGGCCGTCGCTGGCCTCCCATCCCGGGGATACGAGGAAAGCCTGAAGAACTTTCTGGTCTATTCCGTAGACCCCGGACAGGCCGCATACTCTGACGTCATGGAGGACAAGAGAAGATGGCTGGAGAAACAGGGTAAGGCCTCGGAAGGGTTCTGGCTCACCCCTAAAGCGAACGCCCTCTATAACATTAAACTTTCTTTGCGATACGAAGACAGGGAAGCCCTCGACAAGTATATGCTGGAATACATCTCTCTCGGAGGCAAGAAAAGCGACATCAAAGAATCCCTAAAGAGAATGGATCCCCTCTCGGGGCTTTCAGGGAAGGACAAGCACAAATTCAAACAATCTCTCGATGAGGACCAGCGGAAACGATTGGATCAGGCGACGAAGTTTTACAAGGAAACCCTGAGAGAATCGAAACCGCTAGTAAATCAATCGTTTAGCGAACAACGGAGAATCTACAAGGAAAACAGTTTGAGATAAAATCCTTTTCACGGAGGCTAATATGAAACGGTTACTTCTTCTTCTCATGCTTCTCTGGTTGGCGCTTGCTTCAAACGCCTTTGCCGTGGGCACCTGTACCGCGTCAGGCCCATCTTTTATCCATGACACTTCGTTTTCCACGGGGCAGAAGGATGCGGGGGTCTATGTTGTGACCTACACCTGCACCGCTGATGTGTCAGCTCATACATTCCCCTCGACGGTTATAAGTGGGACCGCTACTGCATCGAAACTCTTGTGGGGATGGTATCTTTACTCCGTCGAAACGCTCTCCGGTGCGACACAAATCACAAATTCAAGTTCGTACACCATTAAAGATGCTTCTGGGTTCGATCTCATGGGAACAAAGGGAGCCTCGGCAATCAGCAACAGCACCACGGTCGGGGTGAAGACCTTCGCCTTCCCTGCCAGTGGTGGCTTTTCACCCACCGTAGGACCATTGACCTTGGCAATCACCGGGAACAGTGTGGATAGCGCCGTCGTAACCGTCGAACTTACATTCGTTAAATGAGGTGAGAAGATGAAAAGACTACTTGCGTTCATCATTGCGTTTATTCTGATCGGGGCTACTGCTTACGCCTTCCCTCCCACACCTCCAGGCTCCTCCTCCTCCACCTTTACCTCCCCCGTCACGGTGAATCCTTTGGTGTTCACGGGGGCGTTAACCTTCAATGCAGGAGCAACCGTAACCACAACGAATTTCCAGACCATTATGAGCGGTTCATGGACTACGATGAAACGCACAGGGGGGACCGGATCACCTTGGGGATTGGTTTGGAATGATGGGGCAACTCCTTTATGGACAACGGGAATGGACACTGGAGGGGTAGAATTTGCACCTATTTATGACTATGTAGCTGGTAAAGATGTAATGAGGGTAGCCACGGGGGGATTGGTTGATATTGGAATAGCAGGAAGTCCGGCGGCATTAAACTCCCAGTTCTCCGTAAGTATAGACCCTGCGAGTGCTCCTACTTATGCTCAACTATGGAGACAAAGTACGGGCGGAATTTTGGGAGGAGTTTATAAAAGTGGCGGTTTTTTTAATGATCCGGCTTTGGTTGCTGATACCGCTCAACTTTATTACAGAGGGGGAACACCGGCTGGAGGTGGAAACACGGATTTATCAGTTATAAAAAGTGCCGGGGGAGTGTTTAAAGAATATATAATTTTTGACGGAACCCTTGGAGGCACATTAGCTACTCCTACTCTAACAAATACAGCCAGAGCGCAAAGTTACATTGAAAACTCAGCGGGGAGGTTATCTTTAGGGGTCGCAATAGCTGGAACTGGAAGTCCTTTACTTCCACGTTTAACTCTTGCTCCAACAACGGGATATGTGGGAATTTGGAATGTTTCACCCGCAGCTAATCTTGACATCGGAAATGCTCTTACATCTGATGTAGATATGATTGCCCTAACCGATACGAGTGCTGCGGCAGGGACGATATTAGGAATCAATTTTAAATACGTTCTTGGAAGCATGGCAAGGATTAGTGCGGGTTTTGGAAGTGGGGGTGCAAATTCATTCTTAGCCTTTAATGTTGCAGATGCTTCACACGTTACCCAAGAAAGAATGAGAATAGATGTTAGTGGAAATGTGACTATAGGAGGGACAGTTTCGGCAGGTGGGTACACCTCGACGGCTGTGGATGGGCAAAGGGCTTTAACTATGACACCAAACTCAACCTATACAATCCCTCCATCCTCATATGGTATGGCGGGAGAGGGGACTAACCTTAAACTATTTAGAAATGGGGTTAAGGCAATAGATATATCAGAATTGGACGTTGACACTCAGGCTCTAAATTTAGTGACTTCAGGAAGTGTAAGTGCAAAGATAAAAGTGCTTGCCCTTGCTACCGGAACTTGCACGATTGGGGTGAGTTGTGATGGAACGAGCGATAGGATTGCAAGAGGGGGAATCGTTGAGATTATACGGCTTGGAGTTCTTACCCTTCCTGCGAAGGTTACGGGTTTAAGTCTATGTGCTATTGCAAGGGGAACCTACACCATCCAGTTAGCAGCGGCAGGGTCTGACTACTTTAGGGATAAGGCTACCGAGGGAAGTGCGGCAGGAACGATTACCTCAGACGGAACCAAGGGAGCAAGGGTTTGTGTTGTAGGAAGTGGTGAAAACAATGTCTGGACGGTCTATGGGAAAGATGGCACGTTTACTGTCCCCTGATATTATAATGTATGCTCTAATCATCCTAGCCTTTGGAATAGGAACATATGAGAGAAATAGGGTGTGGGGTTCTGGGGTATCGCTCTTGAAAGATACGGTTTCAAAGTCTCCGAACAAAGAACGCCCTCACACGAACCTTGGATATGAATTGATTATGGAAGAAAGATTTGAGGAAGCTATCGTAGAGGATTTGAAATCTATCGAGATAGGTGGGAAAGACTACATCCCTTACCAGCATTTAGGAATAGCCTACTTCTCTATAGGAGATTTAAATAGTGCTTATTATTACGCTCATCAGGCTGCTACGATGGAACGGACGGAAGCTACTCTAATCCCTCTCGGAATGATCTTGAAGGAGAAGGGCTACAAAACCGATGGAAAGAGGTTGATAAAACCATGAAAACTTTTATCTTAGGAATAGCACTATTTATTCTTGGATTAATGATTTGTGTTTCTCTCCTCTTCGCCCAGGACTTCTGCATCCCAGGCTACACCGACTGTGGCAAATCCTCCTGGCCTGAATGTGAACAGGGGTGTATCTCTAATGGAATAGATGAGCCTATTCAGATGCAACAGACCATGAATCTGACCGTGGTGGGGGGAGGGGTGGCGGCGGCTAGTGGTCCTAACGCTTGGTACTATGCGTGTACTGCTACTCCAACGGTGGAACCAACGTGGACTGGTTATACCTTTGCATTTGGAACTACTACTATTTTTTCAGCAAACATTAATATCCCAGTTGGTGGGACACTTACTAAATTTAGGATAAAATCTGGAGAGGCTGGGGCTTATTATGGGAAATTAGCCCTATATGTTCAAGCACTAAACGGAGCAATATTAAGCGAATCTTGTACGGCAGGTCCGTGGCTTGCAAATACATGGTTAGAATGTACTCTTAGCACTCCCTATGTTGTATCTTCTGGGGATTATATGATTGCTTACATACCAAGTGATAATCTATACACCTATTATCTTATCGTTGATCCAGTACAACCTACAAGGGGAACCTCGGTCTATGCTAACTTTCCGGCATCATATTCGACGTTTGGAGGGGATGGTGGTTCGGCAAATTGTCCGGCGGTGGCGGCTTATGTGCAATAAAATAATAATTTTAATATTTTTACTTATCCCTTCTATGCTATGGGCTGCTTGTCCTGTTCCAGTCGGGACTGTCTACACGGCTGTTGATGTGAGTGTGGCAGAGGTCCAATCCTGTATTAACGCCGCTGACGCTGCGGCAGGAGGAACGGTACAGATTCCAGCAGGAACATCAACATGGACTACCGCATTGGCTTCAACTAATTTCTCCCATGACATTATTATTCAGGGTGCAGGAACAGGAGGTACGGGGACGAGCCCAAGCGGAACATATACGGCGATTACGGGTTTAATGGCTGATGCCATGTTTAACAACGTGAGGGCTGATGGGACCATATCTCTGACCATAAAGGATATGAGATTAATTATGTCCACAGGGGTTACAGCCACAATCTCAATTAGGGGAACGTCTCTCAAAAAGATAATCAAAAACATCTATTTTGATATGTCTGGTAAATCCACAGGAAGGGCGGTAATTTTTGGCAGTGGCGGGGATGCCACTCAGGGGGGAGGAGTTGTAACCGGATGCTATTTTTATAATCCAACAGGCACAGGACAGGATATAACACCTTGGGGGAATGTAGAAGGGAGTTATGCTTATTGGAACGGAAACCCTCAATTCGGAACAGCTAATGCTACTTATATTGAGGGTTGCACTTTCGATCACGGAGAGGGAGGATTTGCCGATGGAGTAATGGACGCTAAGGCCGGTGTGAGAATGGTATTCAGGTATAATGAGGTAAAGGGGAGTGGAGTTGGTTGGCATGGATATGATTCATCCTCGGCTGCCCATAGCGTGGAGGTCTATCGCAACAACTTTACCAATGGAAGTTATTACCCTGTTTTTCATGCAAGGTCTGGAACTGCCTTGATTTGGGGAAACAGGGCAGATTCAAGTTATGGGGCAAAGCATGACCTTATGTATTATCGTGCTTGTGCGGCTACGGATGTGAATAGCCCTCCTGTTTGTGGGTCAACAGGACAATGTGCAGGGGATGGTGGAGTAGATCAATGCGTAGGATCGGGGAATCATGCAGGATACCGTTGCTATCAACAACCAGGATCAACAGGAGATAATGGTATAACTCAATGGCCTATGATTGAGTGGGATAACATTCAGGGTGGTGGAGCAACAGCTAATATGACCTTTGGCTGGGATTCATGTAAAGCTTCTGTGTGCGCTCCTGAAACTTTCAGTTGTGATGATCTGTTTCAGGCAAAGCGAGATTATATCAACCATGATACTTGTGTTGGAGATGGGGGAGCCTTCTGCCTAAATTGGTGGGATGATGTGAATAAGAAGGGGAAGTTGAATGGATCAACTTATACCGCTTATACCTGCCCTCATCCACTAACCGGATTGACAGGGAGTTGTAGTTCTACCGCAGGAACGGCAGGATATGACGTTGAAGGGGACGTTACTGCTCCAGTAGTTACGGCTTTTACTTTACCTGCAACCAATTCAGGGCTGTCCGCAACGGTGACTATATCCTCTTTCACTTGCACCGATGCCACGGGCGTGACGGGATATTGTGTGAATACCTCTGCAACACCTCCTACTTCGGGAACCTGTTCTGGATCGGGATGGGCAGCTTCGGCACAATCAACCATTACGTTTGCTTCCACCAATGGATTGAAGATAGGTTATGCGTGGTGCAAGGATGCTGCGGGAAATATTAGCGATGCTTTAACTGCTCAATCAACCTTGACCCTTGGAGTTAGGCAAAGTGGTGTCACCATTCGTGGAGGCACATTCTGACCTGGAGGTACGCTGAATGACTCCTGTTGAGATACATGAACTTGAAGTTAAAATGGCTCATATCGAAGAACAACTCGGCTCGGTTGATAAAAAAGTGTCGGAGTTCAAGGAGGAGTTTAATAAGTTCAGAGAGAAGGTGGAAAGAGATAAGGAAAGCTATTTTGTTCTCCTTCTCAGCAAGGAATCATTTAAGAGTGCTTTCGGGCCTATCCAGAAACTTGCCTGGGCCATGACCCTTCTGGTTCTAA
>Ga0326726_10000167_pt1 | contig 64020 bp, 53 predicted proteins | sample MHFenrmetagenome_2_FD_207603 | JGI IMG/M metagenome (GOLD analysis project Ga0326726, IMG submission 207603) | Lab enriched peat soil microbial communities from Michigan Hollow, Ithaca, NY, United States - MHF15MN | ecosystem: Environmental > Terrestrial > Soil > Wetlands > Peat | place: USA... | reverse complement strand
AAAAATCAGGGAGGCAGCGAGAACGGCAGTTCTGCACCTGGTAAATGGATCATCCCCGAAGCCATTCATTGTATCGACACCCGTGAAAGTGACGGTCGAATTCCGCCAACCCGAGTCAGTTGACAGGGCGGTGCGTCTTCCAGGTGCAAAACGTCTGGATGATTTATGTATCGAATTCACGGTGCCAACCATGTTGGAAGCACATGCTGGCTTTCGGGCGGCCGTCAAACAATCTTACGATTAATAATAAATAGACCTTTTTTCACTGCATAAAGCGGCTCAGATGAATATCCAATAATGTGTTCATTGCTGTGACAATGCAAGGTTTAAATCCCGGTCCTGGTTTTTGTTTTGGTGTAGAATGATTCTATGAGTTGGTGGAAATCGAAGAAGACATTTCCCTTAAGAATTTTCCTGATCGCGCTGATCGTGAGGCTGGTACCAGTTTTAGCCACACGTAGTATGGGGATAGGACTGGACGATATGTTCCAGTACGATATGTTGGCGCGCTCGATCGCTGCGGGGGACGGCTACCGGTGGTATGCAGAAGCGGATTTACCGACCGTTTTACCTTATCTGAAACTTGATCTTTCATCAATTAATTATGATCCACGTGGAGTATTGACCTCCTTCCGCCCCCCGCTTTATCCGGCATTCCTGGCGCTTGTTTACATGGTTTTTGGGGTGGGGACATACCGCTTTTTTTTCGCCCGTCTCGTCCAAACTATTTTGGGAGCCCTGCTAGCTCCATTGACTTTTACCCTGGCAGGCAGACTCTTTCCAAATATGGATCCCGCTGCACGCATTTCTGCCTGGGTTATTGCACTTTACCCGATGCTGGTTATCTATCCATTATCGCTGGCAACCGAAAATTTATTCTTCGTCCTGGTCCTTGGTTCGGTATTAGCGTTGCTCAAGGCGAAGGAAAGCCTGGATGCCGGTTTGGGCGGAAAAGGGAAATTTCGGTCCTTTATTTATCGCTTTCGCTGGTTTATACTTTCAGGATTATTGCTCGGTCTGACCTGCCTTACGCGGTCGGTCGCACAACTATTTACTTTAGTTGCTGTAGTTTGGGTCTGGTTAGTTCTGAAAGAAAGAAGAAAGGCATTAATTGTTCTGCTGATAGCTGGATTGGTAGTGGTCCCCTGGATCATTCGAAATTCCATTGTGTACGGGCAATTTACCGGGATTGAGACTGCGCTTGGGTATGACCTGTATCTCGGGTATAACCCGAATGGGACCGGTACGTTTCAATACCCCCAGTCGCTGGATCTTATGAGCATAGTGAACGATGCCCAGCGTGAAAAAGTTGGTGTACAAGACACGATCGGGTTTATAAAAGCTGACCCCGGGCGGGTTATTTACTTGTTTTTTCGTCGAGCAGGTTATTTTTTTGGCCTGGAACGTCGCGCCCTGACCTATTTTTATTCCAACGACTATTTCGGGCATATTTCAGCCCCTGTGTTGGGTGGAATATTTGCCTTATTTTGTCTGCCCTTTATCATAATCAGTACAACGGGGGTAGCCAGCATGCCGCTGATAACCTGGCGCAAGGAGACCTGGTTGCTGGCGCTGTTTTTCATCGGATACATCACACCCCATTTACTTATCATTGCAGAAGACCGTTTCCATCTAGCGATTGTTCCTTTCCTGGCGATCCTGGCTGCTCAATTCTGGTCCGGAGGTCATCCGTCTTTTCGGGGACAATGGTTAAAATCGAATACCGGAAAAGCAGGGCTAATCCTAGCAGCAGTTGTTATAATTCTTCTTGTATTTAATTGGGGACTTGAGTTGTGGCGGGACACAGACAAATTAGCCATGCTATTTGGCTCAAATGGGAATCAAACCTATTTCTCATATTGAGATACCATGCGTAATTTACTTGGAAATAAATTTCACCTGGATTGGAAAATTGCTGTTCTCACCATTACCAGCACCCTGTTACTGATTGTGGAGTATTATCATTACCCTCTTTTACCGTGGACAAAGTTGTTCCCTGGCTGGGATACCACCGGGCTTTCGATGAAAGTGCTCGACCGGACTCTATTATATTTCATCGTCCCCATGTTCATAATTCTGGTCATTTTCCGGGAGCATCCCCGAGATTATGGATTTACTTTGGGCGATTGGAAAGCTGGAATTGTTATAACACTGGGAGCAATTATTTTAATTTCCCCTGTACTTTGGGTTGTTGCGCGAGAAAATGCAGCGATGCAAAATTACTATAAACCCATGGTTTCCAGCTTGCCATGGAGCACCCTTTTCGATTTGTTCGGCTGGGAATTTATTTTTCGCGGCTGGTTACTTTTTGGCTATGCTCGCAAATTTGGGACGGATGGAATTTGGCTGCAAGCGGTCCCATTTGCACTGGCGCATATTGGGAAGCCGGAACTGGAGACACTCTCAACCATTTTTGGTGGATTTGTCTTTGGCTGGGTAGCCTGGCGGACCAAGTCATTCGTTTATCCGCTGTTGATCCATTGGTTTGTTGCCACATTTACGATAATCGTCGCGGCAGGTGTAATTGGCTGATTTCATCGTTCGTGATGCCAAGCAGGAGGATTTTATTGCGATCCGCCAGCTCATTCATACAGTCCAGATTAACCCAATGGGCCTAGATTGGAGACGGTTCCTGGTGGCAACAACGCCGAAAGGCGTTCTGCTTGGCTGCGGACAGATCAAACCGCATTCTGATGGGTCAAAAGAGATCGCCTCAATCGCAGTTAAGGAAGAGGAAAGAGGAAAGGGGATTGCGAGGTCGATTATTTCCGCACTAATAAAGTTCGAGCCGGAAAGGCCTTTATACTTAATGTGTCGGGCCCGGTTGAATTCATTCTATGGTAAATTTGGATTTCGAGCCATAATACTGGAAGACATGCCGCACTATTTTAAAAGAATCAGCCGGGCCGAAAGAATATTCAACTTTGCCTCCCGGGCGGAAGACAGGTTGCTGGTGATGCGTTTGGATTGATGGAGCAAGCATGAAGACTCTAATAAACATAGTTTTTGGGATCCTGGTCGGGTTACTTGCGGCTGGAGTTATCCTATTAGCCGGCTCCCGTCCACGAGGAAACCCGGTCGTATTACTACCGACCTCCACGCCTAGCCTGCTGACGATCTATGTGAGTGGCGCGGTTGCCACCCCGGGCGTGTATTCCCTTCCGCAAGGGAGTCGCGTGGAAGCCGCACTTCAGGCAGCAGGTGGGTTGACATCGAATGCAGAGACAGAGAGCATCAACCAGGCTGCCTTACTCGAAGACGGTCAACAAATAGACGTTCCTGGAAATGTCGACACTAGCCATATTACTGTAGGGCGGGTGAACATAAATACTGCCACAGCCGTGGAATTGGATGCCTTACCTGGAATTGGCCCGACAGCCGCCCAGGCGATTATCAATTATCGGCTGCAACACGGATCGTTTCAATTCATACAGGATATACAAAACGTGCCTGGCATCGGACCAGCAACTTTCGATAAAATAAAAGATTACATTACAGTCGGTCCATAATTTATGCCATTTGACCACTTTAGTTTGATCGCCGGTCTTTACAACCGGACGGCCAAATTTAATCCACCTGATTTAATGCTTGAGTTGCTTGATCTGCGGCCTGATGAAGCGTTGTTGGACGCAGGCGGTGGGACCGGACGGATCAGCCAGGCTCTGAGAAAAATGGTCCATAAAGTAGTAGTTGTGGATGTTTCGCGTGGAATGTTGCGCTATGCTGCTGCCAAGGACCTGGCAGCAACTTGTGCCCCAGCGGAGCATCTCCCGTTTCCTTCCCGTTCTTTTAATCGAATTATCATGGTTGACGCCCTTCACCATGTTTTCAATCAGAGTGAGACTGTTTCTGAGTTCTGGCGAGTTCTCGCTCCAGGTGGAAAAATAATCATCGTTGAGCCAGATATCCACAAGTTAGCAGTCAGGATTGTAGCAGTCGGAGAAAAGTTGCTATTAATGCGCAGCCATTTTTTATCAGCCGAGAAGATTGCAGCTCTTCTTAGGAATCCAGGCACCCAGGTGAGGGTTATATTCGCTGAAAACGATGCATGGATCTGTGCTGAAAGAGTAAGGTAAATGTAATCACTGAATACCGGAAAAGATGCTACAATTTTTTCGTCGCCAATAAACAGGAGGCTAAGGTGAACAATAATGCGGTTAAGCTTAAGAGAATGGCAACCTGGACGGTGGCTATCTTCGCCACGGTATTTGCTCTCGTGATGGCGGTCCTTTGGATACAGTTGTATGGGGCAGGCTCGACTGCAATGACTGCGTTGGGACTGGCTTTCAAAGAGGGCTGGCTGATGATTGTGATTGCACTTGTGTTGTGTGGCGGAACATATTTTGCATACTCCGCTTATATTAATCGGAAGAAATAACAACTCATAAGAAGAGGGCCGGTCGAAGTAAAGACCGGCTCCCTTTTATTTGAAAATCAAGATCTAAAGTAATTTAGTTAACAATTATTACTTTTGTTGATTTACATTTGCAGCGCAATGGACTATTCTTCCTGGATCCCTTCCTGGAAGATTTTTAATAATTCGCGTGCTTCAGCGATCCTGTCTTTTGGGACGAATATTTGAACGCGCCCCAGTCCATCGACCGTAACGGGATATGCGGAATGTCCGATGGATTCCTGGACAAGCTCCACGTCAATTCCATGCGCCTCAAGGTAACTTTCTATCATTTCGCCTTCGAGGCGCCCATTCACTTCTATCAGATTTTCATAAGTTAATTCATCCATTAAATTCCTCCGGAAAATTCATATTCCCAGCCATTTGGCGGTCTCACGGGGTAAATCTGCAAGGCCTCCCACTCTTACCGTACATTGTGGAAGAGATTCGATGAACATCTTTCCGTATGATTTGGTTAAAACCCGTCGATCAAGGATTGCCACCACGCCCCGGTCTGATTGCGTGCGTATCAGGCGACCAAAACCCTGGCGAAAGCGAAGAATAGCTTCAGGAAGGTGATATTCGTTGAAAGGATCCTCGAATGTTTCAGAGCGGGCTGCCACGAGTGGATCAGATGGGACCGCAAAGGGCAGTTTTACGATGACCAGTACTGAGAGTGCTTCGCCCGGGATGTCCACCCCTTCCCAAAAGGAACGGGTCCCAAGCAGAACGGCGCGGTCAGAACTTTTAAATGACTCGAGTAAAGCGTTGGGGGAAGCACCTTCTCCCTGTTCGTAAACAATAATGTCGTTTTGAGCCAATGGGCTGCTGATATTTTTCGAGGTCCGCTTCAACTGTGCATAAGAAGTGAAAAGCACCAGGGTGCGTCCCTGGCTGGCTTTACAAAGTTGGATCAAGGTCCGGTCCAATTGACGTTGGTAATCGGGTGTATTTGGCTCCGCAATATCATTGGCAATATATAGCAATGCCGATCCTTCGTAATCAAACGGAGACCCAAGCGCCAATTCTTCAGCTTCGTCAGCAGAAAGGGTGGTTCGAATGTATCCGAATTCACCGTGCGTGGTCAATGTGGCGGAAGCGAGGATCACACTCCGTTTCTCGTGCCAGAGGTATTTTTCCACCAGCGTCCCTACATGGATTGGAGCCGCATTCAACGACATCCGGTCATTATTGGGGTTGATTTCCACCCAGTAAACATAATCAGCTGCCGGATTGTATATCATCGAGTCAACCATGGACTCGGCTTCATTCAATTGTCGATAGAGATTTCCCAAGTTACTGATTACATCTTCAAGGGATTCGACACCGCCCGCCAGTAGTTCCGCTGCACCCTTTTGTACTTCACCCAAAATGGTGATTAGAAGAGCGAGCGTTTCACTTGAAGCTCCCCACGCAATTTCTACGGCGTCCCAGCCAGGCTGTGTGCGAGTCGAAGGGAGGATGCGTTCCTGGTAGCTGTAAGAATTGGTGGGCTGACCTTCGCGCTGGAAGGCAATAAATTCAGCCAGGGCATTAAAGAATATATGCGCCTGCTGTTGCAGTCGATATATTAGATCTGTGGCGCGCTCGCATTTTTGGTTCAACACTGCAAAATCCGAGGGGCGGACTTGGTCACGGGTTGTTGAGAGCAATTGTCCCAAGAATCCGGAATTAGTGCCACCGGCCTCGCGGATGAGTCGTTCAAAATCGAATTGGGTCAGCCGGAAAGAAAGGGCATCGGTGGTGGCAGATTCCAAGTGATGTCCCTCGTCTATGATCACGTGCTCATACTCCGGTAAAATCCGATTGCCAACTGCCACGTCTGTCAACAACAATGCATGGTTGACAATCAAAATATGGGCGTTCTGCGATGCCTGCTTGGCGCGAAAGAACGGGCAGGCTCCGCCGGTGCGTTCCAAACAGGTCTCATTCGTACAGGCTTCGTCTTCCGCTGATAAGTGCACCCAAATATCGCGTTCGGAGGGACCGGTCAGGTTGATTTCAGTCCGATCACCCGAAGAATTATCAAGCATCCAGACCAGTACTTTGGCAAGCACACGCATCTCATCGGCAGTGGAAGGACCCCGATGGCGAAAAAGGTCCAACCGGCGCGGACAGAGGTAGTTCGAACGACCTTTCAGGACTGAAGCCCTAAGATCCAGATCAAGGGCGGCACAAAGATCGGGGATATCTTTTTTAATCAACTGGTCCTGCAGGTTGATCGTATTGGTTGAAATGAGAACGCGGGTATTGTTCTTTAGAGCAAATAACGCGGCGGGGACCAAGTAGGCTAACGATTTGCCCACCCCGGTGCCGGCTTCCACCATCAAGTGTTGTCCAGAGGATAATGCATTGGACACCGCCCTGAGCATTTCGAGTTGCTCTGGACGATATTCATAACTGCTGAAGAATTTTGAAAAAACGCCATTATTTTCCAGGACCGCGGCAGCCTCTTCAGGATCGATTGGAAGCGGTTCATCTGGTATTTGCAGTGCTGCTGACTTGGGATTCTCTCCTGCAGATGAAAATAGAGGGCCGCTTTCCTGTTTCCCGCGAATCTGCATGGCCTGCAAACCAGCCTGTGACCTTGCCTGCAGTGCCTGAGTAAAAGCCCAAGCTCCATCCCATGCAATGGGTTCACTAAACCGGACGATATCGGTCAGAAGATCAAGGGGTAATTCGCAGGCCTGGGCGAAAAGCTTTTGGAAAGCCGCGGCGGTCACGCGGGCATCATCCAGGGCGCGGTGGGTTGCCTGCAAGGGGATGCCGAGCTGCAGGCCCAGCGCGCCCAGGTTGTAACGGCTGGCAGAAGGCATCAGTACAGCTGCAAGCTCATAGGTATCGATAATATCGTTTAGGTCGAAAACCTTGAATTTTCTAAGAAAGGACAGGTCAAACTGGATGTTATGCCCCAAAATTGGAGAGTCTTTAATAAAAGCCCTCAACTCATCAATTACATCCAGGATACGCGGGGCCTGTCGTACCATGTCATCACTAATCCCTGTCAGTCCGGTGATAAATTCCGGGATATGCCTTCCGGGGTTTATCAGCATGGAAAATTCATCCTCAATGCGATTCCCCGCAAATCGGACTGCACCAATTTCAATGATGGCATCCTTCTGGGAGTCCAGACCGGTGGTTTCCAAGTCCAAGGCAACAATCGGAATCATGGATCAAGTCTAACATGAATCAAGCCTGACGGGCTGTATTTACCCGTCAGGCTTGAAATTCCACAATTTGCTATTCCTCGCGCTCAGGTTTTGGTAACACCCCCCGGAGCTTTTCCAACATCAAGTCACCCATTGGATCTTCTTTACCCTTATCACGCATGAAATCTTTAAGGGCCTCGGGTTTAATGGCGGGCAAGGGGGCATCTACAACCTGTAAATCAACCTTGGGACTTGTGAAAAGTAATAAAGGCCGGATGGGAGGGATTTCGCTTCCCTCGGGTAGAACTTTGGTCAGGTAACGCTTGGTAGCCTCGATCTCGGTCTCCGCTTCAATTTCGGGGCGGCCCATATTTTCCTGCCCAAAGAGACGTAAATAGGACTGGAGAAATCCCCCACCTTTCGATTTCCAACGCTTTTTTTCATAAATTATTTTTCCACTCTGATAATAGGGCATTATTGTCCAAACGCCTGCCGGACCCACAAGTAAATGGGCGGCAGCGGTCTTATAGTGAAAAACAGTGTAATCACGCCCCAGTCCCTTTAAACCTTTATCAATCATTTCATCCGGTCGTGGGCTACGCCCCCAGCGGTTCCCGTAGTACATCCCGATTTGCGACATGAAGAACCCGAGCAACAAGGCGCCCAGCGAATATGCAAATTTATCCGGCATTTTAAACGAAATATACAACCCAATGCCCAGGATCACCAGTGCGCCTACACTTGTATATTGCCCGATTTTGGCATTACGTTTGATCAGTTTCAGGTTGGTAACAACTTTCATGGTGCCTCTATTTTTTGAGAGATTGTTCGATGGCTGTGCGGATGGATTCCAACACATTTGCTTTGACAGCGTTATTCGCCACACGGACGGCATTCTTGATGGCGATAGCATCTGATCGTCCATGACCAATAAAAATCAAGCCATTTACACCCAGAAGAGGCGCAGCGCCTTCCTCGGAAGGATCCATCATTTTTTTGATACCGATCAGGGCGGGTTTAACCATCAAGCCACCGAGTTTTGCCCGCAAACCACCCGATTGGATGGCTTCCTTGATTTTATCCATTAGTAATTTGGCAACTGCTTCAGACGATTTCAACAAAACGTTTCCCGTAAAACCGTCGGTCACTGCCACGTCAACCTTTCCTCCGATCAATTCCTTTGCCTCGATGTTACCATAGAAGTTCAACCCGGAATCTTTCAGGAGGGGATATGAGTGCTTAATCAAATCGTTACCTTTGCCCGCTTCCTCCCCGTTTGAAAGCAAACCTACGACAGGATTATTTACCCCCCTCACCTTTTGGGCATAGATGCTGCCCATGATCGCAAATTGGAGCAGGTTTTCTGGTTTACAATCTGGATTGGCACCCACGTCTATGACCACACATGAACCAACGGCAGTGGGGAAAACGGGCGTAAGACCGGGGCGATCCACGCCGGGGATGGTACCAAGCCGGAAATAAGCCGTGACAGAAGCTGCGCCAGTGTTCCCGGCGGTCACGAAGGCATCCGCTTGGCCATTCTTAACCAGGTCAATCCCCACCGCCATAGAGTTATTCGAGTTGGGGCGGCGGGCTTTCAAGACGAGTGCCATGCCCTTATCATCCATCGTCAGCATCCCGGGAGCGTGTACAACACGGATGGGGAGGTCCCCCGGGTTTTGTGCGGAAAGCAATGGCCCGATTTTCATTTCGTCCCCGACGAGGATGATTTCCACTCCATATTCGCGGGCAGCCATTACCGCACCAGTCACGTCAGGAACAGGGAAATCATCGCTCCCCATGGCGTCCACGACGATTCGGTTCATAAGCCCTCCAGGGATGAAAAAGCCATTTTGCTTGACAATCAGTTGAACGTGATTATAATACGACCTGCTCGCGCTGGTGCTGGAACTGGCAGACAGGCATGCTTGAGGGGCATGTGCCGCAAGGCGTGGGGGTTCAAGTCCCCCCCAGCGCATCCGAAAAAAAGCCGCCATCAGGCGGCTTTTATTTTATTCTTCAATTTTCATTCTATTTTCGAGCCAGCGAACAATTGTTGATAGTAGTAAAGTCATGGAAAGATAAAGGAAAGCAACCATGTTATAGGTTTCCATAGCCCGGAACGTTCCGGCGGTGCGAAGGCGACCCATCTGGGTTAATTCATTGACGGCAACGACACTAACCAGGGAAGAGTCTTTTAAGCAGGCAATAAAATCGTTGCCTAGCGGAGGCAAAACCCGGCGAATGGCCTGCGGAAGCACGATAAAGCGCATGGCCTGGAAGTAGGTCATTCCGAGAGACTTGGCTGCTTCGACTTGACCTTTTTGAATCGATTGGATACCAGCACGGAAGACTTCTGCTTCGAACGCGCCATATCCCAGACCAAGCGCAATAATGGCACGGCCTTCCTGGGTTACATTCCGAATCGTGAAATCAGACAAGGATTGCAAAAAGCCACTGGCTGGCAGAAGTGCCACACCCCAATTCCCCAGTGAATTGATAAAATCGACGAATATAGGAAACAGACCATAAGCAATATAGATAATCAATACCAGCAGCGGAATTCCACGAACTAATTCCACATACAAGGTGGAAAGGTTATGTAAAAAAGTGTTTTTCGAAATGCGAGCCAACCCGGTTGGCAGTCCCAGCAGCGTTGCCAGTAAAAAGGAAAAGAAAGTAATCCGAAGAGTCGTGATGATCCCCTGGGTAAGATAGATGAATGTATTCTGGTAATCAGCAGACCCCACAATTAAAAATACAAGGCTTACCCCTGCCAGGGCCAGAACAATAGCCCACCAGGGCCATTTTGACACATTGATCCCACCCGGAATAATTCCAGGAAGTTTACGTTTCTCCACGGTCTCCATGGACTGTCTCCAGTGACTATTCAACCAAGGATTTGAACTGGTAGGATGGAGATTTCTCACCATCCTACCAGATCAGAAACGGCCATCCACTTAATTATTGAGCAGGTTCCTCAGCTGGAGTAGAAAGACCCCATTTAAGATTTAATGTCTTTAGAGTTCCATCGGTGTGCATGGCGCGCAGGGCTGCGTTGACCGGGCCTACAAGATCACTGCCCGGAGGAAAGACAAAGGCGAGTGCGTCTCCGGTTTTAACCGATCCAGCAACCTTCAATTTCCCTTGATTTTCTTGCATAAAGCCAAAAGCGGCGGTATCGTCCAAGACGACACCGTCAATGTCGCCGGCAAGCAAAGCTAAAGTAGCTGCCCCGAAATCTGAATAGGACTGGATATCTTTTCCCGTGAAGAACTCCTGAGCTGCGATGTAGTTCGTTGTCCCAATTTGCGTACCAACCTTGAGGTTCGCATCAGCTTTGAAATCATCCAGGGTGTGATTATCATCTGCCCTGACCATCAATTGCTGTGCAACGAGCGAATATGGAATTGAGAAATCAACAGCCCAGTAACGATACGGATAGTTGGTTACACCATCTGCAAGTACATCGTATTCACCGGCTTGCATGGCCGGGAAGATCCCATCCCAGGCAGCCTGCTTGAATTCCGCTACACAATTTAATCTTTTACAAATCTCTGTGAAGGTGTCATAATCCCAACCGACGCCTTTATTGGTGGTTGTATCAATGTAGTTAAACGGTGGGTAAGCGTTTTCCACGGCGACAGTGATGGTCTTTCCACCAAGATCAGTTAAACCGTTCGCAGAAGTTCCGCCGGTCCCGCCAGTTGCCTTGGGAGCGCAGGCGGTTAACAAAAGACTGCCAAGAACAAGAAGACTGAGTACAAATCCTATTTTCTTCATCACTTCTCTCTCCTTTGAAATTTGAAACGGCCGTTTCTGATTATGGAGGTCAGGATTGATGCCTGTCTCCTTTGGTGATATAAGCATAGACCAACTTCCGTATTTAGGCAAGAGGAAAAAAGGAATACTTTCCCGATTGGCCCAGGGGTAAAATCTTGAAATGATATAATGAAAATACGATTTTCCGGGAGGAGGCGCGCAATGACAATTATATTCCCAAGCCCTGATTGGTTGCAGGCTCTTTTTGAAAAACTCAATTCTGACGAACACTATGGACAGGTAGCCAAAAGATGGGAAGGCGACATGATCGTGGTTATCGAACCCAGCGGGCACTTGAATGAGAAACTGTTATATTACCTGGATCTTTGGCATGGCAGGTGCCGGAAAATAGAGATCATGAAAGAAATGCCTTCGGTCATGCCGAAATTTGTTTTGACTGCCACTTATGCCAATATATCCCACATCATGAAGGGGGAACTTGATCCAATGCAGGCCATGATGACCCGTAAATTGAAGGTGCATGGGAGTATGGCTTATATGATGCGAAATGTGCCAGTCGTGCTTGATTTTGTCCGATGTGCCCGTGAAGTAACAACCGAAATCCTTTGACACCATGCAACCAATCCTTAAAGTGAACCTTTCCACGGGGGAAACATCAGTTTATGCCATCCCCAAAGAATGGGAACGCGCTTATCTTGGCGGAGCCTCACTCGCGGCGCGAATACTTTATTCGGAACTCATCAAGGAACTCGACCCATCATCGCCGGAAGCTCCGCTCCTTTTTCTAAATGGACCGCTTTCGGGGACTGCCGGACCGACCGTTGGCCGCTTCGTTGTATGCGGAAAATCACCTGCCACCAGACTCTGGGCCGAGTCGAATTGCGGTGGGTTTTGGGGACCCGAACTCCGCTTCTGTGGCTATGATGGGTTGTGGATCACCGGGAAATCCAGGAAACCAATTTATTTATGGTTAAATGATGACCAGCTGGTGGTCCGTGATGCGGAGGCAGTTTGGGGAAAAGATACTTATGAAACTCAGACCATCATTAAAAGTGAGCTTGCAATCCCGGGTATCCATGTACTGACAATTGGCCCTGCAGGTGAAAATGGCGTCGTGTTTGCCGGTTTATATTGTGATCATGGTCGATCCGCCGGACGTACCGGGTTGGGAGCTGTGGCAGGATCGAAAAATCTAAAGGCGATCGCAGTCAAGGGGACGAAAAAAATTCCTCTTGTCCAGCCGGATTTATTTGCCCCCTTGCGTTCAGCCTCCAACCATTTTCTAAAAGATGATACTGTCACCCAGGTGGTGCACGAGCTTGGCACCGCAGGTATTGCGGAATATGCGGATTACCTGGGTGGAACACCCAAAAAATATTATCACCAAGGCATATTCACGGGCGTAGATAAAGTCTCCGGTTCAGCCATGGCTGAGACCATCCTGGCGGGTGTCAGCGCGTGTCACGCCTGTGTGGTAGCCTGCGGGCGGGTGGTGCGACTGGAGGATGGGCAAAAACGCAAGGGTCCGGAGTATGAGACACTCATGGGTTTTGGTCCGAACCTGCTCAATGATGATTTGCCAGCAATAGTCCGATTGGGCGAGATATGCGATCGCAAGGGGATGGACACAATCAGTGCCTCCAACGTCATTGGCCTTGCTTTTCATTTGTTTGAAAAAGGAATTATTAACGAAAAGGATACAGGATTCCCCCTGCAGTGGGGAGAAATGGGAGGCGCTGAGAAGTTGCTTCAATTAATTGCCCACAGGGAGGGAATCGGGAATATTATGGCTGATGGCTCCCGTCAATTTGCAGCGCATTTTTATGTGGAAGAAGAAGCGGTTCAGGTAAATGGACTGGAGATGCCATACCATGACCCGCGTGGAGTTTCCGGGATGGCTTTGGTATACGCCACCAGCCCGAGGGGCGCCTGCCATAATAAGTCCGATTATTTCCTGGTCGACTGGGGACAGGCAGATTCAAGCCTGGGCTTAAAATTCTACGAACGGCAAGCCGGGGCAGAAAAAGCTGCCAATGTTGCCCAACACCAGGATTGGCGTTGCGTTTGCGATGCACTGGTGCTCTGCCTTTTTGGCAATGTTCCGGTGGAAATGGTAGTAGGGCTTGTAAATACTGCCTGCGGATACGATTACAGTGTGAGCGAACTACTTCGTTCCGGTGAACGCGCCTGGAACCTGAAACGAGCCATCAATATCCGCATGGGCTTGAAGCGCGAGAACGACAAACTTCCGAAAGCTCTCCTTGAGCCGCTCGCCGATGGACCCGCAGCGGGGTACGTTCCTCCTCTGGAGGCAATGCTGAGCGCCTACTATACTAGGCGCGGCTGGGATACAGAAACAGGTAAACCAACCGCTATAAAATTAGCTGAATTGGGTTTGGAGTGGGTCACTCACGACATATGGAAATAGATAATTCTAAAAGCTCTCTCCCCTGTCACATTTTCTATAAAAAAGTTACCTTCCTTCCCTGACCTTAACCAAGGTTGTAGAGCTACTTTATTAATTGGGGATTTTTTTGAAATGACTCCGGTCCAATAATGTGATAATTGATTCCTGAAATAGTGGTATATAATGCGCCGTGGATAGGAGATACAACCAATGAAACTCGTCTCGATTTCTGAAATGCATTCCATTGAGCGGGAAGCTGACGCGAATGGATTAACCTACGACATGATGATGGAAAATGCAGGGCATAATTTGTCTCGCGAAGTTATGCAACTGGCATATGCCCAGGATGACGAAGAAGATGTGCAGGTGCTTGGGTTTGTGGGTCCAGGGAACAATGGCGGTGACACGCTCGTCGCCCTGACACATTTGGCCGAAAAAGGTTGGAAAGCACGGGCTTACCTGATCAAGCGAAAAGCCTCCGGGGATGCATTGGTAAAACGGTTGGAAGATGCCGACGGAGAAGTTTACCTGGCTGAAAAGGATTCCGAATATCAGCAATTAACTGCATTTCTGGAGACCGCGGATGTAGTTCTGGATGGAGTCCTGGGCACAGGATTCAAGCTGCCCATGAAAGCCGATATCAGCAAAGTTCTCGGAATGGTAAAAAAAATCCTGAAAACCATCGAGTGGCAGCCATTTATCGTTGCAGTAGACTGCCCGTCTGGCGTGGATTGCGATTCCGGTGAGGTGGCTGCGGAATGCCTCGTGGCTGATTCAACTGTCACCCTGGCTGCAGTAAAACAAGGCCTGTTGAAACTTCCCGCATTTGATTTCATAGGCGAATTGCGGGTTGTGGATATTGGTTCTTTAGAAGATTTAAAATCCTGGCAGGAGGTCAAAAATGAAGTGGGGGATGAAATATTGGCTGCCTCCCTTTTACCGGATCGTCCGACAAATGCGCACAAGGGCACGTTTGGCACGGTGCTGGTTGTTGCCGGATCGGTGAATTACACAGGCGCGGCGCTACTAGCTGGCAAGGCAGCCTACCGCATTGGCGCCGGATTGGTTACGCTGGCTGTACCCGCTCCCCTTCACACCTCCCTCTCCGGACATTTCCCCGAAGCGACCTGGCTTCTATTACCACATGAAATGGGTTCGATCTCCACCGCTGCAGCTGAAGTGGTGATAAACAACCTTGAACGAGTTACCTCTCTCCTGATTGGTCCAGGCCTTGGGCTGGACGATACAACCAGAGATTTTATAGGAAACTTGCTAAGCGGTACAACCCAGAAATCATCCCATGCGGGCATGGGATTTGTTCAGGCATCCGGAGCGAAAGGCAAACAGAAACCTTCTTCCCTGCCAGCGTTGGTGTTCGATGCTGATGGTCTGAAGCTCCTAGCAAAATTACCCGACTGGTATAAATTGCTCCCCGCTGTCTCCATCCTTACCCCGCACCCGGGTGAAATGTCCGAATTAACGGGATTGACGATAGATAAAATCCAGGAAAACCGGTTGGAAATTGCGGTTAAATATTCCGCCGAGTGGGGTCATGTGGTTGTCTTAAAGGGCGCGTTTACAGTTGTCGCTGCCCCGGATGGCAGGACCACGACCATCCCGGTCGCGACATCCGCCCTGGCACATGCGGGTACTGGAGACGTCCTCGCTGGAATCATCGCCGGATTGCGAGGGCAGGGTCTGGACGCTTACGAAGCCGCCCGCCTGGGAGCATGGGTGCATGCCCAATCAGGCCTGGTAGCAGCAGTGGTGTTGGGAAGCACTACTGCCGTTCTTGCCGGTGATGTTTTGGATGCAATGTCCGAGGTGCTTGCGGAGTTGGAGTAAATTACAAAGATATATTGAATGGACATGAAATAAAAAGAGTCCGGTATAACCGGACTCTTTTTTGTCATAATATAATTTTCAGCTCTTCAAGAATTCTTCCACCGATTCTTTGCTGATCCGGTAAGCGTTCCCAAGTTTCTTAGCCTTAAGGCTGCCATCCTTAATGGCTGCCATTACATCCTCTTCAGATACTTTCAAGAAGTTGGCTGCTTCGCCGGGAGTCATCACGTCAGGCATCGCCCCACCTGCGGGCCCACCCCCGGAAGGAGATTGCTGCTGCTGGCCGGATTGCATTCCACCTTGCAGTGCCTGTCCCATCAGGTTGCCGATGCCCATCCCGGCTCCGATGCCGGCAGTAAGCCCTGCGCCGCCACTTGGGTTGGAGGCTGCATCGCGCATGGCATCCGCAGCCTGCAACTGGGTATATGTAGCCATGTCGAGCATACCCATCGCCCGCAATTCTTCAGCGGATTTGTCAGACGGTTTGAGGTTGCCTACATAAAATGATTTTAGGGTAAGACCGACCGCATTGAAGTCCTCTTCACCGAGAGATCTGACAAAACCACCCAGTTCAATGGTCTTGCCGATCATTTCAGGAACAGCGTACTTGGCAGCCCATTCGCCCAGTGTATCCTGGAGTTTCGAGAGCAAGATGCTTCGTAATCGCTCTTCGATCTCGTCAATCCTGAAGGCGGCTTGTTTTCCTACGATCTGGATGATGAACTGCTGCGGGTCTTTCATCTGAAAGCTGTAGGTACCAAATCCCTGCAGGAGCGCCACACCCAGCCCCATCCCAGGATTCCGGACAATGATCGGTTGCGGTGTTCCCCATTTCCTATTTGGAAATTCCTTCATCGAAACGAAATATACTTCGCAGGGGAACGGGGTCCGGTCATTGAATGCTTTCCCGATGAGGTCGATCAGCTTCGGAATGTTCGCAGTGGCAATGACATGCCGCCCGGGTCCGAACATATCCAAGGCCTGGCCATCGCGGAAGAAGACGGCTGTCTGCCCATCACGAACTATTACGTTGGAGCCGATGCGGTAATCGCCGATGGTTGTGTTATCCGGGAAACGATGGACGATTTCGTCCGTCATTTCATTTGAGTATTCAATAACATCAAAAATACGAGCCATTTTTTCTCTCCTTTACGCTGAATAATTTTATTATATTCGAAGCATGTTGTTGATACAAGCTATTTTATCCTGTTTAATCTACGCTAGCGCTCATGAAAAGTATTATGAAATAAGATAAGACAAAACCAGGATCCATTTTCAATGACGGCAGTCCACCCGAATCCCGACATTAGATTGGGGTAATAGCTACTTTACGAAGATAGACTGCATCCTGGGAAAGACAATTCCATACTCCGGCATCCTTAATTTCACCCAGACCGATCAGGAGTTGGAAGGTGGGTTAGCGGGGTTCCTTCATATGCTTTCCGGAAGCGCTGCTGCGGATCATGAGCACCTCGGCCATGATGCTGACTGCGATCTCTTCCGGTGTTTCAGCCCCGATTCCAAGTCCCATGGGGGAATGAACAGTTTTCAATTGCTCATCCGTAATTCCAGCCTCATTGAGACTTTTCACTGTTTCAGACCAGCGCTTGCGCGAGCCGATAACACCGATATAACCAGCGTTGCTTTCCAGCAAAGCAGGCAATCCGGCAACATCAACGTTATTCCCGCGCGTGGTCAGGATCAGGACGGTTTGGGGGGTAATTTTCAAATGCAGGGGCAGTTCGGCCATTGCTACATTATGGAACTCGTCAGCATCGGGATTGGACTCGGGGGTACAGAACTCTGGCCTGTCATCCGAGACCACGACGTGAAAGCCGAGCCATTTGGCAAGGTGTGCAACGGCCTTGCCAACATGCCCGCCGCCGACTACGACAACAACAGGGGGTGGCAGAATGGGTTCCACGAACACCTCCACCTGACCTCCACAAACCCCGGGGTCTCCCCGGGAGGGGTCAGTCATCTTATAGGATAGCAGGCGCGGTTGTCCATCCTGAAGGGAAGCCATCGCCTCCTTCCTGACGCGATTTTCCAATTCCCCGCCTCCCACCGTGCCAAGGATTTCCCCGTTGGGAAATACCAGCATCTTGCTGGTGCTGTGGCGTGGGGTGGAACCGCTGGTTTTTACCACAGTGCACAATGCAGCGGGCTGCAGGGTTGATTCGAGTTCTGAAAGGGTTTCGAAAATTGTTTTCACGGGTTTCGAAAGGTTCTTAATATGTAGATTATGAAAGATCTTTTGTTTGAACTCGCACGCGGATGGCTTCCACAAGGGCATGAACGTATTTCAAACCCGACCTGGTCGGTTTTTTTTCCAAATGCTTCCAGCGCCGCGCTTCGAAAAAAAGGCAAGTGCGCAGGTCCGTCAGAGATTGGCTTAAGTCCTTGTTCTCTTTATGCAATGCAACTCCCTGCATTGCCACCTGGCGGCATTTCTGGACAGATCCACAATGCTCATACCCATTAAAAGATTGAGCGAAGGGGACGATTTTTGTCCAGGCAGCGCGTCTGGAGGGAATATCTTGCTCAAGCAGCCGGAAATTGGGAATTTTATCCATGGTTACCTTTCAAGCAGCCCTAATACAACAGGCAACAATTGCTTTTTACGTGAGACTGCACCTTCAGCAAGGCGAGTCCCGTCAGGTTGAGGGGGATAGGGCAGGTCCGAGAGTTGAGGCGGCTCATCGGTAAGAAGCAACCGGCTAGATCCGTTCACAATATCCGTAACCATCAACATGGCGAAATCCAATGCGCGTTTATCCCGCAAATTGGTCAGAGCTGTCTTTAAGCCTGATAGATGATCAGTCAGTTGCATCAGATCGGTAACTTCAGCCTGCGCAATAGCGAATCGCAAGCCGCCTGCCTCGTAGAGTTTCATGTCTGTATTAACGATTTCCTCGGAGGTGCGTGTTGAAAGCCCGGCACTTGCACCCAGTACCTGTGCGCCAAAGGATTGCACGGTTTCCCCCGCCAGCGCGCTGCCGCGGGTGAAAGCCCAACGCCCGAGTCTCTCGGCTGCCTTTTTATCCCGGGAGGTGGTGGTGGGTGAGGTCATGATGAGCGTATCCGCGAGGAGTCCTGAAAGGAGCAAACCGGCAAGTTGAGGAGGGGCACTCAACCCGGCTTCTTCGATCTGTTCAGAAACCAGGGTGCTGGTGCTTCCAACAATATCCACTTTGAATTTGATCGGTACATGGGTGGACGGGTTCCCCAGCCGGTGATGATCGAGGATTTCGAGGAGCTCGGCCTCCTCCAGGTGAGCAATCGCCTGGCGAGGCTCATTATGATCCACCAGGATTACTTTCAAACGGGGTGGGTTGAGCACGTCGCGCTGTCTGCAAATCCCCAGGTAAAGTCCTTTCTCATCGACCACGAAGAAGTCGTCTCCTTCTTCCCGTAAAATTCGCCTGAGGGAGTCGCGAATTCGGCTGTTTGCCTGGAACTTGGGGACGTCAGTATCACAGGCCTCCTGGCAAGGAACTTCCAGAATATCAGCCAAACTAACTTCCTGGCGTTTTGGATTTGGTCCGATCAACTTATTAACCAGCCTGAAAAGGCTGGTTCCTGTGACCAATCCGCACGGAGTGCCGTCCGCGTTTACTACGGGAGCCACACCCCAGGTTCGGGCAGCGATCCCCCAGGCTTCCCGGAGCGAATCTTCCGGTTTGGCAGTGTCCAGGTGGCGGGTTATGGATTCAAACCGGGGTGAGGCGTCATTCAAGAGGAGCGGAGCTTCCAAGCTTAATTTTTTAAGCACCCAACCTGTTTGAGGGTTTACTGCGCCGGCACGAGCCGCGACGGTTTCTGCGCCATCGCGCTCGTGCAGAAGCCATGCATAGCCGACCGCAGCGGCAACTGTATCGGTATCGGGGTTAACGTGCCCGATGATATAAATCTTGTCTGCCATTAATTCTCCTGAAGAGATGATGCGCCCAATTTCTTCAGATGTCCTTTCGTCCCCAGTTTATTATTTACTTCGAAGACGGACTATTCTACGAAACTGCCATCGTTTCGTGTAGTCGTTCGATACCTGACCGATTCCTGAGATTCAGAGTTCTCCAGATCTTTTCGGGCGTGATGGGGATTTCATCCATATTCACACCCAGTGCATCCAGTATAGCATTTCCTACAGCAGGTGCAACCCCATCCATCGGGATTTCTGCCACTGCTTTGATCCCAAACGGGTGGGTGGGCTCGAACGTTTCAACAAAGATGGCTTTCAACTCGGGTATCTCGTTGGCCCGGAAAATATGATAGTCTTTGAAATCGCACTCACGCGCACGACCTTTTTCATCGTAAACCATTTCCTCGCAAAGCGAATATCCAAGCGCCTGGATCATGCCGCCCTCAATCTGACCGGAAGCGGTCTGTGGGTTGACGATCACACCACTATCCACTGCCATGATCAATTTATCCACGGTGACTGCACCGGTTTCAATGTCAATTGTCACTTCGGCAAACTGCGCAGCGAATGGGGGGGGAGCAGCGGGTGAAACATATGATCCCATCCCCATGATTTGTTCCTGCTCCTTATGATGGAGTGTGTCCAGGGCGATCTCTGTCAATGATACAGACCGGCTATCTGGTGCGAACGCATATTTGTCGTGCAAGCTAATTTCATCCGGTTTTACAATTCCTGCTCCACCCGGTTTTTCCATCTCTCCGTTAAGGATTTTCGCAGCGCGTAATTTGATTCGTTCAGCAGCCATTTGCGCTGCATGGACGACTGCAGTGCCGGATATGTATGTGGTTGAAGATGCATACGCACCCTTATCAAAGGGGGTAATATCGGTGTCGGATGCATAAACCAGGATGTCGTCTGTCGGAACGCCCAGTACCTCAGCAGCCATTTGGGCCAGCACCGTATCGGTGCCAGTTCCCAGGTCCGTTGCTCCAATCAGTAAGTTGAATGAGGCATCCTCATTCATTTTTATGGATGCACCTCCCATGTCAAGGTAAGGAATTGCGGTTCCCTGCATGACGAGAGCCACACCGATACCTTTGCGTTTCGACCCGGATTTTCCTTCCGAGTGCCAATTGTCAATACCATATTTATGATCCCATCCGATTGCGGTCTTTCCTTCCTGAACGCATTGCTCCAGGCCGACGCTGTTCACGATCTCCGGGTGAGGTTCTCGTCCTTCATTCCAGGCAGTACTGAAAGGGTGAAATTCCCCGGATCGAATGGTATTCTTCAAGCGGAACTCAAGCGGGTTGATGCCCAGATCGCGGGCGATCTTTTCCATGTGTCGTTCCACCGGCCAGAAGCCTTGCGGCACGCCGTACCCCCGGAATGCCCCCGCAGGCGGGGTATTGGTATAAACCACGTCGGCATAAAAGCGGATATTTGGAGATTTGCGATACGGTCCGTCGCCAACATAAAGTGCCATGGATTTCTGCCCTGTATTACCCGTCACGGTCAGCGCATGGCAGCCATATGCCCCGGTGTCGGAAAGTATCCGCATCTCATTTGCCGTCATGGTACCGTCCTTTTTTACACCCGTCTTCATATGGATCCGCATCGGGTGACGGGAACGGGATGAGGTAAACTCTTCCTCACGAGTATATTCAATCATGACCGGACGTCGGGTGGCGATGGTCAGGTGAGCAGCCACGTCCTCGATCATGACCTCCTGCTTGCCTCCAAACCCGCCGCCGATGCGCGGTTTGATAACTCGTATGCGTTTGATGGGGAGCCCCAAAACCGGCGCCATTTGGCGGCGAACATGGAATGGGACCTGGGTGCTTGTGCGGATAACAAGGCGGTCATCTTCATCCCAATAGGTCACCACCACGTGCGGCTCAATGCTCGTTTGTTGGACCTTGGGAACGGAATAATCCGCCTCGTATATTTTGTCGGCCTCCGAGAAACCTTTATCAACGTCACCGATGTCGATCTTTATTTCCGCAGCCAGGTTTTTTCCCGGGTTGGAATCAGCGAAGTTTACATATTCACCTTCGTCATGGAGGATGACCGCACCTGGTTTCATTGCCTCTTCCGGGTTGAGAATAACTGGCAATGGCTCGTATTCCACGTCAATCAATTTGAGCGCCTGCCCGGCAATCTCGGGGGTTTCTGCTGCCACAAAAGCCACCCTGTCACCCACAAAACGGACTTTATTGTCCAATGAAAACATGTCCAGGGGACCCGGAATCGGGTCTGATTGACCCGCAGTGGAATAGACGACCCGCGGGATATCCTGCCAGGTCAGCACTGCAGCCACGCCTGGGTAGGCTCTTGCCTTACTTGCGTCAATGGTTTTAATGCGAGCGTGGGCGAAGGGAGAATGCAAAACCTTAGCGTACAACATGTTTCGCAGGTCAATATCTGCTGTAAAAGCAGGTTTTCCCTGGGACAATTTTATTGCATCGACTTTAGCGTCAGGTTTTCCAACCCGCTGGAAGGATTCTGTTCCTTTAGCCAGCACCACCTTGGTCTTTTCAACAGGACCAACTTCTTCAGCGCGCATCACTGCCGCGGCGCGCAAAATAGCCTGGACTGGTTTATGGTATCCCGTGCAGCGACAGAGTACGCCTTCAATTCCTTCCCTGACTTCGTTTTCGGTAGGCCGCGGGTTTTTGTCCAACAGGGCTTTGGCAGCCAGGATTTGTGCCGGAGTACAATACCCGCACTGGATGGCCCCTGTTTCGATAAAAGCAAGTTGGAGTGGATGCAGGCCCCCGGTTTTTTTCCACCCCTGGTCGGGATGCTCTCCCAGTGCCTCAATGGTAACAATAAAATGTCCCTCTGCCTGGGCAGCCAGCAGCGTACCGGCATTAACAGGTCTACCGTCAAGTAAGACTGTGTCTGCGCCACTCAAACCCTGCTCGTCACCGAACTTGATACCATAATAGCCCAAGCGGCGCAGGAGGGAGAATAGTGTCTCAGAGGGTTTTGTTTCAAGTGACTGTTGGAAGCTATTGATAGTAAGTTTGACAATCATGGTTATATACCTCAACGAATTCTTTCCTCTGCATTTGGAGGATATTTCCAGTTGGACAATGTGCGCTTCCTGGTCAGAAGGCCTAGTACTGCCATGATTCCAACCATGATCACACCGACCAAACCAACAACCAACGCCTGGACCAGGCAGAGCAGCGCAATGAACGTGGTGTACCATTCAGGCAGCATCCACGTAACGACAAAGCCATTTATGGCGAAGCTCAGCAAAATTGGAAGCGCGAGCAAGTAAACGGTCAGCCAAATATAACCAAGGGTGGAATCAATGGCTTTGCGTATATCCGTTTTAAACACTCTCACTCCAAACATTGGAACCAACCAGCCAATCAATACTGCCACCGCTGCCGTGGTGCTGCTGTAAACGATGAGCCAGGTTGCTCCCTCCACGGATGCCAGGGAGTAGGTGCGGCCATCCAAAACAGCATAGCGCAGATTAAAAAGTGCGACATAAAGCAGTGCACCAGCCAGCATCCAGAGAACTTTTTTGTCCTTGCGGACGAAAAGCAAGTATGCAGGAAGAATAGCGATGAAAGCCGCCAGCACATTTCGCCAGATGCGTTCATTTCCCAGGCGGGCCTGGATTGCCAGGTTTAACGCCGTCTGGGTTGCAGATACGGTTTCCCCATTTCCAATAGTGGCATTTGACCCGATAGCTTTTGTATAAATGTTGAATAACCGGGTTTGCTGAGTTTTCAAGGCATTCTGAAGTGCCACGTTTTGATCGGGAGAAAGTGTGAGCATATTGATCAGAACATGCCCCTGGTTGCTGGCAGGAATGCCAGTACCCAACAGCGCAGCCAGGGTGGGGGCTACATCAACCATATTAATATTTCCATATTCGCCCGGGACGATCCCGTTCCCCGTCATTACAAACGGTTCAACTAATGTGATGGGGTCCGGTCCGCCGTGCCCACCGCGGTCAATTTGTCCGTGATCCGAGATTACAAGGACGGTAGCATGGGTCAGGTCCAGCGAGGCAACGATTTTGCCTAATAATGAGTCAGCGCGGGTGGCGGCTGCGTTCCAATTCGGGCTGAGCGGGCCTCCTTGATGGTGCCCGGCATAATCCACCTGGTCAAGGTGTATAAGGATCAATTGATAATCCCCGGCCAGCCACGGCAGGGCAGCATTCACCACGTCGATATCTGCGGAATTGTCCTCGCCGATGGTATAAAATCCCGCCGCCACTCCAGAATTAGCCAGCAGACCCTCGAACCAAGAGTACCCCGAGACTGCAGTCTTTAGCCCGGCGCGTTGGGCAGCTGCAAAAATATCATCTTGTGTATATGGTCTCGCACCGTTCGGATCTGGTGGGTTGAAAAGTTGGCTGTCGTTGATATACGGCCAGGCTCCGGTCAGGATGGTTGTCCAGCCAGGTGCAGAAAAAGAGGGTGGCTGACTGTGCATAACAGCCGATGCTCCCCGTAATCGAAGACTATCCAGGAATGGCATTACGGCAGCGTTTATGGATGTATCGTAGCGCAATGCGTCGATCAACACGATCACGATCCGTTGGGTCATTGGTTTGCCAAGGGTTTCACCAGGCGTGGGAGGGGTATTCGCCAATGGTGAGCGGTAATTTTGGGCCGAGTCCATCAATTTGGCAGCCCAAATTGCTGCTCCGATAACCAGGAGCAATAATCCAAATATCCCAAAAAATTTCCGGTTAATCTTCTGGAGCAATTGCGGGCGTTTCATGCTAATTAACCTTTTCTGCCTGGATGAGTTTACGTAATGTATTGATGAGATGTTTTTGTCCATTGTCTTCGTATAGCCAACATTCCCATCCATTTGCTGGAGAATTATTGAATAGAGATTTGGCGACGGCGTGAATCGAACCTGTCAGGTTTCCACAATGTATTTGACCATTCGCAAGGATCATTGCCGTAATGGATTCGTCGTTCGCAAAATATAATATTTGCCCGGGTTGAAGCAAGCCGGATTCTAATAATCTCCCAAATGGAACCCTGGGTGTGTTGCGCGGCTCCAGGTAGTTCAATGCAGTTTCAGGGGCTGGCGTTATACCCTTAATTCTTTTATTTGCTATTTTTACATATCCCTGGTCGCGTTCTATCCCAATAAAATGGCGTCCCAATTTCCTGGCAACGACCCCCGTTGTCCCGGAGCCAAAAAAGGGATCGAGCACGATATCACCTGGATTGGTCGATGAAAGCAGGACACGATACAGGAGTCCTTCCGGCTTCTGGGTGGAATGTATTTTTAAACCATTTGCGCGCAGACGTTCTTTTCCGGTGCAGATTGGAAAAACCCAATCCGAGCGTACTTGTAATTCATCGTTTATGGATTTCATCGCTTGATGATTAAAGGTGTATTTCAACCCTTTTATTTTTTGGGCCCAGATAAGTGTCTCATGTGCATTGGTAAAGCGCACACCGCGAAAATTGGGCATTGGATTCGTCTTTAGCCAGACTATATCATTTAGAATCCAGTACCCCAGGTCCTGTAAAATTGCTCCGACGCGGAAGATGTTGTGATATGTCCCGATAACCCACAGGGTGCCGCTATCCTTCAAAACTCGACGGACTGCGGTAAGCCAAAGACGAGTAAAGCGGTCATACTCTTCGAAATTTTGGAATTTGTCCCAACTATCGTCAACTGCAGCAACCCGCGTTCGATTCGGCCTCCAGAGTTCCTGGGAAAGTTGCATGTTATAGGGCGGATCTGCAAAGACAAGCTCCACCGATTTCTCGGGGAGTTGCGGCAGAATTTCGAGACAGTCGCCAAGGATGATTTTATCGAAGGGTAAGGCAGCCACAGTTGTACCTATAAATAAGGGGATCAAGCGATGTTTTCGTTTGAAATTATTCCAAGGCATCTTTTTGCAAGGACAGCAGCAATATCACTCCTATATTCTGCGCTTGCCCATTGATCATTTGCATCCCGGGCGGCATTGCGAGCAGCTGCTTCAAGACCAGACGCATCCGTTCCATCGAATGCCAGAGTAGGAGTCTTTCCCCAGCCTCCCAGGACAAGTCGCGTACGCCCGGATTTCCACTGAGCCAGGGCGGCACATATGACGGGCTGATCAGCTGGGCTTCGCGCCACCGTCTCGAAGGCGAGCTTAACCTGGATCGGAATTTCGAGATTGGTCACCAGTTTGTTTTTAAGGAACTCTTGTTGTGCCAAGAGGAAATCCCCCAGGGGATACACAGTCGACTCGTCTCCCACCACACTTATTTTCGCATCCATTGCCAACATCAAGCTCGCGAATGGTGACCGTCCGGTGCTGGTTATCAGTGCTCCCGCGACCGTGCTCCGGTTGCGTTGGTTAATGGGGGATTCAAGCTTCAAGCCAGTTTTTAGCGTCGCAGGAGTTAACGGAGATTCGAGCATAGCCTGCAATGTAACTGTCGCTCCAATACTTAAATGATTACCAGATTTGCGTATCTTGTCGAGACCAAGGTCCTGAAGGTCAACCACTGAAAAAGATTCGTCCACAGATTGCGTCAATACCGTTCCACCGCCAAGTGGGCGTGAATTAGGGGCAGAAAGCAATTTAAGAGCTTCTTCCAGGGTTCGAGGGCGATGGTAATTGGTAATCATCTCAATATTCTCCAGTTGAATAACCTCTTTATTATACCCATTCTGGGGTTTGGAAGCAAAATGTCTGACAATTAAACCATATTGACCTGGTTCTGATGAGCCAGGTCAATGAGAAATCGTGATCCTGATCGCGATTTTAATGAAAGAAGAACGCACAACCGGAGTAGAAGGATTAGTTGAATTTGTGCCTTTATATACTCTATTAAACTGGATTTTCGTCTCTAACGATGGGTTCCTTCGGTCCAAGCAGGGCTGCGAGTTGTTTTAGTTGTGATGCGTGGACCAAAGCCAGCACCTCGTCAGCGGGTTCCAGGATCGAATCTCCATGCGGAATGAACAACTGGTTTTTTCGGATGATGGCCACGATGACCGAATCATTTGGCAGGTTTATTTCCCGTATGGTTTTATTGGCACTCGGGGAAAGCGGATGTACTTTTTCCTCGATCAACGAAAATTCACCCTTCCGCAACTTTAGCAGGGTCATCATGTCACCCAAAGACATTTCCTCGGCCACCAACCGGGCCAGGATGTCTGCCTGGTTCAGGGCAACATCAACCCCCATCTCTTTATTAAATAGCCAGGCATTTTTGGGATTATTCACTCTTGCGATGACGCGGGGTACGTTGAACTCAAAACGCGCCAGGGATGTAACCACCAGGTTTGTTTCATCAGACCCGGTCACCGCCGCCAAAACATTGGCTTTGCGAACGCCGGCATTTTCCAGTGTGAGGGGCGAACTGCCGTCCCCGGCAATGATCACGTCTGCTGGTAGTTCCCTGGGAAGTTTTTCGAGCAGGGCTGGCCGCTCGTCGATAACCTTAACGACATGTCCCCCTTCCAGCAGCATTTTTGCCAGGTGCGAGCCGATATTTCCTCCGCCAACAATAATGACAAACATGACTACCTCCCTTCAATTCCCAGCAACTCTTCCAATCTTTCCATTGCCGAGGAAAGGACAACAAGATGGACCAGGTCACCCTCTCGAAATTCCGTTCCGGTGGCGGGGACAAAAGCGTGGTCGTTGCGTGTGATTGAAACAACCATGATTTCTCCCGGTACGTTCAATTGCTGGACGTTTCTGCCAATTAAATATGGGGGTAGTTCAATATGAACAAGAGCCACATCCCCACTTCCAAAAGTATCCCAAACGTCAATATCGACATGGGTCAACACCTGGAAAATTCTTTCCGCTCCCCAATTGGTCGAGGAAATCGTGGTCAAACCCAATCTCTGGTAAATTTCCGCGCGTCGAGGATCATACAAACGCGCCACCACGCGAGGAACGTGAAAAATGTTGCGGGCGATACGTGCAGCGACGATATTGGCGTTATCCGACTGGCTAGCTGCCACGAACGCATCCACCTGTTCAATTTTGGCTTGCATCAGGATATTACGATCAAAACCAAGGCCTTTGATAACGCTTCCTCTAAAGGTCGGGCCGAGTCGTCCTTCAGAATTCGAATCGTGGTCAATGACGATGACATCATGGCCCTGGTCGGAAAGCAGTTGGCTGACCTGCGAACCAATTCGTCCACAACCCATAACAATGACTTTCATAGTTTATTTCCTCCTTTCAGCGACTTCTGGATAACTTTTTTCATTTGATCTTACGGTCCGGCGCACCAACCCTTTTCTAAACCATTCCAAGGTATACAACACCGGGGCATATATCAGCAGCCCTATCCATATTACCAAGGGGAAAACCTCGTTGTCAAATGCATAAGCGAATGGAGGGATGTAGACCAGGCTGGCAATAATTACGAGGGATAAGCCGACCCCCCCTAAAAGCGTTCTGTTACTTACCCAGCCCAGTTGCCTGGTATGAGCTTTGGACGTCCGGCAAGCAAAAGCGTTTCCAACCTGTACGGTAACCACGCCTGCCAGGAAAACGGTACCTGCCACCCCATTGACGTCACCGGATATATTCAAAAGATAAGGCCAATGGATATTGTTTAAGAAGGAAATATTTAAAAGATTAGCGTTTCCAGAGAGCAGGTAAATGGAAAGGTAACCGAGGTAGCATAGCCCGGCTTCTATCAGCCCCAGCCAAAGGAACGAACGCGTCAGCAGACCCCGGTCCAATAATAAATGGGAGGAAGAGCGCGGGGGAACATTCATAATGCCAGGTTCGGGTTTTTCGCTGCCCAGTCCCAACGCGGGGAGGATATCTGTTCCCATATCGATGGCCAGGATCTGCCTTACGGTAAGTGCAGGAGGGATGCCAATGGCTCCGGTCAACAGGAATGGCAATACTTCCGGAATATTGCTGGCAAAAATATAAGTGATAAATTTTCGGATATTGTCATAGATGGCCCGGCCTTCCTCGATGGCAGCCACTATGGAGCTGAAATTGTCATTCGTCAAAATAATATCCGCGGCTTCCTTGGCCACGTCGGTCCCAATGATTCCCATGGCGATCCCCACGTCGGCTTTCCGTAAGGCGGGGGCATCATTCACACCGTCACCGGTCACTGCCACTACTTCGCCGCGGGCCTGGTAGGCTGAGACCAGTCGAAGCTTGTGATCCGGGGCCATCCGAGCGAAGATTATTTCCCTGGATAATAGATTATGCAATTCCGCCTCATTCAATGCGTCAAGCTCAGCCCCGGTCACGATGAGCGGGTTCATCGTTGTCACCATGCCCACACGCCGCGCCAGCGATTCGGCAGTAAGACCATAATCTCCCGTGATCATGACAATGCGAATTCCTGCCTGGCGACAAACTTTTATTGCCTGTTCCACTTCAGGGCGAGGAGGGTCCATCATAGCCATCAAGCCCAGGAAGGTCAGGTCGCATTCAACAGACTCAGAAGTATAAGCACCCGAACGAGGTGGCAGGTCCCGGCGGGCGAATGCCAAAACGCGCAAAGCACGACGGGCATAGTCGTCGTTCGCTGCCAAAATCTCTGCCCGGAGTGTTTCGTCCATTGGTTTTACGTCCCCATCCACCAGGATCTGAGAACAAAGCGCCAGCACCTCGCGGGGAGCTCCTTTTGTCAGTGCGATTTCCTGCCCTTCTTCACGATGAATTGTCGTCATCCGTTTCCGCCGGGCATCAAATGGGATTTCATGGATGCGCGGTAATCGAATGGAAACACTGTCTTCATTAAGGTTGTATTTAAATGCGGCTACCTTGAGAGCAGCTTCGGTTTGATCTCCCAGGCTTGTCCAGCCGGGGTGCTCTGGTGAAGGAGGATTCAGGCGCGCATTGTTGCAGGAAATTGCCGCTTCGAGCAACCTGGATAGTTCCTTTTCGAAAGGACTATTCACTGGTGAAGGGACAAACTGTCCTTTAGGCTCATAACCCACGCCTGTTACCTGCAGCCTCCGTCGAGCCACCCAAACTTCACGCACGGTCATCTGGTTCTGTGTAAGTGTGCCACTTTTATCGGTGCAGATCACCGATACATTTCCGAGTGTTTCGACAATGCTCAGCCGTTTGGCTAATACACCCCGTCCAGCCAATCTTTGAACAGCGATTGCCAAGGATAGTGTCAATGTAGCAGGCAACCCTTCGGGGGTAAGGGCAACGATGGTTCCGAGTGCAAGCAGAAGCGGGTTGTCATAAAGGTTGCTGATATTTGGTTCGTAATTCGAAAGCGCCCAGACGATGCCCCCAATTCCCAATGCAACCCAGGTAAGGCTTTTCCCAAGCCGTTCCAATTCTTTTTGGAACCCCGAGGGTTCTTCCTGAACAGACTGGGTTAAATGAGCGATGCGACCGAATTGGGTCAGCATCCCAGTTGCATAGACCACTGCCTTGCCGGTACCGGAAGCCACCGATGTACCAGCGAAAATCAGATTGGGTCGTTCGAGGTCGCTGATGTTAGGCAGGATGGAAGCTTCGGCTGTTTTCCGAGCAGCCACAGCTTCCCCTGTCAGGGAAGCATTGTTAACCCGTAAGCCATACTCCTCAACAACACGGGCATCCGCAGCGATATTGTCTCCCTCTGCCAGGATCAAAATATCTCCGGGCACAACTTCGGACGCCGGGATGTGTGCTTCCGTTCCATTGCGGGTCAGGTGTGCATACGCAGGTAACAGATGCCGCAGTTTCTCTATGGCTTGTTCAGCTCGATACTCACGCCAAAAGGAAAAAGCGCTGTTTGCAATTGTCAGGGATAGGATTACAAAAGCCAGCGTCCAGTCTCTTTGCCAGAAGCTGATCACCACCGCCACAACCATCAAGTAAATAAACGGATGGCGGACCTGTAGAAAGAATTTTTTCAGTTTTGGCTGAGCCGGTTGTTCTGAAATGACATTGTACCCATAGAGGGACAGGCGCGACTCCGCCTCGGATGTATCTATTCCGTTGGGAGAAGTCTCCAAGGACTGAAAGACGTCCTGAACACGCAAGCTGTGGATGGGTGCTGAAGTCATATGGTTATAAAAAGGAGACGAAATTCCAGTGGTCGCCTCCCGTGAAATTTACTCCTGTTTACCTTCTTCATCTTCAGGAGCGGTCTCTTTCGGTGCACCACCTAATTTGGGTTTACGTTTTGGTTTGCCGGCCAAGTATTGATCCAGGAAAGTTTCCGCTTCGTTTTGATTCACAGCAGCGTCAAATTCACCTGCGGGCGCGGGCGGCTCAAAGCGTAAAGGACGTCGCACACCAAACCACTCCCAGAAACGAGCCACTCCACCGAGCAGACGATAGCGATATTCCTGCACGCGTAGAGACTGCCACTCGACGATGTTCCCCATTTGCCCCTGAACGCGGGATTTATCGCGGATAATGCGGTGAATATCCTGGGGTGTGCGATACCCAATCGGCGAAATTAGGATTGCGTGTGCCATCATAACCAGGACGCTCAGGGAGATTAATACCACCCAACCACCTTCTCCCCATTTTCCAACAATCTGGCCGACAAAAACTATCCCGGCGAGCGAGGCAGCGATTGTCGCGCCCAGGCTGCCCCAAAAGCGTTTCCGGCCCGTCATGGTTTTAAGGATATGCTGACGAATCGCAAGTCCCATAGCCATGATAGGCATAAAGACTCCAACCCCATAATAAGGGACTGCCAGGGTAGTTTCACCCCGAACAAGCAGTTGAATAATGATTGCCGCAATTGCAGCCGCAGTGACCGGGCGAGTGAACGTCCCTTTCGGGTTACGGTAAACGACCACCTCCGGAATTTCCCCGATTGCGACGTTTCGCCAGGCCATGGCTTGTAAATCCTGGTATGCGGTCATTGAAGCGGATGCAAGAAGGGCCACGGCCAAGATCTGGTATGCCCAGTATAGAATCAATCCACCGCTCCCAAGCTGGTTAAAGCCAATAAATGCCAGGTTACCGATCAGGGAACGCCCCTGCACGTTGTCAAATGCATTGAAGTGGATCGAAAAATAGGCGAGGAAAGCGGTTGTAAACCCACCGTAAAATAGGAAGGCGGTTTGCACCAGGCGACCGATGCCCGAGCTACCGCCATAAAATTTCCAAAGCCAATTCAGACGAGCCAGGTTCTTTTTTCCCCACTTCACTGCAGCCATGTCATCGTGGATGACGAACTGGATCCCATTTGACATTGCCTCCAGGCCGCTAAGCGCCACCAGGCCTTTCATGGAGGCGGTCAGCATATGGTACATGGCTTGCCAGATGCTCGGTTGCGTTACTGGCTCAGTGAAGGGAAGAGGTTCTACACTTGCGCTTTTGGCAAGAAAAAGTCCGACCGCCATGATGATGGTCAGCATGATGAAGACAGCCAACATAATGAATACCACGCGTGCTGATTCTCCACGCCCGCGGATGGTCAACCACCAGGTGGTCGTGGCAAGCAAAGCGCCGATCAGGAAACGGTAAACCCACAAAGTATCGGCCAATTGGGCGATTGATAGCAATTGCTGAACCCCTGACAGGGTTGAGACAACGATCGTGAAAATATAATCCTGGATCAATACGACGGCTACAACCAGGCTTAGGGATGGCCCAAGGTAGCGCATGGCTGCTGTAAAAGAACCACCGCCTTCGTTGAATACCCCCAGGGAATACATGTACAACGCGCCGAACACAAAATTCGCAACCGCAATGACTGCCACGGCTATGAATCCATATTTCTGTAACCCAAATGGATGCAGGGCGTTCATCATCTCGCCCGTGGCATAAAAATAGGAAGTGAAATAGTCCACCCCAAAGAGAGCGAGGGCTGCCAGGAATCCCACCTGGCCTGCGCCATGGATCAAAGCATGATTTTTTTTCTCGACCGGGGCTGCTTTAAAGGCCAGGAAAAAGATAATGATAAGAAGTCCGAAAGCGAAAAACATGACCTTTTGCCTGATCGTAAATAATTATTAGTCGGCAGATTTAAAAGCTTCCCCAAGTGTTTGGAGTTCTGCCAATAAATGCCTACGGGTGGAAACACTGAAACGGGTGTCCTGGGCAATTTTTGCCTGTTCCTCAAGGGCCGCGCGAACTACAAAGGCCGGGACGAACATGATCCTACCAGCAGGGATGACGACAAAGTTGTGCGTCATAACGCGGAGTTCCTGGTCGTCAAAATATGGCAATCGCAAGCTAAGTCCCCGGTTGAGGCTTTGCTCAGCAGCCCGTGTCTTGATAAGGGTGATAATCTCGTTTGTAAGGTGATTCGCCAGCGCCCGTCCCTGGTTGACAAGTTGACCAAGCATCCCGTAGCGTTTCTTTTCAAATTCATCTTCCGCGACCAGGTAAGGAGCCAGTGAACGCGCTGCGAATAGTACATTCAGAAAATGCTGCATCGAAGCAACGTGAGCTTCGGCCTCTTTAGTTGAATTAACCAGTAATTCCCCTTTATCCCCGAAGGCCACCCATTGGGGTAAATAGAATCTACGCGCGGCAGGGACATACGGCACCTGGAGGTTACCACGCCCATTCTCTGTGGTCCCTTCTTCAGCAATTGCATCAGTGGAAGCAGTAATGGCCGATTCTGGCTCCATCCCACCGCCAACCGGGATGGATGGGATGTCGTTTTCTTCGACAGGCAGATAGGTTACCACCCTTCCCGAAGGGAGCATATTGCGCACCATGTGGGTCGCTGAAGCAAAGCGAATCAAGTTCGCGGCAATAACGATCGCCTGGTCATCCGACTGTTCCAGCTCGGTCAAACGCTGGCGGAGGGTATCGTGTAAATCCCGGCGGGCCAACCTGTCACTTAAATTACCAACCTGTTGCTCACGCATTGCCTGCTTCACGATAATAGGCTCCGACCCAGCAGATGAAATAACCCGGTCAGGAAGCGTAAATCTTACGCGCTGTACTCTGTCCGCATATGCCTCTGCTATCTGTCCAGCCTGCGCCTCGAGGAACCTCTGGATGATTGGCAGTTGTAATTCAAAGAGGGCATTTTGACGGTCGTATTCAATGTGTAATTTGTTGCCGGGGGTACTTTCGTTTTTAGTCATGGGAATAATCATCATGGCATTGTCCTATTTATTTAATGAATAGGCAAAATTTATACTTTCTACATTGAATAATAAGCCAATGAGATATTGTGAAATTGTATAGAAGCATCATAATGGATAAATTATAATCCGTGTACCTTACATCCCTGGGGCAAATGTATCAATAAGTAATTTAATATCCCCCCCGGCCGAGTAGAGGATCGGGCAGGTGGTGCCGTGGTTGATGTATTCCTGCACCTTCGCAAGGGCTTCTTCGGGCGTCCCAGACGCGGTTATTCGGAGGACAAGATCTTCCGGGACCAGGTGCTTGGCTTTGTTGATTTCCTCATTGGTTGCCGGCCACCCTAAAATAGATTGAATTTCAGCCACTATATCCTGGGATACCCCACTGCCTTTCGCAATATGGGGTTGCTGCGCAAGGTATTGACAAAGAAGCATTTTGCTGGCTTCGATCGCCTTGTCATGGTCATAATCCACCGAACACACAACCAATTGGGGTCGTTCAATATCTTCCAGTTTGCGTCCCGACTTTCGTGCGCCTTTATCAATGAGTTCGAGGGCGCGATCGTTGTGTTCCGGGGTAACGCAATAGTTCAATACGACCCCGTCTGCTATCTCACCGCTTAATTCCAGCATCTGGTCTCCGGAAGCGCCGATCATGATAGGGACATTGCGCACTTCTCGGCGCCCATGAACGACGTCCAGCTCAATATTACTTACGTGGATGAACTCCCCATCAAAGGTAACCCTCTCCATATTCAGGAGGCGTCGGAGAACGGTTATAGTTTCGTGCATGGCTGTCAGTGGTTTTTTACGGTCGATGCCTACATTTTTTGCCAGGGGGTCCCACCAGGCGCCGATCCCGCAAATAATCCGGTTCGGGGCCAGATCGTCCAGAGTCAGGAAGGTGGCTGCCAGCAGGCCGATATTCCGCGTCCAATTATTGATGACGGCCGAGCCCACCTTTATATGGTCCGTTACGGCTGCATAGGCCGCCATCGGGACAATTGCGTCGCGGACCAGTCGTGATTCTGCCTGCCAGACGGCTTCGAAGCCCTGGCTTTCTGCGTAGCGGACACAGTCCAATCCATCGCGAAGTTCATGCGCATCCTGGAGATAAAGGGCAACTCGTTTCATGGTTTCATATACTCCAAATACCAATAATTGTTTTACCCCATGGTTTATTGTTGGCAACGGACCGCGGGGATAAGATTATTGTGGTTTCCTAAAGTTTCTGAAGGCGATCCCACATTAATGGGGCAATTTCACGCGAACGGGCTGCAATCCGTTCCTCGTCCATATTGAGGATTTTCTTATTTTTCATCAAGATCTGTCCGTTGCAGACCGTGGTATCCACCGTTGCATCCACCAGGCCAAAAATGAGGTGCCCAAGGAAATTACCTGTGTTTAGCGGAGTAGGAGGTTTGTAATCGAGGATTGCCATATCGGCTGGATGACCCTGGGCAATTTCACCAAATTTAAGTCCGAATTGACGTTTGGCGATCTCGGCATTATTTTGCAGAAGCATTTGGGGAGCTTCCATGAATGCTACGCGCGGATCGTTGTTCGCAAGTCGATGAAGGAGGTATGCACAACGCATTTGAGCCAGCATATCCGAACCCATCCCATCTGAACCAAGCCCAACCAACACACCCTTGTTCAGTAGTTTCAGGAGAGGAGTCACGCCAACAGCATTGTTCATATTTGATTCGGGATTATGTACAACAGCAGTATTTGTTGCCGCGAGGATTTCCATTTCGGACTCGTCAACATGAACGCAGTGGACGAAGATGGATTTTTCCCCCGTCAGGCTCAACTTATCCAGACGTTTTACCGTGGGCAGGTGGTAATTTGCCATTGCGTCCAAGCGGTCGGCAGCGTCTTCAGCAACGTGAATATGACAACCGACATTTGCGCTCCTGGCAATATCCACGCACTGTTCGATGGTCGCATCTGATAACGTAAAGGATGCGTGTAGTCCCATCATCGCCGAAATCTGCCCATCTCCCTGACCGGTTTTATTAATAAATCTTTCATTCTCTTCTATTCCGCCTCCCTGGATGTTCCGATCGGAGACTTCGTAACACAAGGATGCCCGGATTCCTGCCTGCCGGACAGCTTTTTCAATCAGATCAAGCGATCCCTCCCGCATGGTGGGAGAAGCGTGATGGTCAATGACGGTTGTCGTTCCATTGCGGATACAGTCGATGAGAGGAATTTGGGTAGAAAGGAGGATGTCTTCATCGAGCAGCGCACGGTCTACTTTCCACCACAATCTCTCCAGGATCTGTACGAAATTTGCAGCAGGCTCGCCGGGGATGGACATGCCGCGTGCCATCGTGGAGTAAAAATGGTGATGGGCGCAGATGAAACCTGGAAGAATGATCTGCCCGGTACAGTCGATGGATTTTCCCTCCGGATAGCGGAGCTTCATTTCGGCTGAATCACCTACCGCAGCAATGAATTGTCCATCGATTACAACGGCTGCATTCCATAAAACGCGGTTCTTATCCCCCAAGGTAACAACAATTCCATTCTCGAAACGGGTAACCATGATTCTTCTCCTAATGTTCCACAAGCAAAGACAATTCCTCGGCGCTGCGGACGCGCATGGTGATCGCACCGGTGAAGCATTTCCTGGCGCAAATCGTGCAGCCGATACAACGCGCAGGTTCTGTGTGTGGAATGCCTTTGTCGTCCAGAACGATTGCCAGGTATGGACAGCGAGCGCAATTCCCGCACGAGACGCACAGGTTGGGGTCAGCCTCGGATATTTTCTTGATCGGCGTCAATGCCATAAAGTCCGTGATTGGATGCGGTTGGGCAATTCCGATAAGTTCTTTCATCGAGTGGATGCCGCGTTCCTGCATCAGAAAAGATGTGCCTGATTCAAGGTCGGCCAGGATGCCATAGCCTTGCTTCATAACGATCGTGCAGAACTGAACCGTCTTGACCCCGAGAGCCAGGAAGTCCATTGCTGCTTTGTAATTCATAGGGCCGCCGTTACCTGAAATTTCGATCCCCTCCGGCACTGCCTGTGCGAGTGTCAGGTAAGAGATCGGTGTAACAGCCTCTCCGCTCATTCCGACAACGACCCCCTCATCCCATGGATGCGATTCGCTCGGGCGAAAGGCAAGCGTGGGGAATGAGTTCGCCAGTGTAATGCCCGCTTTTTTATTAGGATACTTATCAAGGACCTTTCGAATTGCGCGCAAAATTGGGACGATGGAAGTAACTGCAGCGGACAACTTGAAAAGCTTGGGCGTGTTTGGGTCGCCGATCTGCATGATCCAGTCGATGATTTTAGCTGTTAAGGCCGCATTCTGTGAAACGATCGCGCCTTCAGTGCCATCCCCTCCCTGCGGGCACGAGAGTGAGTACTCGATCGCCATGGCTCCGGCAGCTTCCAGCTTCTTTGTATTGGATTGCCAGCCGGCTGCGTCGTGTTCATCATTGCCGGTAACGGGTCCGCCAGTGGAAGCCATCGTCAGCCGGTCGGGCCATTTTTTAATAAGCTGTTCGACCTCTCGACAGACGCGATCGAGTGGATGTCCGGATACATTGTCTGAATTGCCATACGTCTGCGGTCCAAATGTGAACATGTACTCCCCCGGGATGTGAATGGGGATGTTGTCGAAAGCCGTCTTCATTACCCCACCTGCCCAGCCGGCTTCATATGCCCGGGTCATTTGTTCCACCCCGTCGGTGGAAGGAGATGCGGAAATCAAATAGGGGGAGATTATGGGGCGCCCGAAGAATTCGGTTTTCAACGAAACGGGTACCCGGTTGTAGCCAGGCAGTACGTGGTAGGATTTGGTCGGATTATCAATGATGGGTTGGTTTTCACCCTTCAGGAAGGCATCGATTTCAAGAGCAGCATTTTTACCGGAAGCAACTGCCTGGACAACCGTTTTCGGACCGGTCAGGATGTCCCCTGCATAAAATAGTCCTTCCACTTGTTCCCGTTTCAACTCGGAGCGCATCCCGATTGCCAAGACGACTGCGCTGAAACCAGGCCGGATGCTCTCAGACTTCGGTACATCGCGGACATTAGCCGGGCTGAATACCTTTCCTTGCGGGAGTTCCACTTTTATCGTTTCAACACCCGAGATCGCCTTCCCTTTTTTGATTATCTTTGTAATACGAACGCGACCATTTACCTCGATGTCGAAATCCAAAAGTTCCTTGCGTTCCTTTGATGTAAGTGGCATTTCCGAGAGCTTTTCAAGCATGAACAATTCGACATTCTTCGCGCCGCATTGCCTGGCGGTAATTGCGCAGTCCACTGCAGTCGCTCCGCCACCGATTATCGCCACGCTCCCATCGAAGTGGTGCTTTTGTGGGTCCGCAAGCAGATCGACCATGGTGACCACCAGGTCTTCGTTCTCGATTCCTAATTGTATTGGTTTCCAAAGCCCTGTAGCGACGCAAACTGCATCGTAACCTTTATTGAGAAGCTCTTTTGGATCGTTCACTTTGATTCCGGTTTTAACCTTGATTCGTCCGAGTGACAGGACAAATTGGATGTCAGTATCGACAGCAAATTTATCCAGGCGATGAACAGGGATCAGATTTACCATTCCTCCGAGTTTGTCGGAAGCCTCCAGGATTTCCACCTCACAGCCCATTTGCGCTAATGAAGCTGCTGCTCCCAGACCAGCTGGTCCGCCTCCAATAACGGCTATTTTTCTCCCGCTTGGTGTGATAGTGGAAAATTCAGGTATTCCCCCCATTTTCTTAGCCAAGCCAACGATCGTTGCTTGCACAAGCGGGATATTAATCGGCCCGTCGAATTTTATACGTGTGCAGGCTGCCATACATAATGTATCCGGGCAGACCATTCCGCAGATTCCGCCCATCGGGTTCGCATGCATGATTTCTCCAGCGGATCGACGGATATCAGAGGCTTTTCCCACTCTTGCAGCCATGATGAAATCAGCGGGCGAACAATGTGCCGGGCAGGCTTCCTTGCAGGGCTTCTCTTCGCAGAACTCGCAGCGCAATAATTCCGTCTGGAGCTGAGCGCGGGTCATAAAGAGCATATTTTCTTTCTGATTTTCCATGGGCACCTCTGAAGGATTAGGTTGCGGGAGATAGCGATTGATTTAAATGTCAGACAACCTGCCTTTATTATAGCATTTTAAAAAGGACAGGCACGTTTACGGGTGCCTGTCGCATTTATCGTCTAAATTTATTTATTCAAGCCCAAGCTTTTTCAACCCACCGAGGGCTTCCATGTCCTCCGGCAAATCCAAATCGAGGGCAATATTTCGGGACTCGATGACAACCAATCTTGCCCCAGCCTCCTCCGCTCTCTCACTATGAATATGGAAGGAGCCAGGTCCGTAACCATATTCGATCATACCCGCTGGATTAACGAATAAGCAGTTCGTTCCATCATGTCTCCTATCAGGAGCAATGACTACAACCGGTGATTTCTTGCCGCGCTTCAAGAGGGTTTTTATATCGGTTGGCTTGACGAGCGGCAGGTCGGCGGGCAGCACAAGCACCGCGTGCGCACCCTGTGCCTTGGCAACGATCGTTGCGCGTTTGATCGCGGTATTAAAAAGAGGTGCGCCATCCTCGAGGACGGTCCGCCCTCCCATTTCACGGGTGAGAGCAAGCGCTGCAGGGTCGCGGCTTACCACCAATGTATGCGATATTTCTGGTATTTCTTTTAATACAGTAAGAACGTGTTCCAATAAATAGCGATTCAAACTTGTACGCTGATCTTCGGTCAGCATGCCAGCCAACCGCGATTTACCTCTTCTTAATGGCTTCACAGGGACGATTGCCCAGATAGTCATAATGCTCTGATCAAGTTTAGCACATCTTGGGCTAAACATCTGCGGTTATCCTGATTCTTCATCAGGATATTTGAAAAGAGTGTCGGGATTGAAAAAAACCGTGCAAGGTCTAAGTCCACATTATCGAGGATGAAGCCGGAAAGGATATTTTCATAATGACGGGCAACGCTTAGTGCCGTAGGGGGTAGCCCTAATTCAGTGAACATTTTTGCTGCCGGTCCTTTGACCGTCCGACCATCAATGATCGGCGACACTGCAACTACGGTTTTGGTGGAAACGAGAGACTGGATACCAGGTATTGCAAGAATCGGGTCTATGCTGACCCATGGGTTGGATGGGCAAATCACTATCGCATCTGCCCGGTGAATGGCATCCAAAACGCCAGGTGCTGGTAAAGCAGCTTCTATTCCTGCAAAGCGAAATCCCTTTACTTTCGGTACGCATTTCATTTTTACGAAATAATCCTGAAAAGCGAGTTCGCCATCTTCCATTGTTTCCACCAGCGTGCGAACCGGTTGGTCGCTCATTGGTAGGATTTTGTAATCCACTCCCCATGCCCGGCAAAATTCGCCCGTAATTTGGCTTAGAGATTGGCCCGCCCGAATACGTTGGGTTCTCTCAAGGTGCGTAGCCATATCCCGGTCACCCAGGCGGAACCAATTTGGGCCACCGAGTATTTGCAGGTTTTCCAACAAGTTGAATGTTTCTTCACGCCGTCCCCAGCCTGTCTCCGGGTTGGCCATCCCTGCCAGGGTATAGCATACTGTATCTAGATCGGGGGAAATGAATAAACCGAGGAGTTCAAAATCATCCCCGGTATTGACGATAATGGTCAGGTTTTCAGGTGAAAGTACTTGAGCGAGGCCATCCGCCAATTTCGCCCCACCGACGCCCCCGGCGAGGGCAGCGATTTTCATCCGTGGGCGTCTACTTTGTCGATCTGAATTTTATATTTGACGCGTTGCTCGCCCGGCTGTCGGGACGGGTATTTGGAGATGCCTCGATATTTAAAGGTTAACGCATCGATATGATCGTCAGCCCCATCCGTGGAGATTTCCAGCACCCGGCCATGGACCTGTAAGTAACGGTAGGGATTGGTTGGGTCCTGTATACAGAGCGCCACCTGGGGGCGGGCACGCATATTTCGGTCTTTAACACGTCCGATCGCAGTATTGATCAAAATATAGTTGCCATCCGTATTGAACCAAACGGGGGTTACTTGTGGTGAACCGTCGGGCATTAAGGTTGTTAGATAGACAAAGGCTTTTTTCTCATCTTTGAGGAGATCGGTGTGGGTTGCGGGTATTTTCTTCATAAACCAAATTTCTCCTTAGGTTTGTTGACCAGAAACTTGAAAGTCTCTTATCCAAAAGGTTTTATTATCGGAAGAGGTCATTATCTTTCGGTCTAATTAATTCCTTTATTGATCCCTCACGCAGTGGATGGGGGAACCCACGTACGTGAACGGCAGGGATCCCTTCTGCCGCCTCTCCCATGACGAGGGAGGAAGCTGCCGCAAGCTCATCTGCCGCAGCCACCATCGTGATCCTGAGTCTATAACCAAACAGGTCTTTCCAGCCGCGCTCGTCAACCAGGCCAGGAAGACCCGAGATGCCGATCGCCGTCCCTATTGTTCCCAGTCTCCAGGCACGCCCATGAGAGTCGATGATCAGGACGCCGATTCGAATTCCCGTGGCGATTTTAATTCTGCGCCTGATTTCAAGAGCTGAATGGTCGGGGTCTTTCGGTAGAAGCAATACCCAATTTTCCGGATTACTGCCTTTTCCCTCCACATTGGAATGATCGATGCCTGCACTGGCGCAGACGAAACCAAGCTTGTGTTCCACAATGATCGTTCCCGGTCGGACCCGCAAGACTTCTTTACTCTCCCGAAGAATGACTTCAACAAGTCGCGGGTCTTTTTCACTCTTGGTCGCCAAGTCGATAGCTTCCTTCGAAGGGGAGATGGTTTCCAGATTTATAAGTCTCCCTTCCGCTTTACTGACGATTTTCTGTGTCACAACCAGAATATCGCCATCCTCCAGGGTGATCCGTGCCGTTTGCAGGGAAGCAATCAGTAAATCTGCCAGGTTATCGCCGGGGAATATGAGGGGCATTTGCGGGAGAGGCGTAAAGGTAAGTGTCATGCATCCCGACCCGGCGCGGGTACCCCTGTGATCTGGATCCCAGCAGATGTACTGCCATATTGTTTGTTGATGCCAATCAATACACTTGTCAAACCCTCAACTACCACTGAATTCTCAATTGGACCGGCATCCCACCCGGTCAGTCCGGCTGCTGAGACAAGCTTTAGAGTTTCTGAACGCGCTTCTTTGCTTGTCCCGGTGACCAGCACGTCACATTTCACTGGCTTATCGAGGAAAAGATATTCACTGGAAATATTTTGGAATGCTGAGGTTACTTGTGCTCCTTCCCCCAATATAGCATATGCTTCTTGTGCTGCACTCCCGGCCGGAGGCATCTTCACCCTGGTTACTTTAGGTGGGGCAAGGGGCACGGTAACATCTATAAGAATTTTCCCATTCATCCCATCCTTGATAGCTTCCAGCGTCTGCCGGTGGGCAGCGTACGGGACGGTAAGTGTGATGATATCGCTTCGTTGAACGGCATCCAAGCAGGTGGTTCCTTCGATGAAAGCTCCACCACCCAGCAGTTTAATTAATTCACTCGCCACTATTTTGGCTTTTTCTGCGGATCGTGACCCGATTAATACCCGGTACCCGGCTTTTGCCCAGCGATAGACCAAGCCTTTACCTTCTTTGCCTGTTCCGCCGAGCACTGCAATGGTCATCAGGATGGGGGAATCGCCCATATAAATTCATCCAACAATTTTAATATTCCTGAATTTCCAGGTTTTTATGCATTTTGGAATAATAACTCCTCCAGATTTTGTACGAGATCGATGAGCGCATTAAGGGGATAAAGTCAACTAAAAATGGGAGAATGCATGAAAGGGGGGGGAGTTAGTGACCAACTCCAAATTGAACCGGGTCAGGTACCTCAACACCGCGTGCCGCCATCTCCGACACGGTCTGGAAGACCGCTTCACGCAGGCTCAATTCACTCCCATACATGGTCTGAAAGAGTGCAGCAAACACCCCTTCTATCGGCATGATGCGCAGGTAGTACAGAGAGGCGAGGCGTTCTTCTTCTGTCCCTGATTTAAGAGCTAATAATAATAAATCTGTAGGAGGTCTGTCAGGCGAAACTCCCAATCCTTGTTTTCCAGCGAAAGCAATGATCCAGGGACATTCTGACGGGGGAAGCAGTCGCTGAGGAATATGCGGGTTGACCCGCTGGTGATTCTCATTTACTTCCGTTGCAGCGTTTCGGACCGCCCATTGATCGTCTTCAGCCATCAGGTGATTAACTAAATCTTCTGCCCAACGTTCCCGTATTCTACCCAGACCGTAAACGACTGATCTTCGGACTAACAGATCATCCATCATTGCAGCGCCTTCTTTCAACATGGCGTAGCCCTCTCCGGGATGATTGGCAAGAGCCTCCGCAGCAGCGCGGCGCAAGTTCTCGTCACCATGCAGCAGAGCGGAACCTACGCTGTCCATCGCTGAAGTTGTCCCAATGTTGACGAGGGCCAAGCAGGCAGCTCGTCTTACATTCGGACTCGGATTACCAAACAAGCTGGAAAGCAATTCGACGGCTTTTGGATCCTGAAGTGCACCTGACCCAAGGGCTGCAAGCAATAACAGGTCGTTATCTTCTTCTTCAAGCATTTGTCGGATTGGCGATGCAACACTTGAATCTCCACTTTGGAGGAGCGCACAGAGTGCCTGCCCGCGCAGCCCTATTGGCTGCCCGGGTTGCCTTAATAGTTCCACGAGGGATGCCATCACGCGACCACGCCATGAAAATTTACCCGGAGCTTCCCGCAACCAGCGAGCTGGAGTAAGCAGGTTGCGGGATAGTGGTCGATCCAGCGTCGAAAGGTATTTGTCAACCAGTGAGGTTACATCACCGAAAGCGGACAGGAAATGCAGGGCAAGGTTTTTACCGGTCGAGGGGTGCTGTTCGAATAGTGTTTCTGATTTGTTGTTAGCCAGGGATTTTCCAGCGAGATAACCGCAGAAAATCGGATGGATGAAACGCAATCGATTATTTCGATGCTGCATCAGCAAACCGCTATCCACCATTTTGGATAATAAGCCAGGAGGAGGAGCCTGGATTTTTTCTGGCTTGGGAACGGTTGAATCAGCACCAGGCTCGGCAGCGTTTACAATTTCGGGCGGCTCATAAGATTTTATCCAATCGCGCGCTTTACGTGAATCGAAGATTGGTTCAGCGCTCAAAGTTGCCTGGACTGCCAGCATTTCGAGGGCCTCCCGGGGAGCATTAACATTGGAAAGCCGGCGAAAATGTGCATCGATCGCATCAAATGAGCGGGGTCCTCTTACATCTCCAGCACAAGCGCTCCAGGCTTGCAGGGTAAGTTCCAGTGGAGTTGTACGGTTGTTTTCGGGGTTTATCCACCCGTTGACCAGGAGTGGGTCTACCTGCTCGGTGCTTTGCGCCCAGGCTTCAACGGCAACAAAATTAGTCCATAAATTCCCCCATTTATCCAGGAATTTTCTGCGCTGCCTCGAATTCCATGGAGCCAGGACAAAGGGAATGAAGTTGAGCGTCACCAGGCCATCCAGGTATTCGCTGGATGCGGTGGTAACGATCCGGGTTTTTGGGAACCCGCGTTTGATTGCCCTTATGAATTCGACGACGGTCTTCAAGCCATTTGGGGTCAACTCGTCTGCGCCGTCCAGTAAGAGCAATGCGCGCCCATCTGAAAAGGCTGCTCGAACGAATTGGGGGATGCGAGCCAGATCGCGCCCAGGTGCTTTCTCAGCGACCAGGTCAATAACCGGATTGAGGGGTTCATCTTTTTTAATTTCCGGGTCGAGATCGGCAACATGGACGAGAAATGGGAGTAGGTCCGGAGGTAGATCTGGTTCCGGTTCCTTTCTCGCCAGGAGGGAGGCAAGGTGAGCCAGTGCCACCGTTTTTCCCACACCCGCTTCTCCCGTCAGGACAATATCAGAATTTCCCGAGAGAGCCTGTGCTAGGGTTATCGTGGGGGCCTGATAAATTACTGCCAGCTCAGGCCAGGCAGGGATATAGGGAATGGTGGCTTCGACGATATCTTCGATGATGAGGGGTGCGCCCGGCACTACCCTCGGAGGCGGAGCAAGGAGGGTGGGGGGTTCGATGATTTCATCAAGTGAAAAGAGGGGTGCAGCTAAATGAAGCCCTTGAGCAAATAATAAAACTCTTTGAAGATATCTTTCCTCTATCCCTGCATTTTTATTTAGTTTTTCTTTCTGTTTTGCTTTGTTGGCTTCATATGTTTCCCGCATTTGCCGGAATACCGGGCGAAGAATAGAGTAGATCCACCAAGCAACAGATGCGAGGATCAGGCCTAACGCAAATGAAAAGGGTTCTATGGTGGGGAGGCGGAAGTACATGCTTCACCGTGACCGGACTTAACTTCCGTATAGAATACGCCCGCACGAGGGGCAAAACGCCATTTGGCTTGACGCTCGTGAGGATTGCATTTGTGCAGCAGTCAATCCAGAGCCGCAGGCTGAACACGAGTTATCGCGTATGGCGGCAACCGCCAGACCGCGCCGTTGCTCGCGTAATTGATCATACAACCTGACCGTATCTGGTGGGATTGGCCCGGCAGCAGCCGCACGTTCGGAGAATAGTTTTTCAAGTTCTTTTTGAAGAGCAGCCTGTTCCTCGCGCAGACCACGGGTTTGTTCACTTGAACGATTTTGTTCGGTCTGCAAATCTGTCTGGGCTGCTTGATTTTCATTAATGGACGTCTCCACTTTTACCATGGCTTCAAGCTGGACATCTTCCAGCGTGATCAAGTGACGCTTGAGAGCAGTAACATCGTTTTGGAGGTCCTGTAATTCCTTGGGACTATGCCCCTTCCCGTTGTATAAACTAGCCTCGGTTTGTTCAATTTTAATTCTTTGATTCTGCGCATCCGCTTCAGCTTGTTTCAGATCGCGGTCTGCCGACTGGCATTGGGCATCCGTAGAATCCGCCTTGTCATTTGCCAACCTTAAATCCGCATCATCGTCCAGCATTTTCTGGATCGCTTGCAGACGAGCATGAGCGCGCTCGATCTGGATGTCAACCTGCTGGAGGCGGTAGAGACTTAAGGTTTGACTCATAGCTTGATTATATACTGATTGTATATGTTGCGCACCGTTTCACAAATTCTGTAAATAAAAGCTTTCAAAAAGTTAACTTATGCCATACTGAAAACCAGACGCAGGTATCTATCTTCTCGAGGAAATGGCTAAAAAAGCCCCGCCAACATTCTGATGGCGGGGCTGGCGTTTACTGCGAGGGCAGGTTGAAATAGTTGTATATCGCCCGGGAAAGTTCGCCAAACAAAGCCGAGGTCACATTCCATTCAAATTGCACCGGGTCGTAGGTGTAAATTGTTAAAACGTAATTTCCTCCAGGCGTGTAAATAATGGCTGCATCGCTGAATTGGTTCTCAAAGTTGTCCCATCCATGCTTATGAGCAACAATCGTTCCTTCAGGAAGGCTGCCCTGGATTAACGAACCAAGCTTGTCTTCTTCCAGGTATTGGATCATTTGCTGGCAGGCAGCCTGGTCCACCTGACCCGGGAAGGCTGCCACCAGGGAACCACCTCCATTTTGTGCGCACATGTAAATATCTTCGAGCAGGAAACCAATTTCTGAGGGGGTCGTTTGGTTAAAAGGATCTGGGTCCGTGTTGATATCCAACCGTGAATTTGAAGGTGTGACGTAGTGCTGCAGCGGGATGGAACCCGGTGCAAAGTACATGGCGGTGAACGTGTTTTTCAGCCCAAGTTTTTGCATGGTTTCGGTTACGACCAGCGGACCGCGGCCAGGGTCCAGGATTGCCATTAAACTGTCTGCCTCGGTATTGGATGAATGGGCGATCATGCCTTTTAATTGGGTATCAATCTCTGGAGAAATGTGGCTGTCGAAATGGAGGAATATCGAAAGCATGATCGGGATTTTGATCGTACTGTTGGCAGAAAAGGCTGTATCTGGATTAACGGAGATGACTTGTCCTGCCTGGTAGGCAAAGTGGATATTTTCCTGTGTCTGAAGATCGCGGAAGTAAAGATCTACCAGTCCGCCGAAACCACTCTGGTCTATCAGTTGGTTTAGGAGGATATGGAGCGTATCCAGGGATGGACGTCCTGCAGCAACACTCCGGGAAGATAGAATCACCGTACGATCACCTGGAGATTGCATGGCGGTCTCGATAAGTGCCACTGCGCGATTGATATCCATGATTCGCCCGGATGTGCTTGGGGTGAATGTTGCAGTTCCGGGGATCGGTTGGGATGGGGTGGGAGGCATATCATAGCGAGCGGAGATCTCATCTTGCAGGTAAGCACGCAGGCGTGCTTCTGAATATGTAGAGACCAACGGGATTTGGCGCGTTGGAGAACGTCGATTCCAGATGAAATTCCAGAATCCCACCCAGAATGAAGATCCTGTGCGCTGCAAATCTGCCGCCGCCAGCATGCTGTCGGTATTGAGTTGAAAACCGATGAGAGTAGGGTCCAGGTTTATAACTGCGTCCCCATAATGAATTTCAACCGGAAGTGTATATACCTGAAAAAGTCTTTGAGCCGCTGCCTGGGGGTCGAGCCCGCCGACGGGGACGTTTCCGATGGTCATGTCGGGCGGATAGTTGTATCTTGAAACGCTGTATTGAACTACCTGTATAATAGTGACCACTGCTGCGAGGAGAATGAATATCAGGGACACTCCACGCAGAAAGATGGAAGAACCACGTAATCTCACAAATCCTCCAGGGATCTAATTAGTGACATTCGTCAAGAACTTCGGGTAAAAAGTATAACACACTCGCCAAGGGTACATGTGCTACAATAAAAACGCGCTATTTCATAAAACTACAAACGAGGATACCATGCTGCGATCTTTTCTTATATATCTTTCAAAAGCTGCCTGGGCGCAGCGGATGGTTAGCGGCTGGAAATTTGCCTGGCGGGCTGCCAGCCGGTTCGTTGCGGGGAACACAATTGAAGATGCGATAGGTGCCGTTACCGATCTCAACTCAAACGGGATCAATGTCACGCTTGACCACCTCGGGGAAAGTACAGCCACACGAGAGGATGCCGTTAAGGCAGCCGACGATATTATTGAATTGCTGGATAAAATTAAGACCAGCGGGGTGCGTGCCAATGTTTCAGTGAAGCTGACCCAGATTGGGCTCGCATTGGACGAAGCCCTCTGCACGCAAAATCTTGTGCGTATTCTGACCCGGGCAAATGAGTATAAAAACTATGTGCGCATCGACATGGAAGATACGCCTTATACGGAACAGACAATTCGTATGTACCGGGAAATGCGAAAGAAAGGGTTCCAGAAAACCGGGATCGTTGTTCAATCTTACTTGTATCGTACTGAAAAAGATACTCGCGAACTGCTGCAGGATGGGACATCCTTTAGGTTGGTGAAGGGGGCTTATAATGAGCCAGCCAACCTGGCTTACCCCCGCAAAGCGGATGTTGATGCCAACTTTGATTTGCTCTCGCAAATCATGATTGATGCAGCCAGAAATGCCGGTTGCCCCCCGATCAGCGCCGATGGACACATTCCTCCTGTTCCAGCCATCGGATCACACGATCCAAAGCGTCTTGATTTCGCCAAGGTTTATGCAGAGAAAGTTGGTCTTCCGAAAAATGCCATTGAATTTCAAATGCTTTTTGGAATCCGTCGCGATTTGCAGCAACAGCTAGTCAAGGAAGGATATCCGGTGAGAGTTTACGTTCCATACGGGACACACTGGTACCCCTATTTCATGCGGCGATTGGCGGAACGACCGGCTAACGTTTGGTTCTTTGTCTCAAATTTCTTCCGCAGGTGAAGCAGTGTAATGGGACGAGGGGGGTAAAGAAGGATAGTAAGATATAATGTATATACAAAACCGGAGCAACGGATGTCCCTTCAGGTGGATCCGCGTAGTCCCATTCCAATTTATTATCAGATTCGGGAACAGCTTCGTCAATTGATCCTGAGTGGACAATTGAATCCGGGGGATATTCTTCCAACCGAAATGGAAATATGTACTGAATGCAGCGTATCCCGTATGACCGCCCGCCAGGCGTTAACGCAGCTTTCGAATGAAGGGCTGGTTATACGCCAGAGAGGCAGGGGCACGTTCGTGGCTGCTCCAAAGGCTACTCTCGAAAGCTCCATTTTCCCCCTGATGAGTTATACGGAAATCCTTGGACAGGTTGGCATGCAGGCTGGTGCGATGGTACTAGCACAGGTTGACGAACCCGCGTCAGCAGAGGTGGCGGAAAGGCTAAAGGTCTCCCATGGCGACCTGGTTGTGCGCATCACCCGCAAGCGACTTATGAGAGGAGAAACCATGTCGCTGGAGACTTCTTATTACCCACACAATCGTTGTCCCGGCCTGGCTGGTATCATCCTGGAAAATCAAAGTGTTTATCATTTGCTCGATGAGCATTTCGGCGCCGCACCTCACCATGCCACCGACACAATTGAACTCTCTGTCGCTGGGTCTTACGAAGCCAAAGAATTAAACATTAGCGATGGCGTACCGGTTGTGCTGGTCACACGCATGAGTTATCTGGCAGATAACACCCCAATTGAATTTACCCAAACCATCCATCGTGGAGACCGTTTTAAATCCGTAGTCCATCGCACCCAATTGCAGCTCAAATAATTCTGGAGGTTATCATGCCTTATGGGTACTGGGGGAGAATCATCTGGATCAATCTATCCAGCGGAAAGATTGATGCAGAAAAGCCGTCGGAAGAAATCTATCGCCGATATTTGGGCGGATACGGGCTGGGGGTCCATTTCCTGTACGAGCGTATGCTGGCGGGAACAAAACCACTCGGAAAGGATAATATCCTTGGCTTCCTGCCCGGTCTATTGACCGGCTCCGGAGCAGAGTTTAGCGGGCGTTTCATGGTTGTCGCCCGCTCTCCCCTTACCGGCGCCTGGGGGGAGGCTAATTGCGGAGGAGATTTCGGGGCAGCTTTGCACGGTGCAGGCCTGGATGGGTTATTCGTTACTGGTAAATCAGACCATCCGGTTTATATATTCATCGATTATGAAAAAATAGAAATCCGGGATGCTGCCAACCTTTGGGGGTTGGATGTTCACCAGGCAGAAGATGCTATTCATTCGCAAACCTCGCCGGATATTCGAGTTGCCTGCATCGGCAAAGCAGGCGAAAAACTTTCACTTTTGGCGGGCATAGTTAACCACGAAGGACGTCTGGCTGCACGCTGTGGTTTGGGTGCGGTCATGGGATCGAAAAACCTCAAAGCGGTGGTCGCGCGGGGTAATAGGCGACCGGACATGGCGGACCCAAAAACCTTTAAATCCTTCACGGCTCAATATCTCTCAATCTTTCGCCGCAAACCATCCGGCATTTCCGCACGCATCCCCAGCTTGATGTCGCACATATTGCCGGTCTTTCGTCGCTTTCGAACCAAAATTAGTTCCGGCCCAGTCGATATGGTCGTCGATTCCTATAGACGATATGGGACTTCTGCCGGGACTGCCATCTCGGTGGAATTGGGAGACACGCCCGTGCGTAACTGGACCGGTTTGGGCTACCGCGATTTTCCTATAAAGCTTTCCGAGGGCTTGAGTGACCAGGCAGTCGTCCAACCATTAGTTCGCCCTTATGCCTGCCAATCCTGCCCGGTGGCTTGTGGGGGTGTCGTGACCCTGCCTGATGGAGATCTGGGTCACAAGCCGGAATATGAGACGCTTGCGTCTTTCGGTCCGATGAACATGGTCAGCGACCTGGACACAATTATGCGCTGCAATAATATCTGCAACCTGGCAGGCCTGGATTCCATTTCAACCGGGTGTGTCGTCGCGTTCGCGCTCGAATGCGCTGAGAACGGCTGGCTGCCCCCAAAGCTGGATAAAGAATTGCCACTTACATGGGGTGATGCAGATGTCGTCCTTGAACTGACTAAGCGCATCGCGGCCAGGACACCCGGCTTGGGCGAATGGCTTGCCGATGGAGTTCAGAAGGCCTCCCATCGGCTACCTGTTGATGCCCGGGAGGCTGCCATTCATGCCGGCGGACAGGAACTCGCCATGCATCGGGGACTCTATGAACCCGGGGTGGCTGCCGGTTATGCCCTGGATCCTGCCCCGGGGCGTCATACTTCTACAAATTCTGGGGCTGCCTTTGTCGCCGCGTTTGAACCTTATTTCGATATGCTTGGGATTCGTCCCCCAGGGCGTTACGATTATGCCGGGAAGGGGACCGTTCAGGCCATTGCCATGCCGCTCTACCGTGCCTATGACTGCCTCGGATTTTGTCAATTTGCATTAATGATGGGACAACCCCCTTTCCTGGAGTGGCTGAACGCTGCAACAGGCTGGGAAATCGACAAAGCTGGTTTTTTCAAAATCGGCAAGCAAATTCAGATTTTACGCCACGCTTTCAATGCAAAACATGGGCTTCCACCGCAATTCACTCTTCCTGCCCGTGAACGCGGTGAGCCTCCACAATCCAGCGGACCAGTGGCCAACCGCACACTAGATATAGAAGCCATGGCCAAGTCGTATTTCAATTTCCTTGGGATTAACCCAAAAACAGGGCTCCCATTACCGGAAACAGCGTTTGAGCTGGGATTGGATTTTCTTAAATAAGCGCTAAACCTGGATTATTTGGAAGGAGATAACCATGCCATTCTCACTTGCAAAACTGATAGAAGAACGCCAGGCAGATCAATACGATCTTCATATGAAATATATCAGCCCGCACATGGCTCGTGTTCAAAAGATCATCGGTTTCGATAAAATCTACCAACGAGGCGAAGGGGCGTACTTATGGGATGTGGACGGGGTCCGCTACCTCGACCTTCTGGCTGGATACAGTGTATTCAACCTTGGGCGCGACCATCCTCTCATCAAGCAGGCGATGATGGAGTATCTCAATCTTAAACGGCCTACCCTGGTGAAAATGGATTGTCCCTTATTGGCCGGGCTATTGGCCGAGGCACTTGTCAAACGAATGCCCCCCGGGCTGGAGGCAATCTTTTTCGCCAACTCCGGTGCGGATGCCGTTGATACGGCCATCAAGTTCGCCCGTTACGCAACGAAACGCCCCCGGGTTGTTTTCCTGGATCATTCTTTCCATGGACTGACCCTTGGCACGCTATCCATAAACGGTGGGGAAGATTTTCGGAAAGGTTTTGAGCCGCTCATTTCCGGGACGGCCAAGGTTGCGATGAATGATTTAGACGGCCTGGAGAAGGAATTTAAAACTGGAGACGTAGCCGCATTTATTGTGGAGCCGATCCAAGGAAAGGGCGTTTATATTCCCGAAGAAAACTACCTGCCCGAGGCGCAGCGATTATGCAGGAAGTATGGAGTCCAATTTATTTGCGACGAAGTCCAGGTTGGGCTGGGGCGTGCGGGGAAATTCCTGTGCTGCGAGCATTGGAACCTTGAACCCGACATGGTCACCATCGCCAAATCGTTAGGTGGAGGGTATATCCCGGTAAGTGCAGTGATTATGCGGCGCGAGGTCAATAACAAGGTATTTGGCAACCTCAAGCGTGCCCAGGTCCATTCAACCACCTTCGGCCAAAATGACATGGGGATGGCTGCCGGGCTGGCAACCCTTTTTGTCATGGAAGAAGAAAAAATCGTCGAACGGTCAGCCAGGGTGGGGGCGAAACTCCTGGCTGGATTAGCAGCTCTCAAGGAAAAACACGAAATGATCGCCGACGTGCGTGGAAAAGGTCTGATCATCGGGATAGAGTTTCGCCCGCCGCGCAATTTGGCTCTAAAAGCCGCCTGGGCGGCCATCGAAGCTGCCGAAAAAGGTCTATTCACACAGCTAGTAGTCATGTCATTGATCCGCGATCACCATATGATGACCCAGGTCGGTGGTCCGGGTGTCAATATTGTCAAATTGCTTCCCCCTCTGATCATCGGTGAAGAAGAGGTGGATATGATCGTGAAAGCTTTCGACCTCATTATGGATGAGACGAAAAATTTGAATGGTCGCGTTTGGGCCACCAGCGGTGAATTGATCAAGCAAGCCATAAATTAAAAAACAATCCCTGGTCAATCCATCCTGTTTAATACAGGAAATTTACCTTCGAGGTCTAGGTGCCAGGATTTTTTTCTAGCAAGGAGGTCGGTTGAAAGCATTTGTCACTGGTGGAAATGGGTTTGTCGGCAGTGCTGTCATCCGGAGATTACTGGCAGCCGGGCACAGCGTACGTACATTGGTTCGACCGGGATCGAATGTACGCATGCTCGAAGGTTTGCCGGTCGAACGGGTTGTGGGTGACTTGAGCAGCAGGACTATTTTGCATGATGCCCTGCTTGATTGCCAATGGGTCTTCCATGTCGCTGCTTTGTATGCTTATTGGGGCTATTCATGGGACGAGTTTTATCGAGCGAACGTGGAAGGGACGCGCAATGTATTGGAAGCAACCGCTCTGACCGGGGTGGAACGTATTGTCCATACCAGTTCGATTGCAAGCCTGGGTATCCCCCCCGGCGGTCAGGCAGGTAATGAAGATTCTCCCGTTACGCTGAAGGACATGCTGAGCGATTATAAAAAGTCCAAGTTTCTTGCAGAGCAAGTAGTGCGGGAACAAGTCTCCCAGGGGAAACAGGTTATCATCGTAAACCCGGCCGCGCCGGTGGGTGTCGGCGACTACAAGCCAACCCAAACAGGTAAGATGATCGTGGACTTCCTGAATGGAAGGATGCCCGCCTATGTCGACACCGGGTTGACGATAGTAGACGTCGACGATGTAGCCAATGGACATTTATTAGCCATGGAAAAAGGAAAGGTTGGCGAACGATATATCCTGGGTGGTGAAAACCTGTCTCTTAAACAAGTCCTGGACTTGCTTTCTGAGGTTTCAGGGAAACCCAGGGTCCGGGCGCAGATACCGCGGGGAGTGGCACTTGCATGGGCATATCTTGACACAGGCATTGCCCACTTGAATCCACGACATGTACCATCCGCAACTCCAGCTGCAGTGCGTGTATCTAGTAAGAAAGAGTATTTTAGCTCCCTGAAGGCTTCCCGCGATTTGGGTTACACGTTCATTCCTGCTAAAGATGCTCTGAACAAGGCTGTCGAATGGTATCGGACCAATGGATATGCCAATTAAGCATTTGATAATAGTATTTAATTCATGAGAATACTGAAGGAGGATGTATGGCAAAAAAGTATCTGATGGGTCTTGATGTCGGGGGAGGCGGAGGGCGTTGTTTGCTGGTTAATGTCGAAACCGGTGAAACCATCAGTGTCTTTCACGCATGGACGCTGCCCCCCGATCCCGAAGCTGGCGGTTTTGCCTTCATGCTTAATACGAATGCCGTTTGGCGTATATTGGGCGAAACTGCAAGGGATGCACTTAAAAAGGCCGGTGCTGCTCCCTCGGAGGTAGCCGGGGTTGCCGGCACCAGCATGCGGCATGGCCTGGTTGCCATCGATAAAAATGGGAAGGTCCTCCTTGCCACTCCCAATCGCGATTCGCGCGCGATTGACCAGGGCATGGGGCTAGCCGTGGAGCGGGGAGAGGAGCTTTACAAGTTGACCGGGCATGCTCCCAGCCCCATTTTTATGGCGGCGCGTTTGATGTGGCTGAAAGAAATTCATCCTGACCAGTTCAAGGAAGTTTATGCGGCGTTGAGCATAAGTGACTGGATCGGGTACATGCTAACCAGAGAAGTAGTGGCTGAACCCGCCCAGTCTGCTGAAAGTCTGCTTTTCGACATTAAAAACCGGAAATGGGCGGATACCCTTATTAAATCCTTGGGACTACCCGGGAAAATATTCCCGGCACTAAAACAGGCTGGTAGCAGGCTGGGCAAACTTACGAAGGAAGCTGCTGCCAACCTGGGGCTGATCCCCGGTATCCCCGTAGGGGTTGGTGGACCAGATACCCAGTTGGGGCTGCTTGGCGCGGGTGTCGTTAGCGCCGGGCAAATTGGGGTTGTCGCCGGAACCACCACCCCGGTCCAGATGGCAGTTGACAAACCCATCATAGATCCTGAAATGCGCATCTGGACAGGTTTGCATGTCATTCCAGGTTTGTATGTTTTGGAAAGTAATGCGGGTCAGATGGGCACTACCCTTGAATGGACAGCGCGCTTGTTGCATGGTGATTCCGCGAATCCCCTTGCCATGCTTTCCGCCGAGGCCGCAGCCTCCATCCCTGGCGCGCATGGCATCCACTCGACGGTTGGAGCGGCGGTATTTAATGCCTCTGCCCTCGAACCGCCAGTCGATAACCTGACATTCTCATCTGTAGCTACCCGCCTGGGAGAGGAAGGTCGGGCCGATGTCGCCCGCGCGGTCCTGGAAGGGATGGCCTATGCGGTTCGCGCCAATATTGAGCAGCTAAACCAGATTTCGGGTGAAAAACCAACCGATTTGTGGATTTGTGGTGGGATTACTCGCAGCCCGGTTTGGACGGAGATCATAAGTAATGTCACTGGCTGCAACGTCCATGTCGCGGCAGCGGTGGAAGCGACAGCTCTGGGTGCCGCAATCTGTGCGGGGGTGGGCGCCGGTCTTTTTACTGACCTGGCAACGGGTGCCAAAAAACTGGTGCACACTTCTCGCGAGCATCAACCCGGCGAGGATTCTGCCGTTTACCAGGGCCTTTATGCCGACTGGCAGTCTTTACGCCAGGAACGCCGCCCCGCCGACATGGTTGCTGCAAGCAATATTGCCACAGCCATGATGACAAATGTGCCCTCTGCTGAAGGTAGCGGAGCCGCGTCTGCATCCTTCCGCCCTAATATATACATCGCCGCTGAAGTGGACGAGAATGCCCTGGATCAGTTACGCGAAATCGGGGATGTCACATATAAACCTTATCGCACCGAGGGGATTCTGCTTACCGGGGACGACCTGGTTCAAACACTTAAAGGTTACCAGGTCTTTGTCACCGAGGTGGATATTGTCGATGCCGAAGCTCTGCTTAATCTTCCCGACCTACGCATGCTTGTGGTCTGCCGTGGCAACCCGGTCAACATTGATATTGATGCCTGCACGTTTGCCAGTGTTCCGGTTACCAACACCCCAGCCCGCAATGCCGATGCGGTAGCAGACCTAGCTTTGGGGTTCATGTTGATGCTGGCGCGGAAACTCCAGCCGGCTTCGGCATTTCTCCGCCAACCCGGAGGCGAAGCGGGAGATATGGGTCGCATGGGACAGGCGCATGAAGAATTCCTGGGGATCGAATTATGGCATAAAACAATCGGGGTGGTTGGTGGGGGCGCCATTGGGCGAAAAGTTATTCAGCGGGTGCTGCCATTTGGTGCCTGCCTCCTACTTTTCGATCCATTCCTGAGCAATGAACAGGCCATCCTAATGGGAGCAGAAAAGGTTTCCTTCGAGCGCTTACTTGCAGAAAGCGATTTAATCAGCCTGCATGCACCCGTCACTGATAATACGCGTAATATGATAAATGCACAGGCTTTTAAACTCATGAAACCGGGCGCATTGCTTGTCAACACTGCCAGGGCTGCATTGGTGGATCAGGAAGCCTTGCTGGATTCCCTGCGCACAGGAAAACTGGGCGGGTTTGCAGCGGACGTCTTCACCGTGGAACCGCCAGCGGCGGATGATCCTCTCATTAATTTCCCGAATGTCATTGCCACCCCGCACATGGGAGGCAACACACTTGAAGTAGCGTCCCACCAGGGCGAGATTATCGCCAGCGAATTGAAATTGCTTCTGGCTGGCAAGAATCCCAAATACATCTTGAACGCCGCCACACTCTCCTCATTTACCTGGAGCGGGCCACGCGCGACCAATGAAGCTGCCTTGAAAGAGCGTTCCCAATCTCCAGGTCCCGGAGCGACTGACCTGGAAATCACGGCTCAAAACCAAAAAATGGGTGAGCAGCCTCCCAAAATCAAGAAAGGCAGCCTACCAGCAGCAGAACCTCAAGGAATTTCAGTAAGCGGAAAGGCGGAAAATATGGGTACGAACAATGCTGAAAATTCAAAAGATAAGTTGCTCCAAATCCTGCAGGACTTCACGGTCCGTATTATTGCAGACAACGATATGACTAAATTTGCCAAAGGGAAGAACGTGATCTTCCTATTCACCGTGAAGGACATCAACCAATCGTTCTTTTTGAGTTTCGTGGATGGCAACGTTGGAGCAGGGTTGGGGGATCCGGTGCGTGAACCGGATGTCAGGCTTAAGATGAGCGCTGACATCCTTGATGGTATGTTCACGGGTCGAATCAATGCCACCAAGGCTGCCACGAGTGGCAAACTCTCCTTTAGCGGCGATACCGGGAAAGCGATGGCGTTTATACGGATCCAGGGAAATATGAACCGGCTCTATATGGAAGCACGCACTAAAGTTGGTGACCCCGGAGATTTAACTCACCTGGGCGCTGCTCCGGTTCCTTCTCCGATGCCTGTCGCTCCAGTTTCGGTGTCCGTGGCGCCTCAGATTCCTCAGGTGTCCTCTCCACAAGCGAATAGCGTGGTTCGTGAAAAAATGGTCGCAATCCTAAAAGAGTTCACTGCGACAATAACCTCAGACAATGAAATGGTTAAATTTGCAAAGGGCAAGAACGTGGTTTTTTTGTTCACGATTAAGGACCTGGATCAATCCTTTTTCTTGAGTTTTGTTGACGGTACAGTGTCTGCCGGGTTGGACAACCCATCCCGCGAGCCGGATGTCAAGCTCAAGATGAGCGCCGATGTCCTGGATGGAATGTTTACCGGTCGTGTTAACGCCACGAAGGCTGCAACCACCGGGAAATTATCTTTTAGCGGCGACACGGGTAAGGCAATGGCATTTATGCGCATCCAGAATAATATGTCCCGGCTGTACGCGGATGCGCGCAAGAAAATAGGGGACCCCGGTGACCTCACCGTAATCCCGGCGTCCCAGGCGACTGTTGGTGCGCCTCCTGCGCCTGCCGTCCCTCAGAACGTCCCTACCGCCTCCGCACAGATGCCCGCAGTGGTTAAGGTGGGAGACATTCGCGACCAGATCCTGATGGTGACCAATGAGTTATTTGCCAAGGGATTGATCACCGCAACCGGTGGAAATATCAGCGCCAGGTGTGATGACAATCCAAATGAAATCTGGATCACACCGAGCGCCATTTTCAAGGGCGATCTACGGCCCGATATGATGGTGCGCATCAACCTGGACGGCAAGATCATCGGCGATACAGAATACACAGCCTCCAGCGAACGGCGTGTCCATTGTGCCATTTATAAAAATCGACCAGAAATAACCGCGGTGATCCACACTCACGCCCCCCAGGCGACCTTGATGGGGATGACGGGCACCCATTTCCTGCCGATTTCTACTGAAGCTGCATTCATCGGAGACGTGCCGGTGGTACCCTTCATCATGCCCGGCACAAATGAACTTGGCGATGAAGTGGCCAAGGCCATTGGCGCTAACGGCATCGCTGCCCTGATGCAGAATCACGGGCTTGTAGTGGCGGGCAGCAGCCTGCGCCGTGCTGCCGACATGACCGATGCCGTGGAAGTGACTGCTCAGAAGATTTTGACGTGCAAGGCACTGGGTATTCCTCCAGCGGTCCTGCCCGATGATATTGTCAAGAGCCTCATCGAGATCGGCAGCATGATGGCATGAAAGAGGACGAAATTCAGACCGCCAATAATCACCCTCACAGGATTATGTAACAAAAAAAAACCGTCTTTTGAGACGGTTTTTATATCTTTTAGCTAAACTTTTTGGTTGAACCCATGTTACTTTACTTCGATCGAACGGATCATAGCATCCAGCTTGAGCAGGTCGGGGGTGAATTGGTCGCTAAGCTGCCCATTGAGCTGGCCGATCATTCCGGAAAGGTAGTCCTGGAAATCGCCCACCAGTGTGGCCTGCTGCACACCCCCGGTATCTGCCGGTAGTTCGGGGTTGGTGACCGGAAGGATTGCGGCGACGTAGTATTTATCGTCGCTGGTCAGACCCTGGAAGGTATAGATCAACTCGTAATTGTTGACAGGCGTCATGCCCTGGGATAACTGGGTCAGAAAGCGCACGCCCTCGCCGTTTTTGAAAGGCAGATACTGAACCTGTGCGTGTAGCAGTTGCCCCTCATTGGAAAGCGGCAGGAAGGGGAGTTGGACCCCGGCCTGCTTGGTTTGCAGTAATACCTGCAGGCCGGTTGCGATCTTTTCCATGTTTTCATTGGCGCTGCCATATCCCCAACGGAATAGATAAAAATCTGAGGCTTGCGCAGATGGTTGGCGACGGGGTAGCTTTGCAATGTCAGTAGCTGGTATTGCGGAGCAGCTTCCCAGTATGGCCCGCCTGCAGTGCCGGGCTGGGCTGCCACAATTTCCGCAGTCACAACATTTGACACAGTAGAGAAGTCAAGGGAAATATCGGGCGCCACTTCGTGGGAGTCCTGGGTGGGCGACGGGGTTGTAATGAGCGAGGCTGGCTGGCATGCAGATAGTAGCATGAATAGGGCGGCGACCAATAGGAAAAGGAGATTGCTTGATGATCTACGGGCATTCATCGTGTGATTCTTTTTCGAAAAGTTTTTGGACTGTTCAGAGCGAAAAAATAAACGGCGGTTCTGTCGATAATCCTGATAATGGACGATGACGGGTGGAATATCCTTACCAGGAGAAGGCAAAATTAATACCCGCCAAAGTCAGGCGGGTGATGGGCTAATACAACGATTTAACCAAGTTAATGTACCTAGAGCGGGTGATGGGACTCGAACCCACGATATCTTGCTTGGGAAGCAAGCGTTCTACCACTGAACTACACCCGCATGCTGGCAAAAATTATACCAGAATTTATAATTGGAACTACGGCAGTGCCAGGTCACGCTTGCCGCATTAACAATTTATTCGCCAATTCAAACAGTGCGTCCCCGGCCTCCCCCCGGGGGTCTGCTGTGCGCAGGGCAGTCAGCGCTATGTCGGTCAGCCGGTCGGCGGTTTCCTGGGTATATAGGCGTGCCCCCTCTGCTGCTAACTGGTCTGCAAGTCCTGGAACATCCCCGGCATATATTTTTTCTTTAGTCCACCTCTCTGCGAATAGACCCTTCTTTGCCAGTCCAAACAGCACTGGCAAGGATTTCTTTTTCGCTAATAGATCAGACTCGGCGGATTTTCCAGTCTGTAGCGAGTCTCCCCAGATACCAAGGAGATCATCCTGCACCTGGAATGCGAGCCCCAGGTAATGCCCAAAATCTCGATAAGCATCTTGTGCTTGCTCATCTGCTTCGCCAATTAGTGCTCCCAGTGAGCAGCAGGCTGCCAATAATGCTGCCGTCTTATAACCTACCATGGGCCAATAATCTTCCACGGTCAGGTCAGTGCGCTCTTCATAAGACATGTCCAGGTATTGTCCTCGCGTCAGGTCAAGACAGGTGTCGTGAAGGATTTTTGCAGCCTTGACGACAAGTTCAAAGGAGAGGTGGGGCGTCAAGTCTAAAATGGCCTGGTTGGAGAGTACAAACAGTGCATCTCCGGCGTTAATCCCCTGGGGGATGCCCCATTTCACCCAGACGGTATCCCGCCCGCGCCGCTTGCGGGAATTGTCCTGGATGTCGTCATGGACAAGGGAAAAATTATGGACCAGTTCAACCGCGGCTGCGACCGGAAGGGCGATATTCCATTCTGCGTTGCACGCAGAACAGCTGAGCAACACCAGGAGCGGACGGATGCGTTTGCCCTGGGCTTCTGTTCCGGATCCTTCACCGCTCCAGCCCAGGTGGTAGGTGAGCATGCCGTGCAGAAGTTCTGTGCGGGGCTCGTCCAGCCTTGCAACTTGTTTACGGAGTTCCGTCTCTATGGAGGAAAGCATATCACCAGTTAGATCTTTCAAACTCATTTCATAACTCCAAAATAACACCAGGGAGGTTCGGAAGACAAATCTACTTACGACAAATTACCGAATTATCCGATATTGCGCATAGCCATTATATTATTCGAAATCTAATCAAGAGAAGACATCTATCGCTTCCCTGATAACCCTATACATAATTAAAGATAGATGGGAATTTAACCCATAGCATTGATTGTTTGATAGATAAATATTTTTTCTCAAAAAGGAGCCAATAGTCTCGTAATATTATGTAATTTGGTCAACCAGTTTATGGATATCCAATTCCTTCAATGTTTTAATCCCACAGACAAACATTATCACTTCTATTTGACTTTTTGTTAATTTCATAATTTCAACAATCTTTTCCGTGCTTACAGCGGCAGCTTTCAAAAACTGACCCGCCATTCCTCCCAAGGTTGCTCCAAGGGCGATGCATTTAGCGATGTCGAGTCCATTCTTGATACCTCCGCTGGCAAAAATCTTGGTAGTGGGGGTGGCTTTTATTACGTTCAGAATGGATTCGACAGTCGGGATACCCCAGTCTACGAATGATCCGGCAAGGTTGCGAGTAAACTCGTCGGGAGAGCGGTACTTTTCTACCTGCGACCAGCTCGTCCCGCCAGCCCCGGCCACGTCAATGGCAGTAACCCCACAGTCAGCCAGTATCCTGGCAGTTTTATCAGATATCCCCCAGCCGACCTCTTTGGCGATCACAGGTACTTCAATTTTTCGGCAGATTTCCCCTATTTTCTTTGCGAGCCCGGCGAACCGGGTATCTCCACCGACCTGGACGGCTTCCTGCAATGGGTTGAGGTGCAGACAGAGTGCATCGGCTTCGATCATCTCAACCGCGCGTCGGCAGTCATCAACCGTGCAACCATAATTTAATTGAATTGCTCCCAGGTTGGCGAAAAGGAGGATGTCTGGAGCTGAACTCCGGACCACCGAAAATGTCTCGTTCAGGTTGGGGTTCTCGAGGGCTGCGCGCTGGCTGCCGACGCCCATCGCCAAATGCATTTCCTGGGCAGCTTCGGCCAAGCGCTGGTTAATTATTTTCGACTCTTCCGTACCGCCAGTCATGGACGAGACCAGGATGGGTGCGTTCAGTTGTTTTCCGAACAGGTTAAGAGAGGCATCGACCGATTCGAGGTCCACTTCCGGCAAGGCTTCGTGAATGAAACGATATCTTTCCAACCCACTGGTCAGCCCGGAATGGACGTCCTGTTCCAGGTTGATCTTGAGGTGGTCGGCTTTCCTTCGTTCAATGCGCGGAACTTTTGCCATATAATTGTGTTCCTCGTATTGAATTATAATGGCGAAACGATTACAATAGTGCCAGATTAAACCATTTGGAGGCAGATATGACGAGCACTTTTGATGAAATTAAGGCAATTATCGTGGATTTGTTGGGAGTTGATGAAGCCAAGGTCAAACCAGAAGCCCGCTTCCGCGAAGACCTGGAAGCCGACTCCCTTGATCTGGTCGAACTTATCATGAAGTTCGAGGATGTTTTCGGGACCGAGATATCTGACGAGGATGCGCAGAAGATTACCACGGTGGGTGAAGCGATAAGTTTTGTCGATGCACAAAAAGCCAAGAAGTAAATTTTTAATTATTCCCTTAAAAAGACGCCGGGATCGGCGTCTTTTTTATAAGTCTATCCTAAGTATCTTCCCATGGTGAACGGACGTCGGTTAGAATATGCACGGATTTGTAGTCTACATTTATTACGAGACGCGTTGTGGCATATGTAAGTGAATTAATTCAAAGCTTTGTCCAAGCGCTGCGGAGCGGGCAGCTGCCGCAACTTGGATATTGGACATACATTTTGCTGGCGGCACTGGTGGCAGTCGAAGGACCCCTCGCGACTCTTTTGGGAGCTGCGGCGGCTTCGGCCGGCCTGATGAAACCAGGCTGGGTGTTTATCGCAGCTGCCACCGGCAATCTCAGCGCTGATTCTCTTTGGTATACGCTAGGGTATATCGGTAAAATTGACTGGTTAGTGAAGATCGAAAAAAGAATGGGGATCAAGGGTGATATCCTGGCACGCCTGGAAATTGAAATGCGGAAACATGCTGCCCGGATTCTCTTTGCTGCAAAACTAACCCTTAGCCTGATGATCCCCGCCTTGATCGCTGCGGGTTTGGTGAAAGCCCCCTGGAAGCGCTGGTTCCCTGCCGTTTTCGGTGGGGAAATGATTTGGACCGGGTCCCTGGTGCTGATCGGTTTTTATGCCACCGAGGCGATAAAAAGGGTGGAGATGGGGGTGGAATATGCCGCGCTGGGAGGTACAGTTGTTTTCGTCTTGTTCATGCTATTTGTGGGGAGGCGATTTGTCAAACATAGTTTCGAATCCAATCTAAAGTCCGGAAAGAAAGATTGACATAAATCGTAGGGGATTTATGCGCATCCTGATTGCGGCTTCATCAAATTACATTGCTTTTCATGGCCAGGCTATCTTTACAATAAACCTGGCGGAAGGCATGGCGCGCAACGGTCATATCGTAATGGTAGCAGCGGGTTCTGAACGAGGCCATCCTTATCACGGAAATATCAATGGGGTCCAGTTGGAAGCGGTCAGAGCGCTCAGCCTTAGAATCATTCACCCCGATTCATACGTATCAATTTTCCCTTCGTTGTCGGCCGGGCGCATTTTGGACTTCTTCCAACCGGATATCGTTCATATTCAGGATCATTACCCTCTAAGTCGCGCCATGGTTTTTGCAGCCATCGACGTCGCATAAAGGTGGTGGGCACGAACCATTTTATGCCCGATAACCTCGCTGCGTTTGTGCCGTTGGTTTCAAAAATTAAACCATTCTATAACTGGGTGTTATGGCATTGGATGCGGGAAGTATACGACCGACTGGACGCTGTGGCTGGTCCTTCACAGACTGCAGTAAAAATGTTAAAGAGGGTGGGGTTGAAACCCTACGTCGTGCCCATCTCATGTGGCGTGAACACCAATCTTTTCCGTCCAATTTCACGAGTGGACCGCGTAGCCTGGAGATCGGCCTATGGGATTGACCCGGATAAAACTATTTTCTTTTTCGTTGGTCGCGTCGATCGGGAAAAATGTCTTGATGTGATTATTCGCGCCGTCCAATTATTGGGCCGGGGCGATATCCAATTTGTAATCGCCGGAACAGGTGCCGCAAAAGACAGCCTGATTGAATTGGTAAAAAAATTGGGATTGCAGGAGAAAGTACGCTTTACAGGTTTTATACCCAACTCTGACCTGCCCTCCGTCTTGAACAGCATCGACATATTTACCATGCCCGGAGTTGCAGAGCTTCCCAGCATCGCCTCCCTGCAAGCCATGGCGTGTGCCCGTCCCATGCTGGCAGCCAACGCGGTGGCGCTACCCGAACTGGTTACAGAAAATAGTAACGGCCTGCTTTTCCGCCTTGGCGATGTGAATGACGCTGTCCGCTGCATGTCCCTTCTGGCCGACAATCCCGAGCGCTGGATACGCATGGGCGCTGCAAGCCTGGAACGGGTTAAGGCTCACAGTCTGGAAAATATCGTGCAAAGTTACGAGGACCTTTATAAGGCGGTCCTCTCGAAATAAAATCCCCGACGTCTTTTGAACTGCACCCCGAAAAACAGACACTAAAAGAAAGCCCTCAATATCTAAGGAAACTGGCACCTTCGTTCAAAAGGTGTCAGTTTTGATTTTAACTGGATTCGTTTGAAGTTGTAGAAGTGGATGTAATCGTCAATCACCCCCTTGGCCTGAGCAAGGGTATGCAATCGGACGTGGCGAATGGCTTCTTCTTTCAAATGTCCGAAGAAATTCTCC
>Ga0326726_10000166_pt1 | contig 64202 bp, 49 predicted proteins | sample MHFenrmetagenome_2_FD_207603 | JGI IMG/M metagenome (GOLD analysis project Ga0326726, IMG submission 207603) | Lab enriched peat soil microbial communities from Michigan Hollow, Ithaca, NY, United States - MHF15MN | ecosystem: Environmental > Terrestrial > Soil > Wetlands > Peat | place: USA... | reverse complement strand
TGCGGTTCGAAAAACTGCGTGACGGCGCCTACCTTGCTCAAATGGAGCCCGATCACAACATTATCCAGCCACTTGCCTACCACTTCAGCCGCAGGCTCAGGGCGCAGCACTGGTTTCTCTACGACCGGAAACGCCGCACTGCTGCAAGCTGGAACAAAGGAACGCTTCAGTTTGGTACCATCGAACAATTCACCGCCCCCGCACTCTCGGATGACGAAAAAGAGATACAGGCCATGTGGCAGGCATTCTTCAAAACAATAGCTATTCCCGACCGCAAAAACCCCCGTCTCCAGAAATCCAACATGCCCATGAAGTACTGGAAGTACCTGACGGAGAAACAGGGAGAGTGAGCGGCTTGTATGCTTTATATTAATTCTGAAGATATATTGGTTCGATGAGAGTTAGTTACACGATATCTACTTCATAGTATTCATCTTCCTGCCACGTTGATTCGGCAGCAAAAGGCGGAAGCACCATCAACTTTTTGTAATTGCTGCTTTACGGGTAAGCAAATCACAACTCTTGCCATATGAGCCTGACAGAAACAGCCGAAAAGGCAATTGCCGCGTATGGTGGACACACACTCTGGCAGAACGCCAAAACGCTGGAAGTTGAGGTTAGTGCGAAAGGACTGGCGTTCACCCTGAAACGGCGGCCTTTTTTCCGCCATGCCAGAATGGTGCTCGATGTTCACCGACCATACTCCACATTGATCCCGATTGGCCGAAACCCCTCTGTTATGGGGGTACTTGACGGCCCTGATGTATGGCTGGAAAATGCAGAAGGTCAGGTTATTGCAGAGCGCCGCAATGCGCGGGAATATTTCAAAATCGGCAGAAGGCTGTTCTGGTGGGATGACCTCGATATGACCTATTTCGCCAACTATGCTTCATGGAATTACTTTACCCTGCCGGCGCTGCTGATGCGCGAGGATATCGACTGGCGGGAGCTGGAACCGGGTTTGCTTGAGGCGCGGTTCCCTGATGAGATTCCCACTCACAGCCGGGTTCAGCGATTCCGCTTTGACCTGGAGACCGGCCGCCTGATTCAGCACGATTATACGGCTCAGATTATCAGCCCGCTTGCAGCCGCATCAAATGTTGTTTTGCAGCACGCCAAAAACAGTGAGGGAGTACTCTACCCTTCAGTCAGGCGGGTAACCCCCAAGGGGCCGAAAGGCAGGCCGCTCAGTGGTCCGGTACTGATTCATCTTGATATTCACAATTACAGAGTGATCAGCAAGGAGCGGTGAAACTTTGGCTAAAGCGCGGGTTTTATTTTTCGGCAACCATTTCTCACGTAACCCATGACAAAAGCATTAATTCTCTTTTTCATTCTGACAATCACGTCTCTAAGTGCTTTCGCACAGGATGGTGCGGTTGATGTTGCTACCATTGTCTCAACCGGTTCCATAAAGGCTCGCTTCCATAAACTTCATAATACCAATGGCCAGCTGGTAGTGATGCTCTTCAGCTCCAGGGAGGGGTTTCCTGTGAAATCAGCAAAAGCTTTCGCAAAAAAGATTCTGCCGGCAAATGACCCTAAATGCGAAGTGGTGTTTGAGACTATTCCATACGGGAGCTATGCGGTCAGCGTATTCCACGATGAAAACAGTAACGGCAAAGTGGATACGGTCTTTTTAATCGGGATACCCAAAGAGGGAGTAGGGTGCTCGAACAATCCTAAAAGCAGTTTCGGTCCGCCTTCGTTTGCCGATGCGAAATTCACTCTTGACAGCAAAGAGGTTGAGCTCAATATTGATCTGAAATATTTATAAGGAGACCTTCGATTTTAATCTGACCAAGCGTTGAGGATGGCCGCACGGAGTTTCTACGGGGAATCGGTATTTTGTAAGATTAAGCAGTTGATGTTACCGTAAAACGCATCAAAAGAAGATCATGGCTATTCTTGCAATCGATCAGGGAACTACAGGCACTACCTGTGTTCTCTATAACCATGAAGGTGAGCCTGTCACCAGAGCCTATCGGGAGTTCAGCCAGTTCTATCCCCGTGAAGGGTGGGTGGAGCATGATCCGGAAGAGATATGGCAGAGCGTAGTTGAGGGTGTACAGGAACTGATTGGATCGATCTCTTTACCGGTCACGGCTGTGGGCATAACCAATCAGCGTGAAACCACCATTGTCTGGGACAGGAGAACCGGTAAACCGGTTTATAATGCCATTGTCTGGCAGTGCCGCAGGACGAGTGAGCTATGCAGAAATTATGAGGCGGAACGGGAGCGGATTACCGCAAAAACCGGTCTGCCGATCGATGCCTATTTCAGCGCAACGAAAATCCGCTGGATTCTTGATCATTGCCGGAACCTTGACCTCGATAATCTTCTGTTCGGTACTGTCGATACCTAGCTGGTCTGGAAACTTACCGCAGGCCGGGTGCATGCCACCGATTTCACCAACGCATCCAGAACGCTGCTCTACAATATCCGGGAAAAGCGGTGGGACAAGGAGCTGCTCGATATTTTTGATATTCCTGAATCACTCCTGCCGGAAGTCAGAAATTCCATGGATGATTTCGGCAGTATAACCGCCCTTGAAGAGCTTTACGAAGTACCGATTGCCGCTGTTGCGGGCGACCAGCAGGCGGCGCTGTTCGGGCAGTGCTGTTTTCAGCCGGGTTCGATTAAAAATACCTATGGTACCGGCTGTTTTATGGTCATGAACACGGGTGATACCTTTATTCAGTCACAACACGGCCTTTTGACCACGCTCGCAGTCGGCGCTGACGGAAAACCCTGTTATGCTCTTGAAGGATCGGTCTTTATCGGCGGGGCGGTGATTCAGTGGCTCCGCGATGAGCTGCGGCTGCTTCAGGATGCAGGGGAGTCTGAAGCAATGGCCGCAAAAGCGGGAAGCAATGCCGGAGTTTATATCGTTCCGGCCTTTGTCGGTCTCGGCGCGCCGCACTGGCAGATGGATGCGAGAGGAACAATAGTGGGGCTTACGAGAGGTGCGAACAGGAACCATATTGTCCGTGCGGCCCTTGAGTCGATGGCCTATCAGTCTCTTGATGTATTCATAGCCATGGTTGCCGATACGCAAATTTCTCCGAAAACATTGATGGTTGACGGGGGAGCAGTGAGTAATGAGTTCCTGATGCAGTTTCAGGCAGATATTCTGGAAGTTCCTGTTCTGAAACCAGCTAATGTTGAGTCGACATCGCTCGGTATCGCCTACCTGGCAGGATTGCAAACAGGATTATGGCATTCTGGCGAAGAGTTGCAGGCGCTGCATCAGGCAGAGCGAACCTACATGCCGGATATGGAGCCTGAAAAAAGAGCGAAGCTTCTTGCCGGCTGGCAGAGGGCGCTCCGCCAGACCCTGGCGGATTAGCATGTAAAGCACTTGTGAACCTGAAATACCTGGTTATGAAGAATCCAATCGAACATGATTCCGGCACTGAAAGAGCGGTAACCTGCCCTATGTGCGGAGAACCTTTTACCTGCTCTCTCTCTGCAACATGCTGGTGCAGTACCAGGAAAGTCCCGGCTGAAGTGCGTGCCTATCTTGCCGGGCGATATGAAACGTGCGTATGCAGCCTGTGCCTTGACAGGTTGATCGAGAAAAACAGTGCGGGAGAAACCCCTTAGAAGAGACGTGCAAACTTTCAGCCCTCACTTTTGCTTTGTGTTGTATAAGGCAGGCGTGTTTTTTTAATGTAATGGAGTGTAAACCTGGGAGAAGCATGATGAAAAACGTTATGACAGGCATATTGTTCGGCATGTTGAGTGTGTCCGCGATTAGCTGTGGAGTTTTTGCATCTGAAATGCCTTCTATCGAAAAGGGGAGCCGTTTGTTCAATTCCGTAACGTTTGCCGGCGCAACTTCCGGGAAAAGCTGTAACTCCTGCCATCCCAATGGTAAGGGGCTGGAAAACGCCTGGAAAAATCCGCATCTTACCGCTCAGATCAATACCTGTATTGCCGGTCCGCTGCAAGGATCAAAACTTGATGTGAATTCAGTTGATATGCAGTCGCTGATCCTGTACATTAGGTCATTGAAACAGTAACCCCAAAACATTGCCATGCAAAAGGAAACCATTACGATACTCGGGTGCGGCTGGCTAGGACTGCCGCTGGCTGAAGCTCTCATCAAGGAAGGTTACCCGGTAAAGGGATCGACTACAAGAGAGGAAAACCTTGAAACGCTTCGCGATGCAGGCATCGAGCCCTATCTGGTGCGGCTCGACCCCGAGGTGAATGGTGATGAAATTACCGATTTTCTGCACAGCGATATTCTCGTCGTCAACATCCCCCCTGAGCGTCGGGATGACATTATTGAGTACCACATCGAGCAGTTTTCATCGCTGATCGATGCTCTCGGGCAGTCACCCGTGCGATCGGTGTTGTTTGTCAGCTCCACATCCGTCTATCCAGCGCTCAACACAGAGGTTACCGAAGAGGATGCAGGCAGTCCCGAAAGCCTTTCGGGAGAGGCATTGCTGCATGTCGAGGAGATGCTGATGCAGGAGAGCGGGTTCCAGACAACCGTGGTGCGTTTTGCCGGCCTTGTTGGTTACGATCGCAACCCGGAAAAGTATCTGGGCACCATGAAAGAGATTCTGAATCCGGATCAGCCGATGAATCTGATTCACAGGGACGATTGCGTAAAAATTATCTCGGAAATCATCCGGCTGCAGCAGTGGGGTGAGGTGTTCAATGCCTGCAGTCCGGTTCATCCACTTAGAAAAGACTACTACGCAAAAGCCGCGAAAGCCGCAGGCATTCCACTGCCACCCCTGGCATCACCAGCCGAACCTGCGCACTATAAACTGGTGAGCAGCGCCAAACTGATCAGTGCCTTACGCTACAACTTTATTTATCCGGATCCTGCTGCACAGTTTGCATAGTGGAATTGGTTCTTCTCTTTGTCCCGCTGTCCCTGTAGTCCTTGAAGTCCCTGGATTCAAAGAATAAATTCAAGATCGCACCCTTCTGCAGCCGTTTCTTCAATGAACTGCAAGAGGGTGCCGAGAAAGGCAAGGAATTTCCCCGCTTCAATGTTCCGCAGATATGCCACAGCTGCCGGCTGATCCTGCCATCCGAGAAGGATTTTCTCATTTTTTTCGGGATCAATGCCGGCCATGCACTCACCGATGATTCTCTTCATTGACAAAAGGCTGCTGTTATGCAGAAATGCCTCATCCCAGCTGTCAAGTCCGTTACCGCTCTCTGAAATGAACGAAAGCGTGTTCAAGGATTCGGCCACACCGTAATGAAAAAATGCAGCATAGTCGTGAGCGCAGATTTCAATGGAGCAGTATGATTTATACGCTTTATCCTGAAGTCGAACTCTGTTTATACTGCCGGTACGGTAGATGGAGAGTTCCCGGTGTGCCGGATTGTTGTCATCGATAATAATGTGGTGAACATTCATGGCTGATCATTGATTGAGAGAACCTTTAACGGATTGATTGAGTTTTCTCTCTTTATGGAATTGGTTTTAACTCGCTATCTTTATATAATTATTTAAGGAAGACATTTTTACCGTGTGCATGTCAGAAGATGATTGAGCAGGGTATCTATAATAATTTTACCGATACATACAGAATGGAAGGAAATTTTTCAAATAGAGTCCAGGATGTAATCCGCCTCAGCCGGGAGGAGGCTCTCCGGCTGGGTCATGACTATATCGGGACAGAGCATCTGCTTCTTGGTCTCATAAGAGAGGGGGAAGGTATCGGGGCCAGGATACTGAAGAATCTCAAAATAGATATGTTCAGCCTCAAACAGAAAATTGAGGAGAGTACGCATCCGAAAGTTCCTGCTACGCTTATGGGTAATGTTCCTTTGACCAAGCAGGCGGAAAAAGTGCTTAAAATCACCTACCTTGAAGCCAAAATCTTCAAGTCGAATATTATCGGCACCGAGCATCTTCTGCTGTCGATCCTGAAAGGGGATGACAATATTGCATCCCAGATTCTCGAACAGTTCGGTGTGACCTACGATCTCGTCAGGGATGAACTCATGAATATCACCAGCAGCAAGGACGATCCTGAGGAGCCGCCCATGGAGGGAGCTTTTTCAGCCGGAGGTGCTGAACGTCAGCCAAAAAGGCCGGAAGCAAGAAAAGGTGAGAGAACCAAGACGCCAGTATTGGATAACTTCGGCCGGGATATTACGCGTCTGGCTCTTGAAGACAAGCTTGACCCCATTATCGGGCGTGAAAAGGAGATCGAGCGTGTCGCTCAGATTCTGAGCCGCAGAAAAAAGAACAATCCGGTGCTGATCGGTGAGCCCGGCGTTGGCAAAACAGCCATTGCCGAAGGTCTGGCGCTCAAGATTGTTCAGCGCAAGGTTTCCAGAGTGCTCTATGACAAGAGGGTAGTTGCTCTTGATCTGGCGGCGCTTGTTGCCGGAACGAAATACAGGGGGCAGTTTGAGGAGCGAATGAAGGCCCTCATGAACGAGCTTGAACGCTCACGCGATGTTATTCTGTTCATTGATGAGCTGCATACCATTATCGGCGCAGGCGGCGCTTCGGGCTCGCTTGACGCAAGCAATATATTTAAACCGGCTCTTGCGCGCGGCGAACTGCAGTGTATCGGAGCCACCACGCTTGATGAGTACCGTCAGTATATAGAGAAAGACGGCGCGCTTGACCGGAGGTTTCAGAAAATCATGGTTGAGCCGACCTCTGTTGATGAGACCATACAGATTCTCAACAACATCAAGTCGAAATATGAGTCGCATCATCATGTGAACTATTCTGAGGACTCGATCGAAAAGGCAGTGAAGCTTTCCGAGCGCTATATCACCGACCGCTTTCTTCCTGACAAGGCAATCGATGTTTTGGACGAGGCCGGTGCGCGGGTCCATTTAAGCAATATTCATGTGCCAAACGAGATTCTGGAGCTTGAGAAATCCATCGAAGAGGTCAAGACCGAGAAGAACCAGGTGGTCAAGATGCAAAACTTCGAAGAGGCGGCCAGACTCCGTGACAAGGAGAAAAACCTGCTTGAAGCGCTTGATCGCGCCAAACAGGATTGGGAAGACAGAGCTTCAGAAAGTGTCTACGATGTTACCGAAGCGGACATTACTTCTGTTATCGCCATGATGACCGGTATTCCGGTGGTCAGGGTTGCGCAGTCGGAATCGAAGCGCCTGCTCTCCATGGAGGCTGATCTTACCAAAGAGGTGATAGGCCAGGACGAGGCGATTAAAAAGATCACCAAAGCAATACAGCGAACCCGCGCGGGCCTGAAAGATCCATCCCGCCCGATAGGCTCCTTCATATTTCTCGGACCTACCGGTGTCGGCAAAACCGAGCTTGCAAAGGCGCTGACCCGCTATATTTTCGATACCGAAGATGCCATGATCAGGGCGGATATGAGCGAGTACATGGAGAAGTTCTCGGTCAGCCGACTTGTCGGCGCGCCTCCGGGATATGTCGGATATGAAGAGGGCGGTCAGCTTACCGAAAAGGTTCGCCGTAAACCTTACTCTGTGGTGCTTATCGATGAGATTGAAAAAGCGCATCCCGATGTATTCAATATTCTGCTTCAGGTGCTTGATGAAGGGGTACTGACCGATGGACTTGGACGGAAGGTCGATTTCCGCAACACCATCATCATCATGACTTCCAATATCGGTGCCAAGGATATCAAGAATTTAGGTGCAGGTTCGGGCATGGGCTTCACCGCGCCCGATGACGCGACAGGAAGTTACAAGGCGATGAAATCCACCATTGAGGATGCCCTCAAACGGGTATTCAACCCCGAGTTTCTGAACCGTATCGATGACATTATCGTCTTTCATCCGCTGGAAAAGCAGCATATTTTCAAAATCATCGATATTACCGCAGGCAAACTCTTCAAGCGGCTTCGCGAAATGGGTATTGAGGTGGAGATCGATGAAAAAGCCAAGGAGTTCCTTGTCGACAAGGGCTACGACCAGAAATATGGTGCACGTCCGCTGAAAAGGGCGCTGCAGAAATATGTCGAAGACCCTCTTGCTGAAGAGATGCTCAAAGGGCGGTTCACTGAAGGCAGCACGATCAGGATCTCATTCGATGAGAAGGAACAGGAACTCCGGTTTCTGGATGGTGCCGCACCCGCAAAAAAGGGCAAGCGCGAGGAAAAGCTTGACAAGGAGTAGGATTGTTCCTGCTGAAATCCAATCGAATGAACAGAAAAAACCCCCGGAGTCCGGGGGTTTTTTCATATCTACATCTGCGGAGCCGGCGGATGGTCTTTGAGCGCGCACAGCGACTGCTGCAGCAGCTCTTCGGGCAGCGGGTAGTCGCTGAGTTTGCCCGAAAGGAATGCATCATACCCCTGAAGGTCCATAAGCCCGTGGCCGGACCAGTTCATGAGAATCACCTTTTCCTTTCCTTCCTCTTTGGCCTGTCTGGCTTCGCGGATCGTCTGCGCTATGGCATGTGACGTTTCCGGCGCCGGGATGAACCCTTCGGTATGGGCGAAGAGCAGGGCGGCTTCATAACACTCTGTCTGGCCGATTGATGTGGCATCGATCAGTCCGAGCTGTTTGACGTGGCTGACCAGCGGGGCCATGCCGTGATAGCGCAACCCTCCGGCATGAATGGCCGGCGGAATAAATCCGTGGCCAAGGCTGTGCATCGGAAGCAGCGGTGTCATTTTTGCGACATCTCCCGAATCGTAGACATAGGGACCTCTGGTGAGCGTTGGACAGGCTTCGGGTTCTGTTGCAATGATCTTGACCTCTCTGCCATGGATTTTGTCACAGATAAAGGGGAAACTGATGCCGGCAAAATTAGAGCCTCCGCCTGCACATCCGATGACGATATCGGGATAAAGGTTCACCTTTTCAAGCTGTTTGCGGGCTTCAAGACCGATGATGGTTTGATGAAGCATGACATGGTTCAATACACTTCCGAGCGCATATCGGGTGTCGTCACGCTCTACAGCCTGTTCGATTGCTTCACTGATCGCTATGGCGAGACTGCCAGGGGTATCGGGCATTTCAGATAGGATTCTGCGTCCAACAGCGGTCTGATCGCTGGGGCTTGCTATACAGTCTGCTCCCCATGTTCTCATCATGATTTTGCGGAACGGCTTCTGGTCGAAGCTGATTCGAACCATAAAAACCTTGCAGTCGATACCGATCAGCTTGCAGCTCATGGCAAGCGCGCTTCCCCACTGGCCGGCTCCGGTTTCGGTAATGAGATGTTTTATGCCGAACTGCTTGTTGTACCATGCCTGGGCAACAGCGGTGTTGGGTTTATGGCTTCCTGCCGGAGAGACGCCTTCGTTTTTATAGTAAATTTTTGCCGGAGTCTGTAACGCGGCTTCAAGCCTCCTTGCGCGGTAGAGAGGAGAGGGACGCCAGAGTTTCAGAATAGATTGCACTTCGTCAGGAATATCAATCCAGCGCTCAGTGCTCATCTCCTGTTCAATAAGGTTCATCGGGAATACCTTTGCAAGAGCATCCGGCCCGATAGGTTTACCGTCCGGACCAACCGGAGGTGGAAGAGGCGAAGGCAGATCAGCTTGAATATTGTACCACTGGCGGGGCATTTCGTCTTCGGTCAGCAGTATCTTCGTTGGTTCCGAACTCATGATTACTGTGATTTTAGGGTGAAGGAGTTCTAAAAAGGAGAGTATGTGTAAAGGAGGGCCATAATACAAAACCGAAAGAGTGTTGCCGGAATTGAATTTACACGACAGATATTCTGCCTGAATGGTGCCGAAGGCGGGAATCGAACCCGCACGTCCATTGCTGAACACGGGATTTTAAGTCCCGGGCGTCTACCAATTCCGCCACTTCGGCCTTTTGGGTACCGGGGTACCGGGCAGGTCGAGCAATTTACTATCTTCACAGGGTTTCCCAAAAAAATAAATCACCCCTTTCTGCTTCTTAACTTATCTGCTGTTCAGCCTTAAAGGAGCGATCAGCCGCTGAAATGGTCGAATCCCCTGATCGAGGTGAGATCGATCTGCATTCCGTAGATATCTGAAATGAATATACCCTCATCCGGGTCAGTGATTTCACCGATCACCGATATCTCGCGGTTATCGGAAATGACTTCATGCTTGGCTTTCGGAATGGTAAAGAGCAGTTGATACTCTTCGCCTCCTGTCAGAGCCCAGGTAATGGCGTCATCCTGCAGTTCATCGGCGATTCTGCGAGTTGAAGGCGTGATCGGTATGCGGCTTTCATGTATCAGTGCGCCGGTGTTTGAACGGCGGCAGATATGGTGAAGTTCCGAGGCAAGCCCGTCGGAAATATCAATCATCGATGTCGGCCGGATGTTCCTTGAATGGAGGAATCTTACGATATCGAGGCGTGCAAGGGGCAGCAGCTGGCACTGTATTGCTTCGCTGTACTCCTTCAGGTCGGCCATAACGCTTTTATTATATGGCTCATTGTTTTCAAAGTGCTCCAGCATGATGTTTTTCTCGCGCATGAGGAGTTTGAGGCCGGCAGCCGCTCCGCCAAGTGAGCCGGTAACGCAGATCAGATCTCCGGGTTTTGCTCCGCCTCTTTCGGTGAGCAGCTCACCGGCAACCTCTCCGATCATGGCGACTGAGATAATCACTCCTGAACGAGATGCAGAGGTGTCGCCGCCGGCAATGGCCAGACCGTATTCCTTTGCGGCATGACTCATTCCCTTGTAAAGTTCTTCTATCATTTCTACTGAAAAGGATGCCGGGACAGCGATGGAAATCAGTGCATAACGGGGCAGGGCGTTCATGGCGCAGATATCGGACACATTGACACTGATGGCTTTGCTGCCAAGATGTTTCAGCGGAGTGGTCAATAGATCGAAGTGTACCTGTTCGGCCAGCAGATCGGTTGTAGAGACCTGCAGCAGCTTTCCCGAGGGTTTATAGACCGCACAGTCGTCACCGATTCCTTGAAGCAGTTCTGGCACCGATTGAAGGGTTGGTTCCGCAAGTTCGGCGATTTTGTCGATAAGACCGAACTCCCCGATTGTCGAGATAGCTTTATATGGCATATTTTTCTGTAAATTAAATTTCACTCTGAATCAATCCGCAGACTGTCTTTTCGTCGGATTCCAGGCCGGATTGAAACAATTTCACCAACAGAGACAATATCTTCTTTTTATGGGTTTTTTTGACAAGTTCAAATTATCAAGACTGACGGAAGGGCTCGGAAAAACCCGTGATACTCTTCGTGAAAAGCTCTCCGTTATAACAAAGGGGAAAACTGAAATAGACGAGGAGTTTCTAGAAGAACTTGAAACGATTCTGGTTGCTGCCGATGTCGGCGTTGAAACGACGCTCGGAATAGTTGACGCAATTACTGAAAGGGCTAAACAGGAGACCTACCGGTCGGAAGCGGAGCTGAACAAAATGCTGATGGAGGAGATTCAGCAAATGCTGCAGGAGAGCAGTGTGGATCACCCTGTTGATTTCGATGCATCGCTTCCTGCAAAACCCTATGTTATCCTGATAGTCGGTGTAAACGGAGCTGGCAAGACAACCAGTGTTGCCAAGCTGGCCCACAACTATGATAAAGCAGGAAAAAAAGTCATTATAGCCGCTGCTGACACCTTCAGGGCTGCTGCCTATGAACAGCTCCAGATATGGGCTGACAGAGCGGGAGTTCCGCTCATCGGCCAGGGTCACGGCGCAGACCCTGCCTCGGTGGTTTATGATGCCGTCAGTGCTGCCGTTGCCCGAAATGCCGATGTCGTGCTGGTCGATACAGCCGGAAGGCTGCATAATAAAAGTCATCTGATGGAGGAGCTGGCCAAGATCATGCGGGTGGCCAAAAAGAAAATTCCCGAAGCGCCTCATGAGGTGCTCCTTGTTCTGGACGGTACTACCGGCCAGAATGCGGTGCAGCAGGCAAGGGAGTTTACAAAATTTGTCAATGTGACCGGTCTTGTCGTCACCAAACTTGATGGTACGGCCAAAGGAGGCATAGTGCTTTCCATTTCACGCGAGCTCAAGCTTCCTGTCAAATATATCGGCGTTGGCGAAAAGATCGACGATTTGCAGCTGTTTGACCGTGCTGAGTTTGTCGGCGCGCTTTTGGGACGCGATTTCGCTTGATGTTCAGATGTCGGAGATATCCCCGAACGTCTGCCGGAGCAGATCGAGAATCAGATCCCGGTCTGTAAAACGAAGAAGATGAGTGCTGTGCCGGGTGTCTCCTGCACCAAGTCGCGTTGCCAGAGGAGATGTTTCATCGAGGGATTCGAGCAGTTCCGCCAGCTTGTTTTCAAGTTTTTCCGGGTTGCGGATTATCACGATATGGTTGATTTCAGCTTCAGGCCGGTCGAGAAGATAATCGATGTGCCACCGGAGTTTTTTTTCGGATGGCTCTTTGCCGTCATTTCCGAGCAAGTCATTTTCAGCAAAGGCATTCACCATTGCAGCACGGATATTGTGGGGTATTCGGTTGCCGGATCTTGACGCATGGCGCAACAGTCTCCGGCCAAGCGGACTGCCCCGGTTCTCATTACCAAGAGCCGATCCGATATAGAGATAGTCCCCTTCGGGTATGGCAAGCAGCGCTCCATGCCGAAACATGCCGAACGCAAGCTGCAAGGGGCTTGATACCCGGATCAGCAGGACATAGGAACCCATTCGGTATTTATTGCCGAAAATGGTAAACTGATGGACTGACATTGTTTTTTGTTGTTTTTGATGCAATATTAGCCCTGCACGCACCGGACACCCTTTGATTTAAGCCGGTACGGGAACGGAATGTCTTTACGGCTGATTCAAAAGTAAAGCTTTCTGCAGGTTTTTGCGGGTAACTGCTCAATGTTTTTTTCGATGAAGCTGTCGGAAAAACTTCTGGAGCTGAGGCGACGGGAGATGGTTGACGCACTGATGCGGTATGGTATTGAAAACCGGAGGGTGCTTAAGGCTTTTCAGGAAGTCAAGCGGCATCTTTTTTTTCCGGAAGAGGCCTGGGATGCAGCCTATGATGATGGAGCATATCCTATCGGGTTCGGCCAGACCATTTCACAGCCTTACACGGTTGCTTTTATGACAGCCTTGCTCGTTGAACGGTGTCCATCGGGGAAGGTGCTTGAAATCGGCACGGGATCAGGTTATCAGGCGGCCATTCTTGATGCACTCGGTTATTCGGTGTTTACTGTGGAGCGGATTTTTGAGCTTTTTGAGCGTACTGAAAAACTTTTTGCCGGTCTTGGTCTGAATATAGCCTGTCACTATGGAGACGGAACACTTGGATGGAAGGAAGAGGCTCCTTTTGATGGCATACTGGTAACGGCGGGTGCTCCCGAAGAGCCGAAGCCGCTCCGCCAGCAGCTTGCGGAAAAAGGCTGCATGGTTATCCCGATTGGCGGATACGTTTCGCAGCAGATGACCGTTATTCGCAAGTTTGGTGACGATTTCAGCAACGAGGTGTTTCAGCAGTTTGTTTTTGTTCCCCTGGTCGGCAGAGAGGGCTGGAACGATAACTGAGAATTGACAATTTTTTTTACAACTTCTTAATGAAGGGATGATACTATGGCTGTAATGTCCAGCTTGAGGGATAAGACACATATTATACTTTATACCCTGTTGGCAGCGTTTCTTGCGTTGATTGTTTTTGAGTGGGGAATGAATTTTTCCGGCTTTACCGGTAAGGGTAATCAGGCTGGAAAAATCAATGGCAAGAGCGTTTCCATGGCTCAGTATGATGATGTTTACAAGGAGTTTACGGCAAATTACAGGAGAACCAACCCCGGCGCAGAGATGACACCGGAAGCTGAGCTGGCTCTTCGCGAGCAGGCATGGAATACCGTTGTGGACCAGACTCTCCTTGAGCAGCAGTTCGAGAAGTTCAATATAAGTCTTCAGGATCAGGAGGTTGTCGAAGCCCTTGACAGTCCTAATCCGCCACTGGTTATCCGTCAGAATTTTGTTGATCCGGCTACCGGAGCCATTGACCGTAAAAAGCTGGACAGTGCACGTCGTGATCCCCGCAACAAGGAGTTATGGCTGCAGATCGAAAAGATTGTACGTCAGGAGCTCAAGGTCAATAAGCTTATCAGAGCTCTGCAGACTTTGGACCATGTAACCGGCAGGGAGGTTGATGATATTGTCAGCAGGGAGTTTTTGCGGTTTTCGGCTTCTTTTATTCCGGTTCCCTTCAGCTTTGTCGGACCTGACAGCAACTTTCCGGTGAAGGAAGAGGAGATCAAGAAGTACTATGACGATCATAAAGAGCTGTTCAAGCAGGCTCCTTCCAGAAAAGCGGATTATGTGTTTTTCCCCCTCACTCCGTCATCAAAAGACAGTCTTGCGGTTCGTACCGAGCTTGAAACGATACGTTCGGAGTTTGCCGCTCCGACGGTCAATGACAGCGATTATGTCAAGGTGCAGAGTGATCGTCCAACGGGCATTAATGTAACTTATAATCGCAGTGATTTTTCACCGGCGGCCGGAAACACCGTTTTCAGCCCGGCTAATCTCAAGTCAGGTACAATTGTCGGCCCGGTAGCGGATCGGGGCGAGTTCCGGCTTATCAAGATCAAGCAGGTTACCACCTCTTCGCAGCCGGTCGCAAGAGCTTCGCATATCCTGCTGCGCTTTAATCCTGCCAGCAGAGCGGATGTTCAGAAGGTACGGGAGCTTTCCATGCTGATATTTAAGCAGCTTCAGGCAGGTGTTCCTTTTGAGGCACTCGCTCAGAAATATTCAGCCGACCCCGGCAGTGCGGTCAATGGCGGAGATATAGGATGGTTCAGCAGGGAGCGCATGGTGCCCGAGTTTGCTGCCGCTGTGTTCAGTGCCCGTCCGGGTGCCGTTATCGGACCGGTTCAGACTCAGTTCGGCCTGCATATCATCAAGGTGACCGGTTTTGATCAGTCGGCCATTACCTGTTCGGAGATTGTCCGGAACATCAAGCCGTCAACGGAAACTGTAGAGAGTGTCAAGCGTCGTGCAATGGCTTTCCAGATGAATGCCAAAGAGAAAGGTTTTGATAAGAGTGCGTCGGCAGAGAAACTCCGCATCGACAAGACGGGTGAGTTCGCCAGGCATATGCCTGTTGCGCAGATTGGCTACAGTGACAAGGTAACCTCATTTGCCTTCAAGGCTGCTGAAGGTGACCTGTCGGACGTTCTTGAGACCGAAAAAGGGTTTTATGTCATGCGTTTGACCGGCAAGAATGATACCGGGTACCGGCTGCTGGATCAGGATCTGAAAAGCAGGATCACTGCGGAACTGATAAGGGAAAAGAAAGGCGCTGCCCTTGAGAAAAAACTTGCTGCTATGGTAAAGGGACCGGGAGCGACGCTTGAACAGATAGCTGCGTCCAATCCCGGATTGAGTGTCGTAACTGCTGATGATATCCGGTGGAGTGACGGGTCGGTTCCCGGTTACGGCGTTGACAGACCTCTTGTTGAGGCCATGTCGGGTATGGTGACCGGTAAACTTTCCGCTCCGGTGAAAACCGGTGACGGTTACGCCCTTGTGTTGGTCAGCAAGAGAACACTTCCTGCCGGTATCGATCTCAAGGCTGAAAAAGCCAGCGTAGCGCCCCAGCTGCTTCGGGCTAAACAGGAACAGCTGTTTGCTGAATATTTTGCCGCAGTACGCAAGAGTGCAAAGGTTGAGGACACTCGTCCATGACCCCGCAAAACCGCAGTATCAATGATCTGCCTGGAAGGTTTCCAGGCAGGCTTTGACGGCAGCAGAGGTATCAAGGGTGAGGCAGTACCGGGCGAGCTCTTCGGTTTCGGCAATCGAGTATCGTGAAACCTGTGTTTTGAGGTTCGCGATGTCGGAAACGACAACACTGAATCTTCTGAGACCGCATCCGATCAGAAAAGGCAGGGCGAGCGGATCTGAACCCATATCACCGCAAATCATTGCTCTGCAGTGGTTTTTGGTTGCAGTGGCGATAACGCGGTGAAGCTGCCGGATAATTGCAGGATGGAATTTTTCGAAAAGATCCTGCACGATAACGTTGTTCCTGTCCACAGCGAGGGTGTACTGGGTGAGATCATTGGTACCTATGCTGATGAAATCGACACACCTGGTGATTTCATCAATAATTTCCACGGCAGCCGGCACCTCTATCATAGCCCCTACAGCAGGTTTCTCGATCTGCGATCCGGTTTCTTCTGTCAGTTCAGCATAGTGCATGTCGATGGCTGCCCTGACATGGCGGATCTCTTCGATCGACATGATCATGGGTATCAGAATATCAATGTTGCCATGCACATTTGCCCGGATAATGGCTCTTAACTGGGCGTCAAGAAGTTCCGGCAGATCAATCAGAATTCTGATGCCACGCCACCCGAGGTTTGGATTCGGTTCCTTGACCGGAGAGTAGATCAACTTGTCTCCTCCGATATCAAACAGGCGGATGTCGAGAGGCATCGGAGCAATCTCTTCTGCCATTTCGAGGTAATAGCGGTATTGCTCGGTCTCTTTGGGAACTTTTGCGCCTTCAGTAAAGAGGTTTTCGCTTCTGAAAAGCCCTACCCCTTCTGCGCCCGCAGAGATTATAGTCTGCAACTCTTCCTTGAAGTCGATATTGGCGTAAAAGGTGATTCTGACGCCGCATTTTGTTGTTGCCGGAAGCGTAGCCGTGAGGGATGAATCGGCCTCATTTTTTTTTGCGTCCTCTTGTTTTCCGAGATATTCAGCAACAGTTTTTTCTTCAGGGTTTGTAATCACGGTTCCGGTGGTTCCGTCTATAATCATCTGCATGCCGGTCGTTACCTTTTGGGAGAGATTTCCAAGCCCGACAACGATCGGAATGTTGAGTGAACGGCATATGAGAGAGATATGCGAGGTTTTCCCCCCTGAATCGGTTACAAATCCCTTGATATTGTTTCGGCTCAAAAGAATGATATCGGCAGGAGAGAGATTATCTGACGAAACAATCACTCCTTCCGGTATCCATGAGTGCAGTTTTCTGATGTTAAGGTTTCTGATAATCCTGTTTTTAATATCGCGCAAGTCATCAGCCCGATCCTGGAATATCAAGTCGGTTGAATTGTTGAATTTTTCAAGATACTGGTCGAACTCCTCCTCAATGACGATATGCGCCACTTTACGCTCAGAACGGATACGGCCGGAGATGGCATCGATCAGCATCGGGTCGTGCAGTATCATGATCTGTGCTTCGAACAGATTGGAGTATCCCTTGCCGAGTTTTTTTATGGTGACCTGTTCAATTTTCTTCAGCTCATTTTCCGAGCGGCTGAGTGCAGAGAGAAACCGTTCAATCTCTTCGCTGATGTTTTCGTCTTTCAGCTCCTTGATTTCATGATGGTCCTCCTCTTTGACGAAGGTATAGCACTCTCCTATTGCAATTCCTTTTGACGCACCTATTCCCTGATAGAATGCTTCGGTGCTCATGACGGTGGGATTCTGGTCTTTTCTATCGCTCCCGGAGTTCAGAGGGTCTTTTTGTTCTGGCATAATAACTGCTTAAAAAGGTGCTTCGTCATGAGTGATGAATTTGTCGGCGTTCGACTTTCCGGCTTCCGGCAATGCAGGAGTATAATGTTCCTGATCATGATGCGAAACTCCCGATCCCTCGCCTGCGGTAACATAGGTATTGGCAGTTGACTGAAAGCGCCCATAATTTTTAAGAAACAGCAGCCGTATATCGCCGATCGGGCCGTTTCTCTGCTTGCCGATAACAATTTCAACAACATCTTTGGTTGATGAACCGTCCTCGAATGTCTGTTTGCCGTACATTTCAGGTCTTGAAAGGAACATGACCACATCGGCATCCTGTTCGATAGAGCCGGATTCCCTCAGATCGCTGAGCTGAGGCCTTCTGTCGCCTGAACGCTGTTCGACAGAGCGGTTGAGCTGCGCAAGGGCGATGATTGGAATATTCAGCTCTTTTGCCAGCGCCTTGAGTGACCGTGATATCTGAGCTATCTCCTGTTCCCGGTTTGTTCTGCCGTCTCTGACCGGTGTCACCAGCTGAAGGTAATCGACTACGACCATGCCGATATTGTGCTCCTGCTTCATTCTGCGGGTTTTTGCGGCAAGTTCCATAATCGAGATGCCTGGCGTATCGTCAATAAAGAGTTTGGCTTCATTGAGCTTGTCCATACTGTTGATGATCCTGCCCATCATTTCAGGAGTTATCCGTCCGGTTCTTACCAGCTGGGACTCAACATAGGCTTCCGCGCACATGAGCCTTACTGCCAGCTGTACCTCGGCCATTTCGAGGCTGAAAAAAAGGACCGGAGTATCAAAATCAACAGCGGCGTTTCGGGCAAGTGCGAGCGCGAATGCGGTTTTACCGGCCGATGGCCTTGCTGCGATGATAATCATATCGGAACCCTGAAATCCGGCAGTCATCTGGTCGAGTTCGGAGAAACCCGATCCGATGCCTGTGACGGATGATTGCGATGCCCTCAGGGTTTCAAGCATCCGGATGCCGTTTTTCACCAGCTCTTTTATCAAGGAGGCCTTCTTTTTGATGCCTGCCTGCGAGATATTGAAAAACTGCTGTGAAGCATGTTCGACAAGATCGAAAATATCCATTGACGAGCTGTAGGCAGCGCCGGATATTTTCGCCGATATGGAGATCATTCTCCGGTAGAGGTATTTTTCCTTTGCAAGTCGGGCATAGTACTCAATATTGGCTGCACTGATAACTTTGCCTGAAAGTTCTGCCAAGTAGTGCCGGCCTCCGACAGGGTCAAGCTCGTTCATTTTCAGCAGCTCTTCACTGACTGTGATAATGTCGATTGCCTGCCGTTTATGATAAAGCTGCATCATTGCCTTGAAAATGATCTGGTGGCGCTTTTCATAAAAGACCTCCTCGCCATTATCGCCGAATATCTGGATGACCTGTTCGATCGGGTCATCTTCAAGGAGAACGCAGGCGAGAACCTCCTGCTCGATTTCAGTTGAATAGGGCGGGACGCGGCTCTCCTGGCTGAAATCAATATCCTTGTTAAAATCTATTTCAACGGCAGCTTTCTTGATCATCATTCAATTTCATTTTTCATGTAGCGTTTCCATTCCGCTCAGCTTTTCGTAGTGGCGCCGCATCAACTGAACATCTTCCCAGCAGGCGCGCTTCCAGTTGGGGTTACGAAGCAGAGCTGCGGGATGGTAGGTGACAAAACAGTCAAACTCTTTCCACCGGATAAGCTTGCCTCTCATGATACCCATAGGGAGCTTGTTTGCAAGAATGGTATTTGCCGCAACCTTTCCAAGGATCAAAACGATTTTCGGCTTGATAATCTGAAGCTGCCTGAGCAGCCAGGGCATGCAGCACTCTATTTCATCCTCAAGCGGATTGCGGTTTCCGGGAGGGCGGCATTTCAGGATATTACAGATGTAGACCTCTTCACGTTCAAAATGCACAGCCTGAAGGATTTTTCCGAGCAGTTGGCCTGAACGGCCGACAAAAGGTCGTCCCGACGCATCCTCTTCAGCTCCGGGAGCCTCTCCGATAACGACAATGTCTGCAAAGGGGTTCCCTTCACCAACGACAACACTGTGTCGCGTGGAGGCTAGCCTGCACTTTCGGCACTCTCTGGCAGCAGCCTGAAGCTGCGCCAGCTCTTCTGCCGATGACACACTGTTATTTTCTGAAGTAGGAGTGTTTTCCTCTTGATCAAATAATGAGCCTTGCATGAAACTATCGTTCATTTTCAGGGAGTGGTTCCGGTTTCGTGCAGAGTTTTTCTATGGTATCCAGCATTCTCTGTGCTGCGGTCTCTTTCGTCAGTTGAGGAAGTTCTGTTGTAGCACCATTACGCTCTATCAGGGTCAGAATATTTGTATCGACATCAAAGCCGGCAGTTTTGCGATCGAAAAAATTGAATGCAATCAGGTCAAGCTGTTTGGCTTCGAGTTTTTTTCGGGCATTGTCTATGTCCGATTGCATCTCAAGAGCAAATCCTATGGCGAGTTGTCCTGCGCTTTTCTGCTGACTGAAATCCGCAAGAATATCCGGGTTTTTTACAAGGGTGACTTCGATTTCAGGGGCATCTTTTTTCATTTTTCCGTCGAATGGCTCTGCCGGGCGGTAATCAGCGACAGCTGCCGCACCGATAAAGATGCTGCAACTGCGGAAAAACCGCTGAGCGGCAGCATGCATTTCCGCAGCGCTTTCAACGTCAATGCGCTCCACTCCCAATGGCGTTTCCAGATGAACCGGTCCGGTAATGAGCGTAACCAAAGCTCCTCTTTTCGCCGCCGCACGGGCTATGGCGAATCCCATTTTTCCGGATGAATAGTTGGAGATAAACCGGACACCGTCAATTTTTTCGCGCGTCGGACCTGCGGTTACAACTATGCTTTTGCCATGAAGCGGGGAGTGTGCACTTCGGGTATTAAGCGCCTCCTGAAGATGGGCGAGAATGGTTTCGGGTTCCGGCATCCGGCCGAGACCGCATTGACCGGAGGCAAGCTCACCGCTTTCAGGATTGAATAGCAGGCATCCCTGTGCGCTCAGGGTCGCGATGTTTCTTTGAACTGCAGGTGACAGAAACATCTGTCCGTCCATGGCCGGAAAAATCAGAATCGGTTTTCCCGGTCTCAATGTGATAAAACAGGTGGTCAGCATGTCGTCGCAAAGGCCGGCAGTGAGTTTGCCGAGTGTATTTGCAGTGGCGGGCGCAATCACAAGTGCATCAGCCCACTCTCCAAGAGAGATGTGGTGAGTGTAGTCAGTTCCGGGTGCATCCGCCGGTGGAAACATATTCCTGTATACCGGTTCCTGGGAAACCGTTGCAAGTGCAAGTTCACTGACAAAACGGGTTCCCCCGTTTGTGAGGGCAACCCTGACGTTTGCACCTTCCTTTTTTAAAAGTCGTACGAGCTGCGGCGTTTTATAGGCGGCAATACCGCCGCAGATGCCGATGATGATGTTTTTCCCTCTCAAGAGATTATCCCCTCCGGGTTTATTATGGAATGGCCTGTCAATAATTTACAAAAACAGAAGGATTTATTTCTTTTTGCCGGATGACGGGATGATGCGTTTCCAGAACTGGTCCCAGGTGTGGAAACGCTCCCTGTAGGAAATGCTGGCACCCCAAGTTTCCGTAGGTTTCTGCAGATTGATGCTGGATGTCTCATTTCCGGTCTGTCCGTATGAACGATAAGCTTCAAGGTAGACTTTCGGAGTCACGCGGTATTCGATTTTCTGTGCTGTGCCATAGTAATCGGATATGACAGACTCCTTCATACTCGGAGCGCTGCCTGTACCTATAAACCGGACTTTTCCGCCTGTACCGGGAACATTGAGCGCAAAGTAAAGGTCCAGTCCGCTCAGTGCTCCACGTTGATCGACACCCACATTGACATTGAAGCTTTCCAGTCCTGCGAAATCCTGCACAACCTTTGATATCTGTGACGAAATCATGCCGGTACCGGCTGAGATTCCCACATTTGACGCGATATTACTGCTCTGCGTACTGCTGCCCGGCCTGACATACCATTGTTTTGACAGCAGCATTGAAATGACGTTCAACTCCGCATTGGGATCTATCTGGCTTGACTGACCGCCGATCATGTTTACCGATGCAAACGGTTGAGTCTGTTCATTCAGGTAATAGCCCATGCCGACCTGCGGTTCATTGAGCGTACCGGTAATGGCAAGCAGCAGCTTGACGTTGTCGCGTTCACCGGTCTGCTGGTTTGACGCACTCACATACTTGATGCCGTAAAGATTATCCATAACGCCGCCCCGGATATCAGCATTGTTCCAGGTTATCTTTCCGCCATCCTGCAGGTCGAAATTTGAGTTTGAAAATTTGTATTTACCTCCGATAACGTTCACCGAACCGAAAAGCCGGTATTGCTGATTGTTTTTATTGACGTTCAGGGATAGATTGTTGATCGATGTTTCAAGTTGTTCGCCTCTGAGCCGATCAAAAATGACAGAACATTTCAGCGGTTCGATACTGCTCAGTCTGAGGTTTTTTATCTGCATTATATCAAGCAGCGAATAGTAGAACTCCGTCGGTTTGTCAGTTTTTTTGATTTTTGTGATGTCGGGGCTGCTTTGTGATGGATAACGCGGCACAAATTCGATGAACTTGTTGACACCGATATATTTGGCGCTTTCATTCGCTCCCAGACGGTAGAGAGAGAAATCCGCAGCATTGATTCTTAATTCCCCTTCGACAAGCGGTGCCGATAAGGTACCGTGCAGCAGTAGGTTATTGGTCGAGCCGGTGATGGTTCCAAACGAGGTTTCGTCTTTTCTGTCTTTTTTGTTGAACAGTAAAAGTTTATCAAACCGGCCTCCGAGAGCAAGTTCCCCCGGTTCCATTTTATCGAGTTTCACCATGCCGTTTAATGTCCCCGTGCCCTTGAGATTATCGCGAATACTGATATCGCGCAGTTCGATGGCTTTTGGCGTGACAAAGACCTCTCCGTTGAGCAGGTAGGATACCTGTGTGGGTTCGATTTTGATTTTGGTGTTTTGCAGTCGGGTTGTCAGGTAAATATCGGGCTTCGGCGTTCTGCCTCCAATCCTGAGTGTTGTCGGTATGATACCTTCGGCCGATTCAAAGAATGGAAGCAGGTATTGCAGAAACTCTGCTGAGAGATTTTCCGATTGAAATGTCGCACTGATTGCCTGTTGATCAGCTGTATGGATCTGCAGGGGATAGTAGCTGAGAACGAGAGGAATTGTGCCGCTTCCCTCAACCGTGTTCATGCCGGCAGGGCGCTCGGCAGTGCTGGCGGAGGCCGGAATGCTGCTGTGCATGTCAAAGCGAAGAAGATTTGCGCTGTGGCGGGCAGTGGCCTGAAGGGTTCCTATCAGGATATTATCGTAATGGATATCTTTTCCGTTCAGTTTAAGCAGGCTTGTTTTGGATCCTGGATTTCCGCTGACCATCAGTGATGCATTTACCGTTCCATCAAGCAGTTCAAGGGAAGGATCAAGAGCAAATTGTTTCAACTCGCTGAGCTGAACATTGGATAGCGTACACTGAAAACTGCCTGACTGCGAATTGCTCAGTTCACCATCAAACACAATCTGCTGCGTACCTTTTGACAGGGTGAAACGGTTGAACCTTGCCGATGTTCTGCCAAGCATGATATGTGAAACATTCGGTACCTGCCAGATGCCGGATGCATCTTTTATGGAGAGACGGTTACATGTCAGGTCATAGTTTCCGCCGATTTTGGCTGCTGAAAATTTAACCGAAAAATCCTGCTGGGGTTCAGGAACGGCAATATCAAGCGACGCATCCAGGCGTGACTGAGTATAAAGCCCGGTGAAGCGGGCTTCCCCGGTTTTTTTTCCATCAAAGGTTACCGATGACGCTCTGCCGCTTACTGATGCTTTCTGAGCTGCACTGCCGCTGCATTCCACTCCGGTTTCCAGAGCGACATTTTCAAAGAGAAGATTGTCGCGGATCTGAAGTCTTGAAAGTTTTACTGAAGAGCCCACGGAACATTGCCCGTTACGGTAAACGGCGCGACCTTCCGCGCTGCCTTGAAGTGAAAGATCCTGTACAGGAAAAATCAGTATCAGAGGAGCGATGTCTTTTACGGTGATGCGGTAGTTGAGCGTAAATGGATCTCTGAGTATACCTGCGCCATTTTCAGCGGCAGGGAGAGTGGTCTGCCAGATGTTCTGCGAGGCAATTTCACGTGAAATTCCGGAACCTGTCAGTTTGCCGAGAGCAATCAGTTCCTCAAGGGTATAATCGCCTTCGGCCAGCAAATCAAGAAAATCGCTGATGATATTTATTTTCGAAGAGCCGGCATTCTGCGCTATGTCGATAGAGACTTTCGAGCGGTCTTTGAGTTGAAAACCGTTGATTGTGGAGGGCGAAAACTGCAGCGCGGATGAAATATTCAGCATTTTTGGATCAAACCCTGATCCATTGAGTTCAAAGGTGCCGTTCAAATCAGTTTTGATATTCTCTGATCCGAGTACTTTCGAAATGTCGAGCGCTGCTGTTTTACCGGAAGCGCGATAGCGGGGCGTTGTATCTTTCCAGTCGATCCCTGCGTCAAGGTTGAATGTCGTCAGATTGTTCTGCATAAAAACGGTGGCGGTCATCATACTGTCGCCGTAATCCAGCAGCAGGGATCCCTCTTTCAATGGCTGGTTCTGCCAGAAGGAATCGGCTATTTTCATGTTTAGGGTCAGCGCATTGATCTTTTTACTGGACAGTTTGCCCTCAAAGCTGCCGGAAGCGTTGAGCATGCTTTTTTCCCCGCCAACTCCCAGAAGTTTTTGCGGTTTTAAACTTTTTATGACAACTGTGCCTTTAGCGCCAAGTTGTTCATTCCCTTGCCTTGTTGCCTCTGCACTCAGTTTGATCTCTCCGGGAGCGGATTGTATCGTGAGCTCTGTCTTGACTGCGTTCAGATTGCCTTTGGCACTGCCAAAAAAGGTGATGTCTCCAGTGTTTCGGGCGATTTCGCGGTAGGGGCCTGGTTGCAGGAGTAACTCAAGAAAAGCGCCGGCAATTCTTGAACTGTCGCATTCCAGCCGGAATCCGAAGTCGTTTTTGCTTTGCAGATTGAGAAGCTCTCCTTTCAGGGCGACTCTGCTTTTGAGGTGTGTAAACAGAGCATCAAGGATTTCAATATTATCTTTTTTCCCTTTAGCGTTTCCCTTCAGGGTGTAAATACCTTCCGGCAGATCAAGTGACGGGTAAAACAGTTTCAGGTCGTCGCGCTGAAGAGCGAGTTCCTGAATATTCAGAAATGATTCTGACCGGGAAAGCTGTTTTTGCAGCTTGGGAGAGAAAATGTTGAAGCGATCCAACGTGGCCGAAAGCTCTGCTTTGCTTTTGTTTCCCTCTGCTTTCAGGGAAAGAATTTCTGAACGGGTTTCCGAAAACAGGAAGGTTCCCGATGTCTGCCGCAGTGAAAAGTTGTTCCGTGGAATGTTGAACTGCAGCTGATCGAGTTTTCCCTTCAGATATTTTTTTCTGACGGTGAACGATGAGAGCTCCAGATTGATGTGCTTCAAATTCAAAGTCAGAGGAGGCGTGACTTGATTGGTATTGTTTCCGGAGTATGAAACGGTGCTGTTTTTCAGTTGCAGTTTTTTGCTGAAAAAATGTTCCAGCGGCGCTTTCGTCGAATCGGGATCACGTGAAGCGAAAACACGTTCAAGATTAAACTTGCCGTTATCCTGCTGGATAATCCTCGCGTTGAGTGAATCAGCCTCAAGCCGCCGCAGATAGAGTCGTTTGATTTCAGGCTGAAGGAGTGTCAGAAAGTTGAATTTCAGTGATATGGTGCGGGCCTCGATTGCCGGCAGTGTTTCCCCGGGACCGTAGATACGGGGATTGATCAGCGTAACACTGTTGGGAAACTTCAGGTGAAGTTCCTGCAATTCGAGCCGGCCGAAAAACTTTTCGTTAAACAGAGCAATCGCCCGTTCTTTGACCATCCGGTCAAGCAATCCGCTGTTCAGGACAATCAGGGCGACAAGTGACAGAAGAAGCACAAACGCCGAGAATGCCGTCAGCATTCTGAGGGTGTAGTGTTTAACGCGTTCCACTGCTTGACGATGAGTTAGTGTAAAGCTGGAGAATTTTTTCAATGATGCTGCTTGTTGAGCGGCCTTCCAGTAATGGTACGGTTAACACTTCGCCTCCATTGTCGATGACTGCCCGGGCACCGGCAATCTGCTCGATTGCCCAGTCTGATCCTTTGACCAGAATATCAGGCAGCAAGGCAGCGATAAGCGCTTCAGGAGTATCTTCGTCAAAAATAGTGACCGCATCGACTGCGTGGAGCGCAGACAGGACTGTTGCTCTGTCTGTCTGGCAGCAGACGGGGCGATTCAAGCCTTTCAGACGACGGACTGATGCATCACTGTTCAGACCCAGGAGGAGTACGTCGCCGAGATTCCTTGCAGCCGCAAGGTACTGGACATGGCCTGCATGCAGTATATCGAAACAGCCGTTAGTGAAGACAACCTTTTTTCCCGAAGCCTGCCATTGCCGTACTTTGTCAAGAGCCTCGTTCCGGCTCAGCACTTTTTTAGAATCATTCATCGCCATCGTGGTCTTTACCTGCAATTGCGGCAAGTCGCATGAAACATAAATTCCTGATATTTTTCCAATTTAGCGTATACTCTCCGATTGTCCGCATGGTAAAATAGTGGCGAATGTTATGAAGCGCAGAAGAAAAAAACGGAGGGATATATCGAACAAAGTGCTCTATGGCATTATCATGCTGCTCGGCCTCCTTGTAAGAAGTATCAGCCGCGATGCATCAACAGCACTGGCTCATCTTATCGGTGAATTTATTTATCACTTTCCCAAGACCAGGCGCCGTCTCGTTGAAGCGAACCTCACACTCACCTTTCCTGAAAAAAACAGCGCTGAAATAATAGCTGTTGCCCGACAGGTATATCGCAATCAGGCGGAGAATGTTATTGAAGTACTTCGTCTTCCCAGGATTAAAACTGCTGAGGATGCCTCCCGGCTGCTCGACATGAACGGCAGGGAGCTGCTTGCCAAAGCCATCGACAAGAAAAAAGGGGTTGTGCTGGTATCTGCACATTTCGGTAACTGGGAGCTGCTGGCTTTATGTGCCGGTCTGTTGATCTCTCCCTTGACCATTGTGGTAAAGCCACTTAAAAACGGTGAAATCGATCGCAAAATAAATCACTGGAGAACGATGCGCGGCAACAGGATTGTCTATGACTGGCAGGCTCTGCGAGTGGGGCTGAGAACTCTGCGTGATGGCGGGGTTTTGTCGCTTCTCGGTGACCAGTCAGATCCTATCGGCGGCTTTTTTATGGACTTTCTGGGCAGACGCACCTCTGTGTTTCTCGGCCCGGCCTTTCTTGCCCTTAAAGCCGGAGCGCCACTGTTTGTCGCCATGTGCCGCAGAACCGGAGACGGTTGTTACACTGTTGATATAGAAGAGATTGACCAGAGCGGTCTCGGTAGTGCCAAAACCGATGCCGAAGAGCTTGCGCGCCGCTATACAAGCGCACTTGAACGTGCTATCTATCGCTATCCTGAAGAGTGGTTCTGGCTGCACAATCGCTGGAAGCGATCGGAACCGCAATAAGCTTTATTCGATTTTTTCATCACCATTCGGTCATGCATGCCTGATTGAACTGAAGCATTTGACCGTCATTGGTTCAGTCTGGAGATATGCAGTGCGTATCGGTTGGTGCACTCAACCAGGCTTTTGTCATTGAAACCCTATTTGATGGTCCTCGGAGGCCAGGCCATGGCAAAATCATCGGATTCCAGTGTAAGGTTCGGGTTGTAGGCAGGATCATATCGAATGATGTGATCCCACTTTTTTTTCATATACGAGCACTCCTTTTGAAACCGTGCTTTTTTTTCTCTGGTGTCTTCATACCCTCTTGATATTGACTCGTGATGATATAGCTCAGCATAGGGCGTCCAGATGTTTCTCAGTCCTTTTTCCCTCAGTTTCAGGCAAAAGTCAATATCATTGAACGCTACGGTCAGCTGGTTCTGGTTCAGACCTCCAACATCAAGATAGAGTTGTCGGTGAATAACCATGCAGGCACCTGTTACAGCCGAAAAACTTTGCTGAAGGCAGGCGCGGCCAAAATAGCCGGCATTTTTGTTGGGTATATGCTTATGAGAATGGCCCGCAACACCCCTTAATCCGATGATCACTCCTCCATGCTGCAGTGTGCGGTTCGGGTACCAGAGCCGGGCTCCGACAGCACCGACGTCAGGTTGCGCTGCGTGACTTATCATCTCGGTAAGCCATTCGTGAGAAATAACTTCCACATCATTATTAAGCAGGCAGATGTAGTCTGCTTTTGAAGCTTCTGCTGCCCGATTGTTCAATCTTGAGTAATTGAATGGTGATGGGTCATGGGTGATGCTTACCAGTGGATTTCCAGCCCATTGTTTGAACAAATCGAACGTTTCCGGTTTTTGTGAACCATTATCGATCACCGTAATGGAATAATTTTGATAGGTGGTTTTCTCAAGCACTGATTCTATGCATGTTTTCAGCAGATCGGCCCGGTCTCTTGTCGGTACAATGATTTCCACCGATGGCAGTGGATCCGGTAATGTATATTGCACCCGATTGTAAATCGGAGCATCCTTCGCTACGGTTACTGTCGCGTTTACTTTTTTTCGATCCAGGTGCTCTTTTACGGCCCGGATTGCGGCAGTGCGCGCATATGGCTTTGCATCAACAGACGATGCCGTGCTTTTTGAATGGATTCTCCAATGGTAAAGCACTCGGGGAATGTGACGGATTTGAACGGGATGCAGTTTTTCGATCACTCTTAAAGCCAGATCATAATCCTGTGAACCTTCGAGACCTTCTCGAAAACCTCCGATCTCTTTTATGACACTGGTTTTGTATACCCCAAGATGTGATATCATGTTCTGACAAAGAAAGAGGTCATAATTGAAATCACTTTTAAAATAGGGCTCCTTTCGTTTCCCTTCAGTATCGATTTTATCTTCATCGGAATAGATCAACGCCACATCCGGATTGCTGTTGATTTCTTTAGCATTCCAAAAGAGCGCAAGGGGATGGAGAAGATCGTCCTGGTCAAGCAGTGCGATATATTCGCCTGTGGCAAGTTCAATTGCAGAATTGCTTGCTGCCGAGATGTGGCCGTTTTTCTGCCGGAAGACAGAAATAATTCTATCGTCTTCCTTCTGATACTGTTCAATCAAATCTCTGACTGCCTGATTGGAAGAGCAGTCATCTGCGATGCATAGTTCCCAATACGGATACCACTGATTTCTGATCGACTGGATGGTCTGTTCAAGTATGTTGAGCGTCGGGTTGTAGACCGGCATTATGACTGAGATTTTCGGCAGAACGTTCATCCCCTTGATTTCAGCCATGATTTGCTCGAATTTACTGTTGTCGAGTGTGTCGAAGCGGTCGATCCATTGGTTATAATTAGTTGTATCAATGCAGTCGGTATTGATGAACTGGCCGGATTTTCTGTGTTTCCCGAATACCGTACACAACGAATGGCGCATTTTTCTTGACTGTGTTCGAAAGGATCTTGAGATTTTTCTGATTGGTTTTGTTAATCGCCAGCTGCTGGAAGCGGTTAATTTCCTGAGCTGATTGTCAAGTTCTGTTATTTTGGCTTCCTGTTCGGCAATTATGGCTTCAAGTTGGGCAATTTCATGTTTGTTTGACGTGATGTCTTTCTGAAAATGAACTGCAGGTAACGGCTGCATTGACAGAATCTTCTTTTCCTGTTCATCAAATGCCTGACGCAGCTGCCGGATTTTGTTTTCTTTTTCAGCAAATGATTTATAGACTTGAGCGTAGAATATGCTGACAAACGATTCCGGAAAATATTTTTTGATTAACTGTTCTTTCTCTTCCAGAAAGAGTTGATCAATATGTTTTGAGGAATATCCGTCAATTGCATACACCGTGATCAGGCGGTCTATATATTTTCGTTTTATATATTCGTTTCCAAACCATTGCATATTCAGGGCCCAGTCGGCAAAAACTCTGTACCTTGTATCAAATTTTCCGGTGAGTTCAAATACATTCCGCCGGAAAAAAATAGCCTGATGACAGATGTTTTTTTCAATGAGCTTTACAAAAGAGAACTCTCCGTCATAGGTCAATCCTTCCTGGCCCCACATTACATTACCATAAATCACTTCTGCATTATCTGATTCCGCAGTGGTTATGATATCCATCAGAACTTTACTGTCAATAAACCTGTCATCACTGCCGAGAAAATAGATCCATTCGCCACGGCTGTTATCGAGGCCCTTGTTCATGGCTTCATAAATACCATTGTCTTTTTCACTGATTACCCGGATATGCGGATATATGGCTGAATATTTCCGGACTATATCAAGGGTTCCGTCAACGGACAGGTTATCGATAATGAGGTGCTCCTTGTTTGCGTAAGACTGCCTGGCTACGCTAAGTATGCACTCCTCAAGATGTCCTGCAGAGTTGAATGTTGGCGTTATGATTGAAATTGCCGGGATATTCATAATGGTGTTCCTTTGTTTCACCGACTGAAACTGTCAGGCAACGATCATTAAACTGCACTCAGGTAATGTTTTGATTCAGATGTCATTTCAATCTTTTCCATTTCGGCTTCGATCATTTTTTGTATAACCGCACTCATGTCATGTTGGGCGTGCCATCCTGACAAATGCAGCGCTTTCTGTGCATTTCCGCATCCGTAAGGAATGTCCGTCGGCCGGAATATTGACGGATCGATATCAGTGTGATCATGCCAGTCCATACCGAAATATCGAAATGCGATCTCTGCAAATTCTTCAAGCGAATAACTTTTGCCTGTCGCAATTACAAAATCTTCCGCTCGATCATGCTGCAGCATTCTCCACATCGCATCAACATATTCCGGAGCCCATCCCCAGTCACGCTGAATAGAGGTATTACCCAATCTGAGACGTTCACGGCTTCCTCTTGCGATACGGCAGGCGGTCGCAACAATTTTTCGGGTTACAAAGCGCTCCGGACGCAAGGGAGATTCATGGTTGAACAGAATTCCCGTGCAGGCAAACAGTCCATAAGCTTCCCGATAGTTGGCAACCTGCCAGAATGCAGCCGCTTTTGCTACGGCATAGGGACTTCTCGGGCGGAACGGAGTCTCTTCATCTGCAGCTTCATTGAGTGTGTCTCCGAAGCACTCTCCCGATCCGGCATTGTAGAATTTTATTGGACAATCAAGAAAGCGGATTGCCTCCATCAGATTAATGGTTGCTGCCATGATGCTTTCAAAGGTCTCTACCGGCTGTTCGAACGAGAGCGCTACTGAACTTTGCCCTGCAAGGTTGTAAATTTCATCAGGTTGAATGCGGTTGACAACCTGCAGCACGCTTCTGAAATCATTAAGCGCCATGGATTCAAGACGTATATGCTGCTTAATACCCAGGCTGACAAGGTTATTGAAGCCGCAGATCTGGGCATCCCGCGAGCTTCCCGAAACTTCATACCCTTTATCAAGAAGCATTTTCGCCAGGTATGCTCCGTCCTGCCCTGAAATTCCGCATATCAGTGCTTTCATCTTTTTATCATTTCTCCTGAATTCAGTGAACCCTGTTTGACAGAAGTCAAGCACTGCATAGTTCAGTCCAAACAGGTCTCCTTTCCTGTAATATTGCAGCAATTATCATGCCGTTTTCAGCTGCGCGTTCCGGTATTTCACTGCGTTCAAAGTTTTTTATCTGCACCAGGCGGAGTGAACGTAATGCTGTACAAAAGGGATACACTCATGCTCCCTGTTCTTATGGCGGGTTGTTTCAAAACAATGCAGAACTATTTCTAATATTCGTGGAAGATGGAGGACGGCACCTTATGATGCCTGCAAGAGCGGGGTGACGCAATCATTGAATCAGGATTTGACGCCTGAAATCTGATTGGTTGACTTAAGCGATTGATAAATGAAAAGATGCTGATAGACCGGGAAGATGAAGCTTGTTGCAGGTTTGGCAGAATAGCTGCTTAAAGCGAGTCATGTGCGTATTGCCTTTACGTCAAAATCCAGGCTATGGAAATAGAATAGCAGGTTAATTCTTCATGGGCGTCTCTCTTGACTTGCCCCATGCCTGAAGTCTGAGTTCAATGCTGTTTCGAAAAGCTCCCAGTACTCCATAGCCATTTGTGTCTGGTCGGAGAATCGGTTCGCTTGTTTGTGACCGGCTTGTACAAGCCGCTCTCGCATAGATGCATCATTGGAAAGTGTTATCATAGCCCAGGCGATCTGTTCAGGACTGTTGGGATCGAAAAGCAGAGCTGCTCCGGCAGTAATTTCCGGCAGAGCGCGGGTATTGCTGCATGCTACAGGCACGCCTGCCGCCATTGCCTCAATGACGGGCAGTCCGAATCCTTCATATAAAGATGGGAAAATCAAGGCAGTGCAGTTTGAAAGCAGGCCCGAAAGTTCATCATTCGTGACATAGCCGGTGAAAATAACCCGTTCACCGAGTCCCATCAACTGAGTCTTTTCAATAAGTTCTTTCTGTCTTTGGGTTGGAGCTCCAGTGCAGACGAGCCTGAACTCTGACTTCAGTCCTTCCCTTGCTGCCATTTCAAAGGCGGTCAACAGCAATTCATGGTTTTTGTGCCGCCAGAAATTAGCCGGATAGAGGAAGTAGCTTTTCTTTTCAAGGCCAAGGTGCGCAAGCAGCGTTATCTCCTGCCCGTTGCCGGATGACAATCGGCGGCCAATTTGATGGTGAATCGTCCGTATTCTTTCAGGAGCAAGCATTCCGTGGGTGATGGCTGATTTTCTCGAGTAATCGGAAATAGCCGCCATTATTGTGGCGCGTTGGCAGGCATCCATGAACAGCCAGTCACGTTTCGCTGCCTCTTCAGGATCAAAAAACTCCGGGTAGCTTTTGTACTGGAGGTCGTGAATGGTACAGACGGCAGGGATACCAGTTTCAGCATTTTGCAGAGAGGCGAACGGCGAGTAGAAAAGGTCTACACCCAGATCGCTCAGTCGCCGCTCAATTACCGGCTTTCGGCTTTTCAAGCGTTTCTTGATGCTTTTTTCCCACCGTTTACCTGTCCGTTTCATCCATACGGTGAAGCGATCGAGTGTTGTTTTTGGGGCATTCTCTCCTGCCCGTTCCGGCAGGATCATGATCCGGCGAAGGTTCGGCCGGTCAAGACAAGCCAGCTCTTTGTGCGAGCTCTGACGGGTCAGCACGATAAACTGCGTTTCGGGTTTCATTTCTGCAAGCAGGCGCAGAAGCTCGAGCAGAAATACCTTGGCGCCTCCGTTCTCACCACCCGGCAGGACCAGAGTCAGATCTACAGCAATGCACTTCGGAGATTTGACTGCGTTCTTTTCCCTGGCAGCTTTATTTTTCTGTTCATTTGCAGGGTCCGGTTTCCATCGGTATATCCAGTTGGCATCCTGCGGGTCTGTCAACAGGCCAACGATCCGGGCTGAACTCTCTTTCCATGTTGTCCAGGGCATTCCAGTCGACAGGGGAGCCGAACCATTGTTGAGAGCATCAATCCATGATTTCAACGCATAGGCAAGTTTCAGTGGTGAGTTTCCACTGAACCAGGCTGCATGCTGGCCGGCAACTTCCCGAAATACCGGCAGATCGCGTGCCAAAACAGGGCAGTTGTGCTGTGCTGCTTCGATAAGCGGCAGTCCGAAGCCCTCTCCTTCGGAAGCCATCACCATTCCGTCTGCAATTTCATACAGTTGATTCAGCGCCTCATCGCTGATGCCCTGATACCAGAAAAGCCTGCGGTTGAGTTGTTTATGCTTTTCCAGTCGTGATAGCAGCCCTTCAACCATCCAGCCTTTTTTACCGACAATGACCAGATTCAGTTTCATGCCTGTCATCCATAACAGCTCGCATGCTTTTACTACCTGGTCATGTCCCTTTCGGGGTTCAATGGTGCCGACCATCAGGATGGTCGGTGAAGCTGCGAACTTTTGCAGGTCAGCATCAAATCCCTCGGGGAGCCCTTTGGTGGGCAGGCTGTTTTCAATGTCTGCGCCAAGAGGGAACCAGCCGATGCTGAAGGGTCGGCAGCGGAAGGGTTGAACTTTGTCCAGCCATGTTAACACGTCTCCGGAGACAGCTCGGGATATGCAGATCGCGCCATCACACTGCGCGGCAACCATCATCCATTCGTCGTGGATGTTGCTGACGCCGGGAGGAAAGAATTGGGGAAAAAGCAGCGGTAACAGGTCATAAACAACAAAATATACCTGACATCCGTTGTTTCTGAAGCTTTCAAATAGCGTCGCACAGTGCCGCACGTTGTGGCACAGATCAAGGACGAGAAACTTGTCGTCCTGTTGAATCGCTATTGGATCATCCGTCAGCAGAAGCTGTTGATTTTCATTACCGCCAAGCAGGGTCATGGTGAATCGCCGTGCATAACGGTAATAAAAACCCTGTTCGCCATGTACAAGATAGACCGGTTCAATCCGGAACCCTTCCGGCGGACGATCAAGCAGTTCTTTCACTACACTGCGAACGACCCGTTGAATGCCGGTTTTAAGGTCCTCTGTTGCAAGAGCAGAAATATCGATCAGCAGTTGTTTCCGGGCCGTTGATGCCGGAAAAGTGTCTGCAACAGACTTTGCTATTGTCAGGAGCTCTGCATTGTTAACCGGTTGCTCATGCCGGGAGGTAATCTGCCTGAGAAGATCAAAGCAGATAGCTTCTCTGGTCAGGGATGACCTTTCTATGGCTGAGGAGTATTGCTCGGCAATGCGGCCGGGTGAGCGTTCCGTTGTTATATATGTTTTTGCATTGCTGCCGAGTTGCAGGCGCAGTGAATCATTTTCTCTAAGGGTTTCAAGTGCCGCGGTAAGCTGATCACGCTTCACTTCATCAGGAAGCATCATGACACATGTTTCCGGCAGTTCCGCCATGCTGCCGTTGGCGTTCACGATGGTGGCCAGGCCGTAATTCATGCAGTCGAGTGCCGATGCGGAACTCTCGCCGCGTGACAACGTCCGCAGTTGTACTCCAATATCGGCAGCGTTGAGATAAAGTCGATAATCCTCCATTGTTACCCATCCTGTCATACGGATACGCCCCTTTGAACCACTCTGCTCAATGCTCTGCCTCAGTTTTGCGCAGAACCCGTTATCCGGCGCTTCTCCTACAAACAGAAGCATGCACTTTCCGTCTCTGACGAGTTCTGAAGCGAGCCATGCTTCGAGCAGAAGGTGGCTCAGCTTATACGCATCAGGCATGCCGAAGCTGCACACCATCAGCGTGTCATCCTTAATTCCTAACCTGCGGCGTGCTTCAGTGCGGCTGGATTGTAATGCGGGTGCGCGTAACAGTGGAATGACCGTACAGCGTTCACTCTCCGGACTTCCGTACCACAGAGCAGCAAGTGCTTTTGTATATTCGGAATGGACTATGACTCCCGTAGCACGCTGCAAAATATCGAAGTTGCATGGATAGAGTCCGACCACATTGCCGCCTTTTTTTTCGGCTTCAATCAGCTTTTGAAGTGCCGGGTAGCCATGCGATCGATAGAGCGTGGCAATGTAGCTTGAGCGATCGCGATATGCCAGGCTGTCGGAGAGAAAGAAATCATGCAGTACAATAACTCCCGGGACAGCTTTCATCAAGTCAAACATGTGAAAATGAAAATGGGAGTTGCCTATGTGATAGATCACCCGGTCATAACTTTCGGCATGTTCGATGAACCATAGAACATTGCGCACCGTGCAGTTCTTTCTGATCCAGTTGTCTGAAACCTCTGTTTGCGCCACTACCACGTCAATTTCGAAATAGCGTGAGAGTTCCGGCAGAAGTTCCGCACTATAGTCACTGATGCCTGAATGCTCGGGAGGCAGTGGTGAAACATAGGCCAGTTTTTTTCGATCGGGCCGTTCTGGTATCGCCGGGGTGGCGGTCTCAAGTTCTGTCTGCCATGTTTCGAGCTTTTCAATTGCCAGAAGAGCCTGCTGATCAATGGGCAGATGAGCGGTTTCATCCAGGGTCACTATCTGCTTTTCTTTGCCGCTTAGCCATTCCAATCGGGCCACTTTTACAGGCTCGGCACTGTCGCGCCAGAGTCGCGCCAACCCGACACCCGCCGGCATTACAGGTATTGTGAGCGCCAGGGAGTCAACAAGCGCTTCGGAAAGGACAATCACATCCGGCTTCAGGCTTAACAGAAAGCTTTTGCCGATCATGCCGGCAATTTCTCCAGTCAGGGCTTTTTCATGCTTCATGCTGCGTGAAGAGTCAGCAGGGGAATACCAGATGCGGATATTCCGCTGCGGCAGTACTTCATCGAAAGCCGCCCGAATCGGTTCGATGGATTTACCGGGAATGCTTTCCAGCGCCAGGATTATTTCATGCTGTCCCCGATTTCGGCATAACGCCTGCAAGAACCAGAGGCCGTCGCAACTTTCGTAACTGGCGCATTTAAGCGCGATAACAACTTTCATTGCCCCATGAATGAATAATGGTTGTAATACTAAGTATGTTCAGTTTATGTCAACTCAGTTGTAACTAACTGATTAAAAAAGAGTTGACCTGTTGCTTTTTTTTTGCTTAGACTGATCACTGCTTTTCAGTATTCCGGTAAGCCCGGTGCAATTGATGGAAAATATTTCTCAATGATTCAGGATACTCGTTAAGTGGAATGTCATCTTCATCGGTATCTGTTGCATTTCCTGAGGGATACAAATCATGTACATGCTTTTTCAGCAACGCCATTTCATGCTGAACTGTTAATTCCTGCTGGCTATGTTCATCTGTTTCATTTTCAGAGATTATTTCAGGCGGTAGAATAAAAGCATCGTTGAATTCATTGATTGCCGCAAGGCAGTTGAGCATTTCACTGCTTGGTGAGGGGGATGCGAACACTATCAGAGCGTAGTCAGGCGCCTGCATGAGCCGTGATGCAACGATATCCAAAAGCTGGTTGTAGAGAGCGGCATCAGGATTTTCTTTGGCCATATACCGCAGCGGCTTTCCTACCGTATCACGGTTAATGCGCACGATCATCGGCGTGCTGAAGCCGGCTTGCAGCGCAAGAAAGTGCAGCAGCATTGGAGGAACCGGGCGCAGGTGGGTCGGGTCAATATAGAAATTACAGCTGCCTACGGTTACATTTTCCGGGTTGGGTGTTTCCAGTATTGCCATTCCTCCCGGGGCGAGTCGGCGAAAAATCCTGTCAAGAAACCATAGATGTTTTTCTTTCGGGATATGCTCGATAATGTGAAAGCCGGTAATCAGAGTGTAAGTGGCGGAATCCTCTTCCTCGAGAAACGTCAAGAGGTCGGCTTCATGAACGTCTAGCCCGCATTCTGTGCAATATTTGACAAATTCGTGATTACTGTCAATGCCTTCAGCGGATATCCTGTTTTCCCTGAGCAATTCAAGCCATTCACCGCGACCGCATCCTATATCGAGAGCCGATGACGATGCATTGTGCATGACGAGCTTCACTGGCTCAAGATATACAGAGAGCCTTTCCTTGATCTCCTTTCGCGATCCCCTGAAATAAGCTTCAAACGCACTGTAATTGAATGAGGGTATCGGTATGTCGCTCATTTATGCGGTTTGACAGGTTATGAGTAGTTGTTGGTGTAAAACCAAAGCACTCTAATTGTAATATAACTCCTTTTAGAAATTCTTTTTGAGTACATGGCACTCATATTTCACACTTCGATGAGTCTGTTTGCCATGAATAACGTCTCAGTGTTTTTGCGGGCTGCCCAAATCACCTGAAGCTTCAAGATGGATCGATACTCATTTTTGTCCTGTCATTTCAGACAAAACATTCGCTTTTGATACGCCAAAATCTCAGTATCAGGCCATAACCCCTTATTTATGTTTCATTGTGAGACGCGATGGCGGAGAGTTGTCTCAATCAACGTGTCGTGTTGTACTGTTATGGACCTTTTTTGACGTTTTTTAACGTCTTGAAATAGAACGGTATAGCGTGGGGGTGTCCTTTATTGGCACGTTTGTTGTATCAATTGATTCAAAGCGCTCCTTTGAAATGGATCGTAATCGATCAGAATTGATCGCTCTCTACCGTTAAAAACCATAAAACCTTACCAGATATGTCAAACTACACTAGTCAAATCCAGGGGCTGTACATTGCTTATTTCAGTCGTCCAGCTGATCCTGCGGGATTGTTGTATTGGGAAGGAGTCGTTGCTGCAAATGGTGGTAATCTGCAACCTATCAGTGCATCTTTTGCCGCATCAAATGAATACAAGGAGACTTTTGCGGGCATGAATGCAAGTGAGACTATCAACACAATATATCTCAACCTGTTCGGGCGCTCCGCAGAACCGGCTGGGCTTCTCTATTGGAGCACTCAGCTGACTCGAGGCGTCATCAGTATCGATAACATTGTAACAGCGGTGTTCAATGCTGCACAGAACCAGGACAAGGTTGTGCTTGACCTCAAGGTTGCAGCTGCACTGGCTTTTACTCCCGCGGTTAATACCACATCTGAAATACTTGGCTATTCCGGTGCCGAATCCAGTGCAGCTGCAAAAGATTGGCTTACAGGCGTCCACAGTGTCGGTGACTACAGTTCTACTGCCGTAGATACAGCAGTTGCCAAAGTTGTGGCTGCCGGTAATCCGCCAGTAACGTCCTATACGCTTACGCCAAGTTCGCCGTCGGTCAACGAAGGGGCACATGACCTGATTACTCTTTCAACGACCAATGTCGCTGCCGGAACCGTACTCGGTTACACCATAACCGGTATCGATGCTGCACGTCTTGTTGGAGGAGTATCGAGCGGTACAGTTACCGTCGATGCATCAGGCAAGGCTGTAATCGATCTTGGTGTTGTATCCAATAATCATACTGACGGCGCCACAACAGCTACAGTCGCCTTGCTTAATGGTCAGGCATCAGCAGCAGTTACGGTTAACGATGCCTCACTGACCCCGGTTCCTGTAACGAAAGTCGAGGTTCTGACTCAGGGTGTGGATAACCTTCTGGGTGCAGGCAATGCCAATACGACGTTCAATGCCTATAATGTAAGCCCTCTTAACGATACAGTATACCAGACGACTCTCGGAAGATATGATACTGTTGATGGAGGTACAGGTTCCAACAACACGTTTAATCTCTACTCATCTGTTGGCTTCAATGATCTTCTTCAGGGTACCGTCAGGAATGTGCAGCATATCAATCTTTACAATGGCAGTGATGATGCCGGTTTGAAGGCAAAATTGTTCACTGCTTGTGTTACCAATGAAATTACTCGTGACTACCTTCATGAGTTGACGCATTATCAGGATCATCTCGGTGATGATTTTGAGCATCATCCTTATGATTTTAATCTGCCGATCGGAGATGAGGATCTCGCTGATGTTTACAAGGAGATCAGTCACATTTCCCGCGAGGCAGTTGAGCAGTTTGTACGCGACAACTCTCCTCATCATGATTACAAGTATACCAATGATTCAGCGGTAGATGCCATCATCAATTCCGTTTCCGCAGCGCTTAACCGCAAGGTGGCTCAGGAGATTGCTGCCCGTTTCAATGATGAGGGGCATATTACCTGGGGAGACCTCTACAATGCCATAAACGCGGCACTCGCTCTGGTCGGAACTGACGCTACCAACGCTGCTCTGGCTGTTGATACCGCCCAGTCTGCCCTGGGCTCTGCACTGTCAGGTATCAGTGCACTGCAGATTGCGGCAGACATTGGTAAATACGGCAATGTTGCAGATCATGGCATTCATTACGGTGTTGATGCCGCGTTCTTTGCCGGTTCTCAGGATATCACTCTTGATAACGGATGGGCAAATGTCAAAAACATTACTGTTCAGCCTATCACGCTGCAGAACACCGGCGTAAGAGAAGGTACAAACGGTGATGGCGCAAACGTCAATTTCAGTTTTAATGCTGCTGCCGGTGCTGCTTTGAATGCAACTGTCAACCTCATCAATGATACGTTTGGTACCCAGAAAGGTGATCATTCGAAGCATGATAAGGTTACTACGCTGAATATCCTCGGTGCTGACAACAATACCCCGGGTGATGTGTTCAATCTGAATGTCGATGGCGTCACAACCAGCGATACAGAGAATGAGTACCGTGACGCTGAGAATCGGTACCATCACAGCAAGGCTGATTACAACACGATTAACCTGCTTGGTTTTGAGACGATCAACATCACTTCAGATAATAACCCGTCCTCACTGGGCTACATTGACGCATCAGGCCGTGAATCGAAGCATGATTTTGATGTCATCAGTCAGCAGGTTGTCAATATCGAATCGAACGCTGATTTGAGAATTCAGGTACTTGACACCAATGACACAGCTGGCAGACTGGCGGGAAATGCTTCTCTTGTGAATATCACGGGAGCAGCGGCTACTGACATCGCGGCTATCGACAACAGTGCCGGTTACGACAGTTATCACCGTATTTTCACGTCCTATCAGGACGGAGTGATAGTCAATGGAGCAGGTGCAACAGGCGATATCACTCTCGGTGATGGTTCCGCGCTGGAAAACAATGTGGTTTCCGTTACGACAGGCAGAGGCAATGATGCAGTCTATCTGGCTAACGGCAGTGTTGATAAATGCAGCTCAACTGCTGTTTGCGGCAATCCACAGGCTACAACTACCACAGTGAGCCTCGGCGGCGGTGACGATATCCTCTACCTCGGCGGCGGTATGAATCATGCGGGTATGTTCGACCTGAGCTATACAGGCTCTCCCGCTTCAACTTTCACTGGTGACGGCGGCAGCGGAGTAAACACGCTTGCGCTTGACCTTGGCCTTGCTGAATTCGCAACGTACAGGGATTCTAACTACACTCTGGCCGGTCAGGTAAGCAATTTCCAGCATCTCGAACTGACAGGCAGTATCAAGTGCTTTGGTGAATCAGAAGATCTGACCTGGCATATCTCTCCTGAGAAGCTGGATGCCATCAACTACGTCGTCATCAACACAGATACCAGTTGCCTGGGAGAAGTATGCAACACAAACCCTGAATTAGTCTCTGACTACAATTGGCTTACTGATGGCAATAATGTTGAGATTTTTATTCACAATCTGAATGGCACGGCCAATGCCGCTGCGACTCTTGAGTATAAGTCAAGTCAGGATGACTCGCTGACGGTTATCGGTAATGGCGACACTGGCCACACTCTCGATGTGTTGAATATCATCATCGACGGCGCAGGTCATTCGTGCTTCAATGCAGCCAACCTGATCGTAAAACAGACCGAAACGCTCAACATTGCTGCCAACGGAGATGTATCAAGGGCAGACGATGCGCACATTACGACTGATACTATCGATATTTATGATACGTATGCAAAAATCGTGAATGTGACAGGTGCTGGGGATCTTCACCTTTCGCTGGACTCTCGTGTTGTGACTACACTCAATGCGAGCGCCAACAATGGTGGTCTTGATTACACCGCAGCAGCTCTGACCACAGCCTTGTCCATTACCGGCAGCTCTGCTGACGACACGATCGACTTGACTGCAGTCACAAAGGGTGCGACGATCAATGCAAGTGCCGGCCACGATTTGTACGTTGTGAACTCACGCGGCAACACCATCAACTTTGGTACCGGTGTTGATGATCTGCATATTACGGCGACTGGCTCCGATGAGTTCACCGGTATGGATGTTGTCAACGGCTTTACTCATGCAGGTGATGCAATCAAGCTGGACGGTGGTGTCGGGACGCTCAGCAAGGTTGCCAGTCTAGGTGGTTTAGCCACTTTCGATGATTGGGTCAGTGCTGCGCTTGTTAAGGCCGGCAGCAGTCATGATGCAGCGTGGTTCCAGTTTGGTACCGATACGTTTATCGTTCAGGACAATAATAATGACGCTGATTTCGATGGCGGCACAGATATCATAGTCAAACTGACGGGTCTGGTCAGTCTGAATACGGTAACGACAGTCGAAGCTGGTCACCTTGTTCATGTCTGAGTGGTGAACAAACTTTCAGATTGAATCTGCAGGTATCATGCTTACCCCGTCTCTGTAAAAGGAGGCGGGTTTTTTTTTCTGTGGTCATCCGTGGTGTCATTGATAGTGAAGTGAGGCTGTCAGCTTTTTTTGTAATGCGGGGATGAAGATGTAGATTGTACTGGAAAGTTGGCGTCTGAACTGATCATTTTGTTATGAGTTTGTATGTAAGGGTTTTGCGTTACCTTCTCCCCTCAAAAGGAAAGATCACGCTTGTTGTTGTTGTCAGTATCATGACTTCGCTGCTCGGTGTCGTGTCGATCTATTCAGTGCTTCCTCTTCTGAACGCGGTGTTTACTGCCGACAGAACCATTGCGGCTCCGAAGAATCCCGGAACAGGCGCGACAGCGGTGAACGGAGTTGGAAAAACTTCCGAATCTGCTTCGTCAGCGCTCAAGGGGTTTGATACCGAAAAGCTGAAGGCCAGTGTTACCGGAGTTTTTGAAGAGGCGTTCAATGCCGATACCAAAGAGCGCACCCTGCTCAATATCTGCCTGTTTCTGATTTCAGCATTTGCGGTTAAAAACTTTTTTGTCTACCTGAACGGCCAGCTGATTTTCAGAATCCAGACCAAGACGGCAAAAAAGCTTCGGGATGATGTGTTCCATAACATCATCGAGATGCATCTTGATTATTTCAACAAGAACCGGGTGGGTAACTTGATGAACCTGGTTTATAATGATGTGCAGGCAGTAAACAATACTGTCAGTACCACCTTTGTCAATTTTCTGCAGAATCCCTTTTCAATTCTTGTTTATGTCGGCGTTCTTGTTGTGCTGAGCTGGAAGCTTACCCTGTTTGCTTCATTTACCTCCCTTCTGATTTTTTTTGTAATCCGTGTTATTGGTAAAGAGGTCAAGGGGCTGGCTACCAGTTTCCGGACAAGAATGGGGGATATGAACTCCGTTCTTCAGGAAAAGTTCAGCGGAATAAAGGTGATAAAGTCGAGCGCTTTTGAACAGGTCGAGCTTGAACGGTTCCAGGCGTTCACCCGAGATTTCAGGAATCTCGATATCAGAATAGCACGATACCGCAATATCATCGGACCGCTTAATGAAACACTTCTCGTGGCCGCAATTGCGCTTGTTCTCTGGTTTGGAGGATTGCAGGTTTTTGATGGCAGGATGACATCATCTGAACTTATACTCTTTGCTTTTACGCTTTATTCTACGATGGGCCCAATCAAGATGTTCGGAGATGTCAATACCCAGATGCAGCTCGGAATGGTATCTGCAGAACGTTTGTTTGAACTGCTCGACACGGTGCCTGATATCAAAAACGGCACACGTGCGATTACCGGATTTGAGCATGAAATAAGATTTGAGGATGTCTGCTTCAAATACAGCAAGGAGCCTGATGCGCCGAATGTTCTTGATCATGTCTCTTTCGAGCTTAAAAAAGGGGAGATGGTCGCGCTTGTAGGACAGTCAGGTTCCGGCAAGTCAACAACGGTGGACCTGCTTCTGCGGTTCTATGATGTTGACTCGGGGCGGATTACCATTGACGGCGTCGATATTCGCGATTATGATTTCAAGCAGCTTCGCCGCATGGTGGGAGTGGTCAGCCAGGAGGTGATTCTTTTCAATGATACCATCAAGGAAAATATTGCCTACGGAACCAATGAAGAGATCACCAGTGACCGGGTGATCATGGCTGCAAAAATGGCTAATGCCCACCAGTTCATAGAAGAGAAGCCCGAACAGTACCAGACACTGATCGGCGACAGGGGTGTACAGCTTTCCGGCGGGCAGCGCCAGAGGCTGGCCATTGCGCGCGCAATGGTGAAGAATCCAGAACTGCTGGTTTTCGATGAAGCTACAAGTGCCCTCGACAATGAATCCGAGAAAGTTGTACAGCAGGCTATCGATCACGCACTTGAAAACCGTACGGCACTTGTGGTTGCGCACCGCCTGTCGACCATCAGGAATGCCGACAGGATCATCGTCATGGATAGGGGCAGGGCAGTGGAGTCGGGTAATCACGAAGAGCTGCTCTCGCTTGGCGGATTGTACAAGCATCTCTATGACATTCAGTTTGCCGGTAAGACGCAGGAATTGGGGGTAGCATGAGCCACATCGTAACCGCTTGCTGTCATGCATGAATTCAGGAAACTGGATGCCCATAAAATTTGCGGAATAGTCACCATCTACTCGCCAATCATATCACACATCGACAATATTAAAAGCTATATCGATTTTATCGACAGGCTTTATGTTGTTGATAATTCGAGTACTCCGGATGAAAACATACATGTCGAGATTTTAAGAAAATATCCTACAGCCGAGATATTGTCTTATGGGAAAAATATCGGCATAGCGGCGGCACTTAATCTTGGCATTAAAAAAGGCCTGGAAAATAACTATTCATGGCTGCTTACCATGGATCAGGACAGCTGTTTCGATTCCTTTCAGATCGAAAGGTTTTTTGACTCACTCGCTTTTATTGATCCCCGTCGAACAGCGATACTGTCGCCGGCTCATGAAGTAACGGCTGATAACGCTGTTGGTATTTGCGTTTATGAAAAAAAAGATGAGGTTATGACCTCCGGAAACCTGTTGAATTTAAGATTAACAGGGAAGATCGGATTATTCAATGAAGAGCTTTTTATCGACTCCGTCGATCATGATTACTGCCTCAGGGCTAACCTGCTTGGCCTGGATATCCTGCAGGCAGTAAACTGTTTTATAAGGCATACTGTCGGTGAGGTATACAGCGGTTCTTTTCTGTTTGGCATGAAAAGAAAAACGTTTTATATCCATTCACCTGAGAGAATGTATTTTATTGTCAGAAACAGCCTCTACCTTTCGAAGAAATATGGGAAAGACTTTCCTGTTTACATAAAACAGCACCGAAAGTTTATCAATCTGAAAATTTCACAGTGCATCCGATACAGTGATGAACGGCGGATCTATTTGCGCTTTATTTTCAAGGCGTATTGTGATTTTTTCAGAAACAAATACGGTAATAGAGTCAACATATAATTGACAAAAGAAATTGATCAAAATTCTTTGCCTGCATATTGCTGAAGATCAGGCGAGTTATCGATACCGGGTTGAGCAGTTTCTTCCGTACTGGAACGAATACGGAATTGAGGTAGACCCGACCAGTATTACCGGAAAAAACTATTTCGAAAAGCTGAAGCTTGCGCTCACCTGTAAAAAGTATGATTATGTCTGGCTACAGAGAAAGCCGCTTTCAGGTTTTTTTGTCGCCCTCATAGCCAATCGCTCACGTCTTCTTTATGACTTCGATGATGCCCTCTATGCAAGAGAGAGCTACCTGGATGGTTCACCCAAAAAGCCTACACAGCCAGGTTCAAAGCAGACTTTAAGCCGGATCAACACTGTACTGAGTCGTTCAGTGCTCGTGTTTGCCGGAAGTGATGCTCTTGTAAATTATGCACGGCAGTTCAATTCCGAGGGCACTTTTCTTGTCCCGACCGCATTCAGCATGGTCTCTTCACTTCAACCGGAAGGTTTTCGTTCTTCCGGAGCCGTTACTATCGGATGGATCGGCCACAATCTGAACCTCTTTTTTCTCTCGCTCATTGATGAAGCGGCGTTTGCCATACAGAAAAGTCATCCTGAAGTCCGGTTTTCAGTCATGTGCGGCAAGCCGCCCGAAGGGTTGAAAACCCGTTGGGAGTTTGTTCAATGGTCAAAGGAGGCTGAAGCTGCATGGCTTAATTCAATCGATATCGGTCTCATGCCGCTTGTCGATGATGAGTGGAGCAGGGGGAAATGTGCGTTCAAACTGCTTCAGTATATGGCTTACGGCAAGCCGGTGGTGGCCTCATCCGTCGGCGCCAACCGCTCAGTTGTGAAACACGGAATCAGCGGATATCTTGCGTCATCCACCGCAGAGTGGCATGCTGCATTTGAATCCCTTATAGCAAGTCCGACGCTCCGCCGTACCATGGGAGAAGAGAGCCTTCGGCACTTTCTTGCTACGTATGAACGCCGGAAAGTTCAGGAACTGATGGCTGAATTGCTTCACCGTCATTACCGTTCAACGCGAACCATGTAATTGCAGCATGAATTTTTTTAGTCCGGAACAGAATCGGATTCTGATGCCATGCGGATATTGGCATGTTTGTTTGCCTGGATAAGCATTTCGCCCTGCAGATGGAAAACAATATGGATCATAACATCTGTTTTTCCTCAAGCCCGTCCACCAGAGCAATCCATCGGCCGTTTTCCTGTCGATGCGCATCGACAGTATGCATGCCGTTTCGATGCCATGCATCGCCTCCTGCCTGAACGACTGGTCCATCAGGTACAAGTTCTTCGCGATAGGAGCTGGTTGATAGTTCCGTTATCCTGAATGCCCATACCTTGCTGCCGTATCGGGGAGTACCATCCTGAGAAAACCGGTAGAGGCTGCCGTCGTGCATGACGATTCTTCCGGCGGGGCGGGCATAGTGAACACTTGCAGTGACAATCGGGCTTTGAGGGTGTTCAACCCATAGTCCGTAAAGGTTTGAGGCAGTGAACAGGTGAAGGTCGTTCAATTTGCGCGCATTGCTGAAAAGGTACCAGTTGCCCTCGTGATTGTATATTGAGGGATCAAGCAGAGGCGGATAGCGTTTTTTGCTTCGGATTAGCGTTGATGCGTATTGCCACCGTTCGGGCGTATGCACTGCCTTGTAAAGGCGGATCTCATTCGACTCGGCACATTCAGGGAGCATGTAAAGCTTGTCATCATGCACGAAAACATAGGGGTAGGAGAGATGGAAGCGTCCCCTCTGTGCTATACCGCAATAATCCCACTTTTTCAGATCTTTGCTTCGGGCGCAGCCAATCTCACCATTGTTTCTTTTGCTGTTCAGAACTTCAAAATAGAGGTGAAATTCCCCTCCGTGTTCAAGCATGAAGGGATCAGCTACAAATCTTGCAGTAACATCCGTTACATCCTGAGCGCGTACTACCGGATTTTTAATGCCGGAATGCGGGGTGATGAGTGTGGCTGAAGGCCCTTTATAGATCCCGATAGACCAGATTTCACCCTCGGTTTTCAGCTTTTTTTTCTGTTCCGTTTGAGTCGGTACACATGAACGGCGTAGTCGCAGCAGCGAGCAGCGAAGAGAGCAGGAGTGCCGGTGAAATTGATATCGAAACTGGCATTGATTACTGAATAGTCATTATTTCCGGGTGGTTCGGTTCAGCTTGGTCAGCGGATCTGTTTTTCATGAAGTTTATGCTTCAGATGCCGTTCAAGATTGTCCGCCATGGCCGACATGGTAAAATCCCTCTCTACTCTCTCATAGCCGGCATTTCCAAACTCTGCAAACATATCGGGATTGTCTGTGATCTTTGCTATTGCATCGGCCAGTGCTGCAGGGTCTTTCGGCGGGATGATAAGACCGGTTTTACCGTCAATCATAAGTTCACGGGCACCGTTTACATCGGTGGCGACTACCGCCGTCCGCATGGCCATGGCTTCCATGACAACATTGGGCATTCCTTCAAAGAGCGAGGCCAGCACGAAAAGATCGCACCCTTTGAGATAAGGGAAAATATCTGCAGTAAACCCGAGAAAGATGAATGAATCCTCCAGGCCGGCTTCAATCGCCTGTTTTTGCAGAGCGGATTCCAGTTTTCCCTCGCCTGAGATCACAAAGACCAGGTCTCTCCTCGTTTTTTTTAGAATTGACGCAGCTTCGATCAGATAGGTAAATCCTTTCTGTTCAGAAAGTCGCCCTGCGCTGTAGATGATTTTTTTTCCGGGAAAACGGCTTTTGAAATCATATGGAACAACATTCGAAGGGATGGAAATTCCGTTATAGATCACCTTGACAAAAGAGTTGTCGAACCAGCCGTATCCGCCGTAGGTATTCTTGATGGTAATGCTGTTGGTGATGATGCCGTCAAGGATATACTTTGCTGAAATCCGGTACCGCCATTTTTTTTTATGGTAACTGAGCAGACCATGCCGGGCAAGGATAACCGGTGTTCCCCTCATTTTTGCAACCAAACCCGCTGTGCGCACATCAGTGTTCAGGTTGCAGATAAGGATTTCGTTTTTCTGTTCAGAGAGATGCCTGGCGATCGTTCCGAGATAAAGTCCCGATGATTTTTGCCATTTGCTGATGCCAAGAGTGTTAATGCCGGCTTTTGCGGCATGGCCGATAAATTTTGAACCGGCTTTGCCGATCATGATGACATCATGACCTCTTGCAGCAAGCTGCGAACCAGCCGATACCATCCATTTCTCCCCTCCGCCGAACTTGCCGGTTCCGATAAAGTTTACAAAAGCTATCTGCATAACCTCCTGAGAAGAAGCAACTGAGAATGTCTGCAGGCATTGTTTCTCCTGCTGTTTTGATAACGGGCGAGATACATGGGGTCAAATTTCCACAATGGTATGAGCAGTGCCCTTCATATATCCATTTACCATAAAATATTCAGAATTCATATAGTGAGAATAAGCAACACTGACGGGAGCAGATGGTTGAGCGGTTCACATTGATAAGCATCTTTTCTGTTACGAGAGTATCGTCATCATTTTGCTGAGTGAAGCCGCAATACTTTCTGTTTCAATATCGATTACATCCTGTGTAGGGGATAGTATTATATCCTGCAGTTGACTCAACGGACCGAACTGGTTATGATCAACCAGTGTTTTTCGATAGAGGCCGATCAGGGGAGTGTTGAAACATGAAGCGACATGTATGAGTGAAGTGTCAGGGGTAATCAGGATTTTGAGAAATTTTACTATTTCCCCGACTTCATTGAGGTTTTTTGTTGACGGGGAGTGCCGGACGTTTGAGTTCTTTTGCTCAAGCTCTCTTTTTTCATCTGAATCTTCGGGAGCCGAAAAAATAATAAATGATTCGTTCGGGAAACTTCTGATCAGTTCGGACCACTGATTGACACTTCGATGTCCGCCGCTGTGGCCGGCACTGATGTTAATGCCGATACATCTGCCGGGTTGCAGGTTCTCCAGAAATGCGGTTATGCCTCGTGAAACCGGCAGCGGCGGCAGGTATGGTTTGCTCTGCTTTGATCGTGTATCGGGATTGATGACGCCCAGAAGAGAGAGATTTTTTTCTGATTCATGTGTATTTGAGGGCAGATCGATGAGGTAATCGTAAAGACCTACATGAAAGGGGTTGCTGTGCCCTATTTTTCGTCGTGCCCGGATGAGCAGGGAGTGAATGAGAAAATTGGTTGACGGGTGATCTTTGGGATTGAAAAGCAGATCAAATTTCCTGGAAAGGATGCCTTTATAGTATCGCCAAAGATTTTTTTTTGTGTAATAGACAGCTGTTACGTTAGGGTCGGCGCTGAAAAAATCGAAAATTATCCGGCTGAAGGTAATAATATAGATTGAAAGCTCAGGGTACTCGATTCGCAGAGTTCCGATAAGAGGCGTGAGCATAATGGAATCTCCATAGCGCTCTTTTGCGAGAATGACGATATTTTCGAGCGGTTTATCAGCCACAGGTTCCATCTTCCTCCGTTTAGCCATGAACTGGAGGGTTCGTGCAAATCGGTGACGGAATGGTTTTTTTGTCTTTTTCATTCTCCTTTGAGCTTTTTAGTAAGCTGCTAACCGACAGTTTGGCAAAAACTTACAATTTCTTGTTGCAGTTTGTCGAGCGAGAACATCGGTGTAACGGTGCGGTTTGCTTCATCGCCGATTTGGCGCTTTAATAACGGATTTTTGTAGAGTTTAGCAATAAGTCCGGCAAGTTTTTCTTCATCACCATATTGAAGGAGATAGCCGTTTTTGCCATCTATGATCACCTCTTCGACTCCGCCGGTAAGCGTGCTGATGGGCGGAGTTCCGAGAAACATCGCTTCAAGCAGCGCGATTGGAAGCCCTTCAACGATCGACGAAAGCGTGAATACGTCACACTGTTTCAGATAAGGAAACGGATTGGAAATAAATCCTGTGAAATAAATTCGATCGCCAATGCCGAGCGTTGCGGCTAGTTCCTTGTACTCTTCCTGCTGCGGCCCTTGTCCCATAATAACGAGGCCGGCATCGGGAGCTTCGGTCAGGGCAAGAAATTTTGCAAAACTTCTGATAAGAAAGTCAAATCCCTTGTTAGGTTCGACTCTTCCGATAGCGGTTACCATAAATGGGAAGGGTTTCCGGATTTCATCCTTGCTAAGATGAATGATCTCTTCCGGGTCCAGTCCGTAGTAGATTACCTTAATACGTTCCGGCCGCATAAATGAGGAACAGAGAAGTGTTTCTTTTATTTTTTTTGCGTTGACGATGATGCCGTCAGCCATAATATTGAAAACGAGATTGTAAATCCATTTGTTGTGCAGATCCAGCGTTGTACCTAACCACAGAATATTTCTGACGCCGCAAATTCTGCTGACAATACCTGCAATGGCGTAGTCCTTGCGCATCGATGGTATGATGACATCGATGTTGTGCTTTTTTACGATCGCGATCAGCTTTATAATGGTATAGAGATCGGCCTCATTGACAAACGGCAGTTTGTACTTTGTGATGTTGAACATCGAGCCTACCTGCTCATTGCGGTAAGCCAATACGGTCTCATGAGCATTCAGTGCCTGTGTGGCGAGCCGTATTGATTTTTCATTACCTCCGCCCCAGTTGCTGCGCGATGAGTTGAGGAACAGGAACTTCATTGCTTTCGTGGGTATTCATTTATGAAACCATGCACTTGCTGCAGGCAGGAAATGCATATGTCATGGTAAATTGATGGTCAAGATATTTGTTTGCTCCTGCAGTTGGCTTTCACGGTGAATCCTTTTTACGGTTGAGTCTGATTTTTTTTGTGACGATGCACAATGTCTGCGATTTTTTCTTGAATACGCGCCCTTTCAAAATTTTCAGAGAAGATATTCAGGCTCTGTCTGCCCATACGGATTCGCATCTCCCGGTTTAAAACAAGTTGCTCCAAGGCAGAGATCCACTCCCGGGTTGTGCTGGCGAGAAATCCGTTGCAGCCATGGGCGACCGCTGTCCTGTTGGCTCCTACATCGGAAGCCACGACAGGTTTTCCATAGGCCATATACTGCAGAAGTTTGAATGCACATTTTCCTCTGCTCCAGGGATCATCAGTCAGCGGCATTATGCCGATGTCGATTGACTGCAGCCAGGTTTTCTCTGCTGACGAAGACCAGTCAGAAAAGTGCCATCTCGTTTTCAGCCCTTTGGGCGGGGTTCCGCACATTACTGAAAAGCTTGTGCCGGGATACTTCTGCTGAATATGAACTGTCGCTTCATCGATAATCGACAGATAATACAGATTTACATTATTACCGATCCAGCCTATGGTGATGCGGTCCGATTCCGGAGGTAACTCCAGCTGTGATACCTGCCTGCACAGCCCCGTCGGTATCAGATGGACATTATCGTTCAGCTTGCCGGCGTAGCTCGCAAGCTCAGGGCTGCCGGCAAATACAAGGGAAGACTTTTCAAGTATATAATTCAGGTTTTTTATGACCCTGTCAGCGACCGGTTTTTTTCGCTTCAACTCCCTGCTTTCTCTTGTGTACAGTGCATCGTCAAAGTCATAGACAAGTTTTGTGCGACTGGCGATTAATTTAATGAGTATCAGCGGCAAAATCTTTTTTTGCAGCAGGACATAGTCATAATTCTGGAATTTGAAGAGAAATTTCAGGATGTTTATGTATTGTTTGCCTGAAATACATGATGCATGCAAGTCAATATGGTAGTTATTCCAGTAGGGCAGAAACTGCTCAACTCTGTATCGGTAACTTGCCCGTTCACGGGCATTGTGAAAACAAAGGATTTTTATCATTGTCAGATTCCATGCGTGTCAGCGCCAGCCGGTTTGCATCATGTCATTGGCAGTCGGAAGACTTTTCGTCTTTTACCTGACAGCCTCGTTGCGGGGGATTTGCTGAGGGTTTGTCCTGTTCCCCTGTTCTATTTCTATCTGTGGACAGAAAAGGGATGTCCCGTTTTCAGTGATATAAGGTATCAAATTCTCAGGGAATCATAGTAAAGGATAATACATGCAGACGCAATCTTCTTCCGATTCTTTTGCCGCTCATCGCCCCTCATCACTGATCAATACCTTTATTCTGATTGGTATCATGGTGCTTTACCCTCTTGCCGGAGCGCTCCTCTCAGCGTTTGTGAACAATGTTACCGGTGAGATCGTTTCTATAGTGCATCCTGACAAAGAGACGCTTCCGCTCCTGCGTTTGATTCAGGTAGTTGGACAGATTCTTGTGCTTGCGCTGCCGGTCATCCTGCTCGCCGGTTTGCATACGGCCAGTAAAAATCCATTTTCCCGTCAGAGCCTGGCTTTTTTAGGTGTAGGCAAACGTACAGATTTTGGTGTTGTTCTCTATGCCGTTGTGGGCATATTTCTTCTTCAACCGATGCTGTATTCGGTTACCGGACTTCAGGATGTTTACTTGTGGCCGGCTCTTGGTACCGCAGGTTCAGAGGTAGTGCACCAGCGGCAATTGATGGAGTCATTCATCAAAGATCTCGCGCTTGTGCGCTCCACTCCAGAGCTTTTTTCAGTGGTTTTCGTTTTTTCCCTCACCCCGGCTGTTTGCGAAGAGCTGTTTTTCAGGGGATATATCCAGCAGAATTATACCCGGTCAATGTCACCCGCACATGCTGTTTTCCTGACCGGATTTGTTTTCGCTTTCTTTCATCTGAGTGCGGCAAATCTTCTTCCTCTTGCTTTGCTGGGGTGGTATATTGGCTATATTTACAGCAAGTCGGGCAGCCTGCTGGTTCCGGGTATTGTTCATTTCGTTAACAATCTGGCTGCTCTCCTGATGCTTTTTTTTACAGAAAACGGCAATCCGGTGAAGGGAAATGAGACAGGGACCGTTGTTCATGCACTGTGGTGGTGGGTTATTGTCGCCGTAACATTACTTCTGTTTTCGATGGTGATTCGCCGCTTTTCCGCTGCATCTTCCTTGATGAGGGACGCATGACAGTGATGCTCTCGACAATACGCCTCATTGGTGGTTCAATATGTGATATATGTCTAAACTATTGAGTGTAAATTTATTGCAGCGGGTAATCGTAGCCATTGTCGGCATTCCGCTTCTGCTTTGGCTGATCAAAACAGGCGGATTCCTGTTTGCCGGTTTTTTTACAATGCTTGCGCTCCTGGCGGTCTACGAGTTTCATCAGCTTGCAATGCATAAGGCCAATCCGCCGCCGCTCTGGATTGTACTCTTGATAACACTGCTCTTTCAGGTGAACTTCGCACTGCATCTGATTGAAGTATGGGAGCTTTTGCTTGCGGTTGTTCTGCTTCTGCTTATGATTGAAATCTTTTTGAAAGAGGGATCTCCGCTGCTCAATCTTGGCGCTGTATTTCCCGGTCTGCTTTATGTTAATCTCTCGTTCGGCTCCCTTTTGAGACTTCGTCTCGAGACGGCGGAAGGAGGGGGGGAGACCATGGTATTTCTTCTCTTCCTCTGTGTCTGGGCAGCTGATATTTTTGCCTATTTCGGTGGCAGTACGCTTGGCGGTAAATTTATTCACCGCAAATTGTTTGAACGTCTGAGCCCCCATAAAACATGGGAGGGATTTCTGTTTGGTATGGCAGGCAGTGTGCTGGCAGCGTTGATCTATGGCAGTTTTAATGCGAACCTGCCGCTGATGACCGCAGTGATGACAGGTTTGCTGATCGGTGTGGCAAGTCCGGCAGGCGACCTTATTGAATCAATGTTCAAAAGAGATGCCGGGGTCAAAGACTCTTCAGGTCTGATTCCGGGTCATGGAGGCGTGCTTGACCGGTTTGATACTATTATGTTTGTGTCGCCGTTTATCTATTTCATTTCGTTTCATCTTTGAGCTGTTGAGTAGTCAGTGCAGAATGAGGTGCGGATAATAAATGTTTTTATATTATCCGTTCACCGGTTCAATGGTATCGGTGACAGAGCGCATTTGCCGAGGCAGCAGTAATAACCGCAAGAGATTGTCATAATGAAAATTGAAGGCCTTCTTTCCGAGAAACATGTTGTTTTGAATCTTGAACTGGCCACAAAAAGCCAGGTGATTGAGAAAATGCTCTCCATTGTAGCCGGCCATGCCGGAGTGACGGATATCAAAAAGCTTCAGGAGGATGTTGTCAGGCGGGAAGAGGAAATGTCCACTGGCATCGGCAAGAAAATTGCCCTTCCCCACGCCAAGACCAGTGCCGTATCACAACCGGTTCTGGCCTTTGCAACGCTGAAGAGTGAGATCAATTTCGATTCTATCGACAATGACCCTGTTCAGATTATTTTTCTTCTTGCAACGCCGGAAGAGATGCTTGCTGAACATTTGAAACTTCTCGGGCGTATTACAAAGATTGCCGGTCGGGATGAAGTGCGAAACAAGCTTATTCTTGCACAATCATCAGCAGAAGTTCTTGAACTTTTTCGGCAGGCGGAGAGGGATTTACCACAGATATAAGGGGGCTGCTTCAGTAGTGCGCAACGGATTATCAATAGCCACGGGCATGTTCGGCGCACTTTTTTCTCAGATACCCATAACATATTTACTTTCAGAGGATCTTAATTGCTATGTCGCAGTACCAGGCTGTAAAGGGCGCAAGGGATATTTTTCCTGAAGAGGCGGCTCAATGGAAATATGTTGAAGGAGTTGTTCATACGCTTGCCTCTCTTTACGGGTTCAGCGAAATAAGGACACCCGTTTTTGAGTATACCGAGCTTTTCCAGAGAGGCATCGGTTCGACAACGGACATTGTCGGTAAGGAGATGTTTTCCTTTCAGCCGGATCCGAACGGCCGCTCGATCACACTTCGTCCGGAGATGACTGCCGGTGTGATGAGGGCTGCGCTGCAGAAGAACCTTCTATCGGCCGCTCCGGTCCATAAGCTCTACTATATTTGTGAACTGTTCCGCAAGGAGAGGCCCCAGGCCGGTCGCCAGCGGCAGTTTTCCCAGTTCGGTGCGGAATTGATCGGTGTTTCCTCACCGGCCGCAGTCGCAGAGGTTATCACACTGATGATGCAGGTTTTTGAGACGCTCGGGCTGCATGGTCTGAAGCTCAGGATAAATTCTCTTGGAGACAGTGATGACCGGCTCCGGTACAGGGAAGCGCTGAAGGCCTATTTCGGTCCCTTTAACAACAATCTTGATGACTCATCAAAAGAGCGGCTTGAAAAAAACCCGCTCCGGATTCTTGATTCAAAAAATCCCGCCATTCAGGACATTATAGCAGGTGCTCCAAGGCTGTACAACTACCTCAGCACATCTTCAGTCGAGGAATTTGAAAAAGTGCTGTACTACCTTACCGAACGGGGTATCGCGTACGAAGTCGATCACCGTCTTGTCCGGGGTCTTGATTATTACTGTCATACGGCGTTCGAGGTCACCAGTTCGGAACTTGGGGCTCAGGATGCCATAGGAGGCGGAGGAAGGTACGACGGTCTTGCCAGAGAGCTCGGCAGTTCCGCTGATGTGCCGGCGGCCGGATTTGCCGTGGGTATGGAGCGGCTTCTGATAATAATGGAAAAACAGGGGCTGTTTGCAGCGCTTAACCCTCAGGGACCGCTTGTCTATGTCGTTCTGCAGCAACCGGATCTCGCTGACCACGGAATGCAGATCGCCTGGCGGTTGCGCAAAGCGGGCATCAAGACGGAAATAGATCTTGCAGCAAGGAGCATGAAGGCCCAGATGAGAGATGCAAACAGGATAAGAGCCTCATATGCACTATTTATCGGCAAAACAGAAGTGATCTCAGGGCACTATTCACTGAAAAATCTTGTCACCTCTGAGCAAACCACACTTACCCTGGAAGCCGTGCTTGAAATTCTGCATGAACCAGCTGTAAGAGAGATGATCAAATTATGACAATCATACGCCACAGGGTTATCCTTTACGGTAAAAAAGAGTGCTGCCTTTGTGACGAAGCTATGGCGGTTCTGGAGAAAATTCATGCTTCGCAGCCGTTTGAACTTGAAAAAATAGATATTTCAGACAATCCTGAACTGCTCCTGGAATTTGGTCTTAAAATTCCTGTAATTTTTGTTGACGGCAACAGGGTATTCAACTACCGGGTAAACGAAAACAAACTGCGCTCTCTGTTGCTCGATCGGTAGTATTGGAATTCAAGTGTTTTGTCCTTGCCGTCCCTGTTGTCCTTTTGGTCCTTTTCATGAGGGTTTGTAGCCGCAACTGGTTTCAAAGATGTGAATAACGCTGTCATACGCGATGCTGAAATTTATTCTTCTTGTTATAGTGTTCTTTCTTGCGGCCAGAATGGCATTGCGATTGTTGAAAAATGTACTTTTTTCTCTCAATAAAGGTTCTTCCAATCAAGCCGGATACTCACGCAGTCCGTTTTCTTCCGGGCAGCAGATTGAAGAGACGGAATATGAAGTTATAGAAAGCCACCTCCACGACAAGGACCGGGATGAAGTGTAAGGTATTTGGCTGTTGACAGAATTTTTGTACATTAGTAAACTTGATTTGACGACGCGGGAATTATCTTATCTGAAAGTGGGTGTTCCCCACTTTTTTGTTTTCCATTAAAGTTCGTATGAGGTGTTCATGCAAGAGCGCATCAACAATTGTGTTCTCCGGATTTTAGCCGAATCTTCCGGTACAAGGGGTGAAGGCGCCTATCTTGTTGATCTTAAAGTAAAAGGTCCGCAGAGAGCCCGGAAAATAGAGATACTCATTGATGACGACAGCGGTGTCCGCATTGATCAGTGTGCTTGGTTGAGCAGAAGGCTGCGGGAACGGCTGGAAAGTGATGAGGAACAGGAACTTCTCGATATGGTTGGAGAGGATTTTGAGATTACAGTCTCTTCTCCCGGTCTTGGTGAGCCTTTAATGCTTTCGCGTCAGTACATCAGGCATTGCGGTAAACTTTTACAGGTTACCTTTACCGATCCGGAAGGTGTGCACAGAGAGCTTAACGGCCGTCTTCTTCGGGTATCGCTTTCGGAAGAGAGCCGGCCGCATATAGTGATTCTGCCGAAAAAAAATAAAATAAAAGGGGATCAGTCGAAAACTGAAGAAGTCATACTTTACCTCGATCAGGTAATCCGTGCGGTTCCTGAGGCGGAATTATAGCAGGTTTTTTACGGGTCAGCGGGAGTTATCTTTTAAAAAAGCACAATCAAGAATGAGATGGTCAGAAAGAAGATAAAAGATGAGGGAGTGGACAGACGGGCGCAGATAGCCAGTGCCTTCGGCGAAATCGAACAGTCCAAGATCTTTCTGGATAAACGCACGGAAAGCGCAGCTGTAAAGATGGATATTGCCGATCTTCTCAAGGACATTATCCAGAAGCAGCTCCGAAAGGATTACGATCCTGAAGTTGAATCCAACATTTTCATCAATCCCGAAAGGGGAGATTTCGAAGTCTATATTCTGAAAAAGATTGTCAAGGAAGTAGACATTGAAAGTATTGAAATCAGCCTGGATGAGGTGAGAAAAATCGATGACTCCCTTGAAATCGGTGATTATTATGAAGAGGGCCCCATCAAGCTGGACGATTATCTGAGCCGCAAATCCATACAGATCATCAAGCAGTCCGTACAGAAAAAAGTACGCGATCTTGAGCGTCTTGTGGTCTATGAAGAGTGCCTTGAAAAAGTCGGTGAAGTCGTTGCCGGTGAGGTTTACCAGATTCGCTCGAATGAGGTTATTTTTACCTATAACACCTCAAAAGATCACCGTGTTGAGCTTGTTCTGCCGAAATCTGAGATGATGAAAAAAGACAATCCCCGCAGAACTCCGAGGATGAAACTCTATATCAAGCGTATTGAACGAGAGAAAGTAAAGACCAAGCTTGATGACGGCAATGTGGTTGAACGCGAAAAGGCGGACGGCGGCATGAAGGTTATCGTTTCAAGAGTGGACGACCGATTCCTCTACAAGTTGTTCGAGCATGAAGTGCCTGAAATACTGGACGGTCTCATTGTTATCAAGGCTATCGCAAGAGTGCCTGGTGAACGTGCAAAGGTTGCCGTTGAATCCACCAGTGCAAGAATCGATCCGGTAGGCGCGACCGTGGGATATCGGGGTAAGCGCATACAGAGTATCGTCAAGGAGCTGAACAACGAAAACATTGACGTTATATACTACACAGACGAGCCGCAGATCTACATATCAAGGGCCATGCAGCCGGCGAAAATTGACCCGCTGACGGTTCACGCCGATCCGAAAACGCGGAAAGCCCGGGTGATGCTCAAGCCTGATCAGATCAAGTATGCGATTGGAAAGAATGGCAACAATATTCATCTGGCGGAAAAACTGACCGGTTATGAAATCGATGTTTATCGCGATGTGATTGACAAGTCGATGGAAGATCCGACGGATATCGATATCATTGAGTTCCGTGAAGAGTTTGGTGACGACATGATCTATCAACTTCTTGACGGCGGTCTTGATACAGCTAAAAAAGTGCTGAAAGCCGGTGTTGACGAGATTGAAAATGCGTTGTTGGGACCGACAAAAACAGAAGAAGTTACTGTTTTTGGTCAGCCTCAGGGTCGCCGGCCGGGAATAAAGCCGAGGGAGCGAAAGGTTACTGACGAGGAAAAACGCTATTGGAAGAAGATTGCCGAAAACATCTATAAAACCGTCAAAGAACAGTTCAACGAATCGGATCTGCAGGGTCTTTTTGATGATGATGTCGATCAGGAACCGGCGGAACCGGCGGTGGATGAGTCATGAGTAATTCCATAGTTGTGAGCATTGGATACAGAGTAAAGAGTTTATAAATCCAGAGGAGGATGTAATGGCCCTTGAGGACATGGAAAAGAAATATCGAATAAGTGATATAGCAAGAGAACTGCAGGTGAGTCCGCAGGAAGTATTACTTTTTGTCAAGCAGGAAGGGGGCAAAGTGGCCTCTACATCCTCTATGGTAAGTGAAGAGATTCATAACCTGATTTTCAGTCATTTCAGCGTTGAGAAGAAAATGGTCGATGAGACCAAGAAAATCAGGGCTGAAAAAGAGAAGCGGATATCGCGACTTGAGGAGCAGTCGCGAAAAACATATGAAAAAGAGAAGCATCTTCGCGAAACGCTCAGTCCGCCGCCAGCTCCGGCAGTCATCGTTCATGAAGTTAAAAAAGAGGAAGTTCATGTTGCACCTCCGGAGGTTGCTCCTGAGCCGGCTCAGGAACCTGTTTCTGAGCAGTCTTCTCCTGTCGTAGCGCAGGCTGAACTCCCGGAAGCTCCTGAAGCCCCTGAAGCCCCTGAACCATCGGACGCATCGGAACCTGAAGAGGTAACCGAAGTAGTTGAGCCATTGCTGCATGTTGCTCCTCCTGAACCGCCGCCGGCTCCCGAGCCCGTAAAGATTGAACCGTCAGTCAATGAGCATCTGGTCTCGTTTGACATCCCTCAGAATATGGGTGGTCTTACGGTACTTGGTACACTCGACATGCAGGCCGGTCGGGACAAGAAAAACCGTAAAAAGAATTTCAAAGAGCAGGCAGATGCCCTGAAAGACGAGTTTGAGCCGAAAGCAGCGACGGAGGAAGCCCGTGTTGATGAGAAGGGTGCTGTTATCAAGAAACCGGTAAAAGCTGCCGGTGATGAAAAGCCTAAAGCTGTGGCAGAGGAAAGTGCTGCCGGCAAAAAGAAAAAAGGGAAGAAGAAAAAGAAGCCGGAAGTCGATGACAAAGTGATTTCGGCAAATATCCAGAAAACGATCAGCGGAATGGAAGATGGCAGCGGAACAGGTTCGCGCCAGAAATTCCGCAAAATGCGTCGTATCGATCGTGAACGCGAGAATGAAGAGGCTGAAGCACTTCGTGAATCGCAGCGCCTGATTGTCAGAGTTACCGAATATGCTTCGCCGCATGAACTTGCAGAGCTGATGGGGGTAACTGCAAAAGATATTATCCAGAAGTGTTTCGCTCTCGGTAAGTTTGTTACCATCAACCAGCGGCTTGACAAGGAGTCTATCGAACTTATAGCTCTTGAGTTCGGCTATGAGGCCGAGTTTATATCTGAAGTTGAAGCGACTGCTGTTATTGCGGCGGAAGATCTGGAAGAGGATCTGCAGACCCGTCCGCCTGTTGTGACTATCATGGGACATGTCGATCACGGTAAAACCTCACTGCTCGATTATATCCGCAACAGCAATGTCGTTGCCGGTGAATCAGGCGGAATCACCCAGCATATCGGTGCTTACGAAGTGACTGTTGACGGAAACCGCAAGATTACGTTTCTCGATACACCCGGTCATGAAGCGTTTACCGCCATGCGTGCAAGGGGAGCCCAGGTTACCGATATCGTTATTCTTGTTGTTGCGGCCGATGACAGTGTTATGCCCCAGACTATTGAGGCTATTAATCATGCCAAGGCAGCCGGCGTGCCTATCGTTGTCGCGCTCAATAAAATTGACAAGGTTGAAGCCAATCCCGAAAAGATCAAAACCCAGCTTTCCGAAGCGGGAGTGCTGGTTGAAGAGTGGGGCGGCGAGTATCAGTGCCAGGAGATTTCTGCCAAGAAAGGTCTCGGTATTTCAGAGCTTATGGGTAAGGTTCTGACTGAAGCTGAAATGCGGGAGCTGCGCGGCAATTATTCAAAAGAGGTTCCTGCCAGCGGCATTATTGTGGAGTCCGAGCTCGACAAGGGTAAGGGCGTTATTTCTACGGTACTTGTTCAGCGAGGCTTCCTCAAGGTTGGAGATCCATTCGTCGCGGGCAACACACTTGGCAAGGTTCGTGCCATCATGGATGAAAGAGGAAAAAGAATTCCCTTTGCCGGCCCATCCCAGCCGGTCATGGTTCTCGGATTTGAGGATCTGCCGCAATCCGGTGATGTATTGACGGTTATGGTAACCGACAGGGAAGCCCGCGATCTGGCGCAGAAACGGCAGGTTATCCGTCGTGAGCACGATTTCCGACGCAGTACGCGAGTCAAGCTTGACAGCATCGCCCGCCAGATCAAGGAGGGTCTCATGAAGGAGCTGAGCGTCATTATCAAAGCCGATACCGATGGCTCCATTCAGGCACTTGCTGACGGACTCATGAAAATTCAGAATGAAGAGGTCAAAGTACAGATTATCCATCAGGGTGTCGGTCAGATTACCGAAACCGACGTACTGCTGGCTGCTGCTTCAGATGCCATTATCATCGGGTTCAGGGTACGACCGAATGTCAACGCCAAGAAACTCGCTGAAAAGGAAGATCTTGATGTTCGCTTCTACAGCGTTATTTATCATGTACTTGAAGATGTCGAAAAGGCACTTGAAGGCATGCTCTCTCCGGAACTTCATGAAGAGAGTCTTGGTTCACTTGAGATCCGCCAGGTCTTTAAAGTACCGAAGATCGGCAATGTTGGCGGATGCTATATGCTTGAGGGCAAGATTTTCCGCGACTCCAAGGTCCGACTGCTTCGCGACGGTGTTCAGATCTATGAAGGACAGCTTGAGGCGCTTAAACGCTTCAAGGATGATGTCAAAGAGGTTGATGCCGGCTACGAGTGCGGTCTGAGCCTCAAAAATTATGATGATATCAAGGTTGGTGATATTGTTGAGGCTTACAAAATCGTCGAGAAGAAACGGAAATTGTGAACCTCTTATTGTTGATCTATGTCGATACGTACTGAGAAAGTTGCATCACTCTTGCAGCAGGAGCTCGGAGCGATCCTTCAAAAGGAACTCCCCCGCAGCGGTCCCTTCATAACGGTTGTCGAGGTGAAGGTTACGGCTGATCTCGGCATTGCCAGGATATATGTCTCCATCATCGGAACGCAGAAAGAGCAGACGGAAGCCATGCTCTATCTGCGTGATGAGACGAAAAGCATCAGAAAGATTCTTGCTGACAGAATCCGGCACCATTTCCGGCGTATTCCTGAGCTGGAATTTCATGAAGATCACCTGTATGAACGGGCAACAAGGATTGAACAGCTGTTGAGCGGTGTGCGCAAAAGTACCCCGGAAAATGACGAACAGTGAGTTTTTTGTAATGAGTGAGCATGGATGAACAGCTACATAGAGAGCCTTTCCCTGATGAAGGTGCGTTTCTCCTGATTGACAAGCCAATGGACTGGACATCGTTCGATGTGGTAGCAAAAATCAGGAACACATACAAGCAGAGTGGCCGGAAGCGCAAGGTTGGTCATTGCGGTACGCTTGACCCGAAAGCCACCGGACTTCTTATTCTTGCGTCCGGACGCAAAACCAGGGAAATTGCCGGTCTGGAAATTCTTGACAAGGTCTATGACGGAGCCATCAAGCTCGGTGTTATGACTGAAAGCCATGACTGTGAAACCCCGGAATATGGTCACTGCAGCACAGCTCACCTGACGGAACAAGAGATTGTAACAGCAGCCTCCTCTTTTGTGGGGACCCGCCTGCAGCAGCCTCCCATGCATTCGGCTGCCTGGCACCAGGGAAAACGACTGTACGAACACGCCCGCAAGGGGGTGGAGATCAAGGAGCGAAAGGCCAAGGAGATCGTTATCCATCGCTTTGAAATTACCCGGATAGACCTGCCAATGGTCTATTTCATTCTCCACGTCTCCAAGGGTGCATATATCCGGGTTATAGCAGATGATTTCGGCAGAGCACTTGGTGCAGGAGGCTATCTGGCCAGCTTGAGGAGAGTATCAATCGGCCCCTATCAGCTGAACGAGGCAAGAAGCGTACCAGACACAGTCGAAGATATTCTCAAAGCACCCATCAACCAAGCTATGTGAAGGGAGATAAAGGAAGTATGCGTATTGTTGAATATGATAATCATCATGTCCGCAGTTTCGGATCTGCCTCTCCTGTCGATTTTCCCGCTATCCCCTCTGTCGTGACGGTCGGTTCCTTTGATGGTGTGCACAAGGGACACCGGATGATTATTTCCAGACTGGTTGCCATTGCTGAAAGCCGGCATTTGAGAAGCGTTGTCGTTACATTCGAACCCCATCCAAGAAGAGTGCTCAAAGGTGCAGTAACCGGACCGCTCGGACTGTTGACCACTCTTGAAGAAAAGATGGATCTGCTCTCAAAAGAAGGTGTGGATCTGCTTTTTGTTGTCCGTTTTACCCCGGATTTTGCCGCACGCAGCTCGGAGGATTTTATCCGCAATGTTCTTGTCAGTCTGATTGGAGCGAAAAGCATCATTATCGGCTATGATCATGCTTTCGGCCGCAATCGGAGCGGAAGCGGAATTACACTTGAGCAGCTCAGCGGTGAGCTTGATTTCGATGTGGAGGTTCTTGATGAGGTATTGATCGGTGATGAGCATTTCTCGAGTACAAGAATCCGCCAGCTGCTTGAAAACGGCTTGATCACGGAAGCCAATGAGTTTCTGGGTTCTCCCTATATGATCAGCGGTGTCGTTGTAGACGGCGATAAACGTGGCCGGCAGATCGGGTTTCCGACAGTAAATCTTATGCTTTCCGATAAGGACAAGCTGCTTCCCAGAACAGGTGTCTATCTGGCAAGAACAGTGATTGACGGGCGATCTTTCAAGGCCATGATGAATATCGGCGTGCGTCCCACAGTTTCCGCTGAGGGCATTAAAACAGTCGAAGTTAATATTGTCGGCTATTCCGGCAACCTTTATGGGCGCAATCTCAGGTTCAGTCTGCTCGGATTCATAAGGGAGGAAAGGAAATTCTCATCACTCGAAGAGCTGAAAAACCAGCTTGAAAAAGATAAAAAAACGGTGGAGTTGTATTGTATATAATATTATATTGCAGGTCAATCGATTTAACATAACAAATGAAGAGCTATGAGCCTTACAAAAGAACATAAAGCAGAAGTTATCAAGCAGTTCGGCGGTTCTGACCAGAATACCGGTAAATCCGAAGTTCAGGTTGCAATTTTCAGCCGCAGAATCACCGATCTTACCGGCCATCTTCAGTTGCATCCCAAGGATAAGCACTCTCGCCGTGGACTGCTTATGCTTGTAAGCAAGCGCAAAAAAGTATTGAATTATATAAAAAATGTCGATATCGATCGTTACCGTAAGGTGATAGCCGATCTTGACCTTCGCAAGTAAGCAGTCGGTTTTAGCTGTTTTTGCCCGATCTCTGCAGGGCATTGAGCTCTGCAGGTTATCTTTTTAACAAAGTATGAAGCAGGGAAGCCTATGTTGGAAAGTATGACCGGATACGGCAGCGCGGAGTCAGTTGAGAATGGTGTGCGTACTCTTGTTGAGCTGCGTTCAGTCAACAACCGTTTCGCCGAAATCAGTGTCAAGCTTCCCCGTCAGTTACTCTCTTTTGAGCTCGAGGTTCGTGAAATGATCCGGGCCCATTTTCAAAGGGGTAAAATTTCCGCTTTTATCCAGATTCAGCTTGACGAGGAACAGCCCATAGCTGTCAGTATTAATGTTTCAAAAGTCAAAGCCTATAAAGCGCTTATTGAAACCCTCCGGCATGAAGCTGATATCGCAGCACCTCTCACTCTTGAGCACCTGCTCCGGTTTCCCGAAATATTCGATAACGGCACGACTTCACTGGACCATGCAGAGAGGCTCTGGCCGATTGTAAAAAAGCTGCTCCAGGAAGCAATTGAGCGCCTTAAGGCAATGCGCCGAAGGGAAGGCGAAGAGCTTTCTGTTGACTTCAGAGACAGAATAGCTGAAATTGAAAAAACGCTTGCGCTTGTTACATCACTTGCAGCGGAAAATCTTGAAGCAGTCAGAAAAAGACTCGCTGCAAAAGTTGAAGCTGTAGCTGCCAAGGACCTGGCATACAGTCGTGACCGTCTTGAAATGGAACTGGTTCTTGCTGCCGACAAACTGGATATAACCGAGGAGTTGACCAGGTTTGCCAGTCACAACAAATTTTTTCTTGAAGAGCTGGGAAATGATGAGAGCGGCACAGGAAGAAAATTGAATTTTCTTCTGCAGGAACAATTGCGCGAAGCCAATACCATTGCTTCAAAATCCCAGAATGCGGAAATATCCCAGAAAATGGTACATATCAAGGAAGAGCTTGAGAAAGTCAGGGAGCAATTGCAAAATATAGAGTGATTTTATGGTTGAAGT
>Ga0326726_10000165_pt1 | contig 64238 bp, 63 predicted proteins | sample MHFenrmetagenome_2_FD_207603 | JGI IMG/M metagenome (GOLD analysis project Ga0326726, IMG submission 207603) | Lab enriched peat soil microbial communities from Michigan Hollow, Ithaca, NY, United States - MHF15MN | ecosystem: Environmental > Terrestrial > Soil > Wetlands > Peat | place: USA... | reverse complement strand
GGGATACTGTCCAACCCGGTCACAAATGCAGGAAGCACATTATAACGATGGATGTTGACTTTTTTCACAATCATAGAATCAATAAAATTTATATTAGTCACTGTTCTCGTATCTAAGATATATTCAAGGGAAATATCATCGGCCTCTGAAGCAGTTGTTGTCGGATTTTTCGACTGCATTGATAACGTCGCATCGATTCCTTCATTTGCCCCATCCCAATTTCGAACCACCCATCGTACGGTGTTTGTATCAGGGTTTGTGTCTGCCGTGTTTGCGTACACCAACGTCATCGTGCTAGGAAGTACATACACAAACGTCGAATTCCACCCTTGTTCTGCGGACAGATCAAAAGAATAGGCAACCGATGCACCCATATCCATGACGCCATTGATAAAATCAGTTAGGTTCAAAGAACCATTATACCTAAAAAAAGCGGGGGTAAGATTTACTCGAAAAACGTCGATAAAAAATGGTTTTTCATATGTTGGTGTCGCGGATATCGTATCAACATTCGCAGAGGTGAACGCTGTTTCGATCTGTGCTTTGACTGCGTCATGAAGACGTAGCATAATCGCTCCCATGATAATTTGATTGCTAGATGTCATATCCTCAATCGCTTGCCTCGTATATCTCGTGTCAAAAACATTGATACTATTGACAATCATCTGCACTTGCACAGTCAACTGAGCCCCGGAAATAAAACTACAGGTAAACGTGGCTTCAACATTGCTCTCCGATGTCGGTTCTGCCTGTATCATTACAACACTAAGAGAACATCCTAGCAAAAGAATAACCACCAACATCTGGAACATCACACGTCGTCGCATCTCATCCTCACTTCCTAAAGAATTAAGCAAAAACTCTTATAAAAACTTTCTTACGAAATCACTAAAAAGACATGGACCATTTACGATGTCATCTTATGTTTGTACTTGGGGGAACCTCAGCAAAAAACGTTGCAACAAATCTAGCGAACAGACTTCAACAACCACTCGTGCATACCACCTACAAGAGATTTCCTGACGATGAATTTTATGTCCGTCTCCATGATAACGTAGCAGATCAGGACGTGGTGATAGTTCAAACCGCCTATCCTGACCAAAAAATTGTCGAACTCTTTCTTATACAGGATGCAGTGCATGATGCAGGCGCCAAGACAGTCACGGTTGTCCTCCCGTATTTCGGTTACAGCAGGCAGGATAAAAAATTCGAGGACGGCGAAGCAATCAGCGCTAGAGCCATCGCCCAGCACATTAGTCTACACGCTGACTACGTCATCACCGTTGATCCGCACAAGGAACATATTCTGAAATTCTTCACCGTTCCTGCGTACAGCTGCTCGGCCGTCTCTACCATAGCCCAGTACCTAAAAGAAAAACACATTGACTTCGTCCTTGCTCCTGATAAAGGCGCAAAGGAACGAGCCAGGGAAGCAGCAACCCTCATCAACTGCGAGTACGATTACCTGGAAAAAACACGCATCAATGGTTCAACCGTAAAAGTAACGCCAAAAAAGCTTGACGCCTGTGGTAGAAACGTTGCCATCATCGATGATATCATCTCCACCGGTAGCACCATGGCACATTCCATTAAGGAGCTGAAAAAACAAGGTGCGGCATCGGTTTCAGTCGCGTGCACTCACGGATTATTCGTCGGTGGTGCAAAGGAAAAACTCCTAGCTGCGAATTGTGATGAGATCATTGCAACGGATACGATAGAAACGGAGTATAGCAAAGTCAGCGCCGCTGAATGTATCGCAGAAACCCTCCTAAAAACAGTCCCACATATAAAAAATTAAGGAGATTCTTTTGGAGATAAGTTATTTATAAGACCATCAATTTACGGTTGTAACCAACCGAGGGTGAAACCTATGCGGAAACGAGCACAATTTAAAATGTCAAAGCAATCAGAATCAGTTCCAACGTCACAATCAACACCGGTTACAACCACCCCAGAACGAAGACGATTTCGGGTGAAGAAAAACTGGTGGATTGGGATCACGCTGATAGCGATATTCTTCTTGGTTCTCTTCATGAACTCCTATTTTAATATCGTATCAAACGTGAATATAAACCCAGATGGCACACACTTAACGGACACCTTCTATTTATCTGGTCCTGACCCCTACTATAATATGCGACTTGTAAATACTACTGTACAAACGGGCCGCTTTCCATATTACTCTTCCAGTGATCCCCTCCTTGCATATCCATTTGGAAAATCAGGAGGACGTCCTCCGTTACTCGTTATGTCTGCGATTGGTTTTAGCAAATTGCTCACCCCCTTTATGAACGAAGTAGATGCCGTAGGATATGCAATGCAATTTGTTCCAGCGCTTTTCGGAGCCTTACTTGTCTTTCCTATCTATTTTATAGGAAAAAGTTTATTCGGTAAAAAAGCAGGGCTCATCGCTGCTCTGTTGGTTGCCCTGATACCTATTCATATCAGCTCAGGTCATGGGTCTGCCTATGCTCTGTTTGACCATGACTCCTTCAACCTACTCTTATACTTCTTAACGTTTTTATTCCTTATAAAAAGCATCAAAGAAAAAGATAGGACACGCTCAATCCTGTACGCCCTTCTTGGCGGGGTGTCTCTTGCTGCTCTCTCTATGGTTTGGGTCGACGCCATGTTCCTGTACACCGTCATCGCTATTTACGTCGTCATCCAATTATTCTTCGATATTTTCACGAAGAAGATCGAGGAACGATTTGTTCTCAACATGTTCCTCCTCTTAATCACCGGAGTTCTTGTGTCGCTCCCTGTCACCGCTGCTCGAGGTGAACTAGTGAGCCTCCCGCTCTATATCGCGGCCGGCGTGCTCGCTTTTGGGGGATTGTGCATTCTTTTCAAACGAAGACAAATACCATGGATCATCTCTGTTCCGTCCATTGGCGTCATTGGAGGCGTTGCCATCCTCGCTTTATATATTATTTACCATCTCCCATCAAAGCCTTTAATCCTCGCGCCATTCGCAACGCTCGCAGGGTATATCCCCTTCATCGGTAATGGTATCTACGGATCAAAGGTCTCACTTACGATCGCAGAGGCAGGAACGTATAATCTGAGCCGAACCGTGATGTCCTTTGGCCCTGCGTTATACTGGCTTGCTTGGGCTGGTTTCGTATTCCTTATCTATCAATATGTGAAGCAGAAAGGACGACGGGATTACCTCATGATACTTACCTTGTTCGTCGTCGACATCTATTTGACCTCAACAGCTGGGCGATTCCTCAATGACATGGTGCCACTGATCGCTCTGCTCTCAGGATGGATTATTTGGTTCCTCATAAGCAAGATTAACTACAAGCAAATGGCTCGAAACATACGGAACGCCGGCGGTGGTTTCCGAGGTTTACGAAAAGGTGTGAGGATCTATCACATCTTTGGAGTTCTCTTTATCGCTTTTCTTATCTTAATCCCGAACGGGTATCTCGCACTCGATGCAGCAGTACCCTCCGCAGCATCAAAAAACGGCACAAGCAATCTCAAATATGATTTCTTCGGCAAGAATCATTCCTCTGCGTTTGGTTCAAGTACCTACAAAGAGCAATACTGGGTTGCCGCCTACGCGTGGTTAAACAAACAAGATGCAACCATCACCAATCCAGCGAAACGACCTGGATATATCTCCTGGTGGGACTACGGGTTTTACGAAGTAGCGGTCGGAGGGCATCCAACGGTTGCAGACAATTTCCAAGATGGGATTGCACCAGCAGCTAATTTCCATACAGCAAAAAGTGAGAAAGAAGGCGTCGCAGTCTGGATTGTTCGTTTATTGGAAGGAAATCTAAAAGATAACAACGGAGAGGCTTTCTCTGATTCGGTCATCGCCGCTTTGCAGAGATATATAGGGAATAACAATACTACCGAGATAACTTCCTGGATGCTTAATCCTGCACGTTCTCCGTCGCAGAACAAACCAATCGGAGCGGAGTACGACCAAAATCTCAGTAAAATGCTTCAGGTTGGTGCGCAATATCCTGAAAACGCGTATTATCATGATATTGTACAATTCTTAAACGATACGTTAACCGATGAACAAATCACCTGGTTGTACCATGACATTCAACAAGCGACCGGATACAGCATTCGATATTATGGAGTGGAAGGCTACGATGAGCAGATTTTCAACATCTTCGCATTCCTTGGTGATAAAAGCAATATCTTAACTGCACTTCGAACAACGGGGAAGCAATTCTATGATCCTGAGGACGACTTTATCCAGGTGGTCTACACAGGATACACGGTCAACACGGATGGATCTCAGGGTGCTAATGGTTCATGGTCCGCAAAAGAACTCAACAGTATGCCTCAGGCGCAGCGAAACAGTGTCGCCATCACAGGAACATCGACTACGTATAAAGCAGATTATTTCAAAACTATGTTTTACCGGGCCTATGTAGGAACCCCTACTCAACAAGATTCAAGTGGGAATTATCAAATCCCCAGTCAACAGATCCCCTGTTACGCGATGAAGCATTTCGTCCCAGCCTATGTTTCGCCATACCCATACTATGGCCAGGGGAGAAGCGCGGTAGTTATCGCGAAATACTATGAAGGGGCTTTCTTCAACGGCTCGATTTCCTGTAATAATACCCCCCTTTCGTATGTGACGGTTGCAGTTCTGGATCAATATGGGTTCCCGCATGATTATATGGCGACCGATGCAAATGGTAGTTTCAGCCTTCTCGCACCTGGTGGAAATATTTCACTGCTTTTCTCCTATGCCAATGATGTTCTCCTGAAAAACATCAAATTCAACAGCACCAGTAATAAATTGTATGCACCGGTAACCGATGCAGAAGCCATGCGTCTGAATGGCTCGAAATATTCGCGGTCTTTTAACATTAATTTGAGTCTCTCAACTCTCGAAGGTTTCGTGTATCAGGATAACAACAACAATAATTCCTACGAACCAACCATTGATACGCCATTGTCTGGTATCAACGTCGAATTAAGCGATTATTATTTCGGCAGACCTGTACCATCGGTGACAACCGACGCGCAAGGGCACTATATCTTCCGGAACTTATACCCAAGTAAATACAATCTCTCTGCTGTGGAAGGGAACTATACTCTCCTCAACAAACAAGGCATCAATATCGAACCTGGTAACAATACCCATAATATTTCAAAACCCAAACTCTCTGGAGTCAAAGGTGTGGTCTATCAGGACACCAATGGTGATAAGAAATACACCGCTGGTGAGGAAGTAAGCGACGTACGCATCCAGATGACCTACACCAAACTCAATGGTGCTCAACTATCAGTGGCCAATCTGACTACGGATGCTTCAGGCCGCTATGCATTCCCCTCATTAATCCCCGGAGAATACACCGTGAATGCGACAAAAATCAATACAAGCACAGGGCATCTTGATTTCCTTACAACGCAGACTATGTCCCTTACTGCGAACAAAACATCCTGGGTGAACATCTCGCTTACCTATGCACCGATTGCCGTGAATGGATATACCATTTACAAAACGACTCCAATCGCTGGAATCCCGGTCACATTCGCCCCAGACAAATCAGTCACTAACAATACTGCGACAAAACAAAGTTCTGCGACATCTAACGGACAAGGGTCCTTTAGTGTCAGTCTCATACCCGGAACCTATAATGTCACTGTCAAAAAAACAGAAGGAACAACCACGGTATACACCTTTACCGGAAAACTCTTCATGTTCATCGGACAAGGGACTGCATCGTATAACATCTCTTTGACGAAAGTATCGGTGACGGTCACAGGAAGTGCAACCTACAATGGGTCAGGGAAAGTCAACATGACCATTTTCTTCACAAAAGATCTCAATGTTCAGAATAATACTGCGATTACCACCAGTGTGAAAACCACCGTGAACGGAATGTACACCATCGAACTCACGCCAGGCTCCTATAATGTGACCGTCGAAGAACTTGTCAATGAAAGCGGACACAATGTCACTTACACCAGCACCGGGCGAATCGCAGTGAGTAACGCTGAGGCACCAAAAGTCTTTAACATCGTTCTGGCACGAGAGCAATCATCATAAAATAGGAGAGGATAAATCCTCTCCACCACATTTTATTTAATGCTTTTCTGTATACTACCTCTGATGTTGAATCTTGAGGACGGGAAGAAGGCGGTTCAGTTCGCACGACAAGTCATCCAGGACTATATCCAGAATAGGGAACACTCGAATCCTGTTCTTGGGTTGTTGTTTCAGGAGAAACAAGGGGTTTTTGTCACGCTCCATACCTACCCGGACCACGAGCTGCGAGGCTGCATTGGCATTCCCCTCCCCGTCATGTCGTTACAAACCGCGATTATCGAAGCTGCTCAATCCGTCACCCAAGACCCCAGATTTCCACCCTTGCAGGAAGCAGAACTTGATGCGATACTCGTAGAAATCACTATTCTTACAAAACCACAACTCATTCAGGTAAAACAACCGAAAGACTATCCTGCAAATATCGACATCGGACGAGACGGGTTAATTGTGGAACATGGTTTTTACAAAGGTTTATTGCTCCCTCAAGTCCCTGTCGAACAAGTGTGGGATAAGGAAGAGTACCTTTCACATACCTGTATGAAAGCAGGATTGCCCCCTGACGCATGGTTTGATAAAACCACGAAGATTTCAAAGTTTCAGGGACAGATTTTCACCGAGACAACACCACATGGCCCGATAAAGGAGACGCACCTTGATGGAGCTCACAATTGAAGGAAAAATCTACCGTAACGGGTCATTCGAGCAAGGCTGTCTCGCTATCGAACAAGGAAAAATCGTCGCGATTAAAAAAACTCTTAAAACAGAATCGCATCTGAACGTTGGTTCCAACCTTATCCTCCCTGCCGGAATCGATCTTCATGTGCATTTCCGCGACCCTGGTTTTACCCATAAAGAAGATTTTTCGACTGGGTCGGCAGCAGCTGCCTTTGGCGGCATCTCCTGTGTATTTGATATGCCCAATACCCAGCCTCAGACTATCAACACACAAACACTGATGGAAAAAGCACATCTTGCTTCACAAAAAAGCCATGTCGATTTCGGGTTATATGCTGCGGTAAGCGATGAAAACATTGGAAGGCTCGCAGAACTCTCCACGTTATGCGCAGGGTTTAAAATATTTTTAGGCAGCAGTACCCATTCTCTTCGATTGAGCCCACAAAATCTTAGGGTCGCATTAGTAGAAACAAATCGAACAAAGAAAATCACACTACTACACGCAGAAGATGAACGATGTCTCAAAACGCATGAGGACCGAGAACAAACCCTTGTTGATCATCTCCGCTGTCGATCCGCGGAATGCGAAGAAACTGCGCTTCGGGCTATCATTCAGAATGCACATGGTCTTTCTTCCCCTATACACATCTGTCACCTCTCTTCCTGTGAAGGCTTCGAGATACTTCGGAAAAGACCAAGGAACCTTAGTGTAGGGGTCACTCCCCATCATCTGCTCTTCGATGTTCATAGTCTTAATACAAAACAAGCATTCTATAAGGTGAACCCGCCAATCCGATCGAGTTTCGATCGTGATACTCTCTGGTATGGCGTCAATAATAAACTCATTGATCTTTTCGAATCAGATCACGCACCTCATACGGAAGAAGAAAAAACCGTGGATTTCGACAGCGCTCCTTCAGGGGTTCCTGGGGTTGAAACCCTCTATCCGCTGTTATTGACATCAATGAAAAAAGGGCAAATCACTCTGGAGACTCTCCTGGCTATGCTCTGTGAAAAACCAGCACAGCTCCTTCGTCTCCCAAAAGGTAAAATAGAGGTCGGCCGAGATGCTGACTTCGTTGTTGTTGATATGAAAGAAACAGAGGCAATCACGGCCGATCATCTCCATTCAAAGTGTGGATGGACCCCCTTTGAAGGATTCCCAGCGATTTTCCCAACCATGGTATTTATCCGAGGAGAAAAAGTAATAGAAGACCGTCAACTTCTCGTCAAACAAGGATTCGGAAAGTGCGTTGGAGTGTAAGACATGCTTGAGTTCCTCCCACAATGGTTCCAGATTTTCTTTTTTTCTATGGTGCCATGGCTTGAAGCACGATACGTCATACCGTTTTCGATGCTGCAATATGGCTGGGAATGGTGGCAGGCGTTTCCCCTTGCGATAGCGGGAAATATCCTACCGATCCCGTTCATCCTTCTCTTCTTCGGATATGTTGAAAAATTCCTCCGGAGGTACACGTTTTGGGTAAAGATAATGAACTGGTTGTTTGCCCGGACGCGTAAGAAAGCAAACGAACAAATCAGCAAATACGAATACCTTGGTTTATTTGCGTTTGTCGCGTTACCTATCCCCTTTACTGGTGCATGGACTGGCGCGTTAATCGCCTATCTCTTTAATTTGAAATTCTCCAGATCCCTGATTGCGATTTTTCTTGGGCTTATTCTTGCCGCGGCAATCATGATTGTACTGACGATTTACATCAGTTGGACTCTTACCTATCTTGGTATCAACATCAAGGGATAACTTATGGAAGAAAAACTTAAACATCTTGCTAATCAGATTGTTGAAAAAATAGGCAAAGAAGTAAAAAAAGAGTATCGAAATAATTTCCATAAGTTAGGGAAAACCATCGGCATCGGCGCTGATGGTTCACCAACATCGTACATTGATCAGGTCGCAGAGGATGTCGCAATCACCGTTTTAGAAAAATCAGATGTAAAAGTAAATCTTCTCAGCGAAGAGAAAGGATTTGTCGATTTCGGTGGTACGTATGTCTTCGTGCTCGATCCCGTGGATGGTACCCGAAACGCATATCGTGGGATCCCTTTCTATTCTGTCTCATTAGCTATTGGGACATCTAAGATAAGTGATATTGAGTACGGCATCGTTAAAAACATCCCGACAGGTGATATATTTACAGCAGAGAAGCAGGAGGGTGCGTTCCTTAATAACACCCGAATCAGAGTCTGCGAGATGCCTTCTGCAGAACTGCTTTCCTCGATATCCCTTGGAAAGAACTATACTCCACGAGCTGGAATGTTATCAAAAAAAGGCAATGTACGCTCATTCGGCTCCGCATCTCTTGAGATGTGCATGGTTGCCATCAGTGCTCTTGATTACTATTTCGTCGGAAGGGACATTCTTCGCATCGTTGATATCGCTGCAGCAACCCTGATTGTTCGTGAGGCAGGAGGTTTTGTCAAAACAATGACCGGCGATGATCTCGATATGGAGTTTGATTTAATAGGTAGAACCAGTATTCTTGCCGGATGCTCAGAGACATTACTCAAAGAACTTCTCCCTAAGGCATAAAACATAAATACATCCGGTGTTCTTTTCCCCACAATGACCATCGCAGAGAACATCATCGAACTGGCAAAAAAAAAGAAACTACATTTTGCGCTCCTTGACCCTGACAAACAAAAACCAGAGATTGCAGGACAGATAGCACAGACGGTCACTGATGCAGGGAGTAGTGCGATCATGGTTGGTGGGTCGACTCTTTTATCTCAGAAACAGGTGGATGAGACGGTCCAGGCTATCAAAAAAAATTCAGATCTCCCCGTCATTCTTTTTCCTTCTGGCGCAAAATTCCTCAGCAAGTACGCTGATGCAGTGTTCTTTATGAGTCTTCTGAATTCAAATAATTTGGGTTACGTGATTAGGGAACATATCAAAGGAGCACCCTTTGTGAAATACTCAGGGATTGAGCCGATTTCCATGGGATATGTAATCATAGAACCAGGGATGACGGCGGGACGTATCGGAGAAGCTGATTTGATCAAAAGAAACGATCTACAAACTGCAATCGGGTATGCCCTAGCAACAGAATATTTTGGTATGAAGTTTTTCTACATTGAGGCTGGCTCTGGAGCTCCTGAACCTGTCCCCAATGAAATGATTGAGGCGGTGAAAAAAAATATTTCTATCCCTCTCCTGGTCGGTGGAGGCATCCGAGACCCGGATACCGCCAAAGAAAAAGCATATGCAGGAGCAAACATCATCATTACAGGTACTGCCATTGAAAAAGATACCCATTTGAAAACAACACTCGCTCATATTGTTCGAGCGATAGAAGGTCTGTAAGCTATGAGATATTTTGTGAGTATCGGGGGAGCCTCCGGTAGTATTTACGGGATTAGATTGCTTCAAGAATTGAACAAGATGGGTCACGAGGTCCATCTTGTCGTTTCTGAAGGTGCAAAAAAGATCCTGCAACATGAGACGACCTATACATATACCGTTCTCAAAACACAAACACATGTCGTCTATGACAACGATGATTTATGTGCAGGACCAGCAAGCGGCTCGTTCCCTCTGGATGGAATGATTGTTATCCCCTGTAGCATGAAAACACTCTCTGCTGTTGCTCATGGGTTCGGAGATACACTGACGTCTCGGGCAGCAAGCTGCTGTCTGAAGGAAGGAAGAAAATTAATACTAGTCCTTCGGGAAACACCCTTAGATCTCCCGGGCATTACCAACATGCTCGCAGCGAAAGAAAGCGGGGCAGTCATCTTACCTGCCATGCCTGCTTTTTATCAGAAACCAGAACGAATCGAGGATCTCGTTGATTTCATTGTTGGGAAGGTCTTCGACCAGCTCGGCCTCCAACACTCATTGTTCAAACGATGGAAATAATCAAAGGTGTAGACAATGGAAATTACTGCATGTCCGGTGTGCGGAAGTAAAAGGATCGGAATCGGGACCCTTGGTGACGGGATCATCTCCGGGTTATCCTCATGGAATGAAGTGTGTAAGGACTGCGGGTATCAAGGGGCATCTCTTATCTTTGAATCTGAAACTCAATATAATAAATTCTTAGAGGCGCTTTCGTATCAGAAAAAACAGACAGAAGCGCAAAGTACCGAAACAAACGACGAAAAAACTAGACAAGGCTTAGATGAAAAAACAACGGTACATTCAGAAAAGAAGAGCTATCTCTTTGAATTTATCGTATCCGTTGTTCTTACCATTGTTTTTTTCATCATCCTGTCTGGCAGTAATTCTGTTGGAGTGTATACTAATCTTTTTTCCCAAAACAATATCGGAACCATCATAGGTTATATCCTGGGAAGTTTCGTAGGAGTACTTCTCTTTTTCTTCCTTCTTATCGTGTTGGGAGAAACACTCTATCGCAGCATTCATCGCAAGAAAAAATAATCCTTTACTCTTCGCACAGATAGATAAAATTCTTAAAGATCTGCTCTCCGAATTGCGTATGTTCTACCTCAGGGTGGAACTGCAATCCGTAGAACTTTTTTTTCTTATGTCGCATCGCCTGGATGTTACAATTTTCGCTTTCTCCAAGTATCGTAAAATCCTTTGGAAGGATGGTCACCTCGTCGTTGTGGGATTCCCATACGATCGATTTTTTTGGCACTCCGATAAAGAGGGGATCATCTTTGACACAGAGGGTGAGTTCAATCTGCCCGAACTCAGGTAGTTTTGATGGTGTTACCTTGCCACCAAAATGACGTGCCATGAATTGATGTCCTGCACAGATCCCAAGAATCGGAACGTCAGCGGCATCGAGGTATTCTGTGCAATTCCCTAGAGTGCCATTAAGCCCTATTCGCGGCGCTCCTCCCGAGAGAACAAGACCGTGTATGTTTTCTTTCTGTAATTCCTTCAGTAGTGTTGTATTTGGTACGATACGTGTCTCAACCTCGAGGTCACGGAGCGTCCGCCATTCACGATGCGTCCATTGTCCTCCGTTATCAATCACATAGATGCGTACCATAGGGTTATTCCCACTCGACAGTCCCCGGAGGTTTGTTTGTTACATCATAGACGATGCGGTTCACTTTCTCCTTAAGAGTATTGGTGATTTTTGTTGAAATCGTATCAAGCACCTCATGGGGAATCGTACTATAATGGCAGGTCATCGCATCGATGCTCTGTACGGCACGGATTGCAATCGTGTTTCCATATGCTCGTTTGTCACCATGGACTCCCACGGTTTTTATGGGGATCAACACCGCGAAATACTGCCAGGGTAGCTCCATGAGTCCTTGTTCAGCTGCCCGTTCGATTTCCTTTTCTACAATATCGCATGCGTCTCGTATAAGTCTTGTGCGCTCTGGGGTTGCTTCGCCAATGATGCGAATGGCAAGCCCTGGTCCAGGGAATGGTTGTCGTTCCGAAACCTGTAGCTCTAATGCACGAGCGACTTTGCGCACCTCGTCTTTATAGAGGTCGCGGAGCGGTTCCACGAGTGTTAATTTCATATCCTTCGGTAATCCACCGACATTATGATGTGATTTAATGGTATCACGCAGGCCTCCACCTGATTCGATCCAGTCAGGTGCTATGGTTCCCTGCACGAGGTAATCGATTTTTTCCTTTCGTGCAACCTGTTCGAAAATTCTGATGAATTTTTCCCCGATGATCATCCGTTTTTTCTCTGGGTCTTCGACACCCTTTAACGCTTGATAGTACTCTTTGCTTGCGGTAATGTACCGATAATTCACTCCCAGGCCTTCCATCATTTGTTTGACCTGTTCGGATTCATTCTTGCGCATGTATCCGGTGTTGACATGCACAGCGATTAACTGTTTTCCAATCGCCTTGTTGACTAGCGAAGTGCAGACGGTGCTGTCCACCCCGCCAGAGAACGCAATCAATGCCTTCCCCTTGATTTCTTTCTGAAGATTTGAAATTGTTTTTTCTATAAATTGTTCTGCATGAAACATCTGATAAGCCTCTATTTTGGCACTGCTTTTTTTTGCATCTTTTTTCGATACTCGCATAATTTTTTTTCTAATTTCGTGTCGTGTACAGCAAGGATTTCGACTGCGAGTAATGCTGCATTCTCCCCACGGTCGAGACCGACCGCTCCAACGGGAATCCCTGGCGGCATTTGAATGATGGAGAGAATCGCATCGAGATTGACCTTTCCGCTTACAGGGACCCCTATCACGGGTTTGATCGTATGGGCAGCAATGGTTCCAGGTAATGCAGCGGAAAGACCAGCAATCCCTATGAAAATGTCTGCATCGCTTTTTTCAACGATTTTTTTCAGCAGGTCTGGTGTTCGATGCGCGGAAGCAACTTTGATGTCATAGGGAATCTTGAAATCCTCAAAGATGACCTTGGCTTTTTCTGCAACAGGCATATCAGAAGATGACCCCATGATGATCTGAATTTTCATAGTCTCACATCAGGAAATACGGTCGCCATTTAAATAGTTTCAACCTCCTCGTTTCACCTATCGTAAACTAATTATATCACATCTTAATGTTCAGTTCTCAAACTAGGAACGACCATGCAATTAGTGATTTGTGAGAAAAATATTGCTGCGAGAAGGATCGCGTACATTCTTTCCAATGGTCAAGTGAAAAGTACGCATCTTGGAAAAATCCCTGTGTATTCGTTTATAAAAAACAATGAGCCATGGGATGTGATAGGGTTAAAAGGTCATATCATCAACCTTGATTACCCAAGTGGTTTTAATCAATGGACGAAAATCCCCCCTCATGAACTTATCGAGGTGGAGCCGTGTAAAAACGTCAGTGAAACAGGTATCGCCTCGGCATTAAAAACTCTGGTGAAAGACACGCCCTCGTTGATTGTTGCAACTGATTTTGATAGAGAAGGCGAACTCATTGGTGTTGAAGTTGTGAACCTTCTGAGAAGCTATAATCCTGCTCTGAACCAAATAAAACGAGCCAGATATAGCGCGATTACTCCTTTTGAGATTAATACTGCCTTTGACAATCTCACTGAGGTTGATTATAATCTTTCATATGCTGGCGAAGCACGTCAGGTCATCGATCTAGTATGGGGCGCGGTCTTAACACGATTTATCTCGCTGACGTCCCGTCGTCTTGGAAGAGATTTTCTTTCTATCGGGCGAGTGCAGTCGCCGACGCTTGCGTTGTTGGTTGAACGGGAAAAAGAAATCAAAACATTCATCCCGAAACCATATTGGACGCTCCTTGCTCAGCTGATGAAAGACAAACCCATTGATACGACGCATGAGCATGGAGTGTTCAGGGAAGAACAACCTGCTCAGGAGCTTTATACTAAGGTTAAAGACAGCAAAGAAGCACTAATCAAAGAAGTGAAAAAAATAATCGCCAATGAGCTTCCTCCAGCACCTTTCAATACCACGACGTTTATCCAAGCAGCCTCCTATCTGGGTTTTTCCGCGGCGAAAGCAATGAGCATTGCCGAAGAACTCTATATGGTGGGGTTGACATCGTACCCTCGAACAGATAACACCGTCTATCCACCATCGTTGAACATCAACAGTATTTTACAAAAATTATCAGAAGCTCATTTCTCAAAAGAGGTAAAGGAAATTCAAACAAATGGAAGAGATTACCCGACCCGTGGAAAACAACAAACCACGGATCATCCCCCGATTCATCCTGTTGATGCACCGTCGAAAAAACTCGGTGCTGATCAGGCAGAAATCTATGAGCTTATCTGTCGGAGATTTTTTGCCACCCTTGCTAAAGACGCAGTCTCTGAGACAACCGATGTGTGGTTCGATATCTCTGGGGAGAAATTTATCACGAGCGGTTACAGACTTGTTGAAGCGAACTGGAGGCATCTTTATCCTTATTTTAAGGAGAAGCGGAAACAACTTCCGGAACTGTTCGAGGGTGAAAAACTCGAGATCATAAAAATCGTTATTAAGAAGGATTTCACAAAACCACCACAGCGGTACACTCAAGGGGCGTTGATAGCTAAGATGGAGCAGCTCTCTCTTGGGACAAAATCAACACGTCATGAGATCATCAGTAAGCTGTACAGCAGGAGATACGTCACCGGCAATACTCCGGTTCCCACTTCAACAGCCATTGCGGTTGTGGATGCGTTAGTCAACTGTGATGTCGTCAAACCAAAAATGACCGCGGTACTTGAATCTGACATGAATGAAATAGCTGAAGGAAAGAAAACCTTAGAAGCAACCGTGAAGGAATCACGGGAGATGCTGACGAAGGTCATGGCTGAGCTTGAACCTGAAAAAGAGAATATAAAAAACAATATCACTAACGCAGTCAAAGAGCAAAACACGATAGGGCCTTGTTCGAGATGCGGTAAATCACTCATGGTCAGAATCTCCAAGAAAGGCAAGCGTTTTGTCGGTTGTACGGGGTATCCTGATTGTACCAACACCTATTCGCTTCCTCAACAGGGTGGCCTGACGATGACAACGAAGCTGTGTGACGCGTGCAATACCCCCATTGTTCAAGTGAAAATGAAGGGTCGAGGCGCCTGGGCGCTCTGTCTGAACCCAGATTGTCCCAAGAAAAAGAAAAAAGAAGTAGAAAAACCACCTGCTGCTCCGACAGCCTGACCGATCATGTACGTTTTGGTTTTTTCTTTTGAGGTTTCTTTGCTTTTAGCTTCTTGGCTGGTTTAATTTTCTTTGATTTTTTCACCGGTTTTGCTTTTGTTTTCTTTGCTGGTTTTACCTTGATTTTCTTTCGTTTTTTCACTAGTTTTTTTTTCACTTTTTTTGGTTTACTGGTCTTGATTTTCTTTACCGACGTTGGTTTTTCCTTCTTTGGTTTTGTGCTTTTCATCGGCTTCTCACGCACCGCTTCTTTTTTTGCAGGCTGCGACGGTTCCAAGACCGGTTCTTGTTTTTTTATTTCTTGAGCTGTTTCTTCCTGTTCAACACGTGGTTTTAGTGCCTCGGCAGGTTCTGTTTTTTCCGGGACCATGCCAATCTGCATCCGTTCCATGGCATCAACCTGTGCTGCTTCCTCACCGTTTTCCTCAAGTATCTTCGTAATGGTCACGGAGACGACCTTGTCGCCTTCATTGAGCCGCATGATCCGTACACCCATGGTGTTCCTACCTTGTTCCCTGATGTCTCGGACCGGTATTCGTACAGTCATACCGTGTTCTGTCGTTATGATTAATTCGTTTTCATCGTTGACCTGGCTGACGAACACGACGTTTCCATTCCGTTCATTGGTCACAATAGTACGGACTCCTTTGCTTCCCCGGTGCGTCATCCGATATTCATCGATAGGTGAGCGTTTCCCGAAACCGTTCTCCGTGATGGTAAATAATGAACCGGTGATCTCGACAACGGTCATGGCGACCACCGCGTCTTTTTTGTTTTTCAGTCGAATGCCGATAACGCCGTGCGTGGCCCGTCCCATGGGTCGTAGCTCTCGTTCATTGAAACGACAGGCTTGGCCTCCAGCGGTTGCTATCATCACGGTTTTGGTTCCATCAGACAGCTCCACACCCATGAGTTCATCGCCTTCCTCTAGTTTAATGGCGATGATTCCGTTCACTCGGATGTTCCCGTAGGCGGACAGGACGGTTTTTTTTATCGTGCCTTTTTTTGTCGTAAAAATAAGATAATGTACATCGTCAAACTCATGGATAGGAACTGCGGTTTCAATCTTTTCGCCTTCCTCGAGTCGCGGGAGTAGATTGATGATGGCTTTTCCTTTTGCATGACGGTCTCCTTCAGGGATCTTATAGCCTTTCATCCAGTAGACTCGTCCATGGTTGGTGAAAAACATCAGGTAATCATGGGTGCTGGTGATAAAGGAGTTAACGACGAAATCTTCTTCTTTTGGCCGTACACCGATTAACCCTTTTCCACCCCGGTGCTGTGTTCGATAGGTTTCCGTTGGGATACGTTTAATATAACCGTCTTTGGTGATGGTGACTACGACTTCTTGTACAGGGATGAGGTCTTCGATATCGATGCCTGCATCACCTTCAACGATTTGGGTGCGTCGCGCATCACCGAATTTTTCTTTTATCTCCAGGAGCTCTCGTTTGATTTCCGCAAGGATCTTCTGTTTATCTGCAAGGAGTGCTTCAAGCTCTTCAATCAGCTGTTTGGTTTCATTGTACTCCTTTTCGACCGCTTCGATCTCCATGCCAGTAAGCTTCTGCAGTCTCATATCAAGGATGGCCTTGGCTTGAATCTCAGAGAGTTTAAACCGCGTCATCAACCTGTTTTTTGCCTCTTCGACTTCTTTGCTTTGCCTGATGATCTTGATGACCTCATCGATGTTCCGCAGGGCAATCATGAGTCCTTCAAGGATATGCATTTTTTCTCTTGCTTTCTTCAGGTCATACGTCGTACGTCTCGTAACAATCTCCACACGATACTCAATATAATACTGGAGGATTTCTCTGAGCGTCAGGACTTTTGGCTCTCCTTTGACAATAGCAAGATTCAGTACACCGAATGAGGATTGCAGCTCGGTATGTTCAAATAGTTGGTTCAGCACCACATCATCAATAGCGTCTCGTTTCAGCTCGATGACGATACGCATGCCTTTGCGGTCGCTTTCATCACGAAGATCAGCAATGCCTTCGAGTTTCTTTTCTTTGACAAGTTCAGCAATCGTTTGGAGTAAAACAGATTTATTCACCTGATACGGCAGCTCATGGACGATGATTTTGTTTTTCAGCTCCCCTTCTTCAATAGAGGTCTTCGCACGGACAACAAGCGAACCACGTCCAGTGGAATACGCCGAGAGGATCCCCCCACGCCCGCAGATGATACCCCCTGTAGGAAAATCAGGTCCTTTGATGATTTCCATAAGCTCTGCAGTCGATGTCTCAGGGGCATCGATCATCCGGATGGTGCCATCGATGACCTCGCAGATGTTATGAGGTGCCATGTTCGTCGCCATACCAACCGCGATACCGGATGATCCGTTTATAAGGAGGTTCGGCAGAACTGCGGGGAGCACATCAGGCTCTTTCAGGGATCCATCATAATTATCATGCCATTCCACGGTTTCCTTGTCAATATCCTGAAGCATGAGTTTCGTGATCTTTGCCATCTTCGCTTCCGTATATCTCATCGCTGCAGCAGAATCACCATCGACCGAACCAAAATTACCTTGACCGGCGATCAATGGGTAACGTAGCGAAAAATCCTGCGTCATACGCACTATAGAATCATAGATGGACTGGTCACCATGCGGATGATATTTTCCAAGGACTTCTCCGACAATATTAGCAGACTTCTTATATGGTTTTTCGTAGGTGATCCCTTTCTCATTCATTGCATATAATATTCGTCGATGTACTGGTTTGAGCCCATCCCTGATGTCAGGGAGAGCTCGGCTCATAATCACACTCATGGAATAATCAATAAAAGCACGTTTCATTTCTTCATTAATATCACGTGGTTGATCGTTTTTCTTGTTAATCTCAGCCATTTCTCCTCACCTCAGATATCCAGATTTTTTACATCTTTGGCATGCTGTTCAATAAACACTTTTCGTGGTTCTACGGCCTCACCCATCAGAATCGTAAATAATTCATCAGCTTCAACAGCGTTTTCAATCGTCACCTGCAGCATCAAACGGCAGTCAGGATCCATAGTTGTTTCCCACAGTTGCTGCGGGTTCATCTCCCCCAGACCCTTATAGCGTTGAATACCCAGACCGGTTTCCCCCATCTGTTTTGCTTTCTGCACTCTTTCTTGTTCTGAGAATGCGTATTCCACCGTCTTTCCTTTCGTCATTTTATAGAGAGGCGGTTGTGCAATATACAAATATCCTTTGTCAATTAACGGACGCATATACCGGAAGAAAAACGTCAGCAGCAACGTCCGGATATGTTCCCCGTCGACATCAGCATCGGTCATCAGAATAATCCGATGGTACCGAGCGTTCTCGATGTTGAACTCCTCGGCAATACCGGCGCCAATCGCGGTGATCAAATGAAGGATTTCTTCGCTTTTCAGGATTCTGTCTATCCTAGCTTTCTCGACGTTGAGGATCTTTCCTCTCAGGGGCAGGATCGCCTGGAATTCTTTATCCCTGGCTTGCTTTGCCGAGCCACCGGCTGAATCTCCCTCCACAAGGTAGATTTCCGATTGACTTGGGTCACGACTGGAACAATCAGCAAGCTTCCCTGGCAGAGCAGATGATTCAAGAAGTCCTTTTCGTCGTGTGAGTTCTCGTGCTTTTCGTGCCGCCTCACGAGCCTTACTGGAAAGCACTGCTTTACCAATAATCATACGTGCTACCGGTGGGTTTTCCTCAAAGAACTCAGCAAGTTTTTCGCAAGTGACACTTTCTACGATGCCTCGTACCTCTGAGTTACCTAGTTTTGATTTGGTTTGTCCTTCGAATTGTGGCTTTCTTATTTTCACTGAGATAATCGCGGTGATGCCTTCTCGTGAATCCTCACCGCTGAGACTAAAGCTTTCATCAAAGAGTTTATTCGCCTTCCCATAATCATTCAGAACACGGGTTAACGCTCCTTTAAATCCAGCAAGATGTGTCCCACCCTCAATGGTGTTGATGTTATTGGCAAAGGTATGGATATTTTCGGTGTATCCATCGGTATATTGCATGGCGATTTCTACTTGCACACCGTCTTTTTCACCTTGTAGATAAATCGGTTTCGGATGCAGCGGTATTTTATTCTTGTTGATGTGCAGGACAAATTCGCTGACCCCGCCATCATAACGGAATGCTTCATGTTTATCGGTTCGCTCATCGGTGATCTCAATCTGCAGTCCTGCGTTTAAAAACGCCATTTCCCTCAGACGAGTCGCGATCGTATCATAGTCAAATTCAATGGTTTCAAAGATCTCTGTATCTGGGAAAAAGGTCACCGTGGCTCCCGTGTCTTTTGCTTTTCCAATGACTTTGAGATCCGTGACTGTCTTTCCTCGTTCATAGCGCTGCTGGTACTCTTTTCCGTTTCGTCTGACTTTGACTTCAAGCCATTTTGACAACGCATTGACACAAGAGACACCGACGCCGTGTAATCCGCCTGAGACTTTGTAGGCTTGTCCGTCGAATTTACCGCCTGAATATAGCATGGTGAGGATAACTTCGACGCCTGGTATTTTGTATTTTTCATGGATGTCGACAGGGATTCCTCGTCCGTTATCAGCTACGGAGAGCGCCCCGTTTTTCTGAATGACGACTTGAACAGATGTACAGTAGCCGGCGAGTGCTTCATCTATGGAGTTATCCACGACTTCGTAGACAAGATGGTGTAATCCTCGGATGTCGGTGCTTCCGATGTACATCCCTGGGTTTTTTCGGACGGATTCGAGTCCTTCAAGAACCTGGATTTTATCAGAATCGTAGGAGCTTTCAAGTACGGTTTTATTGTCTTTCATGGGGATCACTTCGTTACAAAGTCTACACTAGTTCTGGTTGTTTTATATTAGAGGTTTTAATCCCATTTTCCTAGGGTAGCTTTACAGGAGACTCATATGGAGCGAAGCCTAATAAAGGTTACTAATGAGCGAAGCTTAATAATTTCAAATCTTATCGTTCCTATATAATTATCATAGCATTATCATGTATAGTTCAATACTTAACAATTGAAAAGTCAAAAAGAGTATTTAAACATATAAAAATAAAAGGGACTTTGACCTCTTTTTTCAGAAGCATTAAATAACGATAATACTATCCACTTCAATGGTGGAGGCCTATGAATAAAAAAATCATCATCAGCATATTTTTTATCGGAATTTTAATAGCGGGAAGCAACTATGTCAGCATCGGAGCTGCAGCGGATCAGGATCTCGCAAAACAATATGCCCCTGTTCTTTATTTCACGAAAGGTGAACAATGTTATCCAGTCAATGTTTCCTATGCCCTTGAAAACTCATTCTTATATGAAAACGAGAACCCATCCCCTTTGTCAACAGCCCCAACCGCAGCCTTACTGAGCACGTATACGACTGATAATTATTATCTTGATAATCAACGAGGGACGGTCGCTGTCGGTGATAACGGCATTGAAAATGATTATCAAAGCAAGATGGCGACACTCGGTTACACCGTGTATGCCAATGTCGATACGGTCAATAACGTCATTCAATACTGGTTTTTCTATGCATTTAATGGGGGAGACCTGAACCGTCACGAAGGCGACTGGGAGATGATCCAGGTGGTTCTTTCTGGTGGACAACCGTCAGAGGTCATGTTCAGTCAGCATTATGCGGGGCAAAAAGCGCAATGGCGTCAGGTCGACAAAGAAGGAGATCATGTCAAGGTCTATGTGGCGCAGGGAAGCCACGCAAACTACATCAAACCCTACGCTGGCAAACTCGGTTTGGCAAGTGACACGGTTGGTGCAGATGGTAAAATTTTACAGCCGACCGATTACACCATTGAGGTACTACGTACCCAGGAGTGGCTTTCCTTTGGAGGCCGTTGGGGATGGGCCGGAGCTGACCAATCAGCCTCAACAGAAGCATCAATTCTTGGGGAAGCAGGACCGAATGGCCCAAAATTCAGAGAAGGGGGCGTCATGTGGCAGCCACTCAGCTGGGCAAGTGACCTTCAACCAGCAAACGACATCTTCTTTCTCCTTGAATGGCTGGTCTATAACTTCGTGATGCTGTTCATACTTTTCACTGTGGTGTCGTTGATCCTGTTGATCTTTTTCGTCTATCGACGGATGAAAAAACATGGACTGGGGCCTCGGATCTTTTCGTTGTTGTACATCGATGGTTCCAATCAAAAAAGCATTGGCAATATACTCTGCATTGTTGTCATCATCATGACGGTTCTTGCGTTATTCTTCCCCTGGTACACGGTCACCGCGAATGTCACTGTCCCACCGTCGGAGCAAACAGGCACGTTCAATGCTGTTTCCGTTGACGGCATCAACGGGGTTCAAATACGACTTCCCAATCAAAACGGGCCGGTTCCTCTGGGGACCTTTGCATTACCCTTCTATCTCATCATCGGCATCGCCCTTGTGTTCTTGGTGCTTTCAACGATTGGGATTTCACAGAGTAAAAAACTTGGGAAAAAATACGTTTTCCGGGGAATACGACTCCTGATTCCCTTCATTCTTATTTTAATTTTCATCCTCCTCATCGCTTCGATCATCCCAGCGATTGCACCACCAAACCTGCAAGGAAACACCTATGCGCAGAGTGCCATGCATGCGATTTCAGCTTCTCCGTTTAGCGGACAGTATACCGTCCAAACCACGGAGGCTCAAGGAGGGTCGATACACCTCAAATGGGGCTTTGGGATCGGAGCGTATCTTCTGCTCTTCGCCGGTATCCTGCTAATCATGGCTGGTGTTATGGAGATCACTGCTCATGAGCAGTTTTTCGAAGAGAAATCCCCCGCGCAGATCAGTACGGAGAAAAAGGATAAATAAAAAAGATAATTCAGAAAAAGGGAATCTTGATGCTCATAAACGCTGACTTGCATATCCATTCAAGATATTCTGGTGCCACCAGCGATAGAATGACGATTTCCGCTCTTTCTTTCGAGGCTCCCCGGAAAGGGATCGCTGTCATGGCGACCGGTGATTGTCTGAACAGCAATTGGTTAAAGGAAATCAAGACCTGTGCTGTCATCGATGAGGGGACATTTGAGATGAACAGCACCCGGTTCATTCTCAGCACCGAGGTTGAAGACGCTTCCCGTGTGCACCATCTCCTGTACTTCCCTTGTTTGTCCGCAGTCGAAACATACAAAGAGGCGATTCAAACAAAATCAAAGAACCTAGAAACAGACGGACGACCGAATGTGAACATGAACGGCGTAGAACTCGCAGGTCTTGCAAAGGATGTTGATGCCCTCATCGGACCTGCGCATGCGTTCACTCCTTGGACTGCCTTGTATGCGTACCATCCGTCTCTTGAGAGTTGTTATGGTGACCTTACCTCCTACATCTCGTTTGTCGAACTAGGGTTAAGCGCAGACACCGATTACGCAGACACAATCCAGGAACTCCAACGACTTACTTTTCTTACCAATTCAGATTGTCACAGCCCTCACCCGGTACGACTCGCTCGAGAGTTCACCCGCTTTGAGGTCGGTGATGCCACTTTTACCGAAATTAAAAAAGCGATCCTTCGAACAGGAGGGAATAAACCCGTTTTGAATGTTGGTTTGCCCCCGCAGGAGGGAAAATACAATGAGTCTGCCTGCATCTCGTGTTTTACCCACTATACCCTTGATGAAGCGGTGAAACGACGGTGGAAATGCAGCTGCGGGAAACGCATCAAGAAAGGAGTAAAAGACCGCATCGGGGAAATCGCTACCTTCAAAGAACCACAGCATCCTGCACATCGACCGCCCTATGTGCATCTCATTCCACTCTCGGAGATTATCGCCAAAGCTCTTGGGCAGCATACTCCGTTTACCCAAAGTGTGAGCAAGCGATGGGACGAGCTTATTACTGCATTCGGCTCCGAGATCAACGTTCTCCTCGATGCGGATCTTCATGAGGTCGCGCGGGTGACGGTCCCAGCGATTACCGCCGCAATCCAAGCGTTTCGAGATCATAAGGTGATTATTATCCCTGGTGGTGGGGGGAAGTATGGGACCATTGAGCTTCCCACAGATGACAATCCTATCATTCCCGTGTCTCTCGGTCCGAAAAACTCACAAACGAGTCTGCTCGATTACTGAGGTACGGTGATTTTCTTGAATTATAAGAGTACCGAAAAAAAAATCAAAGAAATGCTTGCTAACAACAAATCAACGACGATTCTGCAAGAAGTCGTCGATGTTCTTTATGAAAGCTTTGAGAAATACAGCTGGGTGGGTATTTATCTCGTGAAAGGAAACGTCCTTGTACTTGGTCCCTGGAAAGGGAACCAGGCGACAGAACATACAACGATATCGGTTGGGAAAGGAGTCTGTGGATCTGCTGCACGAAGTGGAAAAACCGAGGTTGTGAATGATGTGTCTACAGACAGTCGATATCTTTCTTGTTTTCGTACAACCCGTTCGGAGATTGTTGTTCCGATTACACAGAATAGGAGAGTGATTGGTGAAATCGATATTGATTCTGATGTCCCAGCTGCATTTGATAAAACTGATAAAAAGTTTTTAGAAAAAATCGCAGATATGCTGACAGAGCATATCTGAGAGATTGATTTTTTTCAGTACTCAAGATCTTCATCATCGCCATGATGGCTCAGAAAAGGTTCGTTCATCACTCAGAAACGCATTCGTTTACTGCCTTTTAAGAGTTGTTATGATGTAGCAGGAATTGATTTGAGCAGGTTATTGACGTAGAGTTTCGCCCAGATGAACGTGATCGCCGATCCAATAATATTTGCCATGACAAGCCCCCACCATGCACCTGGAAGCCCCCATCCGAGGATAACCCCGAAGAGCCATGCGAGCGGTATGATCAAGATGATCGTTCGAAGGATGGTGACGATGAGAGAATAGAGTCCTTTTCCGACTCCTTGGAAGAGTGATGACGAGAGCATTCCAAATGCTGTTGCCGGATAGTAAATGCAGATGATCCTCAGGAAGGTTGTTATCTCGTCTCCAAGATGCGCCATATCAGAGGATGTCGTAAAAGCACGGGTGATTTCTGGTGCGAAGATGAATGTCGCTATAGCAATAGATGTCTCGATAAGAATCCCGATTTTCAAGGCGTAAAGATGCGCGATATCAACTTTTTTGTATTCACGGGCGCCGTACGCTGCGCCGGTCACCGAGACAACCGCGGTCGCCATGCCAAGAAGCGGCATTGATGCGGTCATGGCGACAGCCCAGCCTGCAGAAAATACAGCGACACCATCGGTCCCGTTGATATGTTCAACAATGATGTTCATCAAAAATAACATAATCGCCATGGATAATTGTAACAAAGAGGCAGGAAAACCAACAGCAAGAATATCCTTTATGATCTGTTTGTTGAAATGAAACCCTCTGAAGTGAAAGGAAAGGAAGGTATTTTTTTTCAAGAACAACCAGTAGAATAATAACGATGCGGAGACGCACATGGAAACAACCGAGGCGATTGCGGCGCCTGGGACACCCCAACCAAAGACGTAGATGAAGATCGGATCAAGAACCGCATTTAAGATTCCTCCGAGGATCATTGCAAGCATGGATCGTTTCGCATCACCTTCTGATCGAAGAAGAGCGGTCGCGATGGAGGTAAAAAACGATACGATGGATGCAGAATAGATGATCCGTGCGTAGAGCGATGCAGTTGCGGTCGCTGACCCTGCTCCTATCAGTCGGAAGATGTCATCTGCGAACACGAACAGGGGGATCGCATACGCGAGAGCGGCAATAACCATGATGATGAGTGTATGGACTGCTGCGATGTCCCCGCCTTTCTTGTCCTTTGCCCCAATTTTTCTTGAGATTGCTGAGCCGCCACCTACTCCCAGTCCTGTGGCTAACGCGGTTCCCATGAAAAGTAAGGGGAATGCAAACCCAACTGCGGCTGCTGCTTCTGTCCCAAGACCGGAAACCCAGATTCGGTTAATAAGATTATATAAGGTTTGTACGACCATGGCGACAATCATGGGAAGGGACAGGGTAAGAATCGCTTTCTTTGGGTCTCCAAGCAATGCTTTCAAGCCTTTCGTTTGGTTCTCAAAGGGTTCAGATGAATCGTTGGTTTCCTCTGGTAGTATAGTGCTCACGGGCCGGGGAATAAAGCAAACGATATTTCAATGTATTGATAGAGAAAAAGGAAAGAACTTATATAGAATCAGATGATATGAAATGATATAGCATACCTGCGGGTATGGTATTTGGAGGTTCAGAGAATGGGGTTATTAAATAGAAAAATTGCATTTTCCCTTGAATTTGTCGGTGAGGAAATCCGTAGCATGATTAACCCGGAGCTTGCACAGGATATGGATGTTCTCTGTGACGTGATTGTTTACATAGAGTATTCTTTGCATTCGATGAAGAAGATCGTTGAGATTAATCAGGCGCAAGAAAAACTAGCGAAATGCCAAGAGGACTTCCAAAATACTGATTGGTGGAAGGAGAAGCAAAGCCAGGTGAATGGCGCAAAAACCATCGATGATGTCTGGCCTTTTTTGAAAAAGACGATGAAGTAGTCAACCCCTCTAATAGAGTATTCATTTTTCTCATCTTTTCATTACTATGAAGGATTTGTCTTGAAGATATCGAACAGAAAAAGTGTTCCGTAAAAGAGAATTAATAAAGGAACTCTTGTTATCAAATGTGAGGTGTTGTGAATGGATTTGATTGGAATCATTGGATGGATTTTACTTATTGGTGTTTTAGTATGGTTTTTCTCGATGGGAATTCGTGTCGTACGGCCAACCCAGCGGGCGCTTGTTGAGCGATTAGGGAAGTACAGTCGTTTTAGACAACCTGGTTTTGCTTGGATTATCCCTGTCGTTGAAAGATTGATAAAAATAAACATCACTGAAATGATGGTCAATGCGGAACCACAAACAATCATCACAAAAGACAAGCTGAATGCACAGGTCGATGCTCAAGTGTATTTCAAGGTGAAAATAGATGAAGAGTCTGTGAAGGCATCTCAATACAATGTGTTTGATTACAAATATCAGATCGTGAACCTCGCACGTACAACCCTTCGTAATATCATTGGTACTCTGAACTTGAATGAGGCGAATAGCGATCGGAATAGAATCAACAATGAGCTGATGAGTACACTTCTACGTGAAACCGCGAATTGGGGTATAGAGGTTGTCCGTACCGAATTAAAAGAGATAGACCCACCAAAAGACGTACAAGATACCATGAACAAGGTGGTAAAGGCAGAAAACGAAAAACAGGCAGCAATTGATTATGCGACAGCAGCGGAAACACAGGCGGATGGTCTCCGAAGGGCGGAGATAAAAAAAGCTGAGGGGATGAAACAGGCAGCAATTCTACAAGCAGAAGGACAGGCTCTGGCAATCGTGAAGGTTGCTGAAGCAGATGCAGCGAAAATCGAAAAGATAAACACCGCTATCCAAAAATATTTCAGGAACGAGGCTCAGATGTATAAAAAACTGGAGACAATCCAATTTTCACTTCAGAACAATACGAAATATGTTATAGATCCGCATACGGCAATTACGAATGTTATCGCTGAGCAGATGGCAGGGATCGTACCGATCGAAAAAAAAGGCACATCAGACGCGCAATCGGCCGATTGAATCACCGAGTATTGAGACAACCCCTATATATCGAAAAAAACCCTTTTTTAAAAAAACGAGGAGTGGGCTCGTTGAGATTCGAACTCAAGACCTCCTCCGTGTCAGGGAGACGTCATAACCAACTAGACCACGAGCCCTATGAGATACAGGTTTACTAGATGTTTTTTCTGTTCCAGAATGAGAAGAGTCATTAATAGTTTTTCCTTCGATATCCTAAATTATATCTCCATATGTCTAACCCTGATGGTAAAGATTATATATTCTAATAAACCGATATAAATTTTATTTTTTTTAAAAAAAGATAATTCAGAATTTTTACTATCGGAGGTTACTGCCGAAACAAAATTTCTTATAAATTCTTTATTGTTTCGGTGACTCTTTTCTCGTGCGCTTCAGAATCTATCACGCATAGGTTAACGGTAACTCTGCATTGATCAGATCCACTTGTGTTGGGTGTTGATTACCCCAAAAATCCAGGTTTGCTTTCGCATATCTAAATGCCTCCTGGGCAGAAACAACCCCATCGTTGTTACCACTAGTCCCAATCAACCAGATGTTCGTATCTGCTAATCCGTTCCCTAGACCGGCGATGATGTAATTGGAAAAATCTGCTCCATACGATTCCTCATTTTCCTGGCAGGACGTCGCCGTATACCTTGGTTGTTTCGTAATGGGTAAAGGCAAATCATTGAATCCACCACTATAACAACTATCGACAATAAGACAGAGCCCTTTACACTTAATGATACTGACAAAGAAATTTAACAGATCATCCCAGATAAAACCATAATGTGTACTAAATCCATTATACATATAAAGAAATTCATCTTTCCCATCCGGCTCGTCTTTTGGTGGTAAATCCAATGGCGATCCAGATTTTGTTGTTAAGTAATATCCATGGGTCGTGATATAGATAAAGACATAATCCTCGCTTTTTGAGTTTTTTCTCAGCCAGAGCAATTCATTTATGAGGTTCTGAAGGTAACATTGCCCTCCTGTCTTGACATGGATGTTACTTGCTTGCCAGTACGCTGGAGAATCGAGAAGTACATTATACAGATTATCGCACGCATCGAGCATCTCTGGGCGGTCTTTATCAGGGTTCCCCTCGTAGGTACCTACTGCAAATAATAATGCCCAGTATTGCGATGCCGAGGCTTGCTGAGATTGTGTGTTTTTCTTTTTTACAGCTAGAGAACTTAATCCCGCGCTACATGCCGGAGAAATCAATAATATGATACAGGTCATCGATATGATGCATATGCTCAATTTCATTTTTCTTTTCATAATATCCCCTTTGATGTCGAGTAATTATAATAATTTCATCATATAAATTCTTTTCGTTTCTTTTCAACACGTGGGAAAAAGAAACGATTTAATACGCAACAACTATTTCAGGGTCTACTAATACCATTAAGGAATTCATATGGAGGCAATCATCCTTGCAGGAGGCTTTGGCACCAGACTTCGACCATTTACCTTCACCAGAGCAAAATCACTCTTACCAATCCTCAACGAACCGATGATTTCCCATTTAATAAAAACGTTACCAAAAAAAGTCGATACCGTGATTCTCGCGGTGAACTACCGACGGAATCAAATCGAGGAGTATTTCTGCAGCCATGATTTCGGAAAAACGATAATTGTCAACGAAGAACCAGAGCCGCTGGGAACAGGTGGTGCAGTCAAATTCGCTGATAAACATATCGTCGGGTCTTTTTTTGTGCTGAATGCTGATATCATCTGCTCCTTGAATCTTGCAGAGATGCTCCGGTTTCATGAACGGAAAAAAGCAATCGCAACGATTTCACTATGGCCCGTCGAGAACGTCTCTGAGTTTGGCGTCGTCGACATCAAAAAAGACGGGACTATCACAAAGTTCGTCGAAAAACCAAAAGCAGAGGATGCTCCCTCTGACCTTATTAATGCAGGGGCGTACCTGCTGGAACCACAGGTGCTCAATTACATTGAACCAGGGAAGTTGGTTTCTATGGAAAAGCAAATCTTCCCGCAGATTATCGAGAACACCGGCTGTTTTTTCGGGTATAAATTCCAGGGACATTGGATTGATGTCGGCAGGATCAGCAGCTACATCAGCGTCCATAAACTCCTCTTAGAGAAGCAAAAGAAAACGTTCGCCACCGGGGAACAATGCACTATCCAAGGCATCCTCCGACAATCTTGTGCTGGTAACAAGGTGTCAGTCGGTAAAAACACGACCATTGAATCCAGTGTTTTATTTGATGAGGTATCAGTTGGAGAGAACGTCATCTTAGACCATTGCGTGGTTGGTGAACACGTTTCAATCGGCGATCGATCTGTGCTGAAGAACGTCGCGGTGGGTGACAACGAACGAGTTGAGAATGGCACAACACTGGACGATGCAGTGGTGTGGACCCAACCGATCCCAAAGGGATACCCTAGCAAACAGATCGGGAACGTGATCGGAGAATAAACCAACGGCTTCAGCAATCAGATTTTTATAACAGGCAGCTCATGTGCTCTGTCATGACACAACCGATTTCAAAACACATTTTCCGGGCGTACGACATCAGAGGGTTGTACAACAAAGATATCTCCCCTGAAATCTTTTACAAAATCGGGCTTGCTGCAGGAACGTATGTAAAAAACATGATGCAGGGAAAACAGATCACCGTTGGTGGTGATATCCGTCAGTCCAGCCAGAGCCTTACGCACGCGTTCATCGCAGGAGTCACAGCTACTGGAGTGCACATCCACTATACGGGGACGACGTCATTTGGCCAAACACTCTTCACCGGAGGGGAACTGAAGGCGGATCTGATTGCTTTTGTCACCGCGAGTCACTTGCCGCCAGAGTGGAATGGGATCAAGTTCTACTACGGCGATGGTGTCGGATTCCCTGAGGAGAACCTCATGGCGATCAGAGATCTTGTTCTCCAAGACTCCTTTGAATTGGCTGCTTGGGATCACATCGGTCAGGTGACCTCTGTCGATACAAAAATAGGGTATAAACGCTTCTTTACCTCCTTGTTCAAATACAAGGAAAAACTTACTATTGCACTCGACTGTGGTGGCGCAAGCATGACGCTTTCCGCACCAGAGATCTTCACTAGCTTAGGCTTCCATATAATACCAGTGTACTGTGACCCAGACCCGTCGTTCTCGAAACGCCCGTCAGACCCCAAACCAAAGAATCTTACGACACTTGTCCAAACCATGAAGAACAACACCTGTGACTTCGGTGTCGCATTCGACGGTGATGGAGACAGGGCAGTCATCGTTGACAACACAGGGCAGATACTTACCGCAGATCAAACAGGTATCGTCATAGGGAAATATGGTCTGAAAAAAAAGAAAGGCACCATCATCGTGAACGTCGAATGCTCCAAGTCTGTCAAAGAACAACTGGAGCCAGTAGGCTACCGCGTCAAACAAATACAGGTCGGCCACACCTTCTTGACCCTCGAGGCAAAACAAACAGGCGCGCTTCTCGGGATAGAATCCTCAGGGCATCTCATCATCCCTGAATACTTCCTCTTCGATGACGCACTCGTCATCCCTTTGAAGATTGCGCAAATCTTAGATAACGTGAAAAGACCGTTACATGACCTGGTGATGGAGACCCCAAGTTATCCGACAACAAAAGAGGAAATCGAATGCGCTGATGAAATAAAATTCGGCGTCATCCAGCAGCTCAAACAGGAACTCTCAAAGGAATATGAGCAGGTGAACACCATGGATGGCGTTCGGGTCGATTTTCCAGATGGATGGGTTTTGATACGTGCCTCAAACACAAGCCCGATCATCCGATTGACCGCAGAAGCGGACACCGCAGCTATCCTTCAGGATTTATCCACCCGGTTTATGAAAAAGACACACGAAATGATTCAACAGACGAAAACAACTCCATGAAGGGGCATTAAAAGATGACACGGCTTTTTGGCACCAACGGCATCAGAGGCGTCGTAAACCAGGACATGAACAGTACGCTTGCGTTAGGAATTGGACAAGCCTGGGGCACCTATCTCAAAAAAACAGTGCCTCGGCCAAGATGCGCCATTGGAACCGATGCCAGACTCTCCAACCATATGTTAAAATCTGCGGTCACCGCGGGGCTTCTTTCAACAGGGTGCGATGTGGTCGACGTCGGACTTGTCCCAACGCCAACCCTGCAATATACCGTCAAAGAGAAACACTTTGATGCAGGCGTCATCATCACCGCTTCGCACAACCCGCCACAGTTCAACGGCATCAAAGGGACAGCACAGGATGGAACTGAGCTTACAAAGGACGTTGAAGAAGCCATTGAACACATCTATTTTTCACAACAATTCGCGCTTTCAGATTGGAACGAGGTCGGGAGCTCTTCAACCTGGGCGGGTGCAATAGAACTTTACATTAAGGGGGTTCTCTCACATGTCGATGTTGCATCTATCAAAAGACAACGGTTCCATGTCGTCCTTGACTGTGGAAACGGCGCGGGAAGTCTTGTCGCCCCGATTCTTTTAAAAAAACTTGGATGCAGAGTGACTCAGCTGAACTGCAAGCCTGACGGTACCTTTCCTGGACGCCAGTCAGAGCCTATCCCTGAGAACCTTACGCGTCTTATGAAAAAAGTCTCTGAGACTAAAGCATCATTCGGAGTCGGGCTCGATGGAGATGCAGACCGGGCGATCTTCGTCGATGAGAACGGGTCGTACATCTGGGGTGATAAATCACTCTCACTTGTCGGAAAATATATCACCCGAGAAAAAAAAGGAGGTGTGACGGTCACCCCGGTCACAACCTCGACGTGTTTCGAAGAAGTGATCCATCAGAACAAAGGAAGCGTCATCTACACCAAGGTTGGGTCCCCAATTGTCGCTGGTGTTATGAAGGAACACCATGCGATCTTCGGAGGAGAAGAAAACGGAGGGCTTATCTTCCCTACGTTCCAATACTGTCGCGATTCTGCGATGTCATTTGCGACACTACTTGAAATCCTGGCAACGGAAAAAAGACCGCTCTCTGAACTGATCGCGGAGATCCCCTCCTATGAAATGCTGAAAACAAAAATAGCCTGTCCCAAAGAGAAGAAAGAACCTATCATGAATCTGCTGGCCGCAGAGATGAAGGATAACAACAAGATTACGAAGGTCGATAGAATCGATGGATTAAAATTGTACATGGACGACGGATGGGTTCTGATGCGTCCGTCCGGGACAGAGCCGATTTTCAGGGTGTATGTTGAAGCAAAAGAAAAACAACAGGCTGAACGGATAGCGATCTTCTACAAAAACCTTGTCGAATCTCTCATGCAACATGCATAGGGAAATCATTTTTTTTATATTTTGTTCGTATGCCTCCTGTCATCTAGGTAAAACTTATAAATAAGAAGGCTATACGCTATCAAACCTTCAAAGTAAAGAAAGGTTTAGGAAAAGATAAATACTGAATTGAAATGTAGACTCATGGAGGTAAAATCATGGCTGAAAAACCACACCTAAATTTAGTAATTATTGGTCACGTCGATCATGGCAAGTCCACACTAGTCGGAAGAATCTTACTTGATACCGGACAGTTCCCAGCGCACATGGTAGAGAAATTCAGGGAAGAAGCAAAAGCAAAAGGAAAAGAAAGTTTTGCTCTCGCATGGATTTTCGATCAGTTGAAAGAGGAGCGGGAACGAGGGGTTACTATTGATGTTGCGCATAAACGATTTGATACTGACAAATATTACATCACTATCATTGATGCCCCTGGTCACCGAGATTTCGTCAAAAACATGATCACCGGTACATCCCAAGCTGATGCTGCTATCCTTGTGGTTGCTGCACAGCATGGCGTCATGGCACAGACAAAAGAGCACATGTTCCTTGCTCGGACACTGGGTGTCAAACAGATGATTGTTGCGATTAACCAAATGGATGCGACCACGCCACCCTACGATAAAGCCCGTTATGAAGCGGTCAAAGCCGACGTACATGCATTGGCGAAAAGCGTCGGGTACAAAGATGAGCAACTGCAGTTCGTCCCTGTCTCTGCTTTCGAAGGCGACAACATAAAAGACAAAAAAGGAATCACCTGGTGGACTGGCGATACGATATTGAAAGCGATTGACAAATTTATCCTTCCAGAAAAACCAGTGAATCTCCCACTCCGATGGCCAATCCAAGATGTGTACACCATTAAGGGTGTCGGTACAGTTCCCGTCGGAAAGGTCGAGTGTGGTATCATGAAGCCTGGACAGACCCTTATCTTTAAACCCAGTATGAAACCTGGTGGGGTCACAGGAGAAGTAAAGACCATTGAGATGCACCATGAAACGATTAACCAAGCAATGCCTGGTGACAACATCGGCGTCAACGTCCGCGGTGTCAACAAAGGAGATATCAAAAGAGGAGACGTCGCTGGACCAGTAAACGACCCACCAACTGTTGCCAAGTCATTTACCGCGCAGATCATGGTGTTGAATCATCCGTCTGTCATCACGAAAGGGTACACGCCTGTCTTCCACTGTTACACGGCACAAGTCGCATGCAGATTTGAAGAAATCCAAAAGAAACTTGATCCGAAAACCGGGCAAGTCAAAGAAGAGAACCCTGATTTCATCAAAACAGGTGACGCCGCGATCGTCAAGATCGTCCCCACCCGTCCGATGGTTATTGAACCATCAAAGAAGATCCCACAGCTTGGGAGATTCGCCATTCGAGATATGGGGCAGACCGTCGCAGCTGGTGTCTGTTTAGAAGTCGAGGCGGTAAAGTAATTTCCTCCTCTCTTCTTTTATTATTTTAACACATGGGGGCAACCGAATATGCCAGCACAGAAAGCACGAATTTCATTGACCAGCACGGAATCAACCAAGCTTGAGGAAGTGTGTACGCAAATTAAGATGATTGCAGAAAAGACCGGTGTCGCGCTGCGAGGACCGGTGCCGATGCCGACGAAACGGTTGCGGGTTCCTTGTCGGAAATCACCTGATGGAGAAGGAACAGAAACCATTGACCATTGGGAGATGCGTATTCACAAGCGGCTCATTGATCTGGATGCAAGTGACCGTGCGTTACGGCAGCTGATGAGAATCCAGGTCCCTGATGGCGTTCATATTGAGATTGTTCTCAAATCATAGAACAACCCTTTTTTATAAGAATATCCTATACCCTTGCAGTAGTTACAGCACTGCTGAGGTAGCAAAGCTCGGTCCACCGCGCCGGCCTTGAGAGCCGGTTCTCCGCAAGGGGAGCGGGAGTTCGAATCTCCCCCTCAGCGCTACTCTCTTTGGGCGTGTGGCCTAGCCTGGATAAGGCACCGGCCTTCTAAGTCGGTAATCGCGGGTTCGAATCCCGCCACGTCCGCTTTTCTTTCTCGGAGAAAAACTGGTCAAAAGAGCCTATTTTTTCGTGCTTTTGATTTTCCGCGTTTTTCCCCGTCGATTTTACTATCGGCTTTGAGGACGCGGTTGATCCAATCGTATGGCGCCATTTTGTAGTAATGATTCGCGTCTTTGACGTAGCTCATGGTCGTCTGGATCTTGGTGTGTCCGAACCATTCTTTGACTTCGAATTCGTCGAATGCTTTGGATTGTATCTTTGTTCTGATGAGTCGTGCGATCGCGCAGAAATCCCGTGCGATGTAGTTGTGGTATTTCGGAAAAACTGTTTTGATAAGGGGTGCTTCAAACACCTCGGTGGTCATTCTTATTGGGTCATTTAGTTTGTATATTCTTAATCTTATAATTTATGAAATGTGATGGTTTTTTACCTTATACACTCTTGGGGGAGGTGACTGAAAGTATTAAAAATTTTTATTATATTTAAATACAGAAATTCATTTTGGTGGATAATACAGTCCAACGATAAACCAGGTTGGATATTGGGAGTACATGCCCATAATAAAATATATATTCCGCTCTTTGAGCATCCAATCAAAATATTTGTACTTTAATTTGTCCCAGAGAATATTCAGATCTTTGTACGTTTTTCCCCAGCTTCGATAAGATTCAAAAAGTTCCCAGTCCTCACATTGCATATTATGTTCTTGTCCTTTGCATCCTTGACATGTAAAACGATATTTGAAAATGTGTGGAATCTTGGTTACCTGTGGTATTTTCGTGCCATCGAGGTTAAGAGTAAATGACCAACTGTCCTGCTCATAAATCTGTAACGGATCAGTTTTGATGAATTCAAAGAGTTGAACTGGTTTGATTAACCCAAGTGATATTTTCTTTTCTTGGTATCTTTGTTGGAGTGATTCAATAGAGTCATTGAGCAAAGGAAGAATAATATCATTTCTTCGTTTCCAATCTCTTTTTGGTGTTGTCAAACTCCTGTCGATGATCTTAATCGAGTCTGGCCTAACCTTATAACTTTCTTTTCTCCTGAGTTTATCTGAATCAGGTGTACATTCCGCTTCGATGATATCAAACTTTGATATTTTGACACTTCCTGAAAAATGTCTCATATCAATAGGATAAAGTCGAATCCATTCACCGTCTTCGGTTATTCCAGCAAGTGCATGCAACACTTCCATGTCGTTTACTGTATTCAGGATACGCTTTCGTGACAATCGTGATACGCTTTTTCTCCCAGGTCATCGAATAGTCATCTCTGCACCGAATCGTTTCAGTTCTTCTCCGAGGATATGTCGATGGCATAATTGTGGATCTTTCTCAAAACACATGAGAGCAAGTTTTTTATCTTTTGCCAGTTGTGTCAGTTCGTTAATGTCTTCTGTTTTTGTTTTCAAATATGTCGAATACTGCTCAAACAAGTTATCGTAATCTTCTTTTGTCTGAAGATTTTTTCTTAAATGACTTGGGACACCAAGGGCAGGGATTCCAAGATAATGGATACCAAGTTTTTCACAAAGTGTTGACAGTGTTTGTTTTGTATACCCGTATTTCATGCTCCAGGGGTTGTTTCTGATGTCAACAAGGATATTGATTTTATCTTGAATTAGTCGCATGAGGAATTCATCGATGGATAATCCTTCATATCCGACGGTCATGATACCGGTTTGGTCTCGAACCAATTGTTTCTTTTGTTCGATTTCACTGAAGATCGTATAGTCTGGATACCGGTCGTAGACATATTTAATAAGTTCTCTTTCAGTTAATTTGGATAACCTATTCAGATATTGGTTCAGGTCATCTGGGATAGCTATTTTTGGTAGGGGATTATCATGTATGAAATTGATGTAGTTCGTATCTGTTGTTAGTATTTTTTCTCTTTCCATAGCATCAATATCATGGAAGAGTTCAAATGAATACGGGCCGAATTTGTAGGGAACGAAATTGTATAATTTACACTGGTTATCCATAGAATATTCATTGTTGAAAAGGAAGAATATCTTCGCTAATTTCATCTTTGAACATTGATGGGTATTTTGTAAGAAATGATAGAGGTATTTCTGTCTCATCATCATATTCTTTACCTATGTCTACAGGTATTAATATCTCTCTCGGGTGGTTGAAAGTATTTTTTCCCAGTAGTTGTCATCATCAAGATACCTGTTTCAATCATTTAAGGATTGTGAGCATTGATATTTCTGTGTTAGGAATCCGTAGAGAAATAGATCTTTCTCATATTTTTCATGATCTGAAAACCATTTTGAGATGATTTTCCAGACTAAACAAAAATTCAAAAGCCGTTTTTTTGGGGTTTTATTGGTCGATTTCTTTCCTGTTGTGACGTTCGACTGCCGCCACGTCCGCTCGTTTTTAATTTATTCACTCTATGGATATTCTTTGCTATAGATTCATATATTTGAACATACTTTTAGACCATATGAATGTGGATTGGAAACTGCTCTCCTATGCGATGGTTGTTTCAGTAATTATCATCTGGATTTGCACCTTGATCGTCTCGGTCCTTTTCATTCAACCGTTACTTGATTCGTGGAGATGTCTTCCCCAGATTTTATCAGGTAATACCTCGTATACTTTTGCGGTATCAAAAGTACCAAGTATTCCCTTGTGGGTTCTTTTGGTTGTTTCATTGTTATTATGGGCTGTTCTGACAGTTGTTTCATACGTCATCATGAGCTCATTGAAAAAAAATAAAGAAGGAGAAAACACCTCATCTTAAGGATTTTTCCAGGACACGACCTCATTGAAGTTAGAGTTTTTCCCTTTGTCTCAGAGGAGTTTCCAGACCTTTATTTGATTGCTTGTTGTATTCAGGGCGTCATAATAGGCGATGATTTTTATCGTATGGCTGAAGAATGAAAGCTTGTTCCATGTCCAGATGTAAGGTGCTTCAGTGTCAGTGAATTGTAACGTATTGTCCTTGTAAAACTCGATTTTTTCAACTGTCCCTGAGACTCCGTTGACCTGTGCTTCCACATCTATTTTGCCGATGATGAGGGAGATGGGAAAAGCTCCTTTATCTACGCCAAAAACATAGAGATGTTTTTCTTGGGGCATCATAAATACGACCCCTGGGCGAACAAACACTTCCCCGGAAGTACGATAATCGATCCCATTTCCTGCAGGTCCAGAGTATCGATCGGAGGAGAAGATAGAGACCGTTCGATCCCAGTGTTCATGGACCCCCAGGCTTGTTGAAAGATAGATACCGTCATGTTCTGGATCATAGACATTCGGTGCTGGGACTGCTGCCTGATGAAGATAATTCTGTGCCCCTTCAATCGGATTCGTCCCTTCTGTGAGCAGGAAATCATACATCACGGAATCAATGGCGACCGGGTCTTGCGAGAAGAACAGGCTGTTGGTCCAGTCATCGTTGAACGGGTACATCAAGAATTTCGCAATGGTATGATGGTCCACCTTGGTTGCAAACGTCCCATCACCAAGATACAAGAGTGTTTTTCCTCCGAGATGTTCATAGGCGAACAAATCCACCTGCGGTGCAGGATTCCCCATCGTCAAACCAGATATATGGTAGGGATGGATGTCGGAGACAGGTTCGATGAATGAGCCGAAAAAATTCTTCCCTGATAAGGTGACACCTGAATTGATCGGATGTCTTTTCAGTAACGGCATGTTGATGAGGTATTTCGCTTCGACAACACAGGTGGGAAGGGTTCGTGCTGTACCATCGGAAAAATACATAATTGTCGAGCTTGGGACTACCTGCTCCCGACCGGTTGCTCCACCCAGGGAGTCAACGTAATGGATCTGTGAGAATTCCTCGACTAACGGATCAGCAGGGTAGGTCTCATAATAGATCCGGTTATACAGACAGTTCACAATCGGTCGTGAAGCGTCAAACACTGTGATGTCCTGCTGGGCGACACCAACGACATTGACAAGTTGACGTAACAATGCTTTTACCACATACGGACTTGCATCTCGATCGTTATCCTCTTTAGTATAGGGATCGCCAACACCACCAAGTGCGTTATTTAAATTTAATTTAATCGCGATTTTTTCACCGGGTTGATACCCAATGTCTCCATTCCCATGGACTTGATTGAAATAACTAAACATAGCATCCCACGCCTCAGAATCAGTTGATGTTCCTGTGAACTGTTGCACACCTATCGAAAGCATGTGATCCAGGACATCCTGGTTATTGTTCTGCTGTTCCCACCAGTACCCTGATAGATCTTTCTCTGTTGCGTTTGGGTTCCACACCCATACGACCCGGCCAGGAGAAACCCCAGTTCCGACGCCCATTGGTTGTTTTGGGATTGGATCCCAGGATGTTGCTGCGGGCTGTTCTCCTTGGAAATAATTCGTGGCAAACACCGCACCTGTAATGGTGAATAATACAACAAAACCAGCGAAGACTGTTGGGAGTGTCTTTGCGAATTTTGTTTTTGCGTTCCGCAGCCACACCGCAACGCCAGCAAATAAAATCCCCCAGAAAGCGATATATCCAAGTGAAATAGACATGGCGACCTGTTGGCAGGGGTATTGTGCGCGCTGTGGTTTTGGGACTACCCGGATGAGAAACCAGGCAATAGCGATAAGACCAGCGAGATGAAACCAGATTCCTTTCCACCCACTTATTTTTTCCCATAGACGAGTTTTGTGATGATGTGTATGATTCTTCATGAGATATCCCCTTACAAAAAGAGTAGTTGTTAGGCTATAAAAAGGTTTGCTCGTTGATGAAAAAACCGTTTTTTTTATCTCCTAATAACATTGGATTAACGATAGTTAATTTTATATGAGTGAACCTATTACATTTTTATTAAGGAAAAAGAGGTGACCAAATGAAAACTTTTTTGAAAATAAGCTGTCTCGCTCTCTTGTTATGTATCGGGTTTATTCCAACCTCGACAGGAGCAAGTTTCGAGCCGGCGAAAACAGTCGTGTACCTTGCAGAGAACAACCCTGGAAATTATAGTCTCCTCCAGTACGCAATACAACATAGTTCAAACCAAAACACCCTGAGTATCTCTCACGGAACTGAGTACCCTGTACGCATCTTCAATGGGTATTCACAGCAACAAAATTTCGATATCATCGTGGTCAGCCATTTGATGAGAGACGGGCAGAGCTATCAGGTACCATTCAACCTCATCGGCTTGTTCTTTTCACACCACTTGTCCGCAGAGACGAATCTGTAGAGTAAAAAAAGAGACGGTCGTTTTAGAACCGTCTTATTTTTATTTTTTTCATCCATTTGAATTTTGTCGTACCGGTCAACAGACGGTCGGTCTTGAACACCCAGACAACGATACTGATGGTAACTATTGCAAACACAGCGACATAGACAATACCGGCGATCACTAACGTGTAGTCGTGGAAGAGTAACGCTCGGGGCGCCATCATCGGATGTGAGAACGGGATAGCGAATGTGAAGATTTTCAATGCTAAGGGAAGCGTGTCAAAATCTGCGAACATGGTGATAAACATGGGAATCATGGCAAGCATCGTAATTGGGAATGTGAGTGTTTGTGCACTCTTATAGTTCTTCGCAAAGGTCCCAAGCAGCATGCAGAGGGCAAGCCCTGCGATGAGAGCTAGGAACAACGAAACACCGATCCAGATGAAATCTCCTGTGGTTAAAACAAGGCCGTATGCGGCAAGGTTCACTCCGCTTGTCACTTGAAAACCACTGAAATAAAACTGCATCCCGATCATGTAGATGACGGCAAGGAGAAGTCCGATGAATGCTGCCGCAATAATCTTTCCAGAGACAATACTGGTCCGTTTCACCGGTAACGTCAGCAATGTTTCAAGGGTTTTATTCTCTTTTTCAAGTGCCATTGACGTAATGACGATACTTCCTGCCATGATGATGATCATCATCATCACTATTGGAATGAGTAACGACTGGGATGACAGCATCCCTGAAATCGTGTTTGGTGAAATCCCGACAAACTCCCGATCCTTGAAATACGTCGTTTCAAGCCGTCGGGTCGGTGATAAGACAAACGATGCGTTTATCGAGGAATTCTGTTTGATGAGCTCTTTCGATATATTCGTGTTAATGTAGGCAATGAGCAATTCAAGGGCACTTGATGAGATCGTATCCATGAGTCCTGCGCCTTTCATGATCCAATAGATTTGGAGCGTTCCTTGTTGTTCCTGGGTGATTCGTTCTGTGAAATTTTTTGGGATGATGATGACGGCGACACCATTGTGCTGTGTGACAGTTTCTAATCCGTTTTTAAGGTCAGAAGCAGATGTTGAGTTGTACACTGATTTGGCATGGGTACACAGGAGTGTGGATGCAACGGTACCTAAGGTGCCATTATCCTCTGTGATGACCCCGATTGTTGGTGCGGCTGTTGATTTTTCTTGGATGCCTTGGATGCTATTTCCCATGGTTGCAAAAATCAAGGCGACAATGATAATAGGGACAAATGTGGCTGGAGTAAGAAGCTCCCGGATTTCTTTTTTGGTAATATTTCCAAGTCCGCTCATTCATGCACCGTCCGTATGAAGACTTCTTCGATGTTTCGAGCTTTGTATTTTTCCATTAATGTTTTTGGTTTTCCTTCTTCGACTATTTTTCCTTCAGAGATTAAGGCAATCCGGTCGCAGAGGTATTCGACCTCGAGCATGTTATGAGATGAAAGCAGAACGGTCGTACCAGACTGTGCTGTGGACTTGACGAGTTTGCGTATTTCCTGGGCGTTGATGACATCAAGGCCTGAGGTGGGTTCATCAAGGATAGCAAGCTTTGGATTGGTCATTAAAGCCCTCCCAACCAGCAGTCGGCGCATCATCCCTTTGCTGTAGGTATCGACGCGGTCATCGATGCGTGTGCCGAGATCCGTTATCTGGATTCCTTTTTGCACCATTGATGGTACTTCTTTCGAATCAAAGAAGTTCGCGATGAATTGAAGATACGCTCTTCCTGTCAGATTCTTGTACGCTCCAGCATCCTCAGGAAGATAGCTAATGAGTTTTCTGATTTCTGCCGCGTGTTTACTAAGGTCATGTCCTAAAATGGTGACTGATCCACCGTTGATGGACAGTAAGGTGGATAAGACTCGTAAGGTGGTGGTCTTCCCTGCGCCATTCGGGCCGATAAGCCCAAAGATCTCACCTTCGTTGATTGAGAATGAGATACCTTTCACTGCATCTATGGACCCATATTTCTTTACTAAATTCTTCACTTCAACTGCTGGCATGTTCTCGGTTCCTCGTAATTCTTTTTTCCTTTTAAGGTATTCTCTTCGTTCTACCGAAACCCTGAAACGAGGAAAATGCATTCAAACAACAGTAGTGTCGATTCTCTCATGAGGTATCCAATGAACAAACAAACCTTTTTCCAAGGGTTCGCTCGAAATATTATTATTGTCGGTTTCGTCAGCCTTTTTACTGATTTGTCTAGCCAGATGGTATTCCCTGTTGTTCCCTTATTCTTACTATCGCTTGGTGCAAGCGCCTGGGTCGTAGGTCTTGTCGAGGGAGCTGCGGAGACTACTGCGTCTTTGCTGAAGGTCTTCTCCGGGTATTGGTCAGATAAAATAAAACGACGAAAACCGTTTGTCTTCGCTGGGTACGGACTATCATCTCTAACAAAACCACTCTTCGCGTTCGCACAGACCTGGCCGTTCGTCCTCTTTTTCCGGGTGATCGAACGCGTAGGAAAAGGAGTCAGAGACGCCCCACGAGATGCTATCGTCGCTGAATCCGTGGATGCCTCGATCAGAGGAAAGGCATATGGGTTTCAACGAGCGATGGATGGAGTCGGATCGTTTTCAGGTGCGATTATCGCGGTGATTCTCCTTCCGTTATTTGGGTATCGGGAGCTCTTCCTCATCGCATTCTTTCCTGGTCTCATCGCGGTCTTGTTTATTTTGTTTATTAAAGAGAAACGAGAACAACAGACTCCTCAGAAGCGTGTAGCGACACCGTTTCGTGTTAGTATGAAACGACTGCCTCGGAATCTTCAGATATTCATTGTTGTTTCGGCGCTGTTTGCATTAGCCAACTTCGGGTACGCGTTTCTCATCCTCAAAGCAAAGAACATTGGTTTCTCTGACAATGTCACGCTTCTCTTGTATGTCTTATTTTACGTGGTATATACCTTATTTACTATCCCTGCGGGGATGCTCTCCGATAAAATAGGGAGAAAACCAGTCCTTATGTTAGGATATGTACTCTTTGCGGCCACCGCGGTCTGTCTGCTTTTTACGTCGCAACTTTCGATGCTTGTTTTTGTTTTCATCGTCTATGGGATATTCTTTGGACTCATCGATGGAGTTCAGCGTGCTTTTGTTGTTGATCTAGCACCTTCTGATCTGAAAGGGACTGCTCTGGGGACATTCCATACAGCGACCGGGTTGATCGCGTTACCTGCCGGGGTTATCGCTGGGACGCTTTGGGATACAATCTCTCCAGAAGCAACGTTTCTCTTTGCGTTAGGATTAAGCCTCTGTTCTCTCCTGCTTTTTGTTTTTGTGAAAAATACGAAACAAACCAACGCATCTTTAGAGAAGCAGTAAAATGTTTTTTTCTTCTCATAGACAAATCTTTAAGTAACGTGAATCAGTTTACCTCCCCGAGGGGTACCGTGCAGAAACAGGTTGAGATATCTCGTCATCAAATCGATTTTTTAAAATCACTCGACACCGATGAGTTTTACAATAAAGACGAAGATGAAGTATGTAGATACGCTCACAGTACTATCCAAGAACTCGTTCAATTAGGGAATCAGGCGACACATGAACTCATCGAGTTACTTCAGACCGAATTTACTTGGAGTTGTTTTTTTGCCTTAACGATCTTTCGTGAAACGAAAGATCCACAAGCGATTCCCGCTCTTATCGCATTTCTAAAAAGAGAATCTGATGATTCGATGGCAAATGAAGAAGCGATGTTTGCGCTGCAGGATATCGGAGACCCATCTATTAACTCCCTCATCGAGGATATCGAGGAGGCGTTCGATAATAAAAAATATAACTCCTATTTGGTTGATGCGTTGACTGGGATTATTGGGCCAGACTCCTATGATTTCATGGTGAAAATTACCAAGGAGTATATTGGGAAACCCTGGCGGTACAAAGGATGGTTTCGCGTTGAGGATTTCACCTATAATTTTGTGAAACAAGGACGAACCGATGCGATTTCTCTCCTTCGGCAGATTCTCGACATGAAGAGTATTTCCGGGAACGAAAAACATGAGCTTGAGGATACCATCAGAGCTCTAGAGGACCCAGAAGGGTATGAAAAAGATATTGAAGAAACCGAAAAAGAGTTGTCTGATGCCACCCAAAAAGCTGATGTGTAAGAGTGTATGATACGATAATTATTGACGTTTTGTCTTTCTCTGCGTATCTATAATATTTTTATATTTATATTGAGAAGAATATTATCAGTAACTCTATATAATGGGAACGGTATTGATTTATCTGGAGGGAACCCTATCAGTTCTCAAAAACCTACACTGAGAGCCCTTGCTGGCAAAAAGATCGATGATTGGGAGAAGTATATCATTCGAAGCTCAACAGGAAAAAGGGTACTCGCAGCGTTCTATCGTTCCTCGGTGTATCATTTCTTATCCATAAAGGTCAACGAGTTTCTTGATGTCAAGCTCCTTGAGGATGTTCAGCACCATCAGCTTCCGAAACATATTGCTATCATCATGGACGGGAACCGTCGATTTGCCAAAGAACTTGGGTTGTCCTGGGAAGCGGGACATATCTTTGGGAAAGAAAAAATCGAAGAGGTATTAGATTGGTGTTTTGACCTTGGGATTGGTGTTCTGACGGTGTACGCATTTTCTACCGAGAACTTTAAGCGAAGCGAAAAAGAAGTCAAGATATTAATGTCCTTGTTAAAGGAAGAGTTGGATTTAGCGAAGGAGGACTCACGTATCCATAAAAATAAGGTACGTATACGGATTCTCGGAAGGCTTGACTCCTTGCCAAAGGACATTCAGCAGTCAGCTCAGTCTATTATGGAGTTGACTCAATCCTATAAAACATATCATTTGAACATCGCGCTGGCGTACGGGGGCCGGGAGGAAATCATTCAAGCTATCCAGCGTATGGGTAGCGACATTAAAAAAGGGAAACTCAAAATCAAGGATATCTCTGAAAAAACCGTCTCCTCTTATCTGTATACCAGTGGGTTACCTGACCCGGATCTCATCCTTCGAACATCGGGGGAAGAGCGCATCTCAAACTTTTTATTATGGCAGCTTGCGTACTCGGAACTCTACTTCTGTGATGTGTATTGGCCTGCGCTTCAAAAACGGGATTTCTTACTGGCGATTCGGACGTATCAACAGAGGAAACGACGGTTCGGGAAATGAAAGTGTTTTATGGTTCCGTCCCTGTTTCTTCTGTGTCCATGAGCGATTCGTCATTTTCAACTTCTTCTGCAATGTCTGAAAGTTTTGCGAATTGACACGCAAAAAAATAGGAGATTAACCCAAGACCTACAAAGAGAATCGTAAATGCGAGAATCGTGCCGGTCACATCGTTACTCAGGTTGAGAGGATGAGCTATTATTTCAACGACATACAGGATGAGAAGAATACATCCAAGGATAAGAAAAAATTTACAGAAGAACCCTGTCTTCAGATTATTATGTGCGGAGAAAAAATGTTTTTTAACCATTGAGAGGCCCTGTTTCACCTGCTAATTTTAGGTAACTTTCCACTTTACTTTGTAACTCGGTGAGTTTTTCCCTGCTTCGTCCCTCTTGTTTTTCCAGGGTGGTTTTTCGTAACTCTAAGGATTCTTTGCTCGAAGATAATTCTTTTTTTATGTCACTTTTTCCCTTGGTTTTAATCAGTAAGGCACCGATACTTTTGTAAATCGGTGTTTTCTCGGTCACCGCTTCGATTTCCTTTAATGCTTCTTCGGTCTCTTTCAGTTGGATCTCTACCTGTTGTCGTTGTTGTGCGATCATCTGAAGTTGTGCTCGTGCTTGCTGTAATCTGTTAATTTGATCCTGCAATTGAGGAGATAATTCTTCACCGGGCATGCTGTTTTTTCTCCTTTTGTGGGTGGTAATAATCGTCTCCTTCTTAAACGTATTCATTCACAACAAGTTTTTTATGCAAAACCCTTCTCCCATTAATAATAGAAACTATTATATAGAATGTTGTAAATATACAAAGACACATATTATTATCCTTAGCGGAGGATTTAAAAATGATGAAAAATGATAAATTAATTGTAGCTGCGGGGGTTGCTATACTTATTCTTGCTGCAATTGGTGTTTATTTTTGGGTTCCACAAAAAGCTGAAGCACAGTCGGTGAATTCAAACGATTTCATTGACATTACGGGTGATTTAAAAGGCATGCCTGGCTCTATCACTGTTTCTTCTAGCGATCCCTTTTATCCACTTATCGCAACACCATTGTCCGTGAATTATGATGAAACCGGAGCGCAGATGGTTATCCCTCTCTATGTAATGAATTTTAGCAACCCGTCAACGGCGATAATGCGACTGCAAGATCAACTAGCTCGCAGTAAAAACGGTGAAATGATTAAAGATGATGAATCCCCTAAAAACGCCTCGTTAAGGATTGCGAGGAACTACTGGAATAGTAGTGAAGCTGCTTTAATAATTGAATATGATGAACAAGGGTATGATTTGGGTGTCATGGCGACGCCAATCGCTTCCTATCTGAGAATACCAGTGATTGTTACAGATAATATAGATACCGATGTGACCAGTGTTCTGAAAGATCTTGGTGTGAAAAAAACCATAGTCTGCGGGAAAAATCTCAAGGGGTACGGTTCTGTTTTAAAATTCAATTCAGTCGAAGAGGTGGTGAACGCATCAATCGTGGTCGTTGAACAAAAACTGAAACAGGACGTCGGTTATATCACCCTTACAAATCCGGTAGATGCATGGCCGCCAAAGGTGTTAAACAGTGTGGAGTTCAACTTCGGACCAACAAAAATAAGATCCGGCTCCATGAGCCAACTTGTTAACACTGCTCTTGGTGTATTGAAAGGTACATCCTCTGTCACCTGGACGTTCACCATACCGGAGGATTATAAATATGCCTTGATAAAATTTGATGGGATTAACCTTGATTCTGAAAACTGTGACGACATGGGGGATAAAGCATCATTTATGATGGGTCCTAATTTACCGGATGAACCCGCCAGTCTCCAAAAATTTGAGGCGTATCCAGGTGGGACGGCTTGGGGTGGTATCCCCGAAAGAGACGCAAGTGGCAATATCGTCAAAGATATCGTGCATTCTGAAACAGTGTTATATGGAAGAGGCGGAGTTGAATATAAAATAGTCGCTTCCGGGAGCTGGTTATTAAAAAAGGAAGGGACAGTCTCCGTTCATGTCGAGGTCGATAAACTTGAAAATCCCGTATATCCCATGATGAAAAGTCTTTCATCGGTCGCACCGTATTTAACCGCGTACCATAAGGGGATTCTTTTCGGGAAACCTGATTTTGCGTTTACCGCTGATGATGATAAGATTACAGATTCCGGAGAAACCTGCCCTGGTATCTATGTGGGTGGAAAGAATCCAAAACTCGTACCCATCTCAAATAAACATTTTTTCGATAAGATACATGATCCGTTGAATAGCCTCCTTGCCTACCTTGCAGGTATCAGCCTGAATGATGATCGAGATCTGAAAACTTTACGAGACCATTATGTGAATGATTCGGTGTACATTGCGTTAGTTGGTGATGGGACTGTTCTTCCGAATTACATCTATCAAAATCATGCTGAACCTTTTGGAGACCTTAATGGTGACGGTGTCGATGATACCCCGTACTATAACGGTGGGGGGACACCTAGTGATGTCCTCTATGGTAACATCGACCCGATTCGGTATGATTGGTCCAATATAGCGAATGATATCTATAGCGACACCCCGGAGAAATATCCCTATATAGAAAACATTGTCGGCCGAATCACAGGTTGGGATGCTCAGGACGCAGATGCATTGATACTCAAAAGCTTGTTCTATAACGAACTAACCAGCAATCTGGCCACATGGAAAGATAATTTTGGTCTTATCGTCGGGGGCGGACAGGATTTCCAAAAACCATTAGTCAGATACTTCATCTTTGGTGATGTACTGAAAATGATTAAACGGGGAGAACCCATGAAAGCATTCACAGGCTATGCTGAGATGACCTACAACCGGGCTAGCTATAACATTGTCGAACCATTGGGATTTACCTTACAAGGTGCTCTCTATGAAGAGGGGATGGGAAAAGGACTCAGCGAAGATACGCTCAATAAAATTAAAAGCAACAACCTCGTCAACAAGCTTTTCTTCGAAAAATGGCAGGTACGAAGAACCGCTGGCGAAGGGAAAGTGAAAGGCAGTCAGATCTTTGAGACTAGCAACTTTTTATTTGTCAATGGCCATGGGAATCAATTTCTCTTTGGTGTGGGCGGCAATGACATCGTAGCATCAGGACTTGGGGGCCCGCTCATGAAAAAATTGCTTACGCTCACCGTTATCCCAATCGCTGGTGGTTTCATAGGACCCGGAGGGGATTTAAGCTCCGCAGGTGAATATAACACACGCCTTGTTTCAAACCTCAAACTGGGCCCATCATTTATGTGGTTGGAAAGCTGCATCTGTGGGAAACTTGATGGACAGTATTCACGAACGAATGTCGGTCAATCCTTGTTGCATGCAGGAGTCGCAGCTCTTATTGCCTCACCAACGGGATCCAATATCGGCGGGGGATATCTTGAGCCGAAAAACACAAAATATGATTTTCCAATCCAAACCTATCTGAAATACATTAAGGCGAAGGGTCAGTGGAAGAGAGATATCTTCCCGGATGCGCATTTCGGGGAGAAAATCTATGAAGACCTCTGCACCAACATGAGGAAACTCAACTGTAGTGTAGGGCAGGCGTTACGAGACTCGAAAAACAGCTATTTACGAGGGGATGCAGATTGGCTGCTGTGGTGGTCGCCCCCGCTCAATATTTACACAGGGGATGCATTGTCAGACCTTGAGATGGCGCAGAACAACTATGCTGATTTGTACACGACGACCTCATCGAAAGGCTTAAGTCCTATGCTGGAGGCAAAATACGTCAGCTTCCAGGAGTACATCCTCTTTGGTGATCCGGCGTTAAACCTGTACGAACCATGTAACGAAGGAAGGTAAGTACCCCTTCTCTCGTTATTTCTTTTTTTTCTAAAAAAGACCTATGGTTATTGAAGAACTCCCGCTGTTCTCATCTTCTGGAAGTTCTCAGGGTGTTTCTCAAAGAACGTATGAACTGGTTCAAGGATGATGTTGATGTGTTGGGCGGTGGCGTTCTTCAGATCCAGCGGGTGGAGTCCTGATGCGAACGCGTTTGCAAGCTCCTCGTAGGTAGTGAATTGCAGGTTCCCACCGAATTTCTCAGGCCGCTCAATCAAGAATGGTTTTCCCTCGAGGTCTGGGAAGATGACGAACTTACAGATCTCCAGAACCGGGTTTGCCTCGATCTGCTTCTCTGGGCAGTATGCCTTGCTCAGTTTCTTTTTCACTATGTCTGCAGAGTCGTGTATCGAAATCATGGTCTCTGGTTTGCTTTTGCTCATTTTCGCTTCGATGGGATTCATGCGGCCGTCTGCCTGCAAGCTTGTTAACAACGGTGTGTGAATCGCGACCGGGGCGGTTCGTCCTATCTTTTTTGCCACATCGCGGGCGAGCATATGAGCATGACGTTGGTCGGTTCCTCCATAGGCGACATCCAACTGAAGATAGAAAATATCGGAGACTTGCATAGCCGGGTAAAATAATTTTGACAAGTCTTTCTCTGCTTCTTCTTCCCCGCGTCCCATGATGTCCATCGCGCGTTTCACCCGGGCGACCGATGTTGCTTTTGATGTTTTCAGCACAAGCTCCCAGTATTTCGCATCGTTCACATAATCGCTCGCGTATACGAACCGTAACTTGCTAGTATCAACCCCCATCGCAGCGAAACAATCCTGCATGTATCTGCCGCAGAGTTTGATTTTCTCAAGGTCTCCCCCGAGTTTATCGTTGATGTACGCATGCCAATCAGCCAGCAGCACCGTGAAATCAAATCCGCAGGCGAGGAAATCCTTTATCTTGTTTGTGCAGATCTTCCAGCCGAGATGCACCACTCCTGAGGGCTCAAACCCGATGTATGCTTTCGGGTTCGGTTTATCAAGCACTGTTTTGAGTTCTTCGATTGTGACGACTTCTTCAGTGTTTGCGATGAGTCTTTCGAGTTTCTCCATTGTTCTACACCTCTCGTTCTATCGTGTGAGTTTCTTGACCACCTGATCAACGATTTTATCGGAAACTCCAAGATAGTTCCGAGGATTCATGGTCTCTTCGAGTTCTTTCTTCTTAAGGAGTTTTGTTATCTTGGGGTTTTCAAGTATCACGGAGAGCAGTTGTTTATTGTCACTGACTGCTTTCAGGGAGCAGATTCTGACCAGTTCATGGGCGTCACCGCGACCCATGCCTTTCTCCACAAGTTTCGTCATCACTGCCTCTGCCATCGGGAGTCCTTTTGAGTTCTCTAGGTTCTGTCGCATCTGCTCTGGGTTCACCTGCAGGTTCCGGAACACTTTGTTCATCTGGAACACGATCCAATCGGTCATAATCAGGGAGTGCGGCAGGATGAATCGTTCTGATGATGAGTTACACAGGTCTCGTTCATGCCACTGGATTGCATTCTCATAGGCTGGGATGATGAAACTTCGGATGACGCGGGCGATCCCACAGATCTGTTCGCAGAGAATCGGGTTGCGTTTCTGCGGCATTGTTGATGAGCCAACCTGTTTTTTTGCTTCGAACGCTTCGGAGACTTCGCCTATCTCACTGCGTTGGAGATTGCGGATCTCTGTTGCGAACTTCTCCATGCTGCTTGCGATATTTGCTAAAACAGAGAGTAACTCGATGTAGCGGTCACGACCGACAATCTGGGTTGATGCTTCCTCTGTCCCGAGTTTGAGGTCAGCCATGACCAGCTCTTGAATTTTCAACGCATGTTTCCCCATCGCTGCCCCGGAACCGACTGCACCAGACATCTTCCCGACCAGCAAGCGTGATTTGCATTCATGGAGGCGTTCCAGATGCCGATCGATCTCCATGGCGTAGACCGCCATCTTCAAACCAAAGGTGATTGGGATGGAGAATTGTCCATGGGTTCTTCCTGCCATGATCGTGTTCTTGTATTCCTTTGCAAGACCAACAAGGGTTACCCGCAGCTCTTTTACCTGTGTTTTGATAAGATCGGTTGCTGCTGCAAATTGTAAGGCGTTCGCGGTATCGACGATATCGTAGCTGGTTGCACCCAGATGAACGTATTTTCCTGCATCACCGCTGCATATTTCGCTTAATGCTTTGGTGACTGCCATGATGTCGTGCCTGGTCTCTTTTTCGATTTCGTTGACCCGTTTTACCGTGACGTATTTTACCATGGCTTTCTTGGAAATCTCATCAGCAGCTTTCTTTGATATATTACCAACAGCAGCATGAGCACGAGCCAGTGCAGCTTCGACATCTAAAAGATACTGTAGTTTGCTTGATTCACCAAAGACGTCTTTTATCTCTTTTCTCCCATAGCGAAAATCAAGGGGACAGACAGGGTTTTCCATAGGGCTTCTCACCTAGAATCATCTATGAGTTAATGTCTTTTTTGGGCCAAACTTGCTCACGAGATTTTTTCCAATAACAAAGCAAGTTCCGCTGAGAGTGCTTGGATGCGTGGGTAATGACGTTTTAGCTTTCCAACGAGTTCCCTCAGTTGGGTCACGGTCCCCATGATTAAAATAGCGGCAGGGTTTTTCTCTAGTTCAAATGCTTCCTTTGGAATCGCGACCTCTCCTCCAAGGGAAAGCATATCCTGTTTGATGATCATCGCATCTTGTAGTATCACTTGCTCAAGTTTAATGACTTTAAAAACCGCTTTAGGAGCCATGATGTCAAGGCTTTTTAGGTCGCTTCCTATCTTTTGGATTTCCTTTCTTGCAACCGCAAGAGATTCAATGGAAATAAATTGAGGATTATGCGATACCATCAGAGGAGGAAACAGAATCGGTCTTATAAGAACCTATGCTCATATTCTTCTGATGAAAGGCACCTACCTCCTTGTTATGAAACTTCACGAAGATGCTTCGGTTCTGGTAGGAAAACATAGTTTCATTCATTTTCAAAAAGGATACTATGTCTATGTTGGATCTGCGTTAAATGGACTTGATCAACGGATTCAGCGACATCTACGGAAACAAAAGAAGATCCATTGGCATATTGATCATTTCCTTCCTTTCACAGAGATTGTTGATATATTTTATAAAGAAAGTACTCGAAGGGAAGAATGCAGAATCGCTCAGGTGTTTGAAAGAAATTTTACACATATTCCCGGGTTTGGGTGCAGCGACTGTGAATGCGCGAGTCACTTGTTCAATGGTCTGTATCATGAAGTTTTAAGAGTTATCGATTCTCTGAATATGAGCCTATATCCTCTTCGTACAAACCCTTAAAATCCTTCCCCTTATTTGTCCTCTCATGGCCTCTGTTATTTATTCAACAACCGATACCCTGGACACTGCTAGAACCATCGCCCGTTCACTGGTGAAAGAAAAACTTGTCGCCTGTGTTCATATCATCCCGAAGATCGAGTCGATCTACCGCTGGCAAGGGAAAATGGAAGAGGCAAACGAATGCGTCCTGCTAGCAAAAACCTCTGAACGGAACGTCCAAAAGACAATACAGAAAATCCGTTCACTTCACCCTTATGAAGTCCCAGAAATCATCGTGTTTCCCCCTGTTGGTGGTTTGAAAGAATATCTTGCTTACATTGAAGCGGAGACCGCATGAAACTAGTCGCATTGATCTCCAGTGGCATTGATTCCCCGGTGGCGACCTACCTCCTTTCCAAGAAAGCAGACGAGATCATCTTGCTTCATGCGGACAACCGCCCGTTCACCGATGACCGTGAAATAGAAAAATTCATCACGTTAGCAAAGCATCTGAAAACACTGGTTCCATCGAAACTCACTGTACGACTCCTTCCCCATGGACAAAGCCTTGAAGCATACAAGATACACTGTAACAATAAGTATACTTGCGTGGTGTGTAAACGAATGATGCTTCGGTATGCAGAGGCGATTGCGCAAAAAGAGCATGCGGATGCGATTGTGATGGGTGATTCCCTCGGACAGGTCGCCTCACAGACGCTGCAGAACCTACGGGTTGTTGAACAAGCGATACGTATCCCGATTCTGAGACCCTTGATCGGGTTCGATAAGGAAGATACGATTAAAATTGCGAAACAGATCGGTACCTTTGATCTCTCCATCGCAAAAGCGGATGGATGTGCTGCTGTCCCAATAAAACCGTCGACACAGGCACGTCTTGAACACATCCTTGCTGAGGAACAGAAAATCAACGTCGAAGAACTTGTGCAAAATGTGATTTTGCAGGCGAAAATCGTCACACTCTAACATGTCACATTCATTAATAAATTAGCCAGAAGAAAACCTTGTTTTTTTAAAAAATCAAAAGACTTAAAAACCACTGAATTATACTACAGTTTGTAGCTAAATTTTTTTGCTATACCATATATTGTATCTGGTGATGGGAGATGAATTGCCCCTATTGCAACCATATTGACACGAAGGTTACCGACTCGCGCGATACCGGCGGATCCATCCGCAGACGACGAGAATGCCTCAGCTGCAACAAGCGATTCACGACCTACGAATACATCGAAATGGTGCCCCTGTTCGTCATAAAAAAAGATGGCAGACGCGAACGATTCGATCGCTGCAAAATCAGAAACGGTATGGAAAAAGCACTCGAAAAACGCCCGATCAACCACGAAAAAATCGAAGAAATGATTGACGGAGTCGAAGAGAAGATCAGACGCACAGGAAAAGAAGAAATCGAAACTAAACTCATCGGTGAATACGTCATGGACGCGTTAAAGGAAGTAGACCAAGTCGCCTACATCAGGTTCGCATCGGTCTACCGGCAATTCACTGATGTCACCAGCTTTGAAAAAGAGGTTAAAAATCTTACAGAAAAATAGGAGAAGAGGAACACATGATACGAAAGATAAAAAAACGAGACGGAAAAATCGTTGATTTCAACCCAGTGAAAATCACAGAGGCTATCTGGAAAGCAGCTCAAGCAGTCGGTGGAAAAGATTACAAACGAGCGGCGGAGCTTACGAATACTGTTATCGATATCTTAGAAAAAGAACTGAAACGTAGTGAAATCCCAACCGTCGAACAAGTTCAAGATGCTGTCGAAAAGGTTCTCATCGAGGACGGACATGCCAAGACAGCAAAGGCATACATCCTCTATCGGAAACAGCACCAGGACATGCGGGAGATCGGAGGCTTGCTCAAAGACATCGATGTGGTCGATGACTACCTGAGTATGTTAGACTGGAAGGTCAACGAAAACAGCAACATGAGCTATTCTCTCCAGGGACTCAATGTCTATGCGACAGAAAGCATTATTTCCCATTACTGGCTCAACAAGATTTATCCACCTGAGATTGGAGACGCGCACACCAGAGGAGACTACCATATCCACGATCTTGGTACCCTCGGAGCATACTGCGTGGGGTGGGATTTGCAAGATTTGTTACTCCTCGGTTTCAAAGGAGTCTCTGGGAAAATCGAAAGCAAACCAGCTAAACACTTCAGCACCGCATTGATGCAAATCGTGAACTATCTCTACACCCTCCAGGGTGAAGCGGCAGGAGCACAAGCACTCTCAAATTTCGACTCCCTACTCGCACCTTTCGTTGCAAAGGATGGTCTGCAGTACGATAATGTAAAACAAGAGATGCAAAAATTCCTCTTCAACATGAACGTCCCCACACGAGTCGGGTTCCAAAGCCCGTTCACCAACATCACCATGGATCTTACCGTGCCCAGTTATTTGAATGATGAACCAGCTATCATCGGTGGTAATCCTACAGATAACAACTACAGCGAATATACCACAGAGATGGACATGATCAACCATGCGTTCGCGGAAATCATGCATGACGGGGATGCAAAAGGACGACCCTTCACATTTCCGATCCCAACCTATAACATCACGAAGGATTTCAACTGGAACAACGATGGACTCGCACCTCTCTGGGATATGACCGCGAAATATGGGATTCCCTATTTCTCGAACTTCATCAACAGCGACATGAAACCAGAAGACGCCCGGAGCATGTGTTGCCGTTTACGATTGGACAACCGGGAGCTTCAAAAACGAGGCGGAGGGTTGTTTGGTGCAAATCCAAAAACCGGATCCATCGGTGTCGTAACTTTGAATATGCCACGGATTGGATATCTTGCGAAGGATGACACTGATTTCTTTGAACGACTCGACTCACTGATGATACTTGCCAGGCAGAGCCTAGAGATCAAACGAGACCTCATCGAGAACCTCACTGCAAGTGGCTTGCATCCGTACTCACGGTTCTATCTTTCTGATGTGCAAAAGAACTTTGGGGAGTACTGGAAGAATCATTTCTCCACCATTGGCCTCATCGGTATGAACGATGCGCTTCTCAACTTCATGAACAAGAGTATTGCTGAACCTGAGGGGAAGGCGTTTGCTGAGAAAGTCCTTGATTATATGCGCACGCGCATCCTGGAGTTCCAAAATGAAACCGACAACATCTTCAACCTGGAAGCAACACCGGGGGAAGGAACCAGCTATCGTCTCGCGCGTCTCGATAAGAAACATTACCCGGATATCCGTACCTACAACCAGGAGATTTACACCCAGAACCGTGGAAGAGATGTCCAGCCGTATTACACAAACTCCACGCAGCTGCCGGTCGGCTTCACCACCGATGTGTTCGAAGCCCTGGACCTGCAGGACACACTGCAGACCAAATACACTGGCGGCACGGTTCTGCACATTTTCCTTGGTGAGGAGGAACCATCGCCGACTGCGACGAAGAACCTTGTCCGGAAGGTCGCTGAGAACTATGCGCTCCCCTATTATACAATCACTCCGACGTTCAGCGTCTGCCCGGACCATGGGTATATCGCTGGTGAACATCAGCTCTGCCCGACCTGTCAGGGGATGCAAAAGACCACTGAATGTGAAATCTACTCCCGTGTTGTGGGATACATCCGCCCGGTGAACCAATGGAACAAGGGGAAACAACAGGAGTTCCGCGATCGAACAACATTTGACCTACGGGAGAAGGTCCTTGCCACAGCATGAAGATAGGCGGCTTTCAGAAAACATCGTTGCTTGATTATCCAGATCGGATTAGCGCGATCGTCTGGACCAGCGGATGTAATTTCCGCTGTCCCTTCTGTTATAACAGGAATCTTGCGCTAGGAACTGCAGAGATCTTCCCCGAGGAAGAAATCCTTTCGTTTCTCTCGAAAAGAAAAGGATTACTTGAAGGCGTTGTCATCTCTGGAGGCGAACCACTCCTCCATGATGATATCGTTGATTTTGTAAAAAAGATAAAAGACCTGCGGCTCTTGGTAAAGATCGATACGAACGGTACGTTCCCAGAACGAATTAATGAACTATTGCAAAAACAGCTTGTTGATTACATTGCCATGGATGTGAAAGCACCAAAGAACAAATATACTCAGCTCACAGGCGTCAAAACAGACCTTTCTAAAATAGAAGCATCGATTGACTTACTGAAAACAAAAGCGCCAGCCTACGAGTTCAAAACCACGTTCATCCCAGGTCTATTAACAAAAGAAGATATCATAGAAATTGCACAATGGCTGAAAGGAGCAGATGCCTACTTCCTGCAGCAGTTTAAAGTCATCAAACCTCTTGTCTCTTCAAACCTTGAAACTGTCATTCCCTATCCCCGAGACTATGTGTATGAAACACTCGCAGCGATTAAACCTTTTTTCAAACGCTGTGCGGTCCGTGGTGTTTAAAAAAACTAAATAGTACATATTCAATGAGGTTTTTCATGGACTATGAATTAGCGATCATTGGTGCTGGTCCTGCTGGATTTTCCGCTGCGATTTATGCGAAACGATCGGGGATCTCAACGATCGTATTTGATTGTGGGAGCGGTGGAGGCCTGTTACAGCTTGCCCCGAACATTGAAAACTTTGCTGGATTTATCTCAATTCCTGGGATTGATCTTGTTGAAAAAATGAAACAACATGCAAGCATGTACGCAGATTTCCATTTTTATGAGGCGGTAAAACAAGTCACTCCATCGTCAACGGGATTTCTGATAGCAACAGAGAAAGCCTCTTATAAAGTAGGTGCGGTGATCCTCTGCACAGGAACCGAACATAAAAAACTCGATGTCCCCGGTGAATCTGAATTCATCGGAAAGGGAGTGTCCTACTGCGCGACCTGTGATGGTTTTTTCTTTAAAGGAAAACGGGTTGTCGTGGTGGGTGGAGGTAATACCGCACTGATAGAATCCATTTTTTTAAAACAACTCGGATGTAAAGAAGTCACTGTTGTCCACCGTCGTGATCAATTCCGTGCGGAGAAGATCTATGAAGAGGAAGCAGTGGAAAAAGGCGTGCATTTTCTGTTCAATACTATCGTTGAGGAGATCCAGGGGAAGGAAAGCGTCTCATCTGTTAGCCTTTTTAATTTAGAGACCAGTGTGCGATCATCATTACCGGTTGAGGGCGTGTTTGCCTCTGTGGGGGTGATGCCTCAAAACCAAATTGCAAAGGCACTGCAATTAAAGATAAATGAAGACGGGTATATCATGGTCGATAGCGAACAACGCACGAATGTTCGAGGCGTGTACGCAGCTGGCGACATCACTGGGGGGCTGCGACAGGTGGTCACCGCCTGTGCCAAAGGAGCAGTCGCTGCGTTGTCATCCACTGAGGTACTTGGGAAGAAATATCCGTACTAAAGCACTGATATCTGCATGATTTTTTTCTTTCGTAAAAGCCTAATCAGTTCCTCACCGCTTTTCTTAACTTGATTACTTATCTTACCGTCCATCGTTTCCGGTTGAATTCCAATAAAAACAATTCGTGGGACTTCTTTTTCCAGGTATTGGATGAACACGGAGAGTGGTATCCCATGAGTACTGAGGTGCATCGTCCCGAGTTTTTCTTTTGGAACGATACGCATCGCGCCGGGAGGAAGCCCCATCTCCGCAGCATCGATCAGAATGAGTGTTTTCGGTTTGTGTCGTTTGATAACCCCGGTGTAGTTCTCCGGGGTCGTCCCACAGTCAAGGACCGTATCATGAGATGAATCATTCTTCAATCGTTCAGCGATATACGGTCCGATACCATCATCTCCCCCCTCTTGATTGCCGATGCAAAGTATCAGCGTCTCCATCATCGTCCCTTCATAATTAAATCATTTTGAATAAATAATCTTCTGATAGGTCAAAAGATACCACATGATGCCGGTCCCCGCGGTAGACAGGCAACTCGACAGCATATCTAACGTGAGAAACACATAGGCCATGACGGAAAGCAGGATTGCTGTGATAAGATACATGGACAGCGATTGGCTTTTTGCTTCCTTATGTTGATAATTTCGAAAAATCGCGGGAATCGCGGTGATCATGAACCCGAAGTTGATGATCGTTAGCACAATATCCTGCCATTGCCACATATGACGCAGGGGATGGCAACAGAGAATATAAATAAATCTTTTCTATGGCTTACCATAAAAAACACAATGTGCTTGGGAAAATTATGGCGAAGAAGATAACACTTGCACAGGGCGCTGGTGGAGAACTGATGGACCAGCTCATCAAACAAAACATCTTACGGTTTTTTAAGAAACAAGGAACTGCAGAGGTTCCATTGACTGCTCTGGATGATGCAGCGGTCATCGATGACATTGTGTTCTCCACGGATTCCCATACGGTGCAACCCTTGATTTTCCCTGGTGGTGACATCGGGTCCCTTGCTGTCTGTGGGACTATTAATGATGTCGCCGTGGTCGGCGGAGCGCCTCTTGCATTGTCAGCCGGATTCATCATCGAGGAAGGATTCTCCTTGGATACCTTTGAGACGATTGTCAGAAGCATGGGACGTATGGCAAACAAGGCACACGTCCCGATTGTCACGGGAGACACCAAGGTAGTCGAAAAAGGTGCGTTGCAGCAGTTCATGATCAATACTAGTGGCATTGGAAAACGAAGCCCTGCTCTTGAAAAGAATATAAAAGAAGTGAAACGGCATAGAACGTTCAATAGCCGTTGGTTACTTGACAGCAATCTTTCTGCGGGTGATACTCTCATTCTTTCTGGGAACATCGGAGAGCATGGTATCGCGTTGTTATCGTTCCGCGAGGGATACGGTTTTGAGACAACCATTCATTCCGATATCGCACCGTTAAATGGATTGATGACTGCTCTGCTTACGGAAGGAGGCATTGTATCTGCTAAAGATCCGACACGGGGCGGACTTGCAAACACGGTCAATGAATTTTCCGAAAAATCACATGTCGGACTCCTTCTGTATGAAGACGCGATCCCCATACCAAAGGGTGTTCAATCCGCCTGTGATATGCTTGGCATTGACCCGTTGGAGATCGGCAATGAAGGAAAAGTTGTTCTTGGTGTGGCCAAGGAAAAAGCAGAGGATGTGCTCGCTGTGTTGAAGAAACATCCGTTGGGAAAACACGCATCTATCATCGGAGAAGCCACGGACAAAGTCTCTGGAGTCGTTCTGCAAACTTCGGTCGGTGGCAAACGGATTTTACGTAAACCGCTTGGTGATCCTATCCCAAGGATTTGTTGATGTTGGAGGAGAACTTTTTAATAGTCTCGTAGTTTACCTCAGTAGCAGACAACAGACGAGGGGTGAATGCGTTATCGCAAAAGGACTGACGAAATCCTTTAAAAAAGCGTTATGGGTCTATCACATCAACTCAGGGTCCTGTAACGGATGTGATATCGAAATCATCGCATCGCTCTGCCCTCGGTACGATATTGAACGGTTCGGTATTAAACTCGTTGGATCTCCTAGGCATGCGGATGTGCTGCTCATCACCGGGCCAGTATCACGACAGATGGTTGACAAAGTGAAACGCACCTATGAACAGATGCCTGATCCAAAGGCAGTGATCTGTGTCGGCAACTGCGGCAACACTGGCGATGTGTTCTATGAATCGTATAATCTAGTCGGACCGGTTGATAAAATCCTCCCTGTTGATGTGTACGTGATCGGGTGTCCTCCTCGGCCGGAAAACATTATTCATGGGATCTCAAAAGCATGGGAAAAGCTAGAAACACTGGAGGCGACCGCATGACAATACATTCAGTTACTCCTGAAGACGTTCTTGGTTCCTTCCAGACGAAATTCCCAAATGGAATCACTCAGCCTCGTATTGAACGTCGAACCGGTGGTACCCTAAAGACTGAATTCATTCATCTCTGGTTCCATGTCGAAACGAGATTTTTTAAAGATGCAGTGAAGCATCTTTTCACATTTGAGCAGTACCCGCATTTTGCGGTAACCTCCGGTTATGATCTAGGGGATACTATTGAGCTTGTGTACCATTTCTCGTTGTTTCATGGTGAGCGGGGGAGGGAGCTTTCAGTGAATATGACCGTTTCTTTGCCAAAGGAAAATCCTGTGGTTGATACCATTACGGATCTTATCCCTGGTGCGTTGATCTCTGAGCAGGAAAAACAAGAGATGCTTGGGGTCAAGATACGTGGGATCCCCAAAGATGCCAGGGTGTTTGTCGCTGATGATATCCCAAAGGATGTCTATCCATGGCGTCGTGATGAAACCGGTCCCGGGAAACTAATTCGGAATCTTCATGAGGGAGATATATGAAGTCAACCTCGAAGACCACGTATCAGATCCCGATTGGTCCGATTCACCCTGCATTGAAGGAGCCTGTGAACTTTACCTTTGAAATCGATGGTGAGAAAATCATTAATGTCGATGTGCAGCTTGGTCATGTGCATCGGAGTATTGAATGGGCTGGGACGAAACGAAACTTCATCCAGGTATTGTATCTTGCGGAGCGTATCTGTGGGATTTGTTCATATTGTCATCCGATGTCTCTTGCCTTGGCTGTTGAGCGTGCTGCGAACATGCAGGTCCCTGAGAGGGCAGAGTATCTGCGTGTGGTGCATGCGGAGCTGGAGCGGATTGCCTCTCACATCCTCTGGGCGGGGGTCGCTGCCCATGAGATCGGGTTTGACTCGGTGTTGTTTTTAACCTGGCAAGTTCGGGAGACGGTCTTGGATCTTATTGAATATCTGACGGGGAATCGGATCACGAAAGGTATCACGATGATCGGTGGGGTACGACGGGATATCACTGCTGAGATGGTTCCACTGATTCATGGGACATTGCAGGATCTGAAAAAGCAGGTGGAGAAACTCCATCATGTGATACTGGATGATACCACGATTCAGATGCGTTGTCGGAACTGCGGGGTGCTGACCAAAGAAGACGCATTGAAACTGTGTGCGGTCGGGCCGACTGCTCGTGCATCTGGCGTGCGAAAGGATGTGCGTCTGGACCAACCGTACTTCGCGTTCGGTGACCTCGATTTTGAGTACACGACCCCTGATGTGCTTACTGGCGAAGTCAATGGAGACGTGTATGATCGTATCATTGTCCGGTTGCTTGAGGTCAAACAGTCCATTGATCTTATCGAGCAATGTCTTGACCGACTGCCTGCTGGAGACATTGTTGCTGAGCCTAAGATTACTGCTCTTCTGACAGCTTTGAATAAGGTCACTGGTGAAGGGATCGGTCGGATGGAGGCTCCCCGTGGTGAAGTGTTTCATTATGTACGGCTCACGGGAGCAGAATCCTTGTATTCCTGGAAGGTTCGAGCGCCAACGTACAATAATATCCTTCCTTGGATTCCTATGCTGCTAGGACAGCAGATCGCGGACATCCCGATTATCGCTGCATCGATTGACCCGTGTATGTCCTGCACGAACCGAGTGACCCTTGTTCAGAACAATCAGCCAACGATGGTTGATGGTGAGCAGCTCCATCGGTTAAGCATCGAAAAAACACGGAGGCTACATTTGTGAGATACACGATGATCCCTCAACTGCTTACGCAGCTGTTTAAAAAGCCGTTCACGAACAAGCATCCGATGAAGTATATCCCTTCTTCCTCAACAACATTTTTCAAAGATGTTCAAAACGGAAAGGTGCTGATGAACCCGCCAGTTGGGACCCCGGAGCGGTTCCGCGGGAAGATTGTCTATGAGAAGGAGAAATGTATCGGTTGTACGCTGTGTCTGAAGGTCTGTCCCTCTGAGGCTATCATATTCAAGGATGAGGAGAAAAAGATAAGGATTTATCTTGCTCGTTGTACCTTTTGTGCGCAATGTACTGACGTCTGCCCGGTGAATTGCCTTCATATGAGCAATGAATTTCTCCTTGCTGATACGCAGAAATATTCGCCAGCCCTCATCGTTGAATAAATGAGAAGAAATAACTTTTAATAGGTAGTTGGTTGTCGGTCTTTGTATGGGGAAAAATCGAGATATCGTGAAGGTCCTGCTGTTGATTTTGATTGGAATGTTCATCCCGTTCCTTGGGTCGATTACCCTTTCGTACGGGTTTGTGCCACGAACGATTGTGGTCACGTTTCTGTATTTCCTTGTCATTTTTGCCCTTGAGCTTGCGTTCGTGTACCTGTATTTTACTTTTAGCGGACGACGAGCGAAAAAGAAGATGGAACAGTATAAACCAAAATAAAATACATGGAATGATTGTGGTAATTTTACTCATATTACGCTTATTTCCTAAAGGTAAAAGATAAATAGGAAAACCGGTATCAGGGGTGCAACGAGGTAGAACCATTATGGCAGTAAAAGTTGATAAAGCAACATGTACTGGTTGTGCAGCCTGCGCATCAGCGTGCCCTGTTGAGGCGATCAAAGTCAATGAGAAAGCAGAGGTCGATGAGAACACCTGCATTGATTGCGGTACCTGCATTGATGAATGCCCGGTGCAAGCACTCAGCCTATAAAAAATAGGAGTTTGTTTATTTTTTCTTTTTTTCCCTTTCAAGTTTTTGAATTATTTTCTGACTGGTTAATTCTCGTATCGCATCGGCTGCTATCCATCGCGCTGACTTTGAATCGATGTTCTTGATTTCCTCTGCAGTCTTGATTGCTTTTTTATTCAGTGAAAGGTTTCTTTTCCCGATGTTTCGTAATGCCCAATTCACCGCTTTTTTCACATAGTTTCTCTCATCAGTCGAATGTGTGATACAGAGGGCGAAAAAGTCTTCGAAATCCTGATCTGTCGCTGTCTTGTCATGGACCGCTAATCCCGCGATAAGGGAGAATGCTGCACGTTTGACAAACTCTTTTTCTTTGCCTGCCCATTGGAACACTTTGTCGTATGCAAGGGGGGAACGATCAAAGAGACTGGTGCAAGCCTGGTCGCAGATGTCCCATGAGTCAAAATCCTCTGCCCATGCATCCATCTGCTCTGAGGTGACTTGCGTTGAGTCATCGATAAAGCAGGCGAGCAGGCGTGCGTCATGGATTTGCGAGTCCCAGAGTTTGAGGGCAAGAGTATGGTGTGTACCGATTTCTTTTGCAAGAGGTCGCAAAAGGTAAATCGATATTCCCAGGTTGTTGTGCTGGTTGATTCCGTAGCGTGCCATTCCTTTGACGTTTTCTGGGTTTGTCAGGGAATGGAGTTTTGTGATGATTTCATCGTAGTTCATGTCTGTTCACGTGATTGCTCAATATGTTTTTTCATTTCAATATTTTTCCGGTCTCCAGGTACCAGAGGTATAAGTCGAGTTCTGCGAGTGTTAGTTGTGTGTGTCTGGCGATTTGTTGGAGGCAGCCTTCGATTTCGATGTATTTCCTTTTTGTCAGTGTTTTTGGTTGTGTGATGAGATGATGTCGTTTGAGGATATCAAGGATGTGGGAATCGATGATTGCATAATCATCATAGCCGATATTTCGCAGGAAATGACTTGCTTCTTTGTAGCCAAGTCCTTTGATGTTGTCGACGAGCCATGCGCGTCGTTCCCCGTGTTGTAAGGTTTGTATCATCGTGGGAAGTATATCTTTCTTTGATGTTGATTCAACGATAAAGGCTGCCCTGGTGTTTGGGAATCGATATCCTTGTTCTTTGAGTTTTTTTGCAAGGGTTTCTTTGGTATCAGAACAAAAGCAATTGGAGAGATGTGCATGGATGTGGATGCTTCGCTCTGCATTAAAATTTGCTGTTAGGATGCAGAAGCAGAGTTCTTGGAAGAGTTCTTCAGCGGAGTGGGTGTCAATGGTTTTGAACTGCTGGATTCGTTGTTGTATCGTTGTCTGTATGTTGCTGTGTTTGAGGTCGTTGATGGTCGAAAGCAGGTCGTTCATACGTTCTCCGCTTTGGAATAGGTGTAGAAGAAAAACAAGGTGGAGGATGTAAGGCAAACGAGGACCTTTAATTGGTGAGGAGAGGAGGAAAGGATGGGATGAAAAAATATTTTTCCCCGTTTGGTTTTACATCTCCACGCATGTTAACGTGAGTTGTTTGGTACCCTCTTCATTTATCTCCAATATACCCCTATTAACAATTGTTAATACACCTACTGTATTTAAAACTTTCGCATCCATATCTGCCAAAGAACAAATCATTACACCCATCTAATTTTCCCAAGCTTAAAAAAAATAAAAACATTAATTATAAGTATAAATTAACAATTGTACCCTTTGATGAAACGCGTTCCCTGTGAATATGTGATATGGAATGGACTTCCCCTTATAAGAAAAGAATTTGCAGAAAGCTTGATGACCAACTTCGGATTAAGCCAAAAAGAGGCTGCAGAAAAGCTGGGTATCACACCCGCAGCAGTCTGCCAATACGTCTCCCATAAACGAGGGAATAAGACTATCGACGATGAAGATCTCATAAAAGAAATCAGGCTCTCCGCAGAACGCATCCTCAACTACACCGACGATGCTATGATCAAAGAGACCTGCCGCATATGCAAGATTTTCATGGCAAAAGGGATCTTTCCTTCTGGATGTGACTCCTGCCCACCAGAGTAATACTTAACCAAGGGGAAAGAAAAAGGTAAACAACGAGATAACAAAGGGGATGCTGACCAAAGAACCGATAAAACTTGCTAGCAGAAACTGATTCACAATCGATTCGTTCCCACCAACACGCTTCGTGAAAATCGGCAGCGCGGTGACCGGCGGCACAGCGCTTTGAAGTA
>Ga0326726_10000164_pt1 | contig 64333 bp, 49 predicted proteins | sample MHFenrmetagenome_2_FD_207603 | JGI IMG/M metagenome (GOLD analysis project Ga0326726, IMG submission 207603) | Lab enriched peat soil microbial communities from Michigan Hollow, Ithaca, NY, United States - MHF15MN | ecosystem: Environmental > Terrestrial > Soil > Wetlands > Peat | place: USA... | reverse complement strand
AAATGCACCAATTGGTACCTGGCAGCCGCCTTCAAGCTTTTTAAGTAATGCACGTTCAGCCAAAACTGCTTTATATGTATCTTCGTGATGAATTGATTTTACAATTTCATTCACAATCTTATTATCTGCTCTGGTTTCAATTCCAAGTGCACCCTGACCAACAGCTGGAAGCATCGTATCTGTTTTAATTATTGATGAGATATACTTATTCAGTTTTAATCTTTCAACACCTGCTCTTGCAAGTATAATTGCATCCCAATCCGATTCAAGAAATTTTTTAATACGGGTTGGAACATTTCCGCGGAGTTCTACAATTTGTAAGTCGGGTCGTAAATGAAGCAATTGACATTTTCTTCTTAATGATCCTGTGGCAACAGTTGCGTTCTCGGGAAGGTTAAAGAGCGTAGTTCCTTTTTTCCGTGCAATCAGAACATCCTGAACGTTGTGTCTTTTTGTAACTGCGGAAAGCATCAATCCTTTGGGAATTTCTGTTTGAAGATCTTTCAGGCTGTGAACAGCGAGATCAATTTTTTTATTTAGAAGCTCTGTTTCTAATTCTTTGGTGAACAAACTTTTGTCACCAATTTTAGAAAGAGCAACATCAAGAATTTTATCCCCTTTAGTTTTGATGATCTTTATTTTGACCGAAACATTTTTGTTTTTCTTTTCAAGTTCTTTCTTAACAAAGTTTGCCTGCCAGAGCGCCAGCTCACTTCCTCTTGAACCAATTATAATTTTATGCTTCAATTTTCTGTTCTATTCTTTCTCTGATTTCTTATGAGTTCCAATTCCGAAAAGATCTCTTATTATCCCGATTTTTGTGGCTGAATCTGTTGAGTCGGTAGATTCTCCTGCTTTACGCAATTCGATTGTCGGGTGATGAAGTATCTTGTTGATAATTCTTTTTGTAACAATATCCAGCTTATCCTGGTCCGCTGAAGCGAATTTATTTTTATTTTTTTCAACTTCTTCGTGACGTATTTCTTCGAACAAATCCCTGAGATCTTTAATTGCAGGTGCGGCTTGAAGTGAATTATACCATTCCCAGAAATTATCCAGTTCTTCTTCGATTATTTTTTCGACTTTTGGTATTTCTGATTTCCTTTTTGCCAGGTTTTGTTCAACTATTATGTTTAGTGAATCAAGGTCGTGATAAAAAACGTAATCAATTTTTTTTGTTTCCGGATCGATGTCTCTTGGAATAGCAATATCCATTAATATGATTGGGTTGTTGTTTCTTTTCTTCAAAGCATTTTTAACATCATCTTTTCTTAAAAGAATTTCGGGGGCAGCAGTAGCGCTTATAATTATATCATACTTATAAATTGATTCTCGGAATTGGTCAAATGGAATTACCTTAGCATTGAGTTTCTGTGCAAGCTTTTCTGCTTTTTCCTGTGTTCTGTTTGTTACCGCAAGGCCGCCGATTCCCCTTTCGGAAAGATGTTTTGCCGCAATCTCACCTGTTTCACCCGTTCCAATAACAAGTGCCGACTTTTTGCTGAGATTAGAAAAAATCTTTTCTGTTAACTGAACAGCGGCGTAACTTACAGTAACAGCACCTTCACTTATTGCAGTTTCGGATATCGCTCGTTTCCCGGTCCTGATCGCAGCGTCGAATATTCTGTGCATTATATAACCGGCAAAATTATTTTCCTCTGCTAACTGAAAGGAATCTTTAACCTGCTTGAATACCTGGTTATCACCGATGAGCAGAGAATCAATTCCTGTTGCAACGCTGAATAAGTGTTTCACCGCATCCCTTGAAAAATATTTTTGAAAATTTTCTTCGGTGATATTTTGTGCGGGTTTAAATTTTAGTAAAAGATTTTGAATTTTTTCATGCGATAGATCAGCGTTTATCGGTATGCAGAAAATTTCCGTCCGGTTACAGGTGGAAAGAACCAGTCCTTCCTTTAACTGATTCTCCTTGGCAAGATTAATAAAAGGCTGAATTTCATCTTCCTTAAGATAAACTGCTTCTCTCAGCTCTACCGGAGCGGTTCTGTGATTTATTGATATCGCAATTAAATTCATAAATTCTTAATAGAAGGAATGAAAACTCTGTGCTAAAAAGTTTGAGATAATTGTGGAAATGATTGCAACAGTAAAACCAGAGATGGATAATATAACAAGTTTTTTACCTCTCCAATTACCTAACACTTTGCTGGTTATCCCAACTGCGTAAAGAATCCAGACTAGAGAAGTGCCAATAAGTTTTGGGTCCAAATAAGAGAAGTGTGGAAACGCTACCGGTAGCCAGATTATTCCGATTATTATTGCAATAGTTAATGTAATAAATCCTATAACAGCGGAATACAGACTCAGCCTTTCCAGCACTTCCAGGTTTGGTAGCCGGTTAAAGATTAATCCAAATTTGTTGAGCTTGATATCCTTATACAGTACTAAATATAGAAATCCATAAACCGCCGATATTGTAAACCCAGAATATCCTAAAAGCGCACTGATTACATGGATGCCAAGCAGATTGTTTCTCAAGACTTCTTTTACTTCAGTTAAATCCTGAATATAAAGGGAAGATATTATCTGAAAGATTAGGGAGAGAATTATGATAAATGGTCCGGTACCTCTTATATCAGAAACCAATTCCACGAGGAAATAGGAAAAACTTATTGTAATAGCTAGGATAGTAAATATTTCAAAAACATTTGTAATCGGAGGATGATCGAAAGCGATGGTGCGTAGTACAATATATATTAAATGGAGGAAAAGAGTAATAAATAGAAAAACCCGTTTAATATTTACGAACTTCTTTTCGCCCTTAAGAAAATCGTAGAAATATACTACCAATGTCGCAAAATAGAGGATTGGCAGGATGATATTTATCGTATGAATACCTGATATCATATTAACCTATTCGTTTTTCTGACTTGCGAGTTCAAAAATACGAATTGATAACTATCAGAACAAAGTAATAGCATTTACCCGAATTCGATTATTTATCCGAGCCTAGTATTAACGGGAGCCCATCTTTTCCCGACCCGATGATAACAATCTTAGTATTTGTCGAATTTGCAAGTTTTTCGGTGGCTTCAATACCTTTCCATTTTAATAACTGCTCGCTAATGCCCTTGGAAACTATCTCCTGAAAATCAGCAATACCTTTTGCTTCAATTCTTTTTCTGTCTGCTTCCTGTTTTTCACGAGTCAAAATGAATTCCATTCTTTGGCTCTCTTGCTCAGCTTTAAGTTTCTCTTCGATGGATGCTGTCAATCCTGCCGGTAAAGTAATTTTCCTCAAAGGTGCATCAAGAATCACAATGTCCTCAAGATCCTTGATAGCCTTTAGTCCGTCTTTAATACCCACTTCCAATTTCTCTCTGTCGGCAGTATAAAGCGCCTTCGCTTCAAATTTTGCTGTTACACCCCTGACGACTGATCGAAAATAGGGGATAATAATTTTATTTGTGTACTCATCATAGTCACCAGCAGTTTTATAAATTATGTTGACCCTTTCAGCATCAAGTTTGTAAATCAAACTTATCTCAAGCTCGACGCTCAGACCTTCTTTAGAAGGAACTGTCATTACTTCTTTCATTTCCTGTTTTCTCCCGTCAAACTTTTCCACTTTTGCCATCGGGTTTACAAAATTAACACCCGGTTTCAAAGTGAAATCACTCACCATTCCCAAGAAATCAACAACACCTACATGTCCGGCAGGGATCACTGTCCAGCATTGTGACAATGCAATTACTAAGGCAACGGCAACACCCAGCAATGCAAATGTGGTTTCAGATTTTTGAAATCTTTTTTTAGCGTTTCGATAAACAAAAAAAGCAACTACTGCAGCAATAAGAGCTATTATAAATAACATACTATATTCCTCCTTTAATCAATTAAATTTAATTGTAAAATCCTTCAATTACAGGATTACTTTTTTAATAAGTTTTGGTATTGATGGTTTTGTTCTTGAAAACCTTATTGAATTAAAAATCATTTGTTCAGCAGTTTTAATTTTAGCTTTAGAATCCGAACGAAGCTCACAAATTATCCCTCCCTTATTAATGAAACCACCAATCTTTTTGTATAACACAATTCCGGCTTTATGATCTATAACATCGTCTTTTGTTCGTCTACCCGCACCCAATTCCAGTGATGCCATTCCAATCTGGTAGGTATTCATCTCATTAATAAAACCATTCTCGACTGAATGAACTTTCTTTAAATACTTTGGCTTTGGATATTTGTCAGGATTATTAATATAATTAATATCTCCACCCTGAAGTTCCACTATCTCTAAAAATTTATTAAATGCCTTACCATTATTAATCTGTTGATTAGCAATCTGCTCACCTTCTTTTACAGAATTTGCTTTCTTTCCAAGATAGATCATAGCTCCGGCGAGTTTTACTGATAGAGTAAATAAATCATTTCTAACTTTGCCTTGAAGTAACCGGATTGATTCGTAAACCTCCAGCCAGTTGCCAATATAATTGCCAAGAGGCTGATTCATATCTGTGATAAAAGCGATAACTCGTTTGTTAAATGACTTTGCCGTTTGAATTAGTGAATCAGCAAGTTCGATTGAATCTCTGTTGCTTCTCATAAATGCACCGTTGCCGGTTTTAATATCGAGCACAAGTCCGTCAATTCCTTCTGCGAGTTTTTTACTCATAATGCTTGCAGTTATTAGCGGAATGGATTCAACAGTTGCGGTAACATCTCTGAGTGCATAAATAAATTTATCTGCAGGTGCAATTTCTTTTGTTTGTCCTATTAATACTGCGCCGCATTTTTTTAAAACCTTTTTTGATTCGGATAGACTGAGATCTGTCCTAAAGCCCGGGATTGATTCCAGCTTATCTAGGGTTCCTCCGGTATGTCCCAATCCTCTGCCCGAAATCATCGGAACGTAAATCCCTGCAGAAGCAACAATTGGAGCTAATACTAAGGATGTCTTATCTCCAACTCCACCTGTAGAATGTTTGTCAATTTTAAAGCCTTTCAATGAGGAAAGATCAATAACTTTTCCGCTGTTGAGCATTGAATGAGTTAATACCGTAGTTTCAGTCGAGCTCATACCTTTTAATAAAATCGCCATTAAAAGAGCCGAAAACTGATAGTCAGGAATGCTTCCATTGGTATAATTCTCAATTAAATATTCAATCTCTGCTTTGTTTAGTTGAAGTCCGTTACGCTTCTTTCTTATCAATTCTGTTGTGTTCATAATTTAAACTTACAAAGAAATGAATTTGTACTGAAGTCTTTTATGAATGAAAACACAGTTTCTTAATAACCGTATGCTAATTGTTATTTATTTGTTTACCCTTTTCGGATTGATTAATTTTCGCCCTCAAAACAGATTACTGGAGAAATAGTATTTATGAGTTTTAACATTCGCACACATAATTGTGGAGAACTAAGAGAAAAAAATGTTGGTGAAAATGTAGTCCTTAATGGATGGGTTGACCGACGGAGAGACCTCGGCGGATTAATATTTATTTGGATAAGAGACCGCTATGGAATAACTCAGGTTGTATTTGAACCAGACATTAATAAAGAAGTGTATGAACCTGCTAAGAAATTAAGAAGCGAATTTGTAATTTCTGTTGAAGGGAAAGTAAGAAAGAGACCCGATGATGCAATTAATAAGGATATGAAGACGGGTCAGATAGACGTGCTTGCGGATAAACTAATTATACTTAATGAATCCGAAACACCGCCCTTTGCCATTAAAGATGATACGGATGCATTTGAGGATTTAAGGTTGAAATACAGATACCTCGATTTAAGAAGACCTGCACTCCAAAAAGTATTGCTTCTTCGTCACAGAATGTATCAATTAGTAAGAAAATACTTTGATGAGAATAATTTTGCTGAAATTGAAACTCCAGTACTGATGAAAAGCACGCCAGAAGGTGCACGCGATTATCTTGTGCCAAGCAGAATCCACAAAGGAAAATTTTACGCACTTCCACAATCACCACAGCAGTATAAGCAGTTATTAATGGTGTCAGGTTTTGATCGCTATTTTCAAATAGTAAAATGTTTCAGAGATGAGGATTTAAGAGCAGACCGTCAACCTGAATTTACCCAAATTGATGTTGAAATGTCCTTCATCACCGAGAAACAAGTTTTTGATATTGTTGAGGGGTTAATGAAATTGCTTTTTAAGGAAATTTGGGGAATTGATTTGACCCAGCCAATAACAAGGCTTTCTTATGAAGAAGCAATGTTAAAGTACGGAAGCGATAAACCAGATTTAAGATTTGGTTTGCAAATTCACAATCTGAATGAGGCATTTAATAAAACGGAATTTAAAGTCTTTAAAGGAACAGTTGATTCTGGCGGGATTATTGCAGCATTAGTAGCTCCAGGATGTGCATCATTTAGCAGAAGTCAAATAGATGGTTTAACCAATTTTGTTAAAAATCTTGGAGCAAAAGGATTGGTTTGGTTCAGAGTAACAAATAAGGGAATTGATTCACCGACCGCAAAATTTTTATCTGAAAAAGAAGTTAACGATCTTAAAAATGTGCTGAACACAAAGCCGAATGATTTAATACTTATTCTGGCAGGCGAGAGAAATTCTACACTTAATCAAATGGGTCCCTTAAGACTAGAATTAGCAAAACGATTAGAGCTTATCAAATCTGAAACACCGCCTTCACTATTATGGGTTACAAATTTTCCTTTATTTGAGTGGGACGAAGAGACGAAGCGATTTTACGCAATGCATCACCCCTTTACTTCTCCAAAACTTGAAGAAGTGGATTTATTAGAAAAAGATCCCGGAAAAATAAAAGCTCAGGCTTATGACTTAGTTCTGAACGGAAACGAAATTGCAGGCGGTAGCATGAGAATTCACAACGCGGAACTTCAGTCTAGAATGTTTAAAGCGCTTGGAATTAACGATGATGAGGCTCGGCAAAAATTCGGATTTCTAATGAACGCATTTAAATATGGTGCCCCACCGCACGGTGGAATTGCATTTGGATTTGACCGAATGGTAATGTTATTTGCAGGGGTTGATTCTATCAGGGACACTATTGCCTTCCCCAAAACTGCCAGTGCTCTTTCATTAATGGATGAATCACCATCTGTCGTTAGTGAAGAACAACTTAAAGAGTTACATATAAAGTTACAAGACTGAGTAATTTTCCCCGGTCAAAATTCTTTCTCTAAGATTTGCTTCACAATTTCTAATAAAACACAAATGTATATTTGAGATAGTTTATTCCTGACGTAATAAGCAGAATTTATCCTCATTAGAAACTTAAAGCCAAAAATTTACCGACAGATCAGAGTTAATTACCTGGCCAGAAATGTCGACAGGCAAGCTGTCGTAAATTTTACGCGAAAACGTCTAATTGATGAAATTTTTTTTAGTTCATACGAAAACTTCAGTTTAAAGAAACAGAGTTTATTAGTATCCCGACATAATTAGTTTGTAATATTTACGAAAATATTTTGTTGCCATCTTACTAAGTATCTATCGAAACTCTTACTTGTAATATTTACCGCGTCAATAATTACGGCTACTCTAATTAAAAAATTATCAATTAATGAAAGTTTCAAAATCTTGGCATATTTTTTTGTGCACCGTATGCAATGTTTCAAATATTTAAAAATTAGATAGCATACAATGGGTCAACAGCAGCTTTTAATGATAGTACTGGCACTAATAATAGTCGCAATAGCTATAGCTGTTTCTGTTAGTTTATTCAGATCGAATGCAATAGAACATAAGCGCGATATACTTATTGAAGAAACAACAAGCTTAGGTGTGATGGCACTTCAATACTTTAAGAAACCTCAAGAATTAGGTGGCGGTGGACAGTCTTTTATAGGCTGGACAATCCCCTCACAAATGACTCATACAGTAAATGGAAATTTTATGACTGCTTCAATTGCTGCTAATAAGGTCGTAATAACTGGCACAGGAAGTGAAGTAGTTACAGGGAATGACTCTATAAAAGTGGCAACAACAGTAACAGCAGCAGATATGTTTACACAGGTTATTAACTAACTCATAATTCACAATAACATATAATTCACTAAACAATAACAAACAAAGGAGTAATTAAATGGGTCAGCAACAGCTTCTCTTAATCGTACTTGGTGTTATCATAGTAGGTATCGCAGTTGTAGTTGGTATCAACTTATTTAACGCTAATGCTGAAGAGGCAACAAAGGATGGAATAGTATCTGACTGTACAAACTTAGGTGCTATGGCACAGCAGCACTATAAGAAACCCGGATCAATGGGTGGCGGCGGTAACACATTCGATGGTTCTGGTGTAAATGGTGTTGCATGGATAATTCCAGCAAACCTGGTAACAACTGCTAATGGTACTTATGCAATAACAAACATGGCAGCTCAGACAGTGGAAATTACAGGAACACCACTTGCTAGCAGCGGTTACGGCTGGACGGTTGTAACAACAGTAACACCTGTTCAGATTACTACGGTGGTTACCCCATAAAGGGTTGAAGTAATCTATTCAGATTTCTAACAATCATTTCTCTTAAAGGCTGCAATAGTAATTATTGCGGCCTTTTCTTTTTTACGCAACTTTTTACATATCTGCTCTTTTTAAATGTTATAATAATGAAAAAAATAGAATAAAAATTTCGGAACTAAATTTGACGGAAACTTAGCAACGTCAAAATTAACAGGAAAGAAAAAAATGGTTGAGCTGAAATTTACCGCACTAAAATCAAATGGGCAGTCTATTACAGGAACTGTTACTGCTAACACTGCTGTTGAAGCAAAAAAGAAGATTCAGAAACTCGCAGATAAAAATAAGCTTAAGCTTAGTGATGTACAGAAAAAATCTACATATATATACCGTGTACGTAAGGGAAAAGAAAAACCTATTAGAGGTGAGCAAAAAGCTTTCAGCAAAAAAGAAGTTGAAGATGCATTAGCAAGGTTGGGTTATAGTATTCTATCCGTTAATAGAAAGCTCCTTGACTTTCAACCAAAACCACCAATGACAGAAATAGTAACTTTTGTAAAAATTAGTGCTGAGCTGTTGAATCAGAAACTTGGCTACGGTGAAATACTTACGCTCCTTACCAATGACACCCAGAATGCTACATTAAGAAATACTTTAAAAGAAATAAGTAACGATCTTAGAAAAGGTGCCGACTCAGAAGCAACTTTTTTAAAATACCAAAATGTCTTTGGAAAATTTACTGCTTATATGCTGGGTCTTGCATCAAAAAGTGGTAACATGGCAGAGATATACAATGCCACGGCAAAATTCCTTGAAAGAAAGCAAGAATTTAATAAGAGCTTAAGAAGTGCTCTGATTACTCCTATGGTAACATTATTTGTTCTTTTTTTAGCTGTGTTGTTTTATGTGGGTTACATTTTTCCTGAAACCGCAAAACTGTTCGTTCGCTTTGGAATAGAACTTCCACCTATGACAGCTTTTACACTAAAAATAAGTGATTTTGTAATTGCTCATCCTATATTAATTGCAGCAGTTGTTTTCATTCCTCCAATAGCATTGTTTCAGTTCAGCAGAACAAGCAAGGGTAGACTTCTCTTTGATGAATATATTCTAAAATTACCTGTTATTGGTTCTCTAATTCATAAAACAGTAATCGAGGTATTTTGCCGTGTGTTCTACACACTTTATCATGGTTCTGCAGAAAGTATTGAACCTATTAGGATCGCTGCGGAGGCAACTGGTAACAGATACTTTGAAGAAAGAATTAAAAATATTGCGATTCCTCTTATGCTTAAAAAGGGAGCAGGAGTTACTGATGCTTTTGAAGCAGCGGGTGTATTTACAGAAACGGCTATCTCAAGAATACATTCCGGTGAAGAATCTGGTACTATAAAAAATACAGCACTTCAGTTGGCAAACTATTATGAAAGTGAAACAGTTTTCCGGCTTAAAAACCTAATTGAAATTATTCAGGTTACTATTGCAATGATAATAATGGTCATAATGATTGCATTAACTTTAGTCTCTGCAGAAACTGCTACTGTAAGACCTAAGACGCCAGGTGTAAGTTAATAAAAGGATAAGGCTAAAGAATGATAGATACGAAATTGGAAATAAATGATAAAATAGGTTACTTTCTCTTTAAGAAAGGGATAATAGATACACCTGTACTTGAAAAAGCATTAAATGCCAAGTTAAACGATCGCAATAAGTTAAGACGAAACCTTGCCCAGATACTTGTTGATGATTTTAATTATGATCACGATATTATTTTTAGAGAAGTTGCAATACTCTATGCGTTTCGTGAACTTGATATCGATTTAGATGCAATACAAGATAACCACCTCGAAGAAGTTCGAAAAATGATAGAAGAGGGTGGAGATGAGTTAAGGGAATTAATGCTTAGAGATAAGATTATTCCTTTTATATACGATGAACAAACAAAAGATAAATTAATTATTGCAGCTATCGATCCCACCAATAGGAACATTCCAAAAGTTGCTTTCGGTCTTAATGCAAAAAAGTATGAAGTAATTTTCATAAGAAAAGGAGATTACGAGCAGCTTATAGAAAAAATATTCCCTCCAGAGAATCAGTTCTTAAAGAATTTATCCGATGAGGAACTCGATAACTTCGTCCCCGATGAGGACAGGGAAGACCTGGATGAAGAAGAACTTGATGCTGAAATTAATAAGAGTGCTCTTATAAATCTTGTTGAAGGAGCTCTTGTTGAAGCAGTTCGCAAAGGGGCGAGTGACGTTCACTTCATACCTTGTAGTGGTCATCGTACTGAGATTTACATGAGAGTTGATGGTACTTTACGTTTATGGCACGTTCAGGAAAATACTCTTCCAGAGGCAGTAATAGCCGTTGTTAAAGACCGCGGGAAGGGAATGGATAGGTTTGAACGTGAAATGGCACAGGATGGTTTTATTCAAAGAGAAATCGACGGCTATATTATAAGGTTTAGAGTGTCAGTTCTACCAATGGTAGGTACTGAGTTAAAAAATAAGTTTGAAAGCGTCGTAATCAGAATATTAGATGACAGAAAAGTAATTAAAGATCTTGATAAACTAGGATTAGCTGGAGTTGCAAAAGAAAAATTTATTAAAGCAATTAATCAGCCGCAGGGGATGGTTATTCTCACGGGTCCAACAGGCTCTGGTAAAAGTACAACTTTGGTTGCGGCACTTTATCAGGTTATCAATCCTGAAGTAAATGTTCTTACTGTAGAAGACCCGGTTGAATATGTAATAGAAGGTGCAAGGCAGCTTAAGATTGGTTACAAGATGAATTTTGAGCAAGCTATTAGATCAATATTAAGACATGATCCAGACATCGTGTTGGTTGGTGAGATGAGAGACAAAATAACTGCCGAAACCGCAATTAAACTTGCTAACACTGGTCATCTTACCTTCTCAACATTGCACACCAATGATGCACCAAGTGCTATATCAAGATTATTTAAAATGGGTATTGAACCTTTCCTGATTGCTTATGCAATTAATCTAATCGTTGCGCAAAGGTTGATTCGAAAGGTATGTACAAAATGTAGAAAGAAAGTAACAAATTATGATGAAACATTATTAGAAGCAGCTGGATTAAATATAGATGAGTGGAAGACATACGACATTTATCAGGCAGTTGGTTGTCCTGAGTGCGGCGGGACTGGGTATAAAGGGCGTATGGCTATCCATGAAGCTCTTTATTTTACAAGAGAGGTAAGACACCTTATTGTTAAATCAGGAGAAGAAGTCGATGAGGAGACATTAAAAGCCCAGGCGAAGAAGGATGGAACCTTAACCTTAAGAGAGACTGGTCTCGAAAAGGTTAAACTTGGATTATCCACTATTGAGGAAGTGCTTTCCTCAACAATGGAGGAATAAAGTTTTTACTTTGGTGGTAAGTTTTACTTACCCGGTTGAGTTATTTTAATAGTTAAATTTTTTTACAATTGGCTATTGATTAGTCAAATTTAAGCAGTTTTTCTGTTTTGACAATTTATTTATTTGCTATTACTGTGTTTTATATTGGAATAAAATATGTTAGTAACTTAATCTAGTTGAGAAGAGAAAAATTAAAGCAAAATTGAAAGCAACAACTTGATAGTCAAAGAAGAAAAAAAGATTTTATCCGATTTTTGTGCAACGATCCCCGAATCACTTTACGGTCCGGATAGAGTTTCTTATATACTTGAGAATAGTAGCAAGTTGAAGGAAGACAATATTGTTATATTAAGAAAATTTATTAATAGAATTCTAACTTCGATGGTTGAGCGGGACGCTTCAGATATTGAAATAGGCGGACACGGAAATGAAGGATACATATGGATGAGAATTTATGGAAAACTGGAAAGAGTAAAAGACCTTCCGCAATTCACAGAGGATGAAGCTGCATTATTGATTGCCAACCTGTTTAATTCAAATCAGAAAAAATATATCGCAACAACAAGAAACCTCGACTTTAGTTATACATTCTTCTATGAAAGACGAAAAATTAATGTAAGATTCAGAGCAGATGCTTATTTCGATCTCGATACATTAACTTGTAACATGAGAGCCATTAATACTAATATTCGCCCCCTTGCTTCTCTAGAATTTCATCCTAATGCTATAAAATATTTAAGTCATAATTATATTAAATTCGGTTTAACGCTTATAACCGGAATTACAGGTTCTGGGAAGTCAACTACTCTTGACTCTATTGTCGATTTTCATAATAAATTTGATCCTGCCCACGTAATTATAATTGCAGCCCCTATTGAATATGTACACAGTTCAAACTTCTGCCTTGTAAAACATCGAGAGGTTGGAAGGGATGTTCTATCCTTTAAAGAAGGTGTAATACAATCTTTAAGACAAGACCCTGATATTATAATTATTGGTGAAATGAGAGACCCGGACACTATTATGGCTGCTCTTGAAGTAACAGATACCGGTCACAAGGTATTCTCAACTTTGCATACATCTTCAGCTACCGAATCATTGGAAAGAATTATTGCAGAAGTAAATCCCACTGAGCAAGAACGGGTAAGAAACAGGCTTGCTGATGTTTTAGTCTCAGTTGTATCCCAGAAACTTGTTCCTACATTGGATGGAAGAGTTATATTAGCTAAGGAAGTTATGATTGTTACACCAAGTGTTAAAGCTGCTATTAAAAATAATAACCTTAGTGAAATATATATGATGACTAACCAGGGTGGAAATCTTGGTATGATTACAATGGAACAGGACTTAAAACGTTTATATGATCAGAAAAGGATATCGCTTGAAACGGCGGTTACCTATTCAAACAATAAAACAAGAATCAATCAATTGTTATCAGCAAAATGAAACCAGTAATAACTATATACTGCGAAAGCAATGATGTTAAACTGGCTGTTGTAAGTAAAGACAGTGCAAGTGGTAAACCTGCTGTTTTGAAAACAGCATCAGTTAGTCTCTTTAAATCCTCAACCAATCTGGCAACCGATGGTGGATTTCGGATGGAAGAGGAATCCTTAACCATAGAGGGAATAGATGAATCGGCCTCTATAAAAGGTGAAGCAGAGTATTCAGGCGTAACCGAAGCGAATGCTGCTCTCAGTGGCTTCAATTTAAGCAAGCACCTTTTTATTCCTGCGTTGACTGAACCAAATATCTACTATCATATCTTTGAAGGAGTCAGGCCTTCTAATCCTGTCAAGTTGAAACAAGAGATTATTAATGATATACTAGAATCGAAGAACATTTTAGTAGATAAAAATGCTTTGGATTTCATCGAGCTTTCCGATAAAGCTCTTCTTTGTGTTTTTGTAACTGATAATATCCCTTGTGCAAGCATGATTAATTCGCTTGCAAGACAAAAAGGGAAAAGGGGTTACAAAATACCCTCAATAAAAAGCTCAGATTTATCACTTGCATATTATGTGGCTAAACGAAAAAAGTTTTTCCCAGACGATCATTCCCTTATCGTTTACATTGGCAAAGAATATAGCAAACTTATTTTTCTACAAGGGCGAAGAATTAAGCATATAGGTACCATGTTAGATATAGGAACGCAAAATCTTCATACATACGATGTATACTTTTCAAAGATACTGCTGGAGATGGAAAATGGCGGCATTTCATCTCTTGATAATATTATTGTATGTGGGGAAGATGACTCTGAAAATATAATACTTTCTTTTTACGGAACATTCCCCGAGGCAAATGTCAGCCGGCTCGAATTTGATGATCTTGATTTATCAGCTCTTAATGAAGAAACAAAAGAGAAATTCTCGAGCTTTAGTATTCCTGTGGCAGTAGCAGTAGATTACTACGATGATCTGAATAAAGAACATCAAGGAATACATATACTTCCTAAAAGCATTAAGGAAGAACAAAAAGTTGTACAGTTCTCTTGGCAAGGATATGCATTATTACCGCTTTTATTTATAGCAGCTTTCTTTATTACACAAAAAATTCTTACTAATAACAGAATGCTTAGTGAACTCGACGGCGAAATTGAATCGAAGACAATACTCCTAAGGCAAAACCAGGAAGTTCTGACAAAAATAGCTGGTCTCGAAGGAAAGATAAGCAGCTTTGGTCAAACACAGGCAATATTAGATTCCGCAGCGGTGGGAACAGGAGTTTGGAAGAGAGTACTTAAACAGATTTCAGGTTTTTGCCAAAGCAATAATAACTTGTGGCTTTCAAAAATGACCAATGAGGGGGATAATATTGAGACAGAAGGATATTCATTATCCCGGAACACACTTACTGATTTTGCATATTCGATAGATAATTCGTTGCTTAAAAGTATGGTATATGAAGCGCTACGTGAACGGAGTGCATATAGGTTCAACTTAAATTTTAAAATTTCAAATCAGCAGAATCACAATGAATAAGAAATTGATAAGCACTCTCAGTGTACTTGCCTTGCTGATAATCATCCTGGTTGTAGGCGGGATTTATTTGTTCGTTATTCAACGAGGAGCCTTATCGGAAAGACAAGAGAAACTTGATGAGCTGAAAAAAAACGTTTATGACCCGGTGGAATTAAACGAAAGATATCTTGCACTGGAAAAACGATCAGCTGAGCTGGATTCAATTCTGGCTCATAGAGAGTTTAATATTCCGCAGAACATTTCATCCATCAAGTTCTACAATTTTATCAACAGCATTGTTGCTAACTTCCCCGAAGTTACGCAGGTGAATGTTGAATATTTAAGACAGGCACCGGCCAAAGAGTTTTTCTTTCACGAGTATAAGCTTACCGGAGGCGGAAATTTTAATGACGTTTATAAAATGATTTACGCCATAGAGCAGAGCAAGGAACTCAAAAAGATTAGTAAACTATCTCTTAGTAATCTGATCAAAACTGAAGATGAAGTACCGCTCTTTCTTGTTAATTTTGAGATGATAGCTCAGGTATATTATTCTTCTGATAACCGCTTTGCCCCCGCTGAGTTTGTTGAGAACAATCTTGCAACCGAGCCAATTTACGATTCCTTCTATCCATTAATAAGAAATGAGATTCCTCCGAATGTTGATAATTTACTCGACGTTCAAGGAGCCCGATTACTAGCCTTAATTCCTGAAGGTGCTTTTGTAGCTGACACCAAGGGAAATACTTATTTAGTATGGGAAGGTGAACAGGTCTATCTGGGATACCTCACCAAAATTGATTACGACAATAACACAGTTAGTTTTATCCTGAATAAGGGTGGAATAATTGAAAAAGTAACATTAGAATTAGAAAGAAACAAGTAAAATCTAAGAGTATAAATATGAAAAACATAATCACTTATTTCGTTTTTTCACTTTTAATCGTCCTCCAAGCTTCCCCCCAGGAATACTGGGAGCGCAGGTTTAAAACCTACCAAAACCCGGATGAATTAGTAACCATGTCTGAAACACTTCCTTTCAATCAGGCGATTGAATTACTGAGCAAAGTTAGTGAAAGCGTCTCAGGGAAAAGAATTGTTTCAACAGCTGAAAGGAAAGATCCTATTGGCATAGAGATTACTAATATGCCTTATGATAAGGCCCTTTTGATGATAGTAAATTTTGCAGGCCTTGAGTATGAAACAAAAGAAGATGTTATAATCGTCAAATCAAAAACCGGGGAAGAGGTTGAAAAAACACCAGATACTTATGCTCCTGTTACACAAAGAGAAGTTAAAATTTCGGCTGTGTTTTTTGAAATGGATGTTCAGAAAGCCAGGACAGTAGGATTTGACTGGAACTTTTTATTATCAGGAGATAAAACTAATATAGCTGGTTTATACAGAAATGAGACAGAAAGAGACCCCAATGCGACTGGTGGTACATCAACACAGCAAGGGCTGCAACCAATGGCTAAATTTGGTATAAATTCCGATTTTAAGGCGGGTAGCTTTTTTGGACAAGCCACTGCTGTATTCAAATTTTTTGAAACCAATGGTATTGGTGAAATTATTTCAAATCCAACCATTGTTGTAAGAGACAGAAATGAAGGGAAAATACAAATCGGTTCAGATTTTTCAGTTCGAACCAAAGATTTTGCAGGTAATACAACTGAAAAATTCTTCCCGACAGGAACTATTATAACCGTTACACCATATATTCAAAAAGAAGAAGGTATAGATTATGTATTGTTGAATATAGGAGTTGAGCGAAGTTCTTTTACCAGCACTGAATTTACTACAGAGATAAAAAAGACTACGGCTGCTACACAGGTGTTAATGCTTAATGGGGAGGAGACCGTAATTGGTGGCTTATTTAATAACGAAGAAACAGTTTCCCGAAATGGAATTCCATTCCTTAAGGACCTTCCCTGGTGGGTTTTTGGTATCAGGTATTTAACAGGATATGATCAGACGACTACGGTTAAGAAGGAACTGGTTATCCTATTAAAAACTGATCTGGTTCCAACGCTTCAGGAGAGATTTGAAAATCCAAGCTCTAATGTACTAGGTCAGGAAAGAGAACAAGGCAATAACAGGATTAAGTATTACAAATTTAATGAAGGCTCCGGTGACGAGACACCATAAAAATGGAATCAATTCTTATAGTAGACGACGATATTAATCTATGCAATATTCTTACAGAAGAGTTAGGTGCTAATGGATACTATACCCGCTATTTAACGGAAGGGAAGAATGTTGCTGGATTCTTGAATGATAATAAGACCGATCTTGTTCTTCTTGACTTGAAAATACCTGATAAAGATGGGTTTGATATTCAAAGAGATATCAATAGCCAACCAGGCTTCAAACCTAAAGTAATCATCTTAACTGCCTATTCGGATATAAAGACCGCTATAAAATCAGCCAGATTAGGCGCCTCTGATTTTTTTAGCAAGCCTTATGATTTTAACGAGCTTCTGGTGTCCATCAGAAAAGTGCTTCAAAAAGTAAATTAATACTTTTAAAATAAATGAAAATCAGCATCAGAATATTGCTAATCAATTTTTTGATAGTTGTACTAATCTTAGGCAGCTCGTTTTTTGTATTTTATTCAATCGCATACGAAGTCCTCACATCGTTTCAAACTCGTAATCTCAGACAATCCGCAAACAGTTTTACATACGCATATAGATCGCTGCAATCTGACGTTGAGGATGATTTCTTCGCCTTATACAACGAAGGTATTGAAACAGCGTTTAAAAATCAGAGACTGCAAACGAAAAACGTCGATTTTATTCTTGAAGCAAACGATAAATCTGATGGTAAATTCTCACGCTACGTTGTCAAAGATAATATTTATCTGCCAGAAAGAAACTTTAATTTGAAAGAGTTCCTGAACGACAACCCCTATCTAATTTTGATGTCATTTGAAAGTGCCGATAGTCGAAAATATATTTATGGTAAAATAATAAATACCGAAATGCTCGATGATCTATCACAAAGGATCAATGCCGATGTTGCTTTAATATGGGATGGAAATCCAGTCGATATCTCAAATCAAATGCTTAATCAGAATTATATTTACATCCTGACGCAAGCTGTTGACAATTTGAAAAACAAAAATAACTTTGAGCTGTATTTGCAGGGGACTGAATCAAATGACATTCTGGCAACAATATATAAACCTACGTCCATTGATAAACAGGATAATCTTTCCTTTTTAATTTTTGCAACATTTGCAGAAGCAGGGGATTTACGAAGCACATTAAAAAGTGTTTTTTTGATAATAGGTTTTGTTGGAATTGCCCTCTCTTTAATTTTTACATTTTTATTTACGGATAGAATAAGAAAACAGATAACAGAACTTAGCAGGGCAACAGAGCAAACATACTGGGGAAAATATGACAACAAGATAAAAGTTAAAAGCAAAGATGAAATTGGGAAACTCGGCTTGGCGTTTAACAAGATGCTTGACGAGCTTGAGAAAAAGGAAATCGCAAAGAATGAATATGCTGAATTCATTACCTTGATTAACCGGAATCCAACACTTAAAGAAATTTCGGATGTTGCGTTAAAGAAAATACTTGATAGTTGTGATTTTTTAATAGGTGGTCTTTATAGTGTTGATAATCAAGTAAATCTTATATCATCATATGGATTAGATGATAGAAATAAAAACCGATCTGAATTTTCTGAATTCATTAAAAAGGTTATCAAAAATAAAGAAGGTCTTGAGCTGTTTGATGAAAATCTGCTTCCAGTAGTATCAACGGGACTGCTTGACATTAAAGTTAAATATCTTCTTTTTCTCCCTATACTTTATAATAATGAGCCAGTTGCTCTTTTGGAACTTGGTTCGTTAAACAAACCAAGTGAAGAAGTTCGGGATTATCTTGAAAAGATTAAAGACCAGCTAGCAATAGGGATAACAAATGCCAAAGCACTATCTCAGCTCGAAAACCTTGTTACTAAGTTAAAGCAGTTGAACGAAGAGTATCATAAGCAGAATGTCCAGATTAAAGAACAAAATGAAACCTTGTTGCAACTTCATAATGAACTGAGACTTCAAACAGAGGAGCTGGAAAAACAAAGACAAAAAGCATTAAACTTAACTGAAGCTAAATCCAGGTTCCTTGCAAATATGTCTCATGAGCTCCGGACACCTATGAACTCTATTCTTGGTCTTACTGAGCTTATGTTGGAAAAGGGATATTTAGAACCTCGTAATAAGGAACGTTTGGAAGTAGTTCTGAACAGCGGAAAGAGATTGATGAATCTTATAAATGATATCCTTGATTTATCGAAAATAGAAGCTGGTAAAATAGAGTTGCACAATGAAGATGTAATGCTGAATGATATGCTGGAAGAAATATCCGGCTCAATAGCTCCCCTGGCAAATGAAAAAGGAATTGATTATAAGGTGGTTAAGAACATGGATACACATGCAGTTATTAATACCGATCGGGGTAAAGTAGTTCAGGTTCTGATTAATCTTCTGGGAAATGCTGTTAAGTATACAGATATAGGAGAGATCTTACTAAAGGTATTCGTGGTGAATGAAATGCTTACTTTTGAAGTGATTGATACGGGAATTGGTATTTCAGAAGAAGAAATGAAAATGATTTTTGAAGAGTTCCGTCAGCTCAGCGGTTCTAAATCTGCAAAACGGGGAGGAACTGGATTAGGCCTGGCAATCAGCAAAAAGCTTGCAGAGATCTTGGGAGGTAATCTCACTGTGGAAAGTGAGCTTAATAAAGGATCAATCTTTACTTTTTCTGTACCATTTAAGCAAATTAAATTATTGACACCCGAGTCACCCAAAGTAAAGGTAAATTCTGAAATATTATCAACTTCGTCTTCTAAACCAGAGAGCATTACCAATAAAAAAATACGAAAAATTGTGATTGTGGATGATGATGTGATGGAATTTCAAAAGTATAAAGAAGAATTAGCATCTGATAAAATAAAAATTGAATTTATAAAAGAGAGTGAATATGCCTTCAATAAAATTTCCGAGATTCAGCCAGACCTTATAATTGTTGATTTAATGATGCCGAAGGTCGATGGCATTACACTATCTCATAAATTAAAATCTAGCACTAAAACCAAACATATACCAATTATAATAAGTACTGCAAAAGATATTTCAGAAGATGAAAAAAAATCCCTGGCTAATATTGTTGAAGATATTACCATAAAATCCAAAGGACTTCCTGTTGACATTTTAAGAGTTGTAAAAGACAGGATTGAAATGCTGGAGAGATCCGAATTTATTGATATACCTGGAAACGGGAAAAGTCAGAAGGAAGAAAGCGAGGAAATTAAAATTTTGGAAAACGAAGCAGAAGCACCACAAAGTTCTGTGATGGAAGTTTTAATAGTTGACGATGATCCAGATACGCTTTTCACTTTAGATGAAATAGTACAATCTTGTAAATGTAATACAGTTTTGGCGAAGAACGGTAAAGAATGTTTGGAAATTTTGGAACGCAAAATACCCGACTTGATTCTGCTAGATATTATAATGCCCGAAATGGATGGATTTCAAACCATAAAACAAATTAGAAAAAATAATAAGTGGACCGAAATACCCGTTTTCGCTGTCACTGCTCAGGCAATGAGAGAAGATAACGAAATAATTTTAAAGCAAGGCTTTTCTGATTATATACCCAAACCGGTCAATCCCTCAGTTGTTTCCGACAAAATTCAAAAGCTGATAACCCAGTTAAAAACTATCTGATATGAAGAAGATTCTTGTAATAGATGATCTTCCTGAGAATGTTTTTATTTTACAGGATAGGCTGATTCAAGAAGGCTATGAAGTAATTACTTCACACGATGGTAACGAGGGAATTCAAAAAGCATATTCTACCCTGCCGGACCTTATTCTACTCGATGTGATGATGCCCGATATATCAGGTTTTGAAGTATGTAAGATTCTTGTAAATGATGAAAAGACTAAACACATTCCAATTATTTTAGTAACTGCAAAGTCGGGGGCTGAAGATACTAAAGAAGGACTTGAAGCAGGTGCATTCGATTATATTAAGAAACCTTTTAATAGAGTTGAATTAATGGCGAGGGTGAAATCAGCGCTTAAACTATCTGATGCGAATAAGCAACTTTTAGAAATAGAAAAGCGGACAACTTATGTTGCCACTGTTGTAACAGCTAATCATAAAATAAAACAGCCTTTGACTTTGCTTAGCCTTTCTTCAGCAGCTATTAAAAAAGAACTTGAGAAAGATGAAATTTCGAAGGAAGCAATTCTAAATCGTATTAAATATATTGATACCTCAATCAAGCAAATTGATGAAGTACTCAACAAATTAAATTCTATTTCCGACCCTATCTTATCGGATTACGATAAAAATATTAAAATGATTAAAGTAGATGAGGAAGGGAATTAAATAAATTTGTTGATTATAGCTAACATTGCCTCGAACTCATATGGTTTTTGTAGCTGGCCACTTATTTGATATTTTTCTAACTCTAACCTCTCGTCAGACCACATACTTCCCGAAGATAAAATAATAGGAATATCCAGATTCAATTTTCTTATCTCAGCAATCGTCTCAAGTCCCGATAATCCTGGCATATTGTAATCAATTATTGCAAGATCAACTTTAATCTCTTCAGTAAGTAAAGTTAAAACCTCTTTTCCCGAAGCTACTTTTATTACTGAAAAACCATTTGTTTCGAGAAGTTCAGCAAGAAGATCCCCAAGCATAGGCTCATCGTCGGCTAGTAAAATAATTTTTTCAGCAGGTTCTGCTTTCTTTTCCTTGGGAGGTTTAAAAGCTGGAATGTATACATCAAAGGTAGTACCCACCTTTAGTTTGCTGGTTACATCAAGAAAGCCATTGTGTGCTTTAATAATACCGTAAGAAACATATAGACCTAACCCGGAGCCCGTATCTTTCGACTTTGTGGAGAAGTACGGGTCAAATATCTTTGTGAGATACTTTTCTTCTATACCAACCCCATTATCTTCTACTGAAAACTTTACGTAGTTACCTATCTTTAAAAGAGGGAAGTAGGCAATATTATCTTCTTTTATATTGACGTTCTTTGCGACGATTTTTATTTGTCCTTTACCACCGGTGGCCTCTTTGGCATTTACACATAAATTCAAAAGTACCTGATAAATTTCTGTTCCGTTACCTACCAAGTCATATAGATTTTCATCTATCTCTTCAATAAAGGTTATTGTTTTTGGGAAGGTCTGTGTTACAATTTTTGAAATTTCGTCTAGCAGTTGGTGGGGTTTTACAAGTTCTTTTCGTTTAGGAGTTGGCTTGCCAAATGAAAGCAAGCCCTTTGTTAAATCTCTTGCTCTTACCGAGCAATTTTCTATGTTATCTATTAGTTTTTGAACCGAGTCTTTTTCATCAACTCTCTTCCTTAACAAATTTACACTTCCAAAAATGCTGGATAGCAAATTACCGAAGTCATGTGCCATTCCGCTTGAAAGTTTCCCGATAGTCTCAAGTTTTTGAGCTTGCAGAAGCCTGTTTTCAAGAGCAGTATTCAAATTTCTTGTATTGATATTACTTATTACAAATGTTAAGAGTATGGCAAATTGTTCTAATAGTTTTATCTCATCGGTTATAAAATCGTCGTTAATTTTTCCAACGATTAAGGTTGCAATTAAATTGCTATCAAATATACAGGGTGAAATTACCAGGGTTTTACACCCAAGAGATGATGCAATATTGTAACCCAAATTATTTTTTTGATTTACCGCAATTAGAGAAGATTTATTCAGCGAAAGCCACTTGGTTATAAATTTATAATCAGCACTTATTGTCTTCTCAATTTCAGTAGTATTAGTGATTATAATTTTCGGATCATAGAATTTGAAATTTATATCTAAGCCATCGTTTAAATAAGTAATTATTCCCAGATCGCTTTTAGTTAGGTTGATTGATTTTAATAAGATTTCTGAGGAAAGTTTATCAATTGAGTTTTCTTTTACCAGAAGAGTTAAAATTTCCTGAAGCCCGCTCCGAAAATCCAGATTATCAGAGCTTAGATCATTTACATTGGTTTTGACTCTGCTTTCTGGGTCAAGTACTTCCAACTTGTAATTTTCAGGTTTAATTTTATTGTTTTGGGTAAAAAGGGGAGTAATACGAATTTCCCTTTTTATTTTCGGTAAAAATCTGACAGTGGGTTTCTTATAAAACGATACAACGTCAGTTTCTAATCCAGCTGAGATTAAAAAAGCACTCAGTGTTTTGCCCTTTAATTTACTTTCAGAGAAATTCTCTTTAAATCTTTTATTATACCAGATTATTCTTAACTTACTATCTGTAATAGCAATTGGAGAGTCTTCCCCATAAATTGATTCCGGGGAATATTTAGCAAATATGCTCGATGGCATTTAAAGTTAGACGGGTTTTAGTTCGTATTTTTTAATCTTCGTGTATAGAGTCTTTGGGCTAATACCAAGCTGATTGGCTGTTTGTGTTCTATCCCACCTGTTTTTGTCCAGCACTTTTTTAATGTGCCAGCGCTCTAATTCCTCCATACTTAAGATTTCTTCTGTCTCACCAATATCTGAATGCTTTCGGGTCTGTACCTGGTATGACTGTGGAAGGTTTAGGTCTTCAGGATAAATGATGTCTCCTTCAGCAAATATAAGAGCTCTTTCAATAATGTGGTCAAGCTCTCTAATATTTCCGTTGAATGAGTATCCTAAAAGAAGTTCTTCGGCTTCAGAAGAAAGATGTTTGGGAGATCTTATAGGTGATTTCTCTTTGATGAAATGATTTGCCAGAAGGAGAATATCTTCTCTCCTATCTCTTAGCGGAGGAATGGTAAGTGTAATTACATTTAATCTGAACAATAAGTCTTTACGGAAATTTTTGTTGTCAGCTTCTTCAAGAAGGTTTCTGTTGGTCGCACCAATTACTCTTACGTTTGATGTTAGCGTGGTAATACCTCCGATGCGCCTGTATTCCCCATTCTCAAGAAATCTCAAAAGTTTTGGCTGAAGAGCAAGACTAAGCTCTCCAATTTCATCTAGAAAAAGGGAACCACCATGTGCAATCTCTACTAAACCCTGCTTTGTGTTTTTTGCATCGGTGAAGGCTCCCTTTTCGTGCCCGAAAAGTTCACTCTCTATTAACTGATCGGGTAAGGAAGCACAATTAATAACTACAAAAGGCTTATCTTTTCTGGCTGAATGTTTATGGATATACTCTGCTAAAAGCTCTTTACCGGTTCCGGTTTCTCCTTCAATAAGAATATTAGAGTCAGAAATAGCAGCTTTATTTGCTAGATTGAGGACCCTTTTTAGCTCAGTGCTGTTTCCAATAATTGTGTCAGAACCTTTTTTGCTTATCTCTTTGGTAAGAATTTCAGTTTTTACCAAGAGTTCTTTATGCTCAAGTGCCCTGTTTATAGTCAACAGTAAATCTTCAAATTCATAAGGTTTTGTTATGAAATCGTAAGCACCGGCTTTAATACAATCAATTGCTTTTCTCATTTCACCCTGTGCAGAGAGAATAATAACCTGCAAAGAAGCACTATAATCCTTCACAAATTTCAACACATCTTCGCCTGAGACTTCTTTCATATTTAAGTCCAGCAATAGAATGTCGTAATTTGTTCTCTTTACAGCTTCTATTGCATATTTCCCATCATATACAGTATCGACTTCAAAACCTTCTTCAAGAAGTTGTTCCTTTAATAGATAACATAGGGTTTCATCATCGTCACAAACAAGAATTTTAGAATTTTTTGAAGAAGCCATTATAAGTACCTATCAATTTTAAGTGACAAAAGCCTTTATTTTGTATTAGAATAATCACGTTACTATATTTGCAGTTCTAATTATTAAGGGCGCGTAGCTCAGGGGTAGAGCATCTGCCTTTTAAGCAGAGGGTCGGTGGTTCGATCCCACCCGCGCTCACTATATCTTATTTTAACGTAAATATTTACAAAGAGCATTCTCTGCAAAGCTTTCATTTCGTAGCATTCAATATTAATATATTAATGTAAAAATTACAAACTGCTGCCACTTAAGAATTTTTCATAAAATATAGTTTAGGTGCCACTATTTAAGCTTTCTGAGTTGGCATCATTTTAGTTGTGGATAAGTAATTTTTTCTGATTTATCAGTTAATCATGGGCGAAATTGTATTCTGGACTCTAATACGGGCGGCAGTTACCATCATTGGTTTGTGGGTTATCAAATCTCAAGTCGATTTCCAGCTTTGGTGGATAATTAGCATTGCAGCCATATATGTACTTATAATACATCCGGCAATGGTTAGCTACAGGTGGTTTGAGCACCGAAATAAAAAGGTTATAGAATCAACACTTTGCTCGAGCTGTAAGAGTTTTGATCGCTCAGCTGTCCTTTGCATCAAATATGACAAGCATCCAACTGAAAATTATGTCCCTTGTGATGGGGTTGATTGGGAACCAAGTTAATTCAATTTTGTCTATTAGAATTAACAATTAACATTTTGAGTAAGTTTATTCGTGAAAAATGTTAGTGTTCATTTTTGTGTTCTATCATTCTTCACTATTCTTTAATAATTTCAATACTTCCTACCGTTGGTAATTTAATTGTGTATGCTTTTTTATTGTTGTTCTTAAGATAGTTATCGCGGAGCCAGGGATTGTACATCTTCAGGATAAAATAATTTATACCATAACTTTTTGCATAATCAGGAAAATCAGTAACGGAGCTGTCCAGAGTTACTTCATAATATGAAAGAGGTTTGTACAAATCTTCTTCTTTAATATCAAAACCGTAATTTTCAGGATTTTGAAGTATGTATTTAAGTGAAACTATTCGTGCGACGAATCTAGAGGTTTCTGAATTCAACACGAGATTAAAATAATTTTTTGCTTTTTGTCTTTCACACTGCTCTGTTGTGTTTTCCTGTCCCATATTGTAAGAAGCTGCAGCAGAAATCCAGTTTCCGAACATATCATATGAATCCTTTAAGTATTTACATGCAGCTTCAGTTGATTTCTCAACATCGTATCTTTCATCTACTAAACTGTTAATTTCAAGTCCATACTTCTCACCGGCTGGCTTCATAAACTGCCAGAAACCGGTAGCACCAGCTGGAGAAACAACATTTTCAAGGTTGCTTTCAGCCACACTCAAGTATTTGAAGTCATCCGGAATATTATTTTTCTTTAATATTGGTTCTATTACAGGGAACCAGCGGTTGGCTCTTTTAATAGTAAGAATTGTTGCAGAATGCCAGTATGTGTTGGCAAGGAACTCCCTGTCCATTCTTTCGTAAACTTCAAAGTTTTCGGTTGGGATTCTTTCACCGGCAAACTCAAGATAGCTTGGTATTTCTGGTGAAATAATTTTATATCCCTGTGGAAAATCCTCACCCGGTGAATTACCAGCCGAAGTTGTATCATTAGCCAGATAGAAAATTGCAGCTATAATCAATAGTGTAAATATTGATATCGCACCTATAATGGAATTAAAAAAAACCGGTCTGTTATATTTCATAATTGTGTTTTGATTTGTTTTTGTATTTTTACTTTCAATTTGAGTTACGAGTATAAAAATTTTTTCATCTAAAAGGAACACTATTCCGTTTCCTTTCAATAACCCGATATTAATTTCTGTAGCAAATGGAAATAAAATCTAACAAACAATACCACCCGCAAATGCATTCTGCAGAACACATCCTCAACCAAACGATGATAAGGATGTTTAATTGCGGACGATCATTCAGCAATCATATAGAAAAGAAAAAATCTAAGTGTGATTATCATTTTGGTAGAAATCTTAATCAATCAGAAATTGCAGAACTAGAAAACACTGTAAATGAAGTTATAAAAAACAATCTGGAAGTTGCAGAAGAATTTTATCTCAGGGAAGAAGCCGAAGAAAAGTTTAATCTTTCGAAACTATCCGATGATGCGGGAGATAAAATTAGAATAATTAGAATTGGTGATTATGATACTTGTCCATGCAGTGGATTACATGTATCACACACAAATGAGATAGGAATCTTCAAAATTATTTCAACAAGTTTTGATGACGGCGTTCTGAGGATCAGGTTTAAACTTTTAGAAAGTTAAATAAAAAACCCACGAATAAATCGTGGGTTGATAATTTGTTTGTTTCTAATAGAATAACTAATAACAGAATCAGAATAATCTTCTCTATAAATTAACTACCAGCGTTAATGAGAAAAGAGAATCCAGTTTTTTAAGAGGTGTAAGTACAGTTCCAATTACTGGCCCATTTAGACTTTCTGATAAATCAATTTGAGTGAGCGATGGTTCATTTCTCCAAAGCAGCTGTAATGAAGGTTTAAGTGTAAATACTTCACTGATCTTAATTGGTAGAGCGTTATAGAAGTCTACTCTAACATCCTTGGTGTTATCAAGATTCCAGTCAGCAGTAAAAATACTTTCAAATTCTGTTGATGCTGTTAACTTATACCAGAAGTCATATGCAAAACGCACACCAGGAAAGTTAGTTTTTGCAAAAGGATTTTCCACAACATCATTTTGAAATGAATAGGTAAAACTGTAATCTGTTTTGAAACGGACATCATTATTATCTAACCATTTATTACCAACACCCGCAGCGATTAAGGTACGACTATCGATTCCTGCAAACCGGTTTCTCAGCCAGTCTATTCCACCAAGAGCATAGAAATTCTCAGTAAAATTATAATCGTATCTGCCCCGAGCGAATATAATTTCTGCTGTCTTTTCTGTATTTGTTTGTTCATTTACTTCGTAGCTTTCCGGTGTTCCAACTGCTGTACGTGATGTAAGGGTTGATTGAGTTTGAGTTCCACCCGCATCAAATCTTAATTCAGAATTTGTCCAGATATGCTTTAGGGTTGCACCCAATCCAATAGTAAATGATTCTGAGTTGCCACCCGTCCATAAACCGGCTAACTTTCCTTCAAAGAACCATCCAAGTTTCTTTTCTTCTTTATCCTGTGAATAGACGCTAATACTTAGTAGTAAGACAATTGCTGCCAGTAGAAATTTTGTCTTTACTGAAATCATTTTTTATTCTCCTTAAGTTGTTTATTTAAAAGTTAAAAATTGGTTCAGCAGTAAGGGTTAATAAAAATTTAGAAAAACATTTAATTAATAAAAAATAACGAGCAAAACTAAATGTTTTGTCAAACCCAAGCAAGCAAAAAATATCAATTAATCTTACAATCAAAATATTTTAAGCATTGATTTTTTTCTTAATTTTACTCAATCACTTTACAATCAATTACAGAAAGGATATAAAATGAAAAAGCGGTTCGGTCTTCAATTTATTAGTTTAATTATTTTCTTCTCCGCATTCATAAATGCTCAGAATAATCCCATACAACTTGCTCTTTTTAATCCGATTCAGATTGTTCCTGAAGGCGAATCTGTTAATGGTATAAGGTTGAATCTCATCTATACAAAGAATGCCAACGTAACAGGATTTGATATGGGATTGGTAAATCAAACAACCGGTTCACAGCTTGGAGTGCAATGGGGTGGAGTCAATTTAACTGACGGAGGATTTACCGGCTGGCAAGCTGGCTTTGTTAATATTTCGAAGGGAAGTTCTGTTGGTTTGCAATCAGGCTGGGCTGTAAATTATCATGACGGTCATTTTAATGGACTTCAAATTGCTCTTGTGAACTACACAGCAACGCTTAAAGGACTTCAACTTGGTTTGATAAATATTATCGGTGAAGGTGGATTCCTTCCGGTGTTTCCAATTTTTAATTTTGATTTTGATTAAACAACTATCGATTAAAGGATAGGGTATATTTCAGCATTTATTAAATTTGATTAAATAGTATATCAGTAGAATAGACCTATTGTATATGTGTCACAATTGCTTTCAGATATTAAGAGTTAACATTTAAAACTTAATTAAGGTCAGTTATGAATTCAATCAACTTTAATTTTATGCGACTTGTAATATTGGCTATGCCTGCAACCATTCTTTTATTTTCTTGTTCAACAACTTCAACCGAATCCGGAATGATGGAGAAAGTTGAAGGCGTTAATATGAGCCGGACTGAATTATCGATACGACTGAATGAATTTGGAAAATATTTCGCTGGAAGGGTCGAGGAAGCGGCAGATGAAATCATCAAGAAATCAGATGATAAAAAAATAAAAATGAATGCATTGGAGTGGAAAATTAATGTCATTCCGCGCGCTCTCGAATCATTGGTAATAATAGATCCGCTTGCTGCTGGTATTGATATAACAGCACTATGTGTACAGATGGAAGAATTTTTCACAACAGGATATGGGAAAGACTTATTTGGAGACTACCAGTATATCGCAATAGAGGCAAGCAAGGAAATTTTGAGTGAAATGGAAAAAATAGGAGAAGACTTTAGCAACAGAAAAGACAGATTAGAAATTATAAACAAAGTTAAAGAATGGGCAAAGGCTAATCCTGTTAAAAGTCTTCAATTCAACAGAAGATCAACATTCGAGGTTATGGCAAAAACGTTAGGCGAGCAAAACTATACCTTAGGTGAATCTGTTGGAAGCATTGCAGAAGGAATTTATGATATACGCAAACAAATAACTGCCTATACTGATTATATGCCCAAAAGTGTCAAATGGCAGGCACAACTAACTTCGTACGAATTATTAGGAGATTCAACAGTTGAAAAGTCTTTTGGTAATTTTGATCGGATAGTAAGTGCCACTGAGAGAATTACAAAAGTTGTCGAGGAAACTCCTTCACTCATAGAAAATGTTCAGCAATCATCTTTCGAAGAAATAAACAGACAACTAGCATTTACATTATCTACACTGGCAAATGAACGCAGGATTCTTTTTGATAAGATGATGGACGAACGAATGATTGTTTTGAAGGATTTATATCAGCAAAGAATAGAGACTCTGGAAAGAATTGATAAGCTTGCTGAGATATCAATAAATCAGTCATCGTTGATTGCAACCGATTTGATTGATAAAATATTTTTGAGATTAGTAATCTTATTGGCAGTAGTTTATCTAGTTGGGATTGTTACTCTAAAAGTAATGAGAAAAAAAGTATAAGTGCTTTATTAATATTAATTCTATAACAAACTACATTTAACATCATGAAATGTATTATCGGTTTATTTCTATCAGTGCCGATTTTATTTTCCTGCAATCTAAATAAAAACGATCTCCAGATTTCTTCTCCCAATAAAAACATTGAAGTTAAATTTTTGATAAATGAAATTGGTCAAGCTGGATACAGTGTTGATTTTTCCAATAAAAGAGTTATTGACACGTCGTACTTTGGTTTTGATTTTAAGGATCAAAAGCCATTCGGAACAAATTTAGAGATTGTTAACTCATCAACTTCCTCTTTTGATGAAACCTGGGAAACAGTCTGGGGCGAGCAGAGATTCATCAGAAATAATTATAATGAACTTAAAGTTGAATTTAGGGAAAAAGGTGAACTGGGAAGAACGTGTTTTGTCGTTTTCAGAGTTTTTAATGACGGTGTTGGTTTTAGATTTGAATTTCCGGAACATGAAAATTTAAATGATGTTGTTATTCTTGATGAAAACACTCAATTCAAATTAACCGGCAATAACCTTTGCTGGTGGTCTCCCGGTGATTGGGATATTTATGAGTATCTCTTCAACACGACTCGTTTTACTGAAATTGATGCTTTATCAAAAAGAGGTAATGAATCACTTGCACAAACTTACATTCCCGAAAATGCTGTCAGCTTACCTGTTACTATGAAAACGAATGATGGAATTTACATTAGCATACTTGAAGCAAATCTTACAAACTATGCTGATATGACTTTGAAAGTAAATAAAGAAAATCTTTGCTTTCAAAGCGAGCTCGTCGGAAATGATTCAGGAATAAAAGTAAAAATCAAAACTCCATTTGTTACTCCCTGGAGACTAATTTTAATCACTGATAAAGCAACTGATCTTATTAATTCAAGAACAATTCTTAATCTAAATGAACCAAATAAATTAGAAGCTGTTTCCTGGATCAAGCCGACGAAGTATATGGGTATCTGGTGGGAAATGCATATTGGTAAAAGCACCTGGGATATGAAAAGCGGAAGACATGGTGCAACAACTGAAAACGCAAAACGATATATTGACTTTGCGTCAAAGAATGGAATTGGGGCATTATTAATTGAAGGCTGGAATACGGGATGGGAAAACTGGTTTGGAACTCAAGACCGTGAAGGTATTTTTGATTTTGTGACTCCATACCCAGATTATGATTTAAAAGAAGTTGTCCGATATGCGAAAGAAAAAAATGTAGCTATTATTATGCACAATGAAACATCTGCTGCTATTAAGACTTATGAAAAACAGATTGACACAGCATTCACTCTATATAGAAGCTTGGGAATTCATGCGGTCAAAACCGGTTATGTGGGGAAAATAATTCCGAAAGGTGAATATCATTTTGGGCAATGGATGATTAACCATTATCGGAAAGTGATGGAGAAAGCCGCTGAATATCAGATTATGCTGGATGTTCATGAAGGAATAAAGCAGACAGGTTTGCGAAGAACTTATCCCAATATGATGAGTGCTGAAGGATTACGAGGACAAGAGTTTAATGCGTGGTCTCCCGATGGAGGCAATCCTCCCGAGCATTTAACAGTTATTCCTTTCACCAGAATGCTTGCCGGGCCAATTGATTATACTCCGGGAATTTTTGATATCAAATTCAAAAAGTATAAGAAAAACAACCAGGTCAACACAACACTTGCGCATCAGCTGGCTTTGTATGTTGTAATTTACAGTCCGTTACAAATGGCAGCAGATCTTCCTGAAAATTATGAGGGACATCCGGCATTCCAATTTATTCGGGATGTTGGTGTTGATTGGGATACAACCGTCGTTCTTAATGGAGAGATAGGTGATTATATCACGATTGCAAGAAAGGAACGAAATACAGACAAGTGGTTTCTGGGAAGTATCACCGATGAAAATGAAAGAACAATAGAAGTTTCATTGAACTTTCTTGATATGGGTAAAAGCTATACAGCAATTTTATATAAAGATGCCGAGGATTCACATTGGGATAAAAACCCTACTGCATATAGGATTGAGAACAAAAAAGTAAATAGTCTTGATAGTTTAAAACTTAAACTTGCACCCGGTGGAGGTGTAGCGATTAGTTTTATTCCTGTGAAGAAATAATCTAATGGGAAGAACTATGCTTGAATATTTAGACTGGATACTTATCGCAGTATACTTCATTATTGTTTTTCTGGTTGCTTTCTGGTCTTCCTTCACAAAAAAAACAAAAAGTAAATCCTCATCTGATTATTTTCTTGCCGGAAGAAATGTCGGCTGGTTTATAATCGGCGCATCACTATTTGCATCAAACATAGGAAGCGAACATCTGGTAGGTTTAGCTGGGACTGGTGCAGCAAGTGGAGTTGCAGTCGGTCAATTCGAAATTCTTGCTTCATTAATTCTTTTATTGCTTGGTTGGCTTTTTGTTCCATTCTACTTAAAGAGTGGTGTGTTTACTATGCCTGAATTTTTGGAGCGACGTTATTCATCGGGAGCTCGATGGTATTTAGCAATCATTTCAATTGTTGGATATGTACTCACTAAAATTTCTGTAACTATTGTTGCTGGTTCAATTGTTTTTGAAACATTGATGGGAGTCGAATTCTGGACCGGTGCTTTAATAGTTGTAATTATAACTGGTATCTATACAGTATTCGGAGGTTTGCGAGCTGTTCTTTACACAGATATGGTTCAGATGTTTATTTTCGTTGGAGGAGCTATAGCTGTAACAGTCGTTGGTCTTATAAAACTTGGCGGAGTAGATGAGCTTTATAACAATGTTGGTCCAGGCTTTATGAGTTTGTGGAAACCAATGAGTGATCCGAATTTTCCGTGGACAGGAATTATTTTTGGTGCACCAATTCTCGGAGTCTGGTATTGGTGTACGGATCAATTCATTGTTCAAAGAGTTTTATCTGGGAAAAATATTAATGAATCACGCAGAGGAAGCATCTTTGCAGGATATTTGAAGATTCTTCCACTTTTCATTTTTGTAATTCCGGGTGTAATTGCTTATGCACTTACCCAAAAAGGAGTAATTACTCTGAAGATTCCTGATCAGGCATTGCCAACTTTAGTTGGAGCTTTGCTTCCAACAGGATTGAAAGGAATTGTAGTTGCTGGTCTGCTTTCAGCATTGATGAGCTCGCTTTCATCGGTGTTCAATTCCTGCTCGACCTTGATTACCTGGGACATTTACAAAAAGCTTCATCCCGAAGTAACCGAGAAGAGGCTAGTTCTTGTTGGAAGAATTGCTACAGTAGTTCTCGTTGGTTTCGGTTTGTTATGGATACCGATGATGAAATTAATTTCAGGGCAGATATATCAATATCTGCAAAGCGTTCAGGCATATATTTCACCACCAATTGCAGCTATATTCTTAATTGGAGTACTTTCTAAACGAGTGAACTCACAAGGAGCAATTGGAGCACTACTCACAGGTTTTATTTTAGGAATTGCAAGATTAATTCTTGAATTAATTAAAGGTTCATTAAGCGGCTTCTTTTATCAGTATGCTGACCTCAACTTTCTGCATTTTGCTTTTTTATTATTTCTCGTTTGCACGTTAGTTTTAGTTGTGGTAAGCTATCTAACTTCACAACCGCCATTACAGAAAATCGAGGGACTCACAATTCACACAACGACAAAAGAAATAGGTATTGAAGATGATAAATGGAGGAAGAGAGATTTTGTATTATCCGTATTATTAATTCTGGTTGTTGGGGCAATTTGGGTTTATTTCAGTTAACAGGATCATGAAATCAATCCTTATGAGAATGGAATTGTCTTTAAATGTTTTGATATGACAGTACAATCTAAAAATCTTCTGGTAACTCTTTGAGCTGCAGATAGCTAAACACTGGTCCGTCTTTACAGACATAAACGCTACCAATATTACATCTACCGCATTTACCCAGACCGCACTTCATTCGGTTTTCAAGAGTTGTCAAGATATTTTCTTCTTTGAATCCAAGCTTCAACATAACTGGAAGCGTGTATTTAATCATTATGGGCGGACCACAAATTATTGCTACAGAATTATCACTTTGAGGAGCAACTTTTTCGACTATGGTGGGAACGAATCCAATTTCACCTTTCCAATCTGAAGTTTCACCTCCGGGATCAACAGTTATAATTGTCTTTACATCTTTCATTGATTTCCATTCTTCAATCTCGTGTTTGTAAACCAAGTCGGCAACAGTTCTTGCCCCATAAATAATAGTCACATCTTTAAATTCAGAACGCATATCGAAAACATTCCATATAGCACACCTAACCGGAGCTAACCCAATTCCTCCTGCAATAAAAACAACGTTCTTTCCCTTCATTTCTTCAACAGGAAAATAATTTCCATACGGACCTCGCAATCCCATCGTATCGCCAACTTTTAGTCGGTTCAATGCATTAGTGACTTTACCATACATTTTAAAAGAGCATTCAAGAAACTCAAGTCTTGTTGGAGAAGAAGCTATGCAGAATGTACATTCTCCTTCACCGAATACAGAGTATTCGGCAAATTGTCCCGCTTTGAAAGTGAAATTGTTCTGCAGCTGGGGGTCTTTAAATTGCAGTCGGAAAGTTTTGATGTCAGGTGTTTCTACAATTATATCTTTTATTTCTACAAGTTCTGGTTTGTAAATGTTCATGTTCAGACTTTTTAATTATTTACATTTATGGTTTCTAAAAAATGTGAATTAATGTCTTCCAGTATTAATCCTATATCAATTGAAACGGGGCAGCCTCTCGTACATCTTCCGCAACCGGTGCAAAGTAATTCATCAAATCTGTCTTTATAATATTTGAATTTGTGCGATACTCTCTGCCGGTATCGCTTACCTTGAATTTCTCTCGGGTTGTGTCCGGATGCATGTTTTGTAAACAATTCAAATTGACAGCTGTCCCAGTTTTTCACTCTTCTTCCGCAAGAGTAGCAGTCTTCATCAACAATATCAAAACAATGACAGGTCGGGCAGACATAAGCACATTGTGCACATCCAATACAAGTTTCGCCAGCATTGAACCAGAATTTGCTTTCAAAATTTTTATCGAGCCATTCTTTTACGTTTTCAGTTGAAAATCTTTTTTGCGGAGTTGAGAAATCGTTAATTGGTTCTGATATGTTATCAGCTTCACTAATGAATGTTTCGTTTGCTGCAATGAAATCTCTACCTTTATCTGTTATTGGTTTCATAAAATATTTATCATCACTCAAAGGAATCAGAAAGATATCCGAACCATTTTCTGCAAGGGGAGAGAGACCAACAGAAGTGCAAAAGCAATTTTCATCTTCGAATTTGCAGGCAAGACCGATTATAACAGTGTTCTCAACTCGTTTATTGAAAAACTCATCTTTGTAATCCCAGTTAAAGACTTTGCTCAGCACTGGAATCGCTGAAGCATCGCAAGGTTTAGCTCCAAAGATTACCGTTTTTGCTTCTGAACCAGGAGCATCAATCAACTCATAATCATCCTTTTTTCTTTTAAAGAAAAACAATGTCTCTGATTTTGGAAAGAAATGTTCCTTCATAGAAATATCGGTGGGCTTTAAAGCCGAGTCGATTATTAGATCCTTTGCATCCTTTATTTTCAAATACTTACTTCCGTTTTGTGAAGGAGAAATAACTGTCCAGTTTTCACCAAGCAGTTTGGAAGCCAGATTGGCTAATTGTTCTCTTGTAATTACAAAATTCTTCATTTCATTTTTCTCACATAATAAAATCTTCTTTATCTGAAGTGTTATAGTTGCCGATTAATGTTGGTTGATCTGGTTCAATTCCATGCCTGTAATTAAATTCTTTCATAGCGACCATTCCCATTTTTCTGTTCAGGAGAGAAAGAGGAATATTTACCGGGCACGCTCGTTCACATTCGTTACATCCAATACATCTCCCGCTGAGATGAAAAGCCCGAATAATATTCCAGGCAAAGTTTCCTTTTGTGGTCGGACTCGAATCAATCCATTGCGGCATTGATTTTTCAACAATGCATTGCTCGCAGTAGCAAAGTGGACAAGCTTGTCTGCAAGCATAACACTTAATACATTTTTCAAATTCTTTTTCCCAGAATTTCCATCTTTCTTCAGCTGATAGAGCTTCAAATTCAGCCAAAATATTTTTAGTCAATTCAGATTTAGCAAAGTCTTCAAGAGCTCCTACGATATAGTTAGCATGTTTTGGAGTGCGGAGTTCGCAGATGCTGCATTTCATTTGTGAATTTTCTTTGTTGTAATCAATGTTGATATCTTTCACAACGCCATTGCAATTCATCCCTATAATTATAATATCGTCACGTTTGATCTGATTTTCCTGAATCAATCCGATTATCGCTTTTATGTCACATCCTTTTGCAACGATTCCTATTTTGCCTTCCTTCGGTTTTGGTAAACGTGTTAAATACACAGCAAGATTGTGAACGGCTTTCTGATTGAAGGTAAGTTTTTCAGCATCATTGGTAGTATGAGCAATGAAAGGTTTAGTCCGATGAAATTTATCTTCAGTGTATCCGATGATATATCCAGCTTTTCTCGATTCAAGAAGTTCTTTGGAAATTTCTATTAGTTGTTTCATAAGTCAATTTGGTTATCAATTTTTATTCACTAAAGGTAATTCAGTTTCTTTATTTAAATTTTTATATCCTAGAAATGGTCCCTTTGCACGGACGGAGTTTATAACATTATTTACAACATCAACCCACTTCTTTCCTTCCGATGCAGAAACCCAAGAGAAATACAGTCGTGTAGAGTCAATTCCAACAAAATCCAGAAGTTGTTTAAAGAATATCCATCTTCTTCTTGCGTGAAAGTTTCCGGTGTTGTAATGGCAATCTCCCGGATGACAACCGGAAACCAGCACTCCATCTGCACCTTTCTCAAATGCTTTAATAATAAACACAGGATCAATTCTTCCTGTGCAAGGTACACGTATTAATCTGGCATTTGTTTGCTGCTTCAATCTGCTTGTTCCTGCAAGATCGGCGCCCGTATAAGTGCACCAATTACAAACGAAAGCAGTTATCTTTGGTTCAAATTTTTCTTCTTCCATTTTTATACCTCTGCAAACGCATTTATTTGAGCATATATCTGGTCATCTTTAAATCCAAGAAGTTCAACAGATTTGGATGGACAAGTTGCATTACATGTCCCGCATCCCTGGCACAATCCTGAATTAACATACGCGACGACTTTAATTAGATTTCCATTTCTATCTTTTATTTCTTTCGCTTCGACAGCGTTGTAAGCGCAAACTTTTTTACAATACAGACAACCTGCACACGTTGCTTCATTTACTTTAGCAACTACTGGTTCTCTTTCCAGCATATCAGATCCGAAAAGCACAAGTGCTTTTGCCGCGGCAGCGGAAGCCATTGCAACAGAATCGGGAATGTCTCTCGGTGAATTGCATGCACCGGCAAGGAAAATTCCTCCACTGCTTGTTTCGACTGGTCTTAATTTCGGATGAACTTCGTTGATGAAACCGTATTTATCATAAGGAACACCAAGAGTCTGAGCAAGTTTTGGTGCTTCTGTTTGCGCCATCATTGCTGTTGCAAGCACGGCCATATCGGCATCGATTTCTACTTTTACTCCGGCAATTGTATCTTCACCTTTGACTATTATTTTTCCATCATCCTGGTAAATTCTTGATACTCGTCCCCGAATGTATTTCACACCATCCTCTTCAATTGCTCTTCTTACGAATTCTTCGTACATCTTTCCGCCGGCTCGAATATCCATATAGAAAACATATGCCTCTCCATCGTGGACTTTATGCTTGTAAAGCATTGCATGCTTTGCTGTGTACATACAGCAGATTTTACTGCAGTACGAAAATCCCTTTGCTTCATCTCGACTGCCGACACATTGAATAAAAACAATTTTCTTTGGAACTTTTTTATCTGAAGGTCTTAACATTTCTCCTGAAGTAGGACCGGATGCACTGGCAATTCTTTCAAACTGTAATCCACTTACAACGTCTTTATATTTTCCGTAACCGTATTCTCCATAACCATGGATTGGGCTATCGTCAGGTTTTTTATCGATGGTATAAAGTTTGTAGCCAGTCGCAATAATAATGGAACCGACTTCTTCTTTAACCAATTCATCCTGCTGTTCGAAATCAATCGCCTCTCGTCCGCAAACTTTTTTACACATCTGGCATTTACCATTCTTGAAGTAGGTGCAAATTGTTCTGTCAATAACCGGAATATTTGGAACGGCCTGAGGGAAGGGAACATACATTGCCGGTCGAGTCGCTAATCCCTCATCGAATTCACTTAAAGCAACTTTTTTAATCGGACATTTCTGAACACATAAACCACAACCAGTGCAAAGTTCGTCTTTAACCGATCTTGCTTTCTTTCTGATTGTAACTGAAAAGTTTCCGATAAATCCTTCAACATTTTCTACTTCCGAATAGCTCATTAGTTTTATTTTTGAATGCTGGTAAACTTCAACCATCCTTGGTGTTAAAATACATTGCGAGCAATCGAGAGTCGGGAAAGTTTCTGAAAGCTGGCTCATATGACCGCCGATTGAAGGCTCCTTTTCAACAAGAATAACTTCATATCCAGCATTTGCTATATCCAGCGAAGCCTGAATTCCTGAAATTCCTCCTCCAATAACTAATGCGCGTTTTGTTACGGGTACTCTGATTGGAGTCAGAGGTCCATTGAACTTCACTTTCTCAACCATCATTCTCATCATGTCAATTGCTTTTAAAGTTGCTGAAGGAACATCGTCGTGAATCCAGGAACAATGCTCACGAAGATTTGCTATCTCAACTTGGAAAGGATTAATTCCCGCATCACTGCAAGCTTTTCTGAATGTTTTTTCGTGCATGTGTGGTGAACAGGAACCAACCACAACAGCATTAAGATTTTTTTCTTTGATCGCTTGCTTGATAAGATTCTGCCCGGGATCAGAACACATATATTTATAATCTTCTGAATGAACAACTCCTGGAAAATCAGCACAAGCTTTTGAAACAGCAGGACAATCAACCGTTCTACCGATGTTTTCTCCACAGTGACAAGTAAATACACCAATTCTCATATAGTCACCTCTTCCACCTTTACCTTTTCTTCAAGCATCGGGACTGGATTTATGTAATGTAAATGCAATCCTAAATCTTTGTAATTCAATCCCATTGATAAACCTAATAGCTGAGTTAAATACAGAATCGGAATTGCTTTTTGTTGAGGATATTTTTTAAGAATATTTTTTTGTCTCATATCTAAATTTGAATGACACATCGGGCAAGCCACAACAATTACATTCGCATCGTGCTTTATTGCATCATTAAGAATATTTTTAGAAAGCTGCTCAACAATTTCCGTATTATCAATTGAGTGAGAAGCTCCGCAGCATTCAATTTTGTAATTCCATTCAATTGGCTTTGCACCAATGATTGATACAATTTCCTCCATTGAGGAGGGATTTTCAGGATCGTCAAATTTTAAAATGTCGTGGGGACGCACAAGAAGACACCCATAATAACATGCAGCTTTAATTTCTTTAAGATTAATCTTTATTGCTGTTTTAATTTTACCCAACCCGATCTTTTGGAAAAGTCCGATAAGATTTAATATTTCAACTCCGTTAGAAATTTTTTCTTCGAGAATCTCTTCAACTTTCATTCTCATCTTTTCATCGAACTTTAATTCGTGCTGAGAGACTTTGAGCCGATTATAACAAGCAGCACAAGGGGCAACAACATTTTGCATTCCCCGATGTTTTGCCAGAAGCAGATTTCTTGCCGGAAGAGCAACTGACAAAATATGACTCATTACATGTGCTGATGAAGCACCGCAGCAGCACCAATCGTTTATTTCATTAAGATTAACATCAAGAACTTTCAGCACTTCCTTGAGTGATAAATCAAACTCTTTAGCCGTTCCTTGTAACGAACATCCGGGATAATATCCAAAATTCATTTTGTATCCCTCTTCATTGATTTATCAAATATCTTCTGAATTTTTTCTATCCCTACAATCTTATGCGGTCTGAATCCCATCTTTCTTTTCATTAGTGTTTCGGGCGCAAGACCTAAATCTTGGAATAAATTTCCTGTAGAAAGTTTGTAATCTCCTACCATTCCGAGTTCAAAACTTCTGCCGTATTTCTTGATCTGTTTAAGAAATGCATTATGGAATTTCAAAACCTTTTTGTCTTTGGGTTGAATTCCTTCTTCAACAGATATTTCACGAAGTGCATCCATAAGTTTCGCAATTTCAAAATTTTTAGGGCAACGGCTGGAACAAGTCTGACAGCCGGCACAGAGCCAGATTGTCGAAGACGTCAAAGCAAGGTCATATAAACCAAGTTGCAGATATCTTACAATTCTGTTTGGTGGAATTTCCATAAAATCTCTTAACGGACAACCAGCAGAACACTTGCCACATTGATAGCATAGAGAAGTATCCTGTGATGTTACATCGATTATTTTTTGGACGATAGGGTTTAGTGTTGTGTGGTGCATCTTTTGATTACCCCTGACTTGTGCGAGAAAATCGGTTGAAAGAGTAATGGTTCATTTTGTTAATTAAATTTATTTATAATCTGTCTACGAACTTTTAATAAGCAAATATCAATTCACAATTATTAAGTATTGACAGATATCTTAATTTGTCTCTGACTTGGTGACAATTTACATACCATCACCAATTGATGGTTAGTTAGTAGAACTGATTTTAAAAGTCTATTATTTATTATTTAGATGAGGAATACGGAAAACAATTAAATAACTTATTCCCGCATTTGAATATTTGAATTTTCAAAAGAAAGAAACTGCTATTAAAGATAAAAGCTGGAGGACAAGAGATTTTATTTTATCAGTTATATTAATTTTAGCCGTAGGGCTGATTTGGATTTATTTTAGTGGTTAATAGACTATCTGACTTTTAAACTGATAATATATTATTAGAAAAAGGCGGAATTTTCATTCCGCCCAAAATGAATTTATAATGAAGCAAGCATCTCTTTGGCTTTATTTCGTACGAAAGCCTGGTTGAGATTTATTAAAGCATTAAAGTTCGCACACTTCTCAGCATACTTCTTTGCTTCAGCAACATTACCGTCTTTTGAATAAGCTATCGCCATATAATAAAATGTTTGTGGGTTTTGCAGGTTAGATTTTTCAAACTCACTTAAAGCTTTTTTGTAATCCTTTTCCTGCATAGCAATTAATCCATTCAGGGAATGAACCAGCCATATTTGAAAAGTATTGTTGGCTTTATTGGAGCTTGTAGAAAATTCTTCCGCAAGTATTTTTGCGTCTTTAATTTTACCGGTCATTAAGGCAATTCTTCCCTTGTTATAAATATCCAATCTCTTTGTATTATCTTTTACTTCTTTTGCCAAATCAGATCCTTCCATAGCTGATAGAGCCTCTTCAAATTTTGCATCAGCCTCATCGTATCTGCCTGCCTCAAATAGAATATTACCCATTGTAGTCAAATCACCTGTCATAGCACCAGCATCATTAATTTCTTTGGCAAGGCTGAATTGTTTTTGCATTTCTCCCAAAGCACCTTCTGTATCGCCCTGATCAACACAAGCAACTGTTTTTGTGAAAAGAGCAAACCGTCTCTCTCCATCATTCTTTGCAATTTTATAGCTACTATCACAATTCTCTTTTGCTTCATCATACCTATTCAAATAGATAAGATTATTGGAAATACCCATGCGAGAATTGAAGAAGCCCGGATTTATATCGAGTGCTTTTTGATATTGAGTAATTGACTCCTCATATCTGCCTTGCTTTGAAAGCATTTCTGCGTAAGAGTCGTAGGGATTGGGATCATCGGGAATAAGCTCGATATATTTTTTGAATGCTTTTTCAGCTTCAGCATAATTTTCAAGGTTCCTGTATGAATAACCAAGCATATTGTACGAGGTTGAGTAATCGGGATTTATCTCGGACGCTTTTTTAAGATGCTGAACTGCGAGATCAAATTTTTGCTGCCCGAAGTAGAATTGACCCAACTGCTGGTGCGCCCTTTCATCATTCGGATAAAGTTCAACCAGTTTTGTTAAGTAATCCTCCTGTGCTTTTTGATTTCCATCAGCGCCTGCTTTTAACGCGAGGACAATTAACTTTTCTCCCTCAGAAACATTATTTGCATTGGCAACTGCATTATTAAGGTCCTCAAAAAATCCCTTGTTTGTTGGATTGGCCAAAGAATGGTAATAGTAAGCCATCACAAATTTGTTGTCCTTAGTAAAAGCGTTTTCAAAATAATTTAGTGATTCCCGCGCCCGGAGTTTTTCAAAAAGATCACGTCCTTTCAGAAAATCATTTTTAGCTTCAGGGGACATAGTGGTGATTGAAATTTTTCCTTCATATTCTTGTCTTGAACAACCCGTTAGTAATATTAAAATGAACAGGACTGAGATTATTGCCAGTCCTGCGACTGGAAAGAATTTTTTCATACCTTCTCCTTGTTTTGTTTAATAGTTTTGTAACAAAATCAACATAGAAACTCATTAAAGGAGTTTCAACATATTTGGGATTAACGGTAAATCAGGAAGGAAATTTGTAGCTAACGTATTATGTGGAAAGTTCTTATTACTGAAAGTAAGGGCAGGATTTTTAATTATCCAGTAGATAAATTAAAACCTCGGTTGTATTAAATAAGCAAAGGTTATTAAATGAATGAATAAATATTACAATAATAAAGTTTAAGTATTTCGATAGTATCTTTTAAAGGGTAAAAAGCTTCTGATTATATTACCTTTTACCAGGCATCATTCTACTTTTGAACAATATTAAACAGTCTCGTTAGTTTCAACTGGTTTAATACGTTCATAAACTGTTCATTTACACCCTCAAGATTAAAATTAACGTTTCGGTTTATGCAAGTTGTATAAGCGTGAACGAGAAGACCGATTCCCCAGCTTGATATAAATTCTACTTTGGATAAATCGATGGAAATGGATTTACTTCCTTTATTAATAGATTCCTGAACTGAGTTTTGAAATGGTTCATTCTCAGCACCAATTTATTTGTTCTTATTAATTATAATTTAGGATTTGTCTTAAGAATGTTCAACACGAATTTCCATGGAATGCTCCTATTTCAATTTTTTTCTTACTAAAATGACAGTAATTTATTTTATTACAATCGAAAAACATTAATAGGAAAAAATTTATCAGATCACTATGCTTTAGTAGTTTTATGAAATATAATAATATTTAATGACTCGGTGGTGATTTTATTTGAAACCCAATTTACATTAAAGCTGCTTTTACTGATAACCTTACTATTGGGTTAGTTTTATTGATGTCAGGTTCATACTTATAAACGCTGCTTCTCCAGTAAATACCCATCCCTAAGTTTATAGCAAAGTACTCATAAAGTGGAATTTCAAAATCAAGCCAGGCAAAATGTAAGTGATGTTTAGAATCTGCGGGTTCACTCTGAGTCCATATCCATTTAGAAGAATAAAAAATTCTCGCAATACTCCATTTATCTCTATTAATAGAAGCGCCTAGATTAATACCGACACCTGGACCGAAATCGTAGTTTCGTCCTTCTACATCTATATAATAATCTGTTGGTGTAGCTCCCATAGCAATGATATCAAGTCCTGCATTTGTGAATATGTTTGTTTCCTTCCCGATTTCAAATACAGATAAAAAATGAGAATTAATTGAAGTTCCACCATAGATAAAAGATGGATTGTTGAAATAGTTATAATTTAATGAAAGAAGGAGCTTATGCATGGTTCCTTTTTTCTTAAACAAATCCCAGCCGTAAAGATTACCAAAGGATTGAAGATTTGTAAGACTTGGAGCACTTGTAGCAAGAACCATAGAGACATTAAATGAAGAGAAAGGTTTTTTAATATTTCCGGTAAAAAGATTTCCATAATGAAGAGATACAGAAAAAAATCCCTCGGTGGTTCCAGTGTCGAGTTCCTTAAACCATCTTCTGATTCCTGCTTCTAAATCGGTTGTAATGTTTATTTTACTTTCCTCGTTGTTTGGAAATATTCTTGAAGTTTCTCCTGATATCAGTCTGTTAATTCCCCTTACTGGATTAAGTACCGCCCCACCTATTTCCTGGAAAACTCTTTTTGAACCAGAGGCAGTGTTGTCTGTGATTTTAGATGATAATCTATATAACATTTCTCCGAGATTAATCCCATTAAGACTTGTATTAACCCAGTCGTTTATTGCTGGACGATATGTCTCTGCAAAAAATTCCCAAAATGCACTTCCTGCAAATGCCCATAAAGAAGATTCCCAGAAGGTGTAGCCATTAGTTCTTCCGACGTTGAAATATAAATTGCCATGATACGGATGAGAAAAATTGTTTGTTAAAAAGTTGTCTCCATCGTATACCCATCCATATGTTAAGTTTCTCCAGATTGTTTCTGATGTAACTTTTGCCCAATTTTTTGAAGGATCTTCCCATGTTCGTCCCCAACGCGCGAGAGCCCAAGGAATAAATTCTATAACTGCAAGTTCTGTTGAGGCAAACCAGAATTGTCTCTTTTCTTCCCATGTAATGTATTCTGAAGCAATGCTGTCCAAGAGACACAAATTGTTTAAGCCTTTCTTAGGAGATGTTTGAAGTATGTTTCCGTCTGATGAATTTGAAGCGAGAGTAATCTCAAATTTAAAATAAGTGTGAAATAAACTTGAGTCTGATGATTGTGAGTACGATATGCCGGTGTAAAGAAAAATTGTTGAAGAGAAAATAAAAGTCACGAAAAAATTTTTGAGTTCCTTTTGCAAAACCTATTCCTTTATCCCGACTAATTATAATTCTGAATCTCTTTCTATTTATAAAAGAAGAGAATTATCAAAAACCTAAAACCATACAAACGGAAAATTAAATGCTCAACTGAATAATAGCAGTAAGAGCATTAGTAGTAATTATCTAAATTCTTTTTTCACTTCTGATTTTAACATACTCACTATCAAAATTATATTCAAGCGGAGTCTTTAAGAACACCATTATAATTTACATGACAATTTCATGACAAACCATTTACAGCGTACTTACAAAAGCCCATCCGCATATTAAATCTTTACAACATAATTACAAACTGCTGACACTTGCCGCACCTCTATCGGTTATGTTTTAAGCGAGAGAAAGAGAAACTAAATAATCAAAAGAGGTAAATAAAATGAAACAGTTAATAATCTTGGTAGCTGTAATGATCTTGGCAACAACAGAAGTTTATTCAGCAGATTTTTCCAGTAATATAAATGTTCCAAACTATAATTCATATATGCTTTTATCAAATAGCACTGAAGAACTTTCTGATGCTCAAAATTATTTTGTTAATACAGTGCCAGATCCAATGGTCACAGAAGAAAAGAGTTCAGTAAATGATGATGTGAATAAAAAAGCATTACAATCAGAAAATGCCTCCGGTTCAAACACAGAAGGATCTGATGATTTACTTTTTGACGGATCTGCAGGTGCTATGGGTATCGGCATTTTTTAGGAGTGCATATATAAGATCTCAGTTATCTTCTAACAAAAAGGGCGCTCTTTGAACGCCCATAATCAAAATATTTAATGTTATGACATTTATTCAATTTATCAGATTCATTTCATCATCCTTCTAAACTACTTACCCATTCTATTTAGTATTTCTTCCATCTGGTCCATTACTTTGTTCATCTTCTGCATTGTAAGAGTTACCGGCTCTGGTGACATTGGATCAATACCTGCATCCTGTATTAATTCAGTTGGATATTTTGAACCGCCGCCTTTAAGAATGTTGTAATATTTATCAACGGCAGGCTTTCTATCGGTCAGCATCTTTTGGACGAAAGCAGTTCCGTAAATCAACGAAGTTGCATACTGGAAGACATAATAATTATATCCCAGGAAGTGAGGGATGTAAGCCCACTCATACTGAATGTAATTATCAACAACACAATGCCCCTCATCATTTCCATAGTATTTTTTTACAATGTTGTAATAGATTGCATCCATATCTTCACCGGTTATTGGCTCACCGGCTTCAACCTTTTTATGAATATCCCATTCGAACTCTGCGAAGGAAGTTTGTCTGAAAATAGTTAGTCTTAATAAATCAAGATAGCTGCCTAACAAGTATAATTTTTCCTCATCGTTCTTTGCGTTCTTTACCATGTAATCGTTAAGTAAAGTTTCATTTACAGTTGAAGCAATCTCAGCTACAAAAGTAGCATAATCTGCTTTAGCAAATGGTTGGTTTTTATTTGAAAAGTAACTGTGCATTGTATGTCCTAACTCGTGAGCAAGTGTAGAAACAGATTCGTAATCATCATTCCAATTCAAAAGGATGTAAGGGTGGACATCATATGCACCACCAGTTGAGTAGGCACCACTTCTTTTACCTACAGTCGGCATGTAATCAACCCATCTTTCTCCGAAAGCTTTTTTAAGAGTATTAATGTATTCATCTCCAAGAAGTTGAAGTGCATTCAAAATTATTTTTTGTCCTTCATCTATCGTATAATTCAGTTCAACTTTATCAACTAACGGTGTGTAAAGGTCATAATAATGGAGCTCCTTCACTCCCAGCATTCTTTTTTTCAGATCGAGAAAACGATAAAGTGTAGGAAGATTTTTATTTACCTGATCAATCAAAGTTATATAAACAGAAACCGGGAGATTATCACGGCTCAATGCTGCTTCCAATGATGATTCGTATTTTCTGTCTTTTGCGTAAACCCAATCCATCTTTACCTTTCCTCCAAGATTTGCACCAAGTGTGTTTTTAAAATCGCCATAACCGTTAAAAAATGTTTCCATCACATTTTCACGATCCTCTCTGTTTGTGAGAGCTCTGTATTTTGTGTATGAAGCGGGAGTTAGTTCTATTTCGTCGCCGGATGAGATTTTTATTTTTGGAGATGGCATTTCAGCATTTGTGAAAATTCCGTAAACGTCGTTCTGGTTTCCCGCAACCAGACCAAAACTTGCAAGTATTTTTTCTTCCGGTTCACTTAAAGTGTGCGCCTTCAATCTTTGGATGTTATCAATATACATTGAGAACTCTGTCAGCTCTGGTTTCTCTTTAAAGAAATTCTGAATCATTTCATTTGGAAGGGTCAATATTTCGGGTTCCATAAAAGCAGTGGACTCCCCAAATTTTGTTCCTATTGCGGTCATTTGCTGATCAAGTGATTGGTTTGCAGAATTATTTAGGTCTTCGTTACTCAGATTATTTGAATATGTTGATGCTGCATAAAGAGATTTCATGATGTCAAAATAAAGTTTCAGTGCGCTGTAAAAAGTTTCAGCATTGTCACCGAGCTTACCCTTGTAATCAGGCAGTTTATCAATCTGTGCAGAAATTTTATTTACTTCTGTCTGCCAGGCATCTACAGAGGGATATATTTCTGAAAGATTCCATTTATATTTTTCCTCGACCTGTGAGCGTTCCAGGTTTTGTGTAAATGACTGCCCAATAAAAAAGAAGGAAACAATTAACGATAGAAAGAGTCCTTTCATTTAATTTACCTTTCGTTTTATTTTTATTAATGAAATTTGTAATAGACTAAATTAACCAGATTCAGCCTCAATTTCTTAAAATATTTGATAAGTGGCTTTTATGACAGGTTTAAATTAAACAGAATAAAAGCAATTCTTATTATATTTCTAATTATTGATTAAAAATTTTAACATTTTTAAACTTGAGAGGTAAACAAAATGAAAAGATTTATTTATCCTTTATTTATCATAATATTGATTTTTGGTTGTGAAAAACAATCTGAAAAAATGCAGGTGCCGGAGGAAACAACTATGCTTAAAGAAAAAATTGCCAAATTCGTTCCCACGGAACTTAAATATGATTCAAACACACTTGATGAAAGAGAAAAAATTGTTGTTGAGAAATTATACCTCGCCTCTAAAATAATGGATGAGATTTTTCTTGAACAGGTTTATTCAAAAAATGACCAGATAAAAGCAGATCTTATTAAGAATAATACTGAAGAGGCCAAACTTCAGCTTGAACTTTTTAATATTATGTTTGGTCCTTTCGACAGGCTTGAGCACGATGCCCCCTTCATCGGAACAGAAAAGAAGCCGCTTGGCGCAAATTTCTATCCCGAAGATATGACCAAAGATGAATTTGAAAATTGGATAAAGGCAAATCCGAAAGATGAAAAAGCTTTCACCTCTGAGTTTACTGTAATTAAAAGAGAGGGCGGAAAACTGGTTGCGATTCCTTACAGTATATTCTGGAAAGATAAATTAACCGAAGCATCCAAATTATTGAAAGAAGCTGCGAAGTATGCCGATAACCCAACGTTGAAAAAATATTTAAACTCAAGAGCAGATGCATTCTTAAGTAACGATTACTACCTGAGCGATGTGGACTGGATGGATTTGAAAGATCATAAGATAGAAATAGTCATCGGACCTTACGAGGTTTATGAGGATGAAATGTTTAATTATAAGGCTTCGTTTGAAAGCTTCTTGACATTGAAAGATTCTGTCGAGAGCGAAAAACTTGATGTGTTCAAAAAATATTTGCGTGAAATGGAAATCCATCTTCCGATTCCTGATCAATATAAAAATTTTGAAAGAGGTTCTGAATCACCGCTGGCAGTAGTCAACGAAATCTTTACAGCCGGTGATACAAAAGCAGGAGTGCAGACACTTGCATTCAATCTGCCTAATGATGAAAGAGTTAGGAAAGCAAAAGGTTCAAAAAAAGTGATGCTAAAGAATGTTGCCGAAGCAAAATATGACAAGCTTCTTATCCCGATTGCTAAAATTGTTCTGGATCCCGATCAAATGCAGTACGTAACTTTCAATTCATTCTTCACACATTCACTTATGCACGAAATGTCTCACGGCATTGGCCCCGGTTTTATAAAAATTGATGGAAGGGAAACTGAAGTTCGGAAAGAGCTCAAAGAAACATACGCAACTTTAGAAGAATGCAAAGCTGACATACTCGGAATGTACAACAATGTATTTATGATAGAAAAAGGTGTATTCCCCGAAACATTTGAAAAGGAAACTTATGTTACTTTTCTTGCAGGCATCTTCCGGTCTGTAAGATTTGGAATTAACGAAGCACACGGTGGAGGCAACGCAATCATATATAATTATCTTCTTGAAAAAGGCGGCTACGAATACAATCCGGAAACACAAAAAGTAAAAGTTAATTTTACAAAAGCCGGCTCCGCTTTAAGAGATTTAGCAAATCTTATTTTAATGATTCAGGCAAAGGGAAATTACCAGGGTGCAAAAGATCTTATTGCAAAATATGTTGTTAATTCACCCTCAATGCAGACTTTGCGCGATAAGCTTTCTTCTCTTCCTGTTGATATAAAACCAGTTTATCAGATAGAACAAATGTATAAGTAATTTCGAGATTTCAAAATTTAAAGATTGAAAAATTCCAGTCACCCGGAAATTAGTTGAAGGGTGACTTGGTGTTTATAATTAACGACATCCTAATGGTATTCAAATTACTTCTCATATTTTGCCCTGCTTAAAAATAATCATAAAATGCTTTGGTAAAAGAAGTTAGAAAAGATGACGTCAGGGACAATGAAGACGTTCATCTAATTAAAAAGGATGGGCGGGAGTTTATCATTGTTGGAATCGTACACGTTTCACGCTAGTCTGCCAATTTAGTCAAGCAAGTAATTGAAAACGAAAAGTCTGATGTTGTTTGTGTCGAGCTTGATGAGAAAAGATTTAAAGCGCTTTCCAATAAAAACCACTGGGAAAATCTTGAATTCAAACAGATCATCAGAGAAAAACAACTAAGTACATTAACTATCAATCTAGTTCTGGCGTCTTATCAAAAAAAACTTGGTGAGAAGCTCGGTGTATCTCCCGGAACAGAATTGCTTGCTGGCGGCTTTGGGGGAATTTTTGAAAAGCAGGAACTAACCGAAGAAAAACTTGCAGAGTTTTGAAGTAAAGATGTTCTTTCGGAAATAATGGATGAACTTGGTAAAGCAATGCCCGTTTTGAAAAAAGTAATAATCAATGAACGGGATAAATACATTGCTCAAAAGATGAAAAATGTCAATGGAGAAAAAATTATATCGGTAGTGGGAGCCGGACACGTTAGCGGTATTGTTAAAGCATTAGAGAGTAATGAAGCTATTGATTTAAAGGAAATTGAAATAATTCCACCATCCTCTCTGGTTACGATATTAATTGGCTGGGGAATACCCGCAGTAATTATCGCCTCAATACTTTTTATCGGCTACAGCAAAGGGCTAAACGAAGCAGGGGAAAATGCACTATTCTGAATACTGGCAAACGGAATACCAAGTGTTCTTGGAGCTTCGATTACACTTGCACATCCAGTTACAATAATTACTTCATTTTTTGCAGCACCGGTAACAAGTTTAACTCCGCTTATTGGCGCCGGGTATGTTGCGGCGTATGTGCAAGTATATTTTCAACCACCACTTGTAAAGGATTTTCAGAATGTAACCGAGAACGCAAGGAAATTTCCAATGTGGTGGAAGAATAAATTGTTAAAAGTCCTTTCAGTATTTATCCTGGATAGTTTAGGAAGTGTGCTCGGAACTTATGTGGGGCTGTTCGAGATCGTTAAAAATGTTTTTAACTGATAAATCGAAATAAAAAAACCTGCAATAACGGGGCATTTTCCTCTAATTAGTGATCTTAAACAGGTTAGAAGTAGTAAAGGTACTTAATCTTCAGCACTGAAGCTCTGTCTGTAACGTGTAATTTCGTCGGCAGTAAGTTACCCGTTGAATCGTACATATCACTTCTGTCTCTGAAATCATTAAAAGCAAAATAGACCCAGCTTTTAGGAAGGAAGTTCCAGGAAAACAAAACACCAACAATCATACTTTCCAGCTTATCAGATTCTGATGAAAATACATTATCAACATAAACTCTTATGTTAAGATCATTAACAGGTTTTAGTGATACAAACGGACGTGCGTTGTATGTTATTGCTTCAACATTACCCGCGGGGTTTCCCTCGATGAACATGTCATAAGAGGTACCTAGTTCTAAGAAATTGAATGTGTGCCAATCTATATATGCACCTAACCATGAATAGAAAGCTAGATATTCTCTTGAAAAATTATATGCCCGTTGATAACCGCCATAAAGATTTCCGTTCCATTTTGGAGAAATGTTGTACCACGAACTGAAAGTGGCATCGTAGTAATTGTATTCAACTCCTTCATCTTTGCTTTTTGCAATGGAAGTGTTTATTTCATATCCCCAGTTATCTCTTAACTGCATATTAAATCCGAATAACCAGCCATAATCTGTAAATAGATCAGCATCTTCATAATAAGCTATAGGTCCTGTGTAAAAAAGAATTTGTTTTATGTAGCCTTCGTTGTAGTTCCATATCGGTCCGTTAATGGAAACAAATTCCAGCGTGCCTTTCCACGGAACAAAACCAACCTGCTGAACATCAAAATTTTTTCCGATGGCACGTGTGCGTGCATACGTGAGCCATTTATCCGTGGTGAGAGTTAATCCGGCAGAACCTGCATAGTCACCTTTTGAGTTTTCAATAGATCTTGCGAACTGGTAGGAGAGTTGCCAGTTGGATTCCCTGAATGCACCATCAATGTCAATCACACCGTATGTGTCGTCTTCGGTCTGCTTACCGACAAATAGTAGCCCTATTGATGAATTTCCGAAAACCTGTTTCTTAATTCTTCCTGATCCAAAGAACGCTTTCGGTTCAAGTGTATCCACATCATCATCATTTTTATAATTTACCTTGTTTGTCATTGCAACAAACCCGCCGTATTCCGATTCATCAAATCTTCCGAAAGCTTTTGTGCCAAGAATTAACGGGACAGACTTTCCATCAGGCAGCAGTTTTCCAATTCTTCTTGAATAAAAAAGCTCGAGTGGTCTATAAAAACCTGTATTCCTCTGCCTTCCGGAAGGCATAAAAACTTCTTGACCTTCTGTAAAGAAAGGTCTTCTTTCATCAAAATAAGATTCATATCGAGAAATGTTGAAATCAAATGGATCAGCTTCAATCTGTGCAAAATCCGGGTTAACAGTTAACTGGTAAGTTAGCTTCTGTGAAGGGTTGTAAAAAATATCCAGCCCCGCATCGGGATCAACTTCATATTTTTCATCATCGGTGTAGTTCACTTTCATAAGTCCGACAGGGTAGATTTCAAGATTCAGCCCTGTTGCCGTGGGCTGAAAATTATCAAACACAAGCTTGCCGAATTTAGAAATTCTTTGCCCTTCGTTCTGTTCATACTCACACCAATAAAGATCCTCGTTGAGTGCTGGAATCCAGCGATCGAAATCCAAACCCCACTCCGTTAAATTCTTTTCATACTTAATTGATTTATAGGGAATTTTCATTTCGACAACGTAACCCCAATCGTAAATTTTAGAATCTGCAAACCAGATTCCATCCCAGCTGTAGTCGCGGTTTCTTGCATCATCAAGCAGACGAGAATCCATTCTGACTCCCGAAGCATTAACTGCAAACTTGTAGGCTGTCCGCTGATCATTAAAAGTGTCGATCATCAAAGAAACAATATCTCCCGTAAACTCATCAAGCACTCCGGAAACTGCCTGAACATCCTCTCTTTTTTGATAGCAAATCATTATGCAGTATAGAGCATCATCGGTAGTTAAAACTTTGGCAACGGTCCTGTCTGTTGGAGGCCGGTTGTAATAAGGTGAAAGCTGGAAAAAATTTACAACGGAATCTGCTGAACTCCAGACATTTTCAATAATTCCGTCAATCTTAATTTCCGCATCAATCTTTTTAAGAATTAATTTTTTATACTCGTTCGGATTGGACGGGTAAATAAAAACCGGTAAAAAAAATAGCAGTAAATATTTTTTCATTGAATATCCCGGAAATTGCGTATTGATAAAATAATGTGAAGAGAGGGGAATTGTCGATGTTAAGTGATGACTGGTTTTATTCTTTTTTGAGAGGGAGGAATTGTATTATAATATTAAAGAGAAGAAAAAGTTGACTTATTGAAGATACGGATAATAATAAAGCCCCGCTATCGACGGGGCTTTCAAAAATAATAGAGAATATGTTTATCCCAAATAAGCTTTTAGTCTTCCGCTTCTTTTTGAATGCCTAAGATTTCTTAAAGCTTTCTCTTTAATCTGTCTTACTCTTTCACGGGTAAGATTAAATCTTTCGCCAATCTCTTCAAGTGTAGCAGAATGATCGCCTTCAATTCCGAAGTAAAGCTTAATTACTTCTGCTTCTCTTTCAGTAAGAGTTGAAAGAACATTCTGAACTTCTTTCTTTAAAGATTCTTTCATCAGCTCTTTGTCAGGTAGTGGCTGTTCATCATTTGGAAGAACATCTATAAGACTGTTCTTATTTTCGTCTCCTGTTTTTAATGGAGCGTCCATTGAAACGTGACGACCGGAAATCTGAAGTGCATATGCAACTTCATCCGCAGTCATATCAAGAATTTTTGCAAGCTCATCAGTAGTAGGTTTTCTTTCATACTCTTGCTCAAGATCCCTGTAAGCTTTGCTGATCTTTGTAAGATTGCCCACACGGTTTAATGGCAAACGGACAACTCTCGATTGATCTGCAATTGCTTGCATAATAGACTGTCTGACCCACCACACTGCGTAGGAAATAAATTTAAATCCTCGCGTTTCATCAAATCGCTGAGCAGCTTTTATCAAACCGATGTTACCTTCGTTAATTAAATCACCCAGGGAAAGACCCTGATTCTGAAACTGCTTTGCTACTGAAACAACGAACCTTAAATTAGCTTTAATTAATTTTTCCTGGGCAAGCATGTCACCCTTCTTGATGAGTATAGCTAATTCAATCTCCATATCAGGAGTTAAAAGATCAACCTTGCCAATTTCCTGCAAGTATTGATCAAGAGATTTGCTTTCGCGATTTGTAAATTGCTTAGTTATCTTCAAGCTTATCGCTCTCCTTTACAAGGTTTGGTGAATTGAAAAATTTGTGGTATTAATTGTAAGATTTTGCTTAACTGCTAAATTGAAAGTTGCAAATATATTACTATAATAAGATGAAAGGAAGAGCTAAAAGTTCCCTAAATCACAAATTTTTCTCCGGATGACGGGAAATCTACGTTTTTGAAGCCTTTTTGCAACAATTTTCCTCTTAATGGCAGGGATTGTTCTTCCTCACCGTGGACTAAAAATATATTTTTGAGTCTTTTTTTGTCGTTTAGTTTAAGATAATTAATTAATTCTGCCTGATCCGCGTGGGCACTGAAATAATCCATAGACTTTACTTCTGCTTTTACTTTATGCGGCTCACCAAAAATATTTACTTCAGTTTCTCCATCGATAATTTTTCTTGCAAGAGTGTTTGCTGCAGCATACCCGACAAACAAAATCAGATTTTTCTTATTCTCAATATTATTTGCAAGGTGATGTAAAATTCTTCCGCCTTCTGCCATTCCCGATGCAGAAATGATTATGCAGGGTTCCTGTTTATCATTCAACTCTTTCGATTGCTCAACTTCCTTTATGTATGTCAATCTTCCAAAACCAAAAGGGTCCTGGTTATTCTGAATGAAAATTCTGTAAGTTTCCCTATCGTAGCATTCCGGATGAGTCTGGTAAACTTTTGTTGCTTCAACAGCAAGTGGGCTGTCAACATAAATAGGTATAACAGGAATCCTGTTCTGATCGAATAGTTTGTGAAGCATATAAACAAGAAGCTGCGTTCTTCCAACAGCGAATGAGGGGATGATAATTTTTCCTCCGCGTTCAACTACTGATTTTACAGTTTGCGCGACTTCTTCTTCAACTTCGTCTGCAACTGCGTGTAACCGGTTGCCGTAAGTTGATTCCATAATGAGAAGGTCCAGATCACGCAGGACATTCGGATTGCGGATAATTGGCATATTATTTCTGCCAATGTCGCCGCTGAAACCGATACGAAAGTTTTTCCCGTTTTCATTTATTTCAAGAAGAATTCCTGCTGATCCTAAAATGTGTCCTGCATCCCAGTAAGTTGCCATTGTACCGGGTGCGACTTCTATTGTCCGTGAGTACTGCACACCGATAAACTGATCCATCGCCTTTTCAACATCGTAAAAATCATAAAGTGATTCGAAAGGATTTTTATGCTGCTTCTTCCTGATTTTATTGACAACATAAATATCTCTTTCCTGCAGGTGAGCAGAATCTCTTAACATTATCTGGCAAAGGTCGACTGTCGCAGCCGTTGTATAGATTGGTCCGTTGAAACCGTTTTTTACAAGCCCGGGAATTTTTCCACAGTGATCTATGTGAGCGTGCGAAAGAAGAAGAACGTCAATTTCCGAGGGAGAATATTTGAAGGTTCGGTTTATTTCGAAAGCTTCTTTTCGTTTTCCCTGGTACAGTCCGCAATCTAAAAGAATTTTTTTGCCGTTTATATAAAGTAGATGCTGCGAACCGGTTACCGTCTGGGCCGCACCGATGAATTGAATTTCCAATGTGATTCTCTTTCCCTAGACACCTTTGAAAAGTTGTGTCAGATTTAGGCTTTTAACTTTCTGTTTACTGGCAAGTGAAACATAAGCTATTGCGAGTGATTCTTTTCCTGTCCCCAGAACTGTGCCAATTAAACCTAATGATTCAGCCAATTCTTTTGAGTCGACTTCGTTGATAATACATTTCCAAAGTGCCTCTTCAAGAACATTGTAAGCAGTGTGAACTTCATAAAGATCGAAACCAGATTCATACCTGTCCTTTGCTATTACTTCAGAATAGGTCACCATCTCAACAAGACTTTTGGTTTTGATTCCATTCAAAGTGAGATCGAATAATTTTTCGAGTCTTTGCCAGTTCTCATCAGCCCGCGAAGATTCATAATGTTTCAGATGAGATCTTTGAAGAGAAGTGAAAGCTTCGTTTATTATTTCAGTTTGGTTGTTTAATAGTATTTCGTAGAGTTTCATATTTAATTTCTCTTTATTTTGTACAAAAATAATGAAATGGTTACTTTAAAGTTATTCTAATAACTTGCCTTTGTTTAAATTAGTTTTAAAGGGATCAGAAAAAGCTAAGTTGATCTGACTGAACGATAGAATCAAACGATTCTCCAAGCAAAATTAAAACAGAATCTGCAATAGGTTTTATCTGTTTATCAATGTAATGATCATAGTCAATATCGGTGTGCTTCAATTCAACAGGAATAGGTCCACGCTTTGTTATAACGTAGTAAACTGTCCCAGTTGTTTCAGGCAACATTCGCGCTGCTTTTACGTGCTGGGGAATATTTTTTGTGTATTCGTCTACGTCTTTTCTTAATCTTTTTCTGTAAACAAGCTTATCATCGTACTCACCAGCTTTAACCTTTTTAACAATTTCCCTAAGCCAGTTTTCAATCTCTTCGTTATTAAAAATCCTGTTATAAAGTTCCACTTGAAATTCCTTTGCCAGCCGGGTCCAGTCAGACCTAACAAATTCCATTCCAACGAACTCAAGTTTCTCCTTGCCGTTTTCTATAAGCAATCCCGCATAGCGTTTCTTAGCGCCAGCTTCACTACCTCTTGCGGGGGTAAGAATAAACTTCCGGTAATATTTCTCAAACTCTATTTCTAAATATGATTTCAAACCATATTCAGTTGAAATTTTTTCTGCCCAATAATGATTTAAATCATTTGCTATTCTGTTACCATTATCTTCTGCGTTTTCACCTTCACCTTCTTTTAGTTTTATGAAAAGAGAATCTGTGTCACCGTACATTACTTCATATCCTTTCTCAGCAAGAAAAGCCGTACTACCCATTAATAATTTTTGTCCTGTGCCAGTTATCGCAGTTGGCAAATTTGGATGATAAAACCTGCATCCGAATGAACCCATTACTCCGTAAAAACTATTCATTAAAATTTTTATTGCCTGGGAAAGCTGCTTGTCTTTCTTCTTGGCTATATTTCTTTGTTCGATGAGCTGGTCGATAAATTCCGGCAAGAAATGTTGTGTTGATGAAAACTTATATCCGTTAAGCGTTTCGATCGTATCTATTTCAAATTTTAAATTTGAATAAGGATCGATTTTGAAAGTTTGAATTATTGACGGATACAAACTCTTAAAATCAAGCACAATTACATCATCGTATATACCAGGAACAGGATCCATAACATAGCCACCTGCTGCGTGTTCGGATGTATCGAGGTCCTTCACATTACCTGCAACGTAACCAGCACGATGTAGCTTCGGTAAAAAGAAATGATCAAATGCAGCGGTCATCATTCCAAGCTCATCCATTAACAGACCGGATAGCTGAGAGCGACGAACAGATAGTTCAATTAATCCGGCTTTCTTAAAAATATTGGTGACCAGTTCAGCGTCTTTAAGATTGTATTCAGCAAGGCTGGCTTTATCTTCTTTGAAGAGTCTTTCAATCTCTTCTACTTTATCCTGATCGGGTGTTATGGTTTTTCCTTCAGCTAGAAATTCCTGCGCAACGGTTTCAAGACGGTAATCCTCGAAAGTGAAAAAAGAAGAACGAAGATCCTGTGGTCCGTCAATTATTACTCTGCCAGTTACGAATGCATAGTACCCGCGTGGTCTCCTTTGCCTTAATGATACTCTGCCATTAGCACGAGCTATATCAAATGGAATTATAAGTTCCCTGCACTTGCTTTCGAGAAACATCAGGTCAAATCCAATTACATGCCATCCTATTATAATATCGGGGTCTTTTTCCTGGAACCATTTGAGAAAATTCTGAAGGAGTTCTTTTTCATCTTTGTTACTTATTATATAGTCGGGGTAGTCATTTTTTTCGTCGGATACTATAAATACTTTCTTCTCTTCTGTCTTTCCTGAAAGATGAACCGCAACTGAATAAAGCTGAGTGTTTTGTGTGCCTGTTTCAATATCGATAGATGCGATTAATAATTTTGGCGTGATATCACTTGGTTCAATAGTAGGATTGGTAAATGAAATAAAATTTTTCTTTTTTTCACAGATGCCTTTTACCTGAACCTGGGCATTAATAAATCTTTCCATGAGAAATCTTCTTGCAGGATCAACATCAGACTCAAGGGTTTTAATGTCCATACTTTCGATTTCTTCTCTCGTAGTTCTTAAAGCTTGCTGGGAATTGAAATATAATGCATCAACTTTTTTCTCATCAAAATTTTTAAGATCAACTTCTTTTCTGTTGAATGGAACAGAGATATTTGAAATGACAGATTTGTGCTCAACAAAAAAAACAGGATTATTTGAAAAAATTAATTCAACCGTACCTAGCTCATCTGATGTCCCGATGAATTTTAAAACATTCCTGCCTCGTAGATCCTGCCATTCACCGGTGAGGATGAAAACTTTCGCAGTTGTTTTTTTTGTATCGGGCATTAATAATCCTCGGTTATCTTTTTAAATACCGATTGCAGAGACAATGTAATCTTTCCAGGTTTTTCATCATTTACAGACCAGTAATCAATTTGTACAACAGGCGTAATCTCTTTTGTCGTGCTTGTAATGAAGAACTCCGTGAAGTTTTTAAGATCATCCTTATTTATAAATTCTTCTTTAAAGTCGATTTTAAATTTTTCGCAGAACTCCAGAACAATTCTTCTTGTAATGCCATCGAGAATCAGTCTTGATCTTGGGGCAGTGTAAACAGTCTCATTTTTAACTGCGAAAAAATTTGTATGTGTACCTTCAGTAATCAATCCATCTCTCATAAAAATAGCTTCTGCAGCACCTTCTTCCGATGCTTTTTGACTTGCCAGCACGACTGGTAGGAGAGAAGTTGATTTTATATCACACCTTAGCCAGCGGACATCTTCCTGCAAAATTACTTTTACACCTTTCGCTTGCTCATCATTATCTTCTTTAAATTCCTTCACGGAAATAAATAAAGTTGGTGTAGTTTTCTCCTTGGGGAAACTATGAGCTCTTGGAAAAGCTGTGCCACGAGTTATTTGGAGGTATACAAGGGCTTCCTTCTCAATGTTGTTTTTTTTGATTAATTCGTAAAGGATATTTTCAATTGAACTTAATCCATCAAAATTAATCTTTGTTTCTTTAAGACTTCTTTTTAGTCTATCAATATGATCCCCATGCCTGAACAATTTTTTATTGTAAGTACGAATTGATTCATAAACACCATCGGCAAAGAGAAAACCGCGGTCGAAAGGTGAAATGGCGGCTTCTTCAACGGGGATTATTCTATTGTTAATATAAACCATCATGTTTAAAAATAGCCAAATTTATAACTAAACTCGACTATTTTATTTATTAAGGTGCTAAAGATGAATAATAATATGAAAATTAAGATTATTATTATCTTAGCATAGAATTTTTGTAAGTCATATGAACATTGAAGAAATCCGTGAATACTGTTTAAGGAAAAAAGGTGTTACAGAAGAATTTCCTTTTGACGAAGAAACTCTTGTCTTTAAAGTGATGGGCAGGATATTTATTCTTGCATCATTGGATAGTATTCCGTTGCAATTCAATCTTAAATGCGACCCGGAGAGAGCGATTGAATTGAGAGAAGAATATGAAGCTGTGCAACCCGGATACCATATGAACAAAAAACACTGGAATACTGTTATTATAGATGGTTCAGTCCCTAATAAAAGAATTTTGGATTGGATTGACCATTCTTATAATTTAGTTGCAGCAGGATTAAAAAAATCGGACCGGGAAAAGCTCAGGAATTTAACAAATAAGTGATAGAACGAATATTTTTTAAATAGCAGAATATTTATATTTAACAAGGTTAATTGAAGAATTAATTTACTAATCACTTATATTAATAATTAAAAATCGGAGGCTCGAATGAACAAGCTCTTATTAACACTTGGTTTATTTTTTATGATTTCTGCAGTTGCTTTAAGCCAGACACAGGTTCTCAGCGGCACCTGGTGTGCGAATACGGAAACAAAGAATTATACTCTCCATCAAAATTCAGGCGAAAGAAAAATTACCATTGAAGTAAGCTTCTTAAAACCATTTGAAAATAAGCCTGATGTGGTTGTTGGAGTTTCTGCTCTTGATGCAGACAAAAATGTTAATGCAAGATATTCTGTAGCTGCAAAATCAATTTCGAGAGATGGTTTTACAATCGAGGTTGCAACGTGGGGCGATTCTAAGATTTTTACAATTTGTGGTTTCTGGGTAGCTCACGCTGAAACTTCAACGGGTTCAGAAAAATAATTTTATCTTTTTAGTTAGAATTAATGCCGTCATTTTAGGATGACGGCATTTTTGTTTTAAACTACCGTAAGTATTTTACTGATTAGTGAGAAGAATTATTCCTTTATTAATTCAGCATTAATGAATAATTTACCACTCACAATAATTGAAAAATATTATTCTCAATTGATAAAAGTTTCTTTAACCAAGGGAATTAGAAATAATGATTAAGCAACTTACTTTGCTTGCGGCTCTTACAATATTAGTATTTGGTTGCAAAACAAACCCGCCCACTTCTCCGGATATTACTCCAACAGGTAATGTAATCCTAAAACTGAATGTAGATAATAGTTTAAATATTCTAGCCGCAAACAAGGTTGTTCTTATTGAAGATTTTGCAAATGTAAGTTGTAATCCCTGCGTAATTTCCAACAGTATAATTGAGAAACTAACAAATGAGACATACGGTAGAACAAAACTTGTGGCCGTAAAGTTTCCAACTAATTTCCCTGCTCCTAATGATCCTTTTTATTTAGCTGCAAAGGAAATTTGTGACGCAAGAATGAGTTATTATGATGTGTTTTATGCACCCACTACTGTTGTTGATGGAATATTTAAACCTATATCTACAGATTCTACAAGTGTAAAAGCGGCCATCGATTCAAGACTTTCTATTCCGCCAAGGTTTCATGTACAAGTCACTGCCGCATTAGAAGGAGACTATGTTATTAATGTAAATGTAAAGTTTGTAGACACAACCAGTATAAATATGAATGACTTGATAATACATACTGTTATTACAGAAACTGATATTGAGTTTGATCAAGCTCCTGGATCCAATGGCGAAACAAAATTTTTCGATGTAACAAGGCTTATGCTACCCTCTAAAGAAGGTAGTTCAATAAGACAGTTAATAGACCAGGGAGAATTATCATTCCAGTTTGATGATGCATTGCTCTCTTATTGGAATCTTGAAAAAATTAATGCCATAGTTTTTATACAGGATAAGAACTCAAAAGAAATTTTTCAAACGGGATCAACATTCGAGTAGTTTTTAAAGTCAACTATCGAATGAAAATCAGCATTTATTTGCAATTATTAATAATTATTGTTGACAGTTATACAAGGGATTAGTAGTTTATACCCCCAGCGGGGTAAAATTATTAATTGATGCCCCCCATAAAAGGTAACAGAAAGAAAAACTATCCGATGGATACCTCAAAACACCTTAAATCTTTCATGGAAATCGGGCTCACCGAAAGAGAAGCTAAAGTATACATTACATTGTTAAGCGGCAGGATGTTCACTGTTCTGGAACTTCAGGAAGCTGTAAATATTCCCCGCACAAAAATTTATGAAGTGTTAAACAAGCTCGTAAGTAGGAACATATGTATTGAGAAAAAGCTTGGCAGGAATAAACTTTATGAAGCGGTGGAACCCAAACTCGCATTGGAAAGAGTCCTCGAATCATACAAAAAGGATCTTGAAAGAAAAGAAGAATTAATTAAGCAAGTCTCCGAAGTTTTTACCCCCATTTTTCAGAATAGCAAATCAATTGTCAATCCTTTAGAATTTATTGATGTGATGAAAGAGAAAGGGCAAATTCATAAAAGATATACTGCTTGTGTCCATAGCACAAGAAGAGAGATGTTAACTTTTAATAAAGGACCGTATGCTTGCGATACTTCTGAAAGATTGGGTGAACAGGAGGATGAGGAATATAAATTATTAAAAAGGGGAGGATCGTGTAAGGACATTTATGAATTAAATGAACTGAAGGAAGTTGATTGGCTTCTGAATTCTGTTAAGAAATCGTTAAAGCTTGGTCAACAGGCAAGGGTTGTGGAAAGACTGCCCATTAAAATGCTGGTCTTCGACCAGGAGAAAGTGATGTTTGCGCTTGAACAACCGGTGCTGGTACCGAACGAGCTGACTATGATTTACATTGAGCATAAGCAGCTTGCTGAAGCCTGCAGTATGCTCTTTTATCATTTATGGGATCAGGGACAGGATATAAACGAAATTGGAAAAGATTTTGTTGGTGAAGTCGAATCGTATTCTTTTGTATCGAACTAGTGCTATTTGAATAATTAATGAAATTTCCTAAACGGATAAAAGTTTATAGGCTCAATAAATCCCAACAAAAATTGGGTTAATTATTTAATAACTATAAATCATTAAACCTTTGGAGCTCTTATGAAAAAACTAATACTATCTTTTCTTGTGGTTCCGTCTTTATTGATGGCTCAAACCTACTTTAATGTTGATTTTAGCGGAACATTTCCACCCTCAGGTTGGACAATAGATGCCCATGCTGCAAATTGGAGTGCAAATAATAGTAATAACTCCGGAGGAATTGCACCCGAAGCAATGTTGAACTACTCCCCGACATTTACGGGGGATTCAAGATTAATCAGTCCTGCAATTAATACAACAGGAAATACTACTATAACTACCGAATTCAAATTCATGCTCGATCATTACGGCGGACCATATACAATAGGAGCTGCAACAAGGTCAGGTGGTGGTGCATGGAATGTTGTCTGGCAAATAGTTGATCCGACAGGTTCTATTCCAGCCACTACTGAGATTGTCACTATAAACAATAGTGATGTTGGAGCTGCAGATTTTCAGATTTGCTGGTACTTCTCCGGCTATTCATACAACTTAAATTACTGGTATCTGGATGATCTGAAGCTTTTTGTACCGCTTGCGCACGATGCAATGGTAAAAGACATTCTAGTTGATCCAACTTATCCCCCGGGAACAAATTTTACTCCACAAGCGATACTCAAAAATTTTGGTCTGAACACGGAAACATTCGATGCTACTTGCGTACTTAAAGTAGGTGGCAGCACTGTTTACACTCAGAATTGTTCGCCGGTGACCCTTGCGGCTGGTGAGGAACAGACAGTTTCATTTCCATCATATGTTTTAAATGTCGCAAATGATTTATATGAAATAACCGTAACAACAAATCTTGCAGGTGATATGGATCCTTCCAATGATTCCAAGACAAAATACTTCAATACTTATACAACGGAAAGGGAAATGGTAATTCTTGAAGTTGGAACCGGTACCTGGTGCACATATTGTCCAGGTGCCCAATTGGGTGGTGATGATCTTGTGAATAATGGTTGTTCCGTTGCAGTTTTAGAACATCATGGACCGCTGAATTACGGTGACCCATTTGCAACACCAGTCTCCGTTGCCAGAATTGCTTACTATGGTATCTCAGGCTATCCTACAGCCATATTTGATGGAGTTGAATATTTTGTGGGGGGTGATCATACGCAAAGTATGTATCAGTATTACCTTCCTATATACGAAGGAAGAAAAGAAATTATGTCTGCTTTCTCTGTTGATATTTTTGGTGATCATACTGGGTTGAATTATAATGTTGTTGTAAAATTAAACAAGCTTGCAGCAGTTCCGCCAACTTGGAATAACCTTGTTGTTCATTTCACACTTACTGAATCAAATATCCCTTATAGCTGGCAGGGGCAAACCGAAGTTGATTATTGTGAAAGACTTATGATCCCCGATCAGAATGGTACACCGGTTGATTTGATAAATAATTCTACAATTGATGTTCCTCTAAGTTTTACAATGGATGCCAGCTGGGTAACTGAAAATTGTCAGATTGGGGCTTTCATTCAAAACCTGGATACTAAAGAAATATTACAAGGGGATAAGGTATGGATAAATGATTTGATGCCAGTACCGGTTGAGCTGACATCCTTCACAGCAGAAGCAACACCAGGTGGTGCTCTCTTAAAATGGGCAACAGCTACTGAATTGAATAATAAAGGATTTGAAGTAGAAAGATCGGCAGATGGAACAGAATTTAATACTGTTGCATTTATTCAGGGTGCAGGCACAACAACCGAAGGTAAAGAATACTCATACACAGATAAAGTTGAATATAAAGGCGGAGAAACTTTCTTTTACAGATTAAAGCAAGTTGACCTCAATGGAAGTATTGAATACAGTAAGATAGTAGAAGTTAAATTTGATTTACCAAGAGACTTCGTCCTACATCAAAACTATCCAAACCCGTTTAACCCCTCAACAACAATTAAGTACGCTGTACCGAAAACAAGTCTTGTAAGTATTAAGGTTTATGACTTAACGGGTCAGGAAGTTGCTTCACTTGTTAACGAAGTTAAAGAGGTTGGAACATATAAAATAAAATTTGATGCACGCAGTCTCGCATCCGGAGTTTATTTGTACAGAATGATTGCCGGTGAATTCACATCAGTTAAAAAGCTGAATGTTCTAAAGTAATTAAGCATCAAATTTTTGATAAGGCGCGACTGAGTGCGCGCCTTATCCCATTTAATTAATAGAAAAAATCTTGCTTTCGGTATTTACCTTTGCCGGATGATTGCCTATTATTCGTCATCTGTTTGGAAGGAGAATTTTCTAAAATAATGAAAACTCATTTTGTTTTTTTATAAGTAATTAATG